>Ga0310916_10002565_pt1 | contig 11141 bp, 10 predicted proteins | sample GREbulkMGLF176_FD_203444 | JGI IMG/M metagenome (GOLD analysis project Ga0310916, IMG submission 203444) | Lab enrichment of tropical soil microbial communities from Luquillo Experimental Forest, Puerto Rico - GRE.bulkMG.LF176 | ecosystem: Environmental > Terrestrial > Soil > Tropical forest >...
GGGTGCGCACGCATCTCGGCTGACCTTGCGCACAAAGCCTGGCGCCTTTTTAAGCCATCCGGCTACTGGTCGTAGGAGAGGGACCGATGGTTCGAATCCGGCTCCCTCCAGCGAAGAGTCGTGCGAACGATGGTCACCGCTGCGACTTGGTCGCGAACAGCTGCATCGGTCAGCCGTCTGTCGCTCGTGAGTTGCTTCCAGGTAACCAGCACGCCGTGGGGATCTGACAGTTCCGCTACCGGGGCGACGCCGACACTCCCAACCTCAGCTTCTAAGGCGACCGCCTTTCACGTATGGTTGAGGAGATCGGTTCCCGATGCGGAGCACCTGATGCGCTGCCCGAGCCGCATGGCCGAAAACACGGCGACGCGGCGCTTTTGCGCACAATGTGGCACGCCGCTGCCGTCGCCTTGCCCATCCTGCGGTTTCGAGAACGAGCCCAGCGCGAGGTTCTGCGGTGGTTGTGGCAAGCCGCCTCGGGGAGACTGCCGTTCCAGTCCCTCGGGTCGCGCCCGCGTCCCCCGCGCACCGATAGCGCAGAACGCCGCCAACTCACGGTCATGTTTTGCGATCTGGTGGGCTCAACGCCGCTGTCGACGCGCTATGACCCCGAGGATCTTCGCGAGGTCGGGCTTGCCGCTCGCGAGATCGATTAGTGCATATTCCGGGCGTACGCCGCTGGCCCGGACGGCATCGATCCGTGCGCACAATTCTTCGGGCCCGGAATAGGGTCCGTTCGGCCAGGCGAGCTATCTGAATATTGACCCGGCCGCTGGTAGCATCGAGGTTGGCGGGATCGTTTACGCGCCGCCATTTCAGCGTGGAATTGCCGCGACCGAGGCGATGTACCTGATGATGCAGCGCGCCTTTGATGAACTCGGCTACCGCCGCTACGCTTGGCAGTGCAATTCGCTCAATGACAAATCGCGGGCAGCAGCAATCCGGCTCGGCTTCAAATTCGAGGGCGTTTGGCGCCAGGCCAATGTCTACAAGGGGCGCAACCGTGATACGGCGTGGTTCTCGATCCTCGATAGCGAATGGCCGGTGATCAAGATTGCTTTCGAGCACTGGCTCGCGCCGGAAAATTTTGACGCTGAAGGGCGTCAGCTAACCCGCCTTTCGGAGCTCACCGCCGCAGCTCAACGCTCCTGATGCGCTGCCACGACTAAACCCAACCCGAACGGATTATTTACGAACTATTTCATGAATCGCCGACCAAATGGTCGTACAAACCGTGACGCGAGCCCTCTCGCGCGAGAGCATCACCCCCGATCGGTCGCGGCCAGCGCCTTGGCTAGAAGGCCGTCCGGCTTTGCGAGCTGTTCGAGGACGGCGTAATGATGGCAATCAGCCACCTCGATCACATCCCCCGGAAGACCGCGCGTGCTCCACGCTGCCCCGAATTCGCGTGATTGGCGTTTAAGCTCCGGCAGCTCGTCAGCCCCATAGGCTATGATGAGCTTGGCCGCGCGGGCCGGCAGATTCAGCAATGGGCTGTTGCGGCGCGCCTCTTCGGCGTCGAGGCCGAGCTTGTCGTTGAGATAACAGAGGCGGATCGGCTCCAGATCGAAAAGCCCGCTGACGGCGAGACCACCTGCCACCGCTGCTTCGTCCATCAGCATCGCGGCGAGATGGCCGCCGGCGGACCAGCCGCTGACATGTAGCCGCGCCGGATCACCTCCCAATGTCGCGACCTTCTGATGGAGCCAATGGAGCGCGGTGCGTGCCTCGCGAACTATTCCGTCCATCGTAGCCTCGGGCGCCAAGGTGTAGCCCGCGACCGCGACATTGAAGCCACGGGCGAGCGGCCCTTCGGCGATGAAGCTGAACCCCTCCTTGGCGTTGCGCTGCCAGTAACCGCCATGGAAGAACAGCAGCGTCGGGGCGCCGGTGTGGTTCGTGGCGAAGAAATCGAGGCGGGTGCGCGGCGCGTCGCCATAGACCAAATCGAGATGGTCCGGCATGCGGGCGCGAAGCGCCTCGCTGCGGCGCTGCCAATCGGCGAGGCACCGGTCGCTATCTGCGACGGCAGCCGAGTTGTTATAGGCGGCGTCGAGCGCCTGCCGATCCATGCTGCGGTACACAATCATCCCGTGCCTCGTCTTACGCGGCCTGCCGCGTCTGTTCGATAGCGCGCCAGACCCGTTGCGGCGTCGCCGGCATGTCGAGATGCGTGATGCCGTAGGGCGACAGTGCGTCGACCACCGCGTTCATCACCGTCGCGGGAGAGGCGATGGTGCCGACCTCGCCGCACCCCTTGACGCCGAGCGGATTGTGCCGGCAACGGGTGCTCTGCGTAGACACTGCGATCTGTGGCAAGTCATCCGCCCGCGGCATGCGGTAATCCATGAACGAGCCGGTGAGTAGCTGGCCGCTGACCGGATCATAAACGCAGTTCTCGCCGAGCGCCTGGCCAGCACCCTGCACGAGGCCGCCATGGATCTGGCCTTCGACGATCATCGGGTTGAGCACGACGCCGACATCGTCGACGGCGGTGTAGGCGACGAGGTCCAGCTCGCCGGTCTCCGGATCTATCTCGACCTCGGCGACATGACACCCGCCGGGAAAAGTGAAATTCACCGGATCATAGAAGGCGGTCTCTTCGAGGCCGGGCTCCAGGATGTCGAGCGGAAAGCCGTCCGGCGGGAAATAAGCGGCGCCGGCGATCTCGCCGAATGTCATCCCACGATCGGTGCCGCTGACCGTGAACTTGCCGGCGGCGAATTCGATGTCCTGTTCGCTGGCCTCGAGCAGGTAGCCGGCGATCTTTCTGCCCTTGTCGATGATCTTGCCGACCGCCTTTACGATAGCGCCGCCGCCAACTGCGGCCGAACGAGATCCGTAAGTGCCCAAACCGAAGGGATTGCGCGCAGTGTCGCCATGGACAATTTCGACGATATTGCTCGATACACCAAGCATGTCGCCAACGATCTGGGCGAAAACCGTCTCATGGCCTTGGCCGTGATTATGCGAGCCGGTGAAGACGGTGATGTCGCCGGATGGATTGACGCGAACGGAAGCGCTTTCGAACAGGCCGCCGCGTGCGCCGAGTTGGCGCGCGATGCGAGACGGTGCCAGACCGCAGGCCTCGATGTAGGTGAAGATGCCAAGGCCGCGTAGTTTGCCGCGCTTTGCCGCCTCGTCGCGCCGGCCGGGGAAACTGGACCAACGCGAGACTTCGAGCGCCTCCGCCAAGGTTGCATCGTGGTCGCCCGAGTCATATTGCAGCATGACCGGGGTCTGATAGGGGAAGGCGTCGCGCGGGATGAAGTTGCGTCGCCGGATCTCGACGCGATCGATGCCGAGATCGCGCGCTGCAACGTCGACCAGCCGCTCGAGCACGTAGGTGGCTTCCGGCCGGCCGGCGCCGCGATAGGCGTCCGTCGGCACGGTGTTCGTAAAGACCACCTTCACTTCGCAGTAAATCGCCGGGGTCGTATAGACGCCGGCGAGCAGCGGACCATACAGGTTGGTCGGAATGTTGGGTCCGAACGTCGAGACATAGGCGCCGATATTCGCCAGCGTCGACACCCGCAGCCCGAGGAATTTGGCGTCCCGGTCGAGCGCCAGCTCGGCACGGGTGACATGGTCGCGGCCTTGCGCGTCAGACTGAAAGGCCTCGCTGCGATCGGCGACCCATTTCACGGGCCGCTCCAGCTTGCGCGCCGCCCAAGTTACCAGCGCCTCCTCGGCATAGACGACCTGCTTGCTGCCGAAGCCGCCACCAACATCGGGCGCCACCACGCGCAGCTTCCGCTCAGGAATGCCGAGGATCAGAACCCCGATGAGCACCCGCGCGACATGAGGAAGCTGGGTCGACGTATAGAGCGTGTAGTCGCCGGTCGCTGGCTCGTACTCGGCCAGGGCTGCCCGCGATTCCATCGCGTTGGGCACCAGCCGGTTGTTGACGAGATCGATCTTGGCGATGTGATGGGCCCTGGCAAAGGCCGCGTCGGTCGCGGCTGAATCACCGATCGCCCAGTCGCAGCAGAGATTGTTCGGGACATCTTCATAGAGCCGGGGCGCGCCGGCCGTCATCGCCGAGTTGACTTCGGTGACTGCCGGCAGGATGCGGTATTCGACGCGAATATGCTCGGCAGCGGTTCGGGCGGCCTCGACGCTGTCGGCGACGACCATCGCTACGGGGTCGCCGACATGGCGCACCTTGCCCTGCGCCAGCAGCGGATGCGGCGGTTCCTTCATCGGCTGACTGTCTTTTCCCACGATGCCCCAGGCGCACGGCACGCCGTTGAGCTTGTCGGTGGTGACATCCTCGGCGATGAAGATCGCCGCCACACCGGGGCTCGCCAACGCCTCAGCCTTGTCGATCGCCGCGATTTCGGCATGGGCGTGGGGCGAGCGCAGGAACACGGCGTGGAGCTGCTGCGGCAGCATGATGTCATGGACATAGCGTCCGCGACCGGTGAGGAAGCGCCGATCTTCACGGCGGCGAAGCGGTACCCCGATCCCATCTTCGGTCATTGCGATGTCTCCTCAGCCTTTCTCTGTCGCTCACCACCACGTTTGATTAAAGCACGAGAGTTTGTCGCGGACCGCTAGCCAATAGTCATGTCGGCGGCCAATTGTTGCCCCAAACCGGGCTACGGCGCTACGTCGAAGCGGGACGGAAAGTCCGGCAGCTATACAGGCGAGGTCAATGCACCCGGAGAGGCACATGAGCCCTGCCTGGGCGGCTCTCACGCACTCATCACTGAGCGCGGTGCCACGAATCTGACCAAGCGCATAGCGTATTACACCGGCTGAGCGGGACCACTGCCGAGCTTTCGGGGTACGCCGCTGGAGAAGTTGAAAGCGCACTTCTTCTCGATTCGAAGCGTTGGCGGCGCATTTCGGGTTGTACTGCCAAAACTATGATCCAAAAGAGCGGATGTCAGAAGTCGTCTAAAACCTGAAACAGACTCATGGCGGGTAAATAACCGCCACGAGTCTCACCCGTCGCATCGCCAATGTCGGCTCGATTTACTCCAGATATTTAGCGGGGAACCAAGACAACAATTGCGATCAGCGGCACTCGCCAATCTGATCAAGTTCAAGCTGATCGAGCGCGGTGAACGCTCGATCCACTTAGCTTCCCTCGGGGCCACTGATGCCCAAATATTCCAATCCTCTTGATCCTGTTCAGCACGGTCGGAGGCGCGGCCGTTCCGCAACCCTTCATCCCCGACATCATTGGTCATATCGCAGATAGGCCTCCAATAAGCCCGTCTACAGTGAAGCGCCTCCATCGATTGTCACCTCAGCGCCCGTGATGTAAGCGCTTTCATCGGAGAGGAGGAACAACACAAGCGACGCGACCTCGTCCGCCGTCCCCATGCGTTTCATTGGGACTAACTGCAGCCGCTGCTGGTTCTGTTCGGGAGTGCGAACTTTCAGCATCTCAGTATCGATCGGACCGGGATGCACCGAGTTCACGCGGATTTTGCGTGATGCTAGATCGATTGCTGCCGCCTTGGTCATGCCCCGTAAAGCCCATTTGGTGGTACTGTAAGCGATCGCGCCTGGGGATCCGCGGAGCCCAGCAACTGATGATATATTGACGATCGAACCGCCGCCCGACTGCTCCATCAATGGCACCACGGTCTTCATACCGAGAAAGGAACCGAGCTGATTGACCCGCGTGTGACGCTCGAATAGCTCGGTATCGGTCTCCATCAAGGTACTTGGCTGGTAGATGCCCGCGTTATTTACCAATCCGTGTAGCCCGCCGAACTTTTCAGCAGTATTTACCGCTGTTTCCCAATCCCTTTCCTGGGTTACATCGTGCCTTACGAACGTCGCGGCACCGCCGAGTTCAGATGCAAGCTGTCGGCCCTCCTGCTCGAGCACATCGCCAATAACAACCCGCGCTCCTTCGGTGACGAGCAAGAGAGCCTCGGCCGCGCCTTGACCGCGTGCTCCTCCACTGATGAGTATGATTTTCCCTTTGAGACGATCCATTTTGGTTTCTCCATTTGCCATTCGAGACCGGCGCCGACTAAGGCGGCACGCTCCCGGTTAGCGAGGATGCAGTCCGCCTCGGCGATCATCGTAGCGTTGCGCGGCTGATCGCGCCGCCGCAGTTCATCCCTTGGATAGGGTCTTGTTGGTCAAACCAAGCGTTTCGAAGCGATCTCCGTAGCGGCCAACTCGTGCACCGGCTGCAGAAAGGCGGGATCGAACACTTTGGTTGCCATGACCTGGCAACGGCGGATCAGCCTGATCTCATCAGGCCGGTAATCGGCGATGGCGCGATGTATCGTGCCCAGGTGATCCCATAGCAAAAGATCGTTCTCGGTCCAGACGTGGGTGTAGCGGAATTTCATCTGCAGCTGGTGTGCGAACAGAAACTCCAGCATCTCGTCGCTTTGGCTCTCGGGCAGTTCGTTGATGCGCACCGCGTAGCCCGGATTGCAGTACAGCACCTTCCGGCCGGTGATCGGATGCGTCAAGAACACTGGGTGGATGATCGGCGGCCGACGGCGGCGCTGCTCGTCGGTCATCGCCGGCCGCTCCCTGTCGTGGTTGCGCCGCATGTGCTCCCAGAATTTCTCGAAATTATGGGTCACGGTCATTTGCGCCAGCCGGCTTTTGATCTCGGACGGCAGGTCTTCGTAGGCGAGTTGCATGTTCGAGAACTCGGTCCCGCCGAGCGGCTTGCCGTCCCGGTGCGGGATACGGATGCCATAGAGCACGTTCACGAACCCCGGCACCTCGCGATAGGTCATGTCGGTGTGCCAGTCCTGGCCGGCATCGGGACTGCCGATGTATTTGCCGTCCTCCTTCAGGTTCGAGAGGATGCCGATCTCCGGGTACTCGCGCGCAGGATCTGCATCGCGGATCGGGTTCCGCTGGATCTCGCCGAAAAGTTCCGAGAACCGCTTTCAGAGATGCTAGACCGAGATGCTGGTCCGGGAAGCGAAGTACCCCGTGCCGGCCGAGCGCCAGCAGGATCCGCCCCATGTCTCCTTCGTCGAGCGGCTGCGCCAGGTCTAGCCCTCGCACTGTCGCCCTGAGCACCTCACCTGTCGGCTCAATGGTCAGCATCGGATCCTCCGAAAGCTGCGGTTCGACGACGACGGTGCCGACCTTGCCGCCCCGCTCGACTGCCTGGTGCGCAGCGGCCGTTTGATAGAGCGGGAAACGCGCAGCGACCGAGAGGATGCGGCCCGCGGCCGCCGTCCAAGCGGCAATGTCGGACTGCGCTCGCCGCCGATCCGGGTGCGGAACGCCGGCAAGGGACATCGCATAAACCGTGAGGTTTTTTTGCATCAGTTCGCGTACCGGCACCTTGGGTTCGCGGTCGCCGTTGCTCGCGTAGATCATGATGCTGCCGTTGACCCGCAGGCAGCGCAGCGTCGCGGCAAGGTTGCCGCCGAAATCGACCTCGGCGATGTGATCGACGCCGACCCCGTTGGTGATGTCGAGGACGCGCGCGGCAACATCCTCTTCTCGGTAGTTGACGACGTGCGCCGCCCCGCCGGCGCAGGCGCGCTCTGCCTTTTCCGGCGAGCTGACAGTGGCGATCACCCGCGCCCCGGCCCAGGTGGCGAGCTGAACCGCGTAATGGCCGACCGCTCCAGCGCCACCCGTCACTAGCAATGTCTTGCCTTGGACCGGCCCGGCGACGAACACGCTGCGGTGCGCCGTCATGGCCGGCACGCCAAGCGTCGCACCCTCTGCAAAGGACACGTGATCGGGCAACTCGGTGACCAGATCGGCCGACAGCGCGATGTATTCCGCCGTGGTTCCCATCCAGCGGCCGTTGCGTTGACCGTTGTAAAGCCATACGCGCTTTCCGAGCCAATGCCGGGGCACGCCGGGGCCGACCTGGTCGACAACGCCGGCTCCGTCGCTGTTGGTAAGAACGCGCGGGTATTCCATCGCCGGCGGACCTCGCCGCCGATAGGTGTCCGACGGGTTGACGCCAGAGGCCTCCAGCCGCACGCGCACCTCGCCGTGACCGGCCTCGGGGATCGGCAGCTCGCCGCACACCAGGACCTCGTCCGCCGCTCCCTGCCGGTCGTACCAAACCGCACGCATGGCCGCCCTCATCCTTCACCGTTTGCGCATTCTAGCATTTCCCCGCGCGGCAGGCTCTTCCGGTGGTCATCGCGGGACCTTGGATTAGATAGGAAGCTCTGCTCCATGATGGTCCCGACGGTCGCCGCCCCTTCAGTCTCCAGCAATCAAGAATGAACGGCGGGTACGATTATTTTCCTCCGTCTACCGCCAATACCTGACCATTCACAAAGCCGGCCAGTTCCGAGGCAAAGAACACCACGGAGTTCGCGATATCCTGCGGGGTACCCAGGCGCTTCATGGCGATCCGTTCCAGCAACCCTCTTTGCCCTTCCTCTCCGTACCCGGCCCACTGCTTTTCAGATGCCGCATTGGAGCGGACGAAGCCCGGAGCGACGCTGTTGACGGTGATCCCGAATGGCCCTAGCTCGTGCGCCAGCTGCCGGGTCAAGCCGACTACCGCGTGTTTTGCCGAGCAATAGGCCTGGATGCCGGTGAGCGACGGGGCGAGACCTGCGCCCGAGCTGATGTTGATGATCCGGCCGCTGCCGGCTCGCTTCATGCCCGCCGCTACAGCCCGGCTCAACGTGAAGGCGGCATGGACGTTGACCGCGAAAAGATGGTCCCAATCGGCGTCCGGCACCTCCTCGATCGGGCGCATCTCCTGTCCGGCGACGCCGCCGGCATTGTTGACCAGCACATCGACAGCGCCGCCTGTTGCCCGCTCGATCTCTACGATCCATGCCGCCGCTGCGGAGCGGTCGGTCAGGTCAAGCACCTCTGTATCGACTCCAGTCTTGGCGGTTTCCGCAAGTTCCGGGGCGGATAGATCGCAACCGAACACGCGTGCACCCATTTGAGCAAAGGTCTCGGCGATGCACCGGCCGAACCCATGCCCGGCGCCGCTCACCGCAACCGTTTTGCCGTCGAACCGGATCCGCATCGGACGCACCTCCGTTGCTTCGTGAACCGGTAATAGTTCGGTTCATGATCCTCTTCCGCGAAGAGCCATTCTGCCGCAGAGTCTGAGACCAACCAATCCGACGGCGCTCACCGTCGGAGCAATCGGGAGTGAGCAATGCCTGCAAAGCGCGCCTATGGCATGGACCAGGAGTTCTATTCCTGGTCGCCGATCGTTACGCGCCCAATTCTCAGATGGCCCGAGGGCGCCCGCGTCGCGCTTGTCGTCATCGTCAATCTCGAACATTGGGATTGGGAGGTGCCGGAAGGCACCCCGCTGGCGGTGACCCCAATGGGCGGCCCGGAGGGAATATGGACCGGTAACCAACCGAGCTTTCCCGATATCGGCGGCTACGGCAACCACGAATACGGCAACCGCGTCGGGGTCTTTCGCATCCTTGCAGTGCTGGACAAGCACGCCATCAAGCCCACCCTGGCGCTCGATAAAGCGGTCGCCGACCACTACCCGTACCTGGTCACAGAGGGCATAAAGCGCGATGCGGAGTTTATCGCGCACGGCCTCTCGCGCCGACGCATCATCCATATCGGCATGTCTGAGGAGGAGGAACGGGAGTACATCCGCGCCTCGATCGAGGCGGTCGAAAAGGCTACGGGCAAACGGCCGATCGGCTGGTCCGGCCCCGATTTCCAGGAGACTCCAAATACTCCCAACCTCCTGGCCGCGGAAGGTATCCGCTATGTGTGCGACTGGGGCAACGACGAGCAGCCTTACAAGATGACCCCCAAGACTGGAGAGCTATATTCCCTCGGCGTAAACGCTTATCTCGACGACAACTACATCCACCTGCACGGCCGGCGCACAATTAATGAGGTCAACTTGTTGTGGCGCGAGTGGTTCGATGGTCTTTATGCCGACGGCGCCACCACCGGACGGCTGATGGTGCTCCATCTGCATCCCTGGATCATGGGACAGCCATGGCGCATCCGGCATCTCGACGAAGTGCTGGGCCACATCAACGCCTATCAAGGCGTGTGGACGGCGACCGGCGCCGAGATCATCGATTGGTTCAAAACGCACGCGGGGTAGGCATCGCAAGAATTATCGTCGAATTAACCGCCTTCAGGCGGAGAGGAGAGGACAGCATGGCTCTAGCACCCGAGCGCTTCGACTATGCGCCCATCATTGACCGGCCGGTCATCAAGTGGCCGAACAATGCTCGCGTCGCGTTCTGGGTCGCACCGAACATGGAGTTCTTCGAATACATGCCCGAAAGCCGTCCGACACAGCCGGATATTCCGTTCTACGCGCGCATGGACTACGGCAACCGTGTCGGCTTCTGGCGCATGCTCGACGTGCTGAACAAGCATAAGGTTCGCGCCTGCTGCTGTCTCAATCTCGAGCTGCTGGATCATTTTCCGGAAGTAAAAGACGCGATGATTGCCGCCGATTGGGATTACATGGCGCACGGTCTCTATAACAGCCGGCCGATCTATGACTACACAGAGGAGCAGGAGCGGGCGTACTGGCAGGACTTCATTACGCACCTGAAGGAGGTGACCGGCAAGCGTCTGAAGGGACGGCTCGGTGGGGGTGCGGGCTACACGGTCAGAACAGACGATTTGATGGCCGAGGCCGGCTGCCTCTATCACACGTCATGGATCATCGACGACCAGCCCTGGCCGATCAATGTTCGGGGTGGTCAGAAATTCATCTACGTTCCTTATACGGGCCAGACCAATGACGGAGGCATGTTGGCCTGGAACCGCGAGGCCGACTACTTCCAGCAAATGATCAAGGACCAGTTCGACACTCTCTATCGGGAAGGTGCGGAAAACGGGCGTGTCATGTGTCTTTCACTGCACCCGCACAATATCGGCCGGCCCAATGCGGCCAAGCATCTCGACGCGGCGCTGCACTACATCCTCGGGCATGACGGCGTCTGGGCGACCACCGCCGACGACATCACCGAGTACTATCTCGCCAACTACTACGACCAGGTGAAGTCCTGGATCGCCCAACACAAGGCGCAGGGGTAAGCGCATGGATCTGAAGCTGGCAGGGAAGGTCGTACTGATCACCGGCTCAAGCCGCGGTATTGGTCTCGCGACCGCCAAAGCGTTTGCCGCAGAGGGCTGCCGGTTGATGCTCTCGGCGCGTTCGGCCGGGCCGCTGGCCGAAGCGGAAGCGGCACTACGCGCGA
>Ga0310916_10002574_pt1 | contig 11129 bp, 9 predicted proteins | sample GREbulkMGLF176_FD_203444 | JGI IMG/M metagenome (GOLD analysis project Ga0310916, IMG submission 203444) | Lab enrichment of tropical soil microbial communities from Luquillo Experimental Forest, Puerto Rico - GRE.bulkMG.LF176 | ecosystem: Environmental > Terrestrial > Soil > Tropical forest >...
CCCGGATGGCCAGTTCCGATTCACGGCGAACGGTTCGGGCAAGGACAAGGTTCGCCACGTTCGAGCAGGCAATCACAAAGAGCAGCCAGGCAGCGCCAAGCAACAGCCATAGGATGGTCCTGGCCTCCCCGTTGATCTGGTCCCGCAAAAGCCGCGCGTTGATCTGGAAGTGATACTGTGGCTTGTAAACCTCTGGATGCGCCGCCGTCATTGCGGCGTAGACGGTGCGTAGCTCGGCGCGCGCGGAGTTCAGGTTGGCGTCGGGGGCCAGCCGGCCGAATACATCGGTCATTCGGTGCTCGCGGCCCTGGACCATCGTCGCAGACAGGTGGTGGGGGCTGGTGACGATGTTGGCGATAATCTCTGTATCCGCCGGATAGGGAATCGAGGGCTCCAGAACCCCAACGATGGTCGCGGAGCGGGTCTGCATCATGCTCCCCAACTGGATCACCTTTCCGAGCACGTTTGGATCAGCATGCAGGCCGGTAACCCAGAACTTGTGCGTAAGCACCACAGCGCCGGCGGCCTTTGGGCCATCGTCGCGAGCGTCGAGTAGGCGTCCGAGCACCGGCCTTAGCCCCATCACCTCAAAGTAGTCGCCATCAACAACTCCCGCGTGGATTTCGCGCGTCTCACCGAATCCCTCTGCCGTGAAATCGATCGTCGAGAAAGTGCCGATTTTGGAGATGGTCTTCAAATGGGCGCCGATCTCTGTAATCTCGGGAATCGAGAACGTGGCGTTGTCCACTTGCAGGCCCGGTGTGCTCTGCTGGATGTAAATCAGGCGATCTTCATCGCGATTCATCAGCGGGCGCAGCAGCACACCTCGCAAAATACTGAAAATGGCCGCGTTCGCGCCAATGCCCAGCGCCAGCGTCAGGGCTACGGTCACCCACAGCGCCGGGGTCCGCCCTAGCGAACGCAGGGCCACACTTAAATCACCGAACAACGCAGCCGCGTTTCTGGTGAGGTACGTAATTCCTACCGCCTCGCGTTCTGACTCGTCGATGGTGTGAGCCGTCATTTCGCCTCCTCTGGCGGCTTCGCCGCCTACCCGATGGCCAACTCACTCAGCCAGTTAGCGCGGACCCGTCAGGCGACGGGGTGTGTCTCTGCGTTTCTTCCTTGGTAATCATGCCCGAACCCAGATTTGACTATGAGCACCCACGGGCCGACAAGGCAAAAGCGGCAACCAGGAAGCGGCGGTTTTCTTCGTCCGGCTGCGCGCTCAACAGTCAAAAATGGACGCCGAACCCCATCCTTTATAGCTCGCAAGCTGGCTGCCACTACCAGCGTATTCGTAAGTCATTGGGAATGGGGACAAATACTGTTAATTCCGGGCGTTCTCTGGCTGGCGGTAAGTGTCGGTTGTCGGACTACCTTTCCCGAAAGCGAACACTCCAGGCATCGAGCCGCTCCCGGTTCCTGCGTCCCTCGGATGATGGCGAGAGTATCGAGACATCTGGATACACTTTCGAGGGCTTCTTAACTGCCCCACTCGCTCCGCCGGCTCACTTCCCCTTCTTTTTCCCGAGCACAGGCGACAATTTCGCGGGCCGATGGATTAATTCACTTCCTAAAATAGTAGGTCCAGCTTGCGGTAATGTAGGATTTTACCGGGACGCCCACCACACACTCGATGGAACGAGGGTTAGGTTGCCTCGGAATCGTCTCGGTCGTTTGACCTGTAAAGCCACTAGCAATTAGAAAGTTGAGTCCGATCGACATCCGGTTTTCCAGGAACGGGCGTAGCACGGCGCCGCGAATTTCATAGACTGGTACCCCCACAAAGCCATCAGCCAGAGGCTTGGCTTTAACGAACTCGAACTCTCCACGGACTTGCAGGTGGAACGGGAGATTATTTTCGGAGGCGACGGCATCCCAGATGGTACGCGGCGCCTCTGGAACGGGGAGACCCGTGAGGGTGTCACGAGCGTCGGCCTGCGCATAGGACACATAAATTGCGCCATGCGAGAAGTTCCGCTGCAACGAAACGGCTAGCACCTTATTCAAGGAAGGGCCTAGATCCTCTTGGAGGCCGGTATCCGGATCAATTTTTGCGAGTTCCTGCGAGTTCGCGGTGCGACGAAGAGTGACCCTGATCTGCGTTTGCTTGACGGTGCTCGAGAATCGCAACTGGTAAGCGCGAGAGGTAGCCACCAGGGATGGTTGAGCGGTGCCAGTGCCGATTCGAGGATCTTCCGTGTGAAAGGACTCGCCATAACTGAACGCAATGACGGGAAGAACGGGATGTTGGGGAACGAGAAACGTGAGAGTTGCCTTCGGAAGAGTGAGCGAAGCGAGATTATCGAACGAATTCTGCGGGGTCAAAAGGTCCTGATTGTTCATCCAGACTTCTTCCTCCCGGAATCCAGCGTCGAAATGCAGATACTGGGAAGCGGTTCCATCAAGAGCAACAAACGGCGCGACGAAAAACAGCGTCAGGTTGTTGCTGGTAACGGGCTGAAAGAGGCCGTCGTTGTCAATTCGCTTTAGGTCCAGATTACGAGGAGCATCCCAGCGAACGTCAACGCCAGCAAGCATCGAGAGCCAAGGGCGGAAACTCCGAATGTAGGTTGCTTCGCCGCCAATGACGTTGCGATTCTCGCTCTGCTGGATTAGTCCCTCACCAAAGTTAGAACGGAGTTGGAGAGCGTAGTTGCGGTAAAACGCGGAAAAGGATAGCTGTTTTTGATCGCTCAATTTCCAGTTATCAGTGGCGACTAAGAGGACGTTCTGCGTTGTGTCCGATTGGCGGTCATCAATGGTGTCACCGGGCACATGAACGTTGATGGGAATGAGGCCGGGGATATACGAAAAGCCATAGTAGCCGATGCCGAACAGCGTTAGCTGATGCTGGCCGAACTTAAAGGCGCGGAGACCGTTCACTTTGAATTGCTTCCGGTGCTCCTGGCGGTCAAGAAAACCATTGCCGAAGGCGAATTCACCGGCAACCCAGGCATCGGTTTGAGAGTTTGCGGGACTCCAGCCCGCCATGAGATCGATATCACGGTAGTCGCTGGTCAGTTGAAGGAAATCATTAAAGCGCGGACGAGGAACGTAGGTCGCAGCCAGATCGACAGAGTTATTCCCTTGCCGGACGTTGAACGCCCCGCCATCAACGGTAACCCCTTCAATCACGGGAGGGATTAGAACGTTCGGATCCGAGTAGCCATTTCCATGAGCGTTCGCTGGGAGATTGTTGGGGAAAAGAAAGTTGCCGATTTCAAAATACTGGGCAATCGGCTCTCCGTGGTCGCCTGCAACACCTGGCGCAAAGTATTGTGGAGCCTTAATTCCCCCAGAGGCCGTCTCAATGGGCAAACCGGGTATGGAGATTGGTGCGCCAGGCCGCCCCGGATTGGCGTCCAGTACCTGGTCATGAACGACGACGGTTTGCGCAGGGTCGGGAGTCAACACTGACGGGGCAGAGGAAACTACGGTGATGACTTGGAGAGCGGAAACTAGCTGCTGAAACTGCAGAGTAATCTGCTTCAGCTCGCCTTCGGTAACAGATATGTCTTGGACCACGGTCACGAAGGACTCTGATTCCGCTAGGAGTTGGTAAGGACCGGGGGCAAGGCCTTCCATGGCGAAATTCCCCTGCATGTCGCTGGTTGTTTCACCGATGACGACATCCGCCGGACGTCGGAGTTTGACGTGGGCCTCGGTGATTGGCGCGCCTTGCGGGTCGAGAATCTTTCCGGAGACATGCGCGGGCTCCGCGGCCGAGGTGATCAGGAGGAAGGCAACGGCCAGCAAGCTTGTCGCTAGCTGCAACAGGAGGCAAAAGCGCTGAGAAACGAGTTGAAGTGAGACGCTCATTTTTGCCTGGGGAAAAATGAGTGAGGCCAATACGAATCTGTCTGTAGTGCCATTTTGTAAATGGTGCTACGCCTTTTGTTGGTGCTAATCAATGAAAGAGTCTCGTTCCTGACTGAGGTGTACAAATTCTTGTTTCCTGTCACAAACAAGATACGTTGTTCAAGGCCTATTGGATTGCATTCGCAGCTCTTTCCCGCGAATGAGATTGTTCGCCCCTGATGGCGTGACAGCTCCAAGTGCGACAAGGGCTGCAGTCAAAAGGTGGCGCAACTCTGAATCAGCTTTCCTCGCAGCCACAAAAATGTTCCTACCTGAGAAATCCGTGTGACAGGCTGGCCCGTACTTGAGTTGTAGACGGAGCCGGTCGTACCTGCCTGGGCGTGGCGCCACGTGCCAGCAAGCCCACGATACGCAACGTCCACGCACTTCAATCGTCAGGAGAAATCCATGCAGCGAGTAAGAGCAACGATAGCTGTTGCGATGGCACTGCTCATTTTGGTCCCCACCAATTTGCCAGCCTCCAGCCATCGGGAAGCACCGATTACGGCCTTAGACCATACCGCGGACGTCACTGACTGGTATGCTTTCGTCAGCTTTGACCACCCGGATCGCGTGACGATGATCCTTAACGTCGATCCGTTTCTCGAGCCGTCAAACGGCCCCAACTACTTTCCGTTCGATCCCAATGTCCTCTACGAGATGAAGGTTGACAATAATCATGACGGAGTTGAGGACATCACGTTCCAATTTCGCTTCAAGACTGAGACCCGGCTGCCAGGCGTGTTCACGGGTTTCGCGGGAGGAATTGCCGGGATATCACCCATCACCTCACTCGACGGCCCGGGCTCTGCTGGCTTGAGCCTGCGCCAAACCTACACAGTCACGATGGTAAGGAACGGCGTTTCAACAGACCTGACGGAGGGGCAAGTGCTGTTCGCTGTTCCTTCAAACGTCGGGCCGCGCACGATGCCGGACTATCAGGCGCTATTCAACCAGGGGATCTACGAACTGAACAACGGCGTGAGGGTTTTTGCGGGAACCGTGGACGATCCTTTTTTTATCGACTTGGGAGCGGCCTTTGATTCGCTGAACTTCCGCATGGGCGTTGGAGGCGTCCTGAGTCCGCAGGTCGATGCCGATGACACGCACAACTATGCGCCTGATGCCGTGGCCGGGTTCAATGTCAACTCGATCGTGTTGGAAGTACCGATCAACATGTTGACGGCAGACGGTCAGCTTCATCCGGCTACCGACAAGAATGCAGTGATAGGGACGTACGGGACGACATCGCGCCAGCACATCACGATCCGGCGGACGCCCGCCGAGATGAGGGAAAACGGCAATGCGGTTCGAACCGAGGGCCCCTGGCGCCAGGTACAGCGAGAGGGCAACCCGCTGATCAACGAACTGATCATCGGCACTGGGTCGAAAGACCGTTTCAGCGTGGATGACCCGGAGCACGACAGCCAGTTCGCCAACTTCTTGTTGGATCCACTTTTAGCACATCTTTTCGCTTCGCTCGGCATTCCGGTGCCGGCAGCACCTCGTACCGACCTGCTGCCGCTGGTCCAGTACATGGCTCCGATTTGTCCAGGATGCGGACCCCAAGACGCGGGTCCGATTGCCGATTTGCTCCGATTGAACACCGGTATTCCGCCGACACCTCCCGGTAATCAGAAGCGCCTGGGCTTCCTGGCGGGCGACAACGCCGGCTTCCCGAACGGGCGCAGACTCAATGATGACGTGGTGGACATCGCTTCTCGCGCCGTGGCGGGCATCTTGGCCGACCCTGTAAAGTTCGGCACGCGCATAGGCGATGGCGTCAACATCAACGAGGTTGGTTACGGCACGACATTTCCCTATGTACAACCGGCGCACAGCGGGCGGAACAGCCATCATGTGGGCCCCGGTCAGCCGGGGTGCAGTGGCCAACCACAAGGGCTTTGCCCAGTTCAGTAATCCAGATTCGTGGCCGCTGACTTGGCGGCCACGAACCTTTTTCTGAGAGAAATGGAGGAAGGTCATGCGATCTGTTACGGTTCTCATGTTGATGATCCTCGCTGCCGCTAGTGTCCGGGCACAAAGTGCAAGCAGCCCCGTAGAAAAAAATCTCTCGCCGGCGGAACGAAGTATCGCCCAGGCGGAAAAATTGATCGCGAAAAACCCCAAGGACTTCGAGGCCTACAACGCGCTGGCTTTGGCGCTCTCCCGGCGGGCCCGCGAGACCTCCGACGTTAAGTTCTATGCACAGGCCGACCAAGCCTTGCAGAGGTCCTTCGAGATTTCTCCTGGCAACTTTGACGCTGAACGGACTCACGTCTGGTTGTTGCTGGGGAAACACGAGTTCGCCGCCGCGCTGGAGGAAGGGAAGAAGCTCAACAAGAAGATGCCGGACGACGTGATGCTTTACGGATTCCTTACCGACGCCAACGTGGAGCTGGGTAACTACAAGGACGCAGAGGTCGCAGCGCAATGGATGCTCGATCTGCGTCCGGGCAGCATCCCAAGCTTGACGCGGGCTGCCTACCTCCGTGAACTGTTCGGCGACATTGACGGCGCGCTCGACTTGATGCAAATGGCGTACCAATCGACACCGCCTAGCGAATCCGAGGACCGCGCCTGGATCATCACACAAATGGCTCACCTGAACCTAGCAACCGGCAAAACCAGTCAAGCCGAGAAGCTGCTCCAGCAGGCGCAGGCGATTTTTCCCGGGTATCACTACGCATTGGGAAATTTGGCCAAGGTGAGAATCCAGCAAAAACGATATGCGGACGCAGTGGAACTCCTGAAGCAGCGCTACGAAGGCGCACCGCACGCCGAGAATCTATACGAGCTGGCGGAAGCTCTGCAGTTGGCGGGCCGGACTCAAGAGGCGGAGAAGGCATTTGCGGGGTTCGAGAAAACATCGCTCCTTGAATCGTACCGCGCGGACAACTCCAATCGTGAGTTGATCTTTTACTACGCCGATCACGCCAAAAAATCTGCCAAAGCGTTAGAAGTCGCCAAGAGGGAATACGCTTCGCGCCACGACGTGTACACTTTGGACGCGTACGCCTGGGCCTTGTACGTTAACGGACGATTCGAGGAAGCGCGCAAGCAGATCGAGGCAGCATTGGCGGCGGGTATTCGCGATGCCAAGCTGTTCCGCCATGCGGGTGAGATCGCTTTGAAGAGCGGCGACCGGGCAAAAGCACAAGAGTACTTGTCACAATCGGCCGAGCTGAACACAATCGGTTCCGAACTGGCCCGAGAGCAACTCGCTTTGATCGCCGAAGCTCCAATCGGACAGTAAGGTGGCCGAGCGCTCTGCAAACATGTGAGATATCATCTGCTCGCGAGAGCCTTGGCCTTCCAATGCTGGCAGCGAGTCACGAGGGATGGGATTGGCAAGTACGCAGCAAGAACTGAGCGTAAGCGACGCGGAAATCATTGCCCGCATCTACTCGGGCGATGAGGGGGCAATGGCGCTACTCTATGATCGCTACTCAAACATCGTGTATGCGGTTGCCCTTCGCGTGCTCTCAGATGGCAGCGCCGCCGAGGACATCCTGCAAGATGTGTTTATGCAACTATGGCGCAACCCGCAGGCTTTCAACGCTAGCCGCGGCAGTCTCGCTACGTGGCTGGCTGTCATCGCCCGGAATCGTGCCATCGACCAACTGCGCAAGAAGCGCCCGGAGGTGGAAGCGGCAGAGACTGTGATTTTAGTTGACCCAGAACTGGAAAGTGCTGCCGATCGCAGCCGGGCGATCGAGAAAGTTCGGGCCGTGCTCGCCGGCATGCCCGGGGAGCAACGGGCCGCGCTGGAGATGGCGTTCTTCGAAGGGTTGACTCACGTGGAGATTGCAAGAAAGACCGGCCAGCCGCTGGGCACGGTCAAGACGCGCATCCGTTCTGGGCTCTTGGCGGTACGGAAGGCGTTTGCAGTATGAGTGCGCACGAACAATTCGCGGATGACCTGGCGTTGTACGCCCTGGGTTCGCTCGAGGGGAGCGAGCGCCAAGCGCTGCAGGCCCATCTGGCGCAGTGCGCCGCGTGTCGGCGAGAGTTACAGCAGCTTTGCAGCGATATGGGCCTGCTTGGGCTCGCCACGATGGGCCCAGTGCCACCCGTGACCGCGCGCGCGCGGATGCTATCGTCATTGGCCAATGAGCCGCGCGTCCGCACGGTTCGTAAACGATCGCCGAGTTGGTGGCTGCTCGCGCCGATGGCAGCCGCCATTGTGCTGGCCGCGATCTCGATCGTCTTATGGCGGCAGAACAACGCCTTGCGGCAGGATCTAGCGCAGCAGCTCAAACAATCGGGTGAGAATCGAGCAGAAGTTGAGCGCGCGAGGGAAGTGCTAGCGCTTCTGAGTGCGCCAGATGCAATCCGGGTCACGCTGGTAGCAACGAACGCCAAGCCTCAACCGCAAGGCAAAGCGATCTACAGGCCACAGACCGGAAGCCTGGTGTTTCTCGCGAGCAACTTCGCGCCCCTCCCGCCAGAGAAAGCCTACGAGCTTTGGCTGCTGCCGACCAGCGGTGCAGCCCCGATTCCAGTAGGCGTGTTCAAACCAGATTCCCGGGGCAGCGCCAGCGTACTTATGCCGTCCCTGCCGAAGGATTTACAGGCCAAAGCGTTTGCCATCACGATTGAACCAGAAACGGGCAGCAGCACTCCAACTATGCCGATCATTTTGGCTGGCGGTCGATAAAGGAGAGCGTATTCCTTGACCGGGCGTCTTGGTTCGCTCAATTAGTGAGCTGCTATACGGCGTTGCAACGCCGACCGGAGACGAAGGTGGCCTGAAACAAAGACTTCTGGCGAGGTATAAGTTCCGGTTTGCTTGTAAGAACGAAGCCGCCATTCGGGAGATGAGAGCAGCTGTTCAATCTTGCGGCGGCTGTACGACTCGTACGGCGCGCACAATCTGCTGTCCACCTATTCCTTCGGCGCCCGCATTCGCAGGCCGCGTTTGTGCCAGCCTTCTTCGCGCAACCATTCTTCTAGAGTGTGTAGATGAACCTCCGGATATCGCCGGCGAAGGCCGGCGATGTCCGCCTTGAAGCCGGCTTCGTTGAACCAACAAAACATCTTGTAGAACTCTTCGCTCATAAAGAGTCGAACGATAGGCATCGGGAGTCTGCGAAACTTCACGGGCCTGCCCATTACCCGACTGAACACCTTAGCGGCTTCAACGTTCGTGAGCTCGCTCCCGGCGATCTCCAGTTGTTTCCCGATGAATTCCTTTGGGCGTTCGAATGCCAGGGCCACAAAGGCGCCGATATCGTCCGTCGCGATGGTTTGATAGGGCCTGTCGCCGCGAAGAGGATCTGCCAGCTTTCCTTTTAAGAGTCCGAGTTCCACCTCGAGAACGTTGTACATTTCCATGAAAGCAGCGGGCCGAAAGATAGTTGCCGCCAAGTTGACCTGGCGAATATGCTTTTCGATCTCCCACTTGCTTTCCCAATGGGGAATTCCCGTGTTACGTTCGGCGCCGCCCACAGAACTGTAGACAAAGTGTTGCACGCCTGCTTTCTTTGCTGCATCGGCCAGATTTCTGCCTTGCTGCACCTCACGGTTTGCACCCACGCTCCAAAAATCCTGGACGCTATAAATGCCGTAGACTCCTTCGGCAGCGCGAGCGATTGACACCGGGTCTTCCAAGTCCCCTTGGACTACTTGCACGCCTTGGCGTGCCAAAGTTTGCGCTTCGTAAGCCTTCGGGCGGCGCGTCAGTGCTCTCAGCTTCCATGACTTTGCCAGCATATGACGAACTACGGCGCCACCTTGCCGACCCGTCGCTCCGGTCACTAGCACGACCTTGTCTGTACTGGCCACGAGTCACTTCCTTGAACAACAGGGTCACTTCTGGGCGAAAGGCTTTGATTTCTTCAACCCAGCCGGGAACCGGCTCATCGCGAAATGGGTCGGTTCTCCGAGATCTTCAGCCTGGGCGCTGCAGTTCTAGGCTCCAACGCTAATCTTTTTCATTGCCTCAAGGATTTTCGGGTTCTCCGACTGAATGCGACCGTCCATAGCGACATTTTCAACCGCATGTTCCCGAAGAAAGATCAGCGTGTCCCCGATGTGGTATGCCTCGTCGACTGCTTCGGTAATCTTTTGCATCATCACCCTTTTCTTCTCGGGACGAATGCCCGGAGGTGCTTCAATAAATAGAACTGGCATATTGTGTCTCCTTTTCTGAGGTCGACTAAGCTCGCTCCAACAGATCGCTCGCTATCCATTGCGCGGTACTCTGAGGTACAATCCACGGCCGGCAGTGCTATTCCACGACCTTTTGGCGTTCCCCGCCAACCGACGGTAAACCGCCGGAGCACCGAATTTATAGTCATCGCGAAGGCAGAAATCAAGTACAAGATGCAGAGCGGCGATTACCGATACCCGTACACAGCCAACACACTTTTTGTACCGTCAAGTACAATAAGGGGGATGACCATGAAAAGAAAGTTTGTAAGAGGCGCAGAAACCAGACTGCGCATTATTCACACCGCTGCCGACCTGTTTCACAAGCAAGGGGCTCGCGCTACCAGCCCTGATGAAATCATTGAAGCGTCGCGAACCGGGAAGGGCCAGTTCTATCACTATTTCAAGAGCAAAGAAGGCCTGATCCACGAAGTACTTCAAAACTATCTGGATGAGATTAAGAAAGGCGCATCGCGCGTCAACTATGAAATCAATTGCTGGAAGGATTTGGAGAAGTGGTTTAGTGCCCAGGTCGAATTGCAGAAAAACTATGAAATGACGCGTGGCTGCCCCTTCGGAACCTTGGGGAACGAAGTGACCGAGAATGATGAATTAGTCCGGCAGGACCTCAGTCTCATCTTCGAAGTCATCAAGAACAAACTGGCTGCATTCTTCGTCAGAGAGAAGGCGAAGGGTAACTTTAGCAGACGAGCCGACGCCGCGCGAATGGCTGACTTTTGCATCGCTTCGATGCAAGGCGCTATGCTGATGGGCAAAGTAAGAAGGAGCAGCGAAACAGTTGAAGCGACCGTGCGCGAAGCTTTAGCTCACCTCAAAAGCTATTTAGTGAAGGGCTGAATTTTGGATGAATCGCGCTTTCCGGGATGGCGCTGGTGACGGCGAAACGCAAGGTTCCGGACACCCGCCAGCCTGAGTGGAACGGTTTGAAATCAGAAAGATAGCGGAGCTTGAAAGACGTTACTCAGGAGCCCGCCGCAGCGCGGGCTGCCTGTTGGCTGGCCATTTGTTCCTTCATCTTCTTTTGCATTTCCTTAGGTGTGGGTTGTGCCATGTGGGTAGCGACCATCCAAGTGTAACCCTCGGGATCGACA
>Ga0310916_10002576_pt1 | contig 11125 bp, 17 predicted proteins | sample GREbulkMGLF176_FD_203444 | JGI IMG/M metagenome (GOLD analysis project Ga0310916, IMG submission 203444) | Lab enrichment of tropical soil microbial communities from Luquillo Experimental Forest, Puerto Rico - GRE.bulkMG.LF176 | ecosystem: Environmental > Terrestrial > Soil > Tropical forest >...
AGATTCGTGTCTTCACGCTCTGCTACGCCGTTGTCCAGGATCTTGAAACCTTCCACCTGCGAATAAAAGTTCGCGTAGTCCTGATTCTTCAGCAAGTGCGGTAGGATCAGATGGTAACGGTCATTCCGGATCGAGTTCAGCATCGGGATCGGTACTATCGGAGCGAATAACACCGTCAATCCTTTCCTCCATCATCCGCAGCTTCACGTAGGTGAATAGGCAGTAGTTGACTATGTCGGCCAGCTCTTCGTACATCATGTCGAGGGTGTTGTTGTCTAGGAACTTATACTCCCCGTACTGCTTTGCTCCGTCGATCCTCCGCTTCTCGATCGACCAAAGGAACTCCTGCTCAAGGTTGGCGATGTGAGAATCGGACACTGTTGAACTCCCTCTTCCTCTTGTAGACGGTTTCGACATCAACGCCCAGCAGCCCAATCAACAGACACCAGTAGTGGAACACGTCGATTAGTTCTTCATGCAGCAGGGGTATTGCTTCGTCGAGGGCCTTGGAACCGCGCTGGACCTTCTTGACGATGTCAGCTACTTCGCCCGCTTCACCGCAGAGTCCTAAGGTCCAAACGATTAGGGGATCCTCACCCGGGAACCACTCTTCAGAGTCGTCCTGCATCTGTTTGATGTACTCGTCAAGAGTCATACACGATCCTTGTTCGCCCGCCATGGCCCGAGATGATCGACAGGTCCGATAACGAGTCGTATATGACGGTTGATCGTACCTTAGTGTCCCAACGTAGTACAATCGTACCATCGGGGAACTCAGCGCCGTATGCTACGACTCCTGTGCCACTGATTCCGGATACGTCCTCGTCCCTTTCAAGATGAATCAGCCGCGCTTGTTTCATCGTAGTAGTCCTAGGAACTCTGACCGTGCTATGTTGGTGTTGTCTCTGAAGACGCCACGCATCGCCGACGTCGTCGTCTTCGAGCCAGGAGCCTTTACTCCTCGGATCGTCATGCATGTGTGCTCTGCCTCCAAGATCACACCAACAGCCAATGGCACCAACTCCTTTTCCAGGTCGTCTGCGATTGCCATCGTGAGATGTTCCTGGGTCCACATGCCCCTGCACCAGTGTCTGACGCACCGAGCAATCTTCGACAGACCAGCAAGCCGCCCCTGTGGAAGATAGCCGACGTGTGCGACGCCCATGAACGGTAGCATGTGGTGTTCGCATAGTGATACGAAGGAAATGTCCTTGATCAGGATCATCTCGTCGCAATCGGATTCGAATGTTGTGAACTGCCACTGGGGGTCGTTGTAGCCCATTAGCTCACGGAACGCTGAGGTGAATCGATCCGGTGTGCTAACCTTCGCTTCAAAAGGCAAGGACGGGGCCTCTTGTTGCAAAAAACGTGCTATGCAGTCAGTTGACTTAAGTTCCATTAGATCCCCTTGTCGACGCCTGGATAGATGAACTTGTGCAGCTGGATGTTCATTCGCCATGGTACTCTAGCAGCCTTGATACGCTCGATCAGATCCGCTTCACTGTATCGTCCCCAGGCCACACCTGCCCAGATCGAACACTTGAGTTCGCCTAAGGACTTCCAGATGAACATAGCGGATTCGAAGTCCATGTCGTCTACGATGACAAACTTCAACGCGTCCTTCGACGTCAACGCTCGAGCGTTCTGTATCCGGACCTCCATCCCGGTTTGGTTTTCACCCGAGCCAGCTAACTTCCAGTCCATGATTATGCACACGCTGGGCTCCATGAGCATCCACAACGGGAAGGGTTTCAGTGACCCGTTGCTGAACACGTCAACGGTGTAGTCCTCGAGCAGAAGCTGTGTGCCAAGTTTCTCGAGGTCCTCTAGGGGTTGGAGAGTTGGTTCGCCGCCTGTGATGCATACGTTCTTACCCGGTAAGTCGCGGATCTTCTTCACGATGTAGTCAGGTGGCACAATGGGATCATGCTTCCAGATTTCCGGCAGGATAGCATGAGGCGTATCGCATGGCCAACCTGCGCACCGCATATTGCATCCACCGAATCGAACGAACGAGGTCACAGCTCCCATTCGGGGTCCCTCACCTTGGATACTTGAATACAACTCCGTAAGGCGTAGTCCTTTCACCTGATAGCCACCTTCCAGGGGTACGAGGCCATTGATGTCGGTGTCTCCCAGACTTCGATACGCTCCAGCGTCATGTTGCCCCTGAAGTGTCCGTCGACTAGCGGTGCGACTTCGTCGTATGCCCATCGTGCGAGATTCTCCGCTGTAGGTATGTAGGGAAACGCTATGATGTTCCAAGGACGGTCTGCGAAGCACTGCCAGAGTTCCTTATCGCCAGTGTACACGATGAACCCGTGGTCAAGGACATCATGAATACGTTCAACCATAAAGGACTTGAGTCGGTTAAAGTCCACCAGCATTCCCTCGTCAGGAGCTCCCCGTTCTTGGACAATACGTCCAACTGCACACGCAACCACTCGGTACCGGTGGCCGTGGGGGTTGCGGCATTTGCTATCGTGATTGGGAACTCGGTGACCGGCATCGAACTGGATCTCCTTCGTGATCTGCACAGGGTACAGTCTCGGAAGTTCCCTGTGATGGAACTCGAAGCAGTCAGACGGATGCATCTGGTGCTGCGAGCACCACGCGCTGAACTGCTTCGTATTACTCATAGGTCGTCGGGTCCTTGATGCCTGCAAGACTAAATGCTTCTCGCCTCTCGACGCACGTACCGCACTTGCCACAGTGCAGCTTTCCGCCCTTGTAGCACGACCACGTGTTCTCGTACGGCACCTTGAGTTCGCTGCCAATGGCTACGATGTCGGTTTTGGTGATGTCGACAAACGGTGCCACAATGTGTCCGGCCCAGAAGCCGACGTTAGCAAGCTTCTCGGCGACGTTGAACGACTCGATGAACTCCGGCCTGCAGTCAGGATAGATGAAGTGATCTCCTGCGTGCATACCCGCGGCCACGAACCTTGCTTCTTGTGCGACTGCAACTCCCGTTGCAATCGCCAACATGATGCTATTCCTATTAGGAACCACTGTTGCCTGCATCGTTAACTCGGCGTAGTGCCCTTCTGGAACGGGTACGCTATGGTCCACAAGTACACTACCCGACTTCGCCAGTAGAGCAGCGATGGGTTGAAGACCGATGATGTTGTGGTCTGCGCCTAGTTCGCGCGCGCAAATGTTCGCGAACATGATTTCCTTACTGTGTCGTTGACCATAATCGAACGACAAGTACGTCCAGCTGTCGATCTCTTTGTGGGTGTCCTTAAGATAGTAGGCTAGCGTTACGCTATCCATACCACCGCTGACAATCACAACTGCGTTCATTGTTCTCCTTTGGTGGGGTAGAGGCGTTCGCTCCGCCCAGAGCGCACGCGGTTTATTTGCGCACGTTGTTCGAGCGTATCGAAGATGTTGTCTGCGTCTCGCTTCGATAGGTGATAGTTCTGCATTAGCGTACTACGTTGCACCCCTGCATCTCCATCACGCCTTATTCGCTGGCAGATCGTCTGTATCTGACGTTCGCTTACCGTTAAACCGATGCTTCCTACCACCTCGACTACATATTCACACCACTTACATACGAACGAAAACGCCTTGTAGACGTCGATCTCTTCTACGACGAATCGTTCACGCAGCCTACTGGCAGCGATCAGCGTTGCAGCCTTGAGTCCAGACTTTGCCAATCTATCCATGACAGGTGTTAGAAGCTCGCTGTGGGAACTTTTCAGACCGAAGTCTACCATCTTGTTTTCCATCGCATTGTACAGATCCCACGCACCGTCGGTGAGGTCGACGTCTAGTACTTTGTTTACGGACAAGGTGATTTCTCCAACTCTCACCTCGCCTTGTCCAGTGTACCGACTCTTCATAGTCTGCATTACTTCCACTAGCGCGTTACGTCCTGTTTGGTTCTTGGTGCTAGGTCGTCCTAAAGGTCGTCGTTCCTGCTTGTCCGACTCTGCGCTGATGAATATGAAGCGTGGTACAAGGCCGTCGCTAACGTGCCCGGGCTGTAGTAGTTGAAGAACCTTCGACCTAATACCTCCAGTGAGCATGATTAGCACAGGGTCCTTTACCTCGATTACCTCCTTCCGCAGGACGCGTTTCATATATCTACCATCGTACAGCTTAGTTAACGCTTCGGGCATGCCAGCTAGATAGTCGCGCCTAAGCATCTGGTCGATCATCCCACTGACTTCATCTCGGAAGAATACGCTTGTCTTTCCAGGACGTAAGGACAGTTGGTTGAGTAATCCTTCAATGCTTCCATCGGTAGCCATGACCACATCTGGTTCAACTTCCTGCAGTAGGTCGACGGCTAGTTCGAGAGCGGTGCTCTTCCTAGTAAGCGTCGTGTCCGCTAGAAGCATGAACCACAGGTTTGGTTTGATGTTTGCGAACTGCACAGGTACTTGTAGCGAGCCGGCAAGCAAGCTGCTTAGTATAGTGAATGCACCTGCTTGGTGGTACCCTTCTGCAGCGTCACCGACTCCTTTAGCCCAGTCGACATACTGTTCAATGAAGGTGTAGTCCTCTTTGGCAGCTTCGAGTTCTACTTCAGATAAGAGCTCAGGCTGTTTGTAGACGTATCCGCCCTCGACAACCTCAGTCCGCTCAGCAACTCTAGCCCAGGCTTTACATACCTCTCGCCAGAGCATAACCTCACTTCGGTCATCCCTACGATACTTGTTGCATCTGGCTTCTCGAACTATACCGAATATTTCTTCCCGACTCAGGCCAGTTTCTGCTAGAAGCATCTCAAGATTCCACAGGGCTTTAGACCAGTCAGCTTTGGGCTCTAACTGGAACAGCCTGTAGACTTCGGGAGGAAGGTTATTGCCGTGAACTGCTAGTATCGTGTCCGCATCTTCGATGGACTCGGGCATTGGCCAGTCGGTGTTTGCGCCCGGTGCGACTTCTGGGTACACCGCGAATGTGTTCAGTGGTACGTTGTCGTCTGCTTTGGTGATGGCTACAACAGAAGGTGGACGATACTTGTGGTTGAGGGTGTATGGTATACGTAGGAGCTGGGTTAGATCCCATCCCGATGTGTCTGCGCCCTCTTGTGCATGGTAGTACGCTACTCGTTTAGCGGTGTCCTGCGCTTCAAGTGGGTCAGCAGGTGCGCTAAGGATCCAAACAGCCTGGTATCTCTCTGAGCTGGTCTGTACGAGTATCGAGGGTGATACTAGTAGGCTCTCGGGAGGACACGTGTCTAAGTCGGCCCATATGGTCGGACAAGCCTCCACGTAGACCTTTTTGCGCTCTGGTCTGTCGAAGAGCATTGGACAGAACCATAGGTCGTGAGTCATCACGGACTGTTCGATGTAGTGACTCAGACCTGATAACTCGTCTGGCCATTTGTAGAACCGCTCGTCGAAGATGCCCTTTCCTGCAACGCGTCGAGCTATGCTTACATACCCACTAGACACGTTCTGGAACACAACTCTGAAGAACGTTTCCCGTTTGGCAGCAATGTCGGCACCTGTGATTGGAATCGTAGACATGCCGTCCTTGGATAGGTGGCCCCGATACTCAGCCGGGAGAGGTGAGTATCGGGGCCAAACTGATTAGGGAAGAAGTGAAGAGTCGCGGTCGTCGCTGGACAACGCAACAACGCGCTTGACGTCGTTCACGGTATCGCCGTTGTACTCACGCTGGGCGATCACCCCGATCAGCTCCGTACCTACGAGATCGGACGGCTCGAAGTCCAGCTCACCGTCAAGGTCTGTGTCTTTGAACGACCCCGTTGCACGCAGAAGCGACTTCAGGTTGAAGAGAGTCTTCTCGTGGATCACGGTGTTCATCCAGACCTTACGGCCGCGGTACTTCTCGTCGCCCTGGCGGTTGGACTGAACTGTGAACTCCCAGTTGATCATCGGAACGCCTGCGCCCAGTTTGCCTGAGCCTCCAGTTTCCCGCATCTCGTAGTCGGTGATCTTGAGAACGTATCTGCCAGCTGGGAGAGGTTCGAAGGAACGATCTTCTACGTCAGTTAGGTTGATTCGCATCATGCTCCTTTGATGTGGTTGTAGATGTCCGACATGGTTGGTGCTTCCATCAACTCAGGAAGCTTGCCGCTTCTGTCCTTTGCTACTTGTCGTTCGGTTCCTTGTGTTAGTGCCAGTAGTTTGATCTCTCGTTCCCTTGCCGGACCCACCTCCTTCTTGTATAGGTATACAACGATGTCGACGTAGCCGGCTACCTCTCCTTTCATCTTACCTGGGAGCATAGGACGTAGTTTGAAGGTTCCGGTACGTTCATCTCTGTCTTCGGAAACCAGAGCCGTGAAGATAGTGTTGCAGGGTAGGTCGCGCAGAGCGCGAACAAAACGACGGACTTGTTCTCCGTTTTTGCCCCACTCTCGCAGACTTGCAATGTCAGGGTCTCGCTCTGCATCTTTCTTCACCACGTCCTTCATGATCTCTTGCATGGAGAACTTCTGCACCTCAGACAACGAATCGATGCACACAGTCCTGTACGGGTTCTTGTCGTACAGGCTGCCGTACAAACGATCCATTGCAACCCACGATGTTAGCCGGACGACATCGACGTCGGTGTAGTCTCCTGCAAGACTAAGAGTACCGCCTTCAAAGTCAAGGAGCAAGACGGGGGACATTTCCGGTTGCAGACAGCTAGAACCTGCAAGTCGGGTTTTGCCGACCCCCGGATCGCCGTATACCAGCAAGTTGATGAAGACGTCTGTAGTGGGTTTTGCAATGCGCATCCCCGCAATCGTGTTCGGTTTCAGTTGTTCAGGTTGCTCGAGTAAGTCCTTAGCTGACAGGGACACTGCTCCTTCTTTCGTACAGTTCGTTGAGTATCGTTTCTGGGTCCTGTCCTTCATGTAGTGCTAGGCATGGTCCGAAGAACATGCACCCGTTGCAGTTGAAACGCGAGGGTGTAGGGTAGATGGCCGGGTTCCCAAGCATTTCAACTGCTTCGAGCTTGATGCGTTGTTCAACGATGTCCAGAGTCTTCTTGTTGTAGGACACCTTGGTCCGCCGTACGAACTGCTTCGGATTGTCCTTCAGATACTGGAGCATTGGCAAGTATGGCTTGACCTTGTAGCCTCCCTTCCTGATCGTTTGCAGGTACACCTCGAAGGACGTGTCCTGGTTCTTGGCAACAGAAAGCCCGCCGTAACTCAAGACGCGTGGTGGCTTGGGAACCTTCTTGTACAGCTCGTTGTAGATGACTCCACGCACTTCTAGGCCTAACTGTTCCCTTATGGCCCAAGCGTACGAGCTGCACTGGTCATCAAGCGCCAGCCACTCCGTTTGGGCGAGCTGCGCTGTTGTTTTGTGGTCTACCAACCAGTAACCGTAATCGTCTTCCACAACCAGGTCGATACGTCCTTGGTACACGACGCCTTCGAGTCCTGGTATAGGAACCTCGAACTCGATCTCCACCAGGATCGGTTTGAAGGTGTCATGTTCTGGAGCCCACAAAAAGTAGTGGTCGAGCATTCCCAAGCCAAGTGCCTTCAACTCCTCGAATCGTGTCTCGAACTCAAGGGCCCCGATGCGTACTTTGGATTGCACATCCTTTATGGACTCGAGAAAGGCCTGAACAGCATTGCCCTCTTTGTCCACGGTCCCCCACGTTGCTGGTTGATAGTACGCTTCTAGGGCTTTGTGCATTGCTGTCCCGAAGTCTAGTGCCTCTACACGTTGAACAGGTTCGTAGTTCTGCCGGATCTTAGACGTGAAGTTCCATAACACACGACACCGCTTGAAGAACTGTCGGTCCGAAGTCCTAATGATTTGCACTACTAATATCTTAATCTGCCGTCTCAGTTGATCTCACGGGTTCTCTTTTGACGGTTCAAATCTTTTGGAACCACTCGGAACCCACTGCTCGATCGGAACGTATACAGGTACGGCTACACACGGGGTTACGTCTGGACGATGTGGCCTAAGCCAGATTGCCACTATCCATCTTCCGCCGGCTGTCTGGATGGGCTCAATGAGTTCGATGATCACTTGTCGAATCGGAACCGCATGAACTGTGGGTGTCTGTATCCGTCGACTAGCACCCCGTAGTGCTTGATTTCGATCCACTTCCCCATTAGCGTCTGCCTGTTCTTCGTGATGAACTCCCGCGTCTCGTCGTCCATCCCGCTACAGTTACCGATCACTCCGTTAGGCGCCTCCCAGGTAATCGCCCCGATCATCTCGGCGAACTTGCCTTGCCCCTTCGTGTAGCCGATGATCTTAACGTCTACGGTTTCTTCCGCCTTCCACTTGAGCCAGGACTTGTGACGCTTGCCGGCGTACGGCGACTTGATGTCCTTAAGCACACTCCCTTCGAGGAACCGCTCGATGTTGGCTGCGTGCTGATCGACCGTCGGTACGTAGAGCGGCATCAGCTGTACGTAGGCGCCCTCTGGTACTAGGGCGTGCAGGTCAGCTTGCCGCTGTTCGAGTGGCACTTGCCGATGATCGTACTCGTCGATACGCAGTATGTCGAATGCCAGAAAGGATAGCCACTGGTGGGTTTCTTCCTGCTTCATAATACACGTGTCGACATAGCTTCCCAAGCACCGCGCTGTGAAGTTGAAGTCTGGATTACCGTCGGGATCCAGGTACACAACCTCGCCGTCAAGTCTGAACGAGTGACCGGAGTTCTTAGCTACGTTCTTGAGCCACCGTTCGACCATCGGCATCTTGCCTGTCGCATCATGCTGTGTACGCGTCCAACAAATGGCGTGCTCAGGCGTTACTTCAATCTGCATCCGCCAGCCGTCGACCTTTGGTTCCATCACGTATCGAGTCTTGGGGAGTACTTGGAACTCCTCCAGCGAGATGGTCTTGCACTGCGTCAACGGGAATGGTGTGTTATTCATCTCCTAGGATCCTCCTTATCCAGGTTTTCTTCAGTTCGAGTCGTTGTGCTTTTCCCAGATCCACCGTCCCTCTCGCCATGATGTCAATGACCTGAACAGCATTTCTCTGACCGATTCGGTGAAGCCGATCCTCTGCTTGTGCATTGAGAGCCGGGCTCCAGTCTCGATCGAGGAAGACAACCGTACTGGCTGCGTATAAGTCGATACCCACGCCTCCAGCGCCGATCGTCCCAACCATAACTCTAGCTCGGCCTTCCTGAAACCTCTTGACGGCGGCTGTCCTGACTTCAGGCGGAACGTCACCCGTAATGGCAACGTAGGGTATAGACTTATCCCGAAGCCGGTATTCGAGGAGGGTGATGAGTTGTTTGAACCGGCTGAAGAAGACGATAGGTGCATCACCCGATTCATCCAGTACCTCCATGGCCGCGTCTAGTTTCGAACTCGGTTCAGACAACCGAATGTGGTTACCATCGTACTCTGCGAACGCTACGGCGAACTGCTGCAGGCGGGTCAGCTGCGCTATTACCACAGGGGCTGGGAGGACCTCATCTTGTTGTTCGCCTATCCAGGCGATCATTTCGTCGCGCATCTGGTTGTAGGCTGTACGCTGTGTCGGTGTGAGGTCGACTTTGATCGTGGTGTAGTACTTCTCCGGTAGTTGCGGCAGTACATCCTTCTTCAGTCGCCTTACGAAGTACGGAGCCAACGCCCTGTGGAGAAGTTCTAGGTTCTTGGGGCCGACTATGACTTGGTACTGATGCCCCCTTGCGAACGACGACGAGGTCTCCACGTGCTGTTTGAAGAACCTCCAGTACGAACCATAGGTCTTGGGCCATAGCCAGTTCAGGATGCTCCATAGTTCGTCTGGTCGATTGACGACGGGTGTGCCGCTCATCGCCGTCTTGTATCCTACGGCGCGTACCGCCTTCAGGCATCTGGTCTGTTGTGCTTTCCTGTTCTTAGCCCTGTGACATTCATCGGCGATTACGTGAAGCCACTCCTCTTGGGAAACTTCTGGCATCAGTCTCAATGCTTCCCAGTGCATAATGAACACGTCTGCGTCCACTTTGCGGAACATCTCCCAGCTACGTTTTCGTTCCTTGTTGTCGAGCACAGCTACCTTTAAGTCAGTCTGCTCGTGAAAGGATTCGTACCATGTGCCCCAGAGTGTTGTCAGCGGCGCTATGACTAACGTCGGGGGGCGCCTTCCTGAGAAGTTCTCCCGTATGCGTCGGTCACGATCGATCGCTTCGTACGTCTTTCCGGTGCCCATCTCATTGGCGATCAAGACTGACTGCTTGATGCCCAGATGTTCAACGTCTTCCTTCTGAAAGGGAAACAGTTCATTCATGCTCTAGTCTCCAATGTTTCAGGATGTCCTGTGCAGCCTCCAGGTTGAGGCTTACGACGTGCTTGCAGTGGCCTTGGAACTGCCACCCTTCGCACGTACAGACTACACCTCCGTTCCGCAACTTGAAGATGTAGTGGTATAGTCCTGGTCGTGTAGTGCTCTCGACTCTGTACACGATCGCCTCGCCTAGGAACGTTGCATCTGGAGTAAAGTTAACGCGTACCATTCCTCCTTCTCACCAAGACGCTACGACGTATGGCTTCCTTCCAAAGCTCGTCGCTCTGGAAACGGTGTACCTTCGGGTACCCAACTGGGTTCTTGTAGTAGTTCCCAATCTTCTCGCCGCGACTGTTTAGGTAGATGTACCGCTCTCGTCCGCACCTCAAGCACCTTAAGCACACGATGCGGTGGGCCATCTTGGCAGCGCGTCCATCGATGAACTGAGGCGATGGATTGTCGTCCATCGCGTGTGCCCACAACAGCTTGCATAGAAAGATGTCTCCGTCTAGCTGCCGTAGGTCGGTGAACTTTATGTTAGCCATTCGATTAAGCACAGCCGGCCGTCAGCTGTTTGGTACAGCTCGACTTCTGCTCGGGTTAGTTTTATGCTGCCGTTGTTCTTCGCTGCACGGTACTGCTTAGCCGCCTTCGCTACGACTTCCGGCATCACGACGTTGGGTAAGCCCGCAATGTCGTCGGTGTGCACACGTTCTCTATGCTGCCTGACGTAGTTGGCGTTGTACATCTTACCGCAGTCAGGACACTTCTTCTTCGGTCCTTTGCCTTTGCCTTGTTGTGTTGACATTAGTCTCCTCTCCATTCCTGTTTCCGTAGGTCCATTGCCAGTTGTAGGTCTGTCATGTTGTCTTCACGTAACATAGCTCCACAGTAGGTGCACCACCACAATCTGAACATATCGTTGTGGAGCTCATACGTTATGT
>Ga0310916_10002578_pt1 | contig 11122 bp, 9 predicted proteins | sample GREbulkMGLF176_FD_203444 | JGI IMG/M metagenome (GOLD analysis project Ga0310916, IMG submission 203444) | Lab enrichment of tropical soil microbial communities from Luquillo Experimental Forest, Puerto Rico - GRE.bulkMG.LF176 | ecosystem: Environmental > Terrestrial > Soil > Tropical forest >...
GGATGTCCGCCATCGCTGGCATCGGTATGCGGTCCAGATGTCAAACCTCAACCCGATATCAAACCACAACCCTGAATGTGAGCACGACCAAGGCACGAGAGCTGTCCTGATCACTTGGGCCTGGGCCCTGGCGACGCTATGCTTGCGCCATGTGTGGCCTCCGACGTCAGCGAGATCTTCATCGGGCCAAGGGCGGTTAGGGGCACCCGACGATCCCAGTGCCGGACGAACGTATTTCGACGCTCGGCGCGCTATCTCAGCCCGGGCCCCAATAGTCGTATAATTTGGGAGCAACCCGAGCTAAATTGAGAGATGAAATGCCAAAACTGCACGGATTAGCGCGTCGATCCCGCTGGGTCAGCTACGCTTTTGCAACAGTATCGCTGGCTGTTTTGATGGCCAGTACGCAGGCTGGAACCGGCAAAATGCGTCACCATGTGACGAAAGCGGTCGTCTCGCCTGATGGGACGGTGATCAAAACGACGACGAGCGCGGAGATCACCACCGCCGAAGGTGCCTGGACTTTTGGCGCGACGCCGAATTCGAAGGGCGATCATCCGCTTCTGCTCAACGGCTCCGCCGCCAATGGCGGCCTTGCAGTTTCGCTGCAGCTGACTAACGGCAACCTCTACGCCTTTGCGAACGCGGACGGGAATTATTGGTGCCGCTTTAACAGCAAGTGGATCAATGTCGGTTCGACCCCCCCGGTCCAGGGCATCGTCGCGACGAAGGTCACGGTCCATCCGAAAGGCGAAATTCCCGATAATTCGCCCCCTGGCACCATCGTTGCCAGTGTCACTGTGACGATGTCGCCTCCTGGCACGCCCTTTTCCAGGCCGCTGGTTTCGAGCGATCCGATGTTCACTTTCCGGGGGTTGGATGTGGTCCTTGCGCGGGCGCTCACGAAGGCCGATGACGGGCTTCACAAGACGAGGGTTACCGCCGTCTGTTGAATGTTCGGCGGGTCATCCTCACAAACAGCAAACCCAAAGCTCCTGGCAATGTCTGCGACGCGTACGCCTACTTTGGGAAATTCCTGGCCGGCGGGGACCGAGGATTGGCACAACCCGCCATCGTTATCCCCGTCCAATGGCCGCTTTGGGTGTGCGCCGTGACAAGGCTGCGCTTTCCCGTGGGTGCAAGTCCCACCCGGCGATTCGCTCCAGCGTCGGGCCTGCGCCTGCTACCACGCGACACGCTAAAGGTCGGCCAGCTCGTGCTCGCCGACGGCACCTGGAAAGGCCGCCACATCGTGCCCGCCGAGTGGGTGAAGCGCGCGACGATGCCTGTAGTGACGATCGAAGGTCGCAGGGGCTACGGCTATCAGTGGTATACCGGCACGTTGAGCCCCGGCACGCCCCGGGCGTTGTCCTGGGCCAGCGGCATCGGCTGGGGCGGCCAGCGCTTGTTCGTCGCGCCGCAGCTGGAACTCGTCATAGCGATGAACGCTGGCAATTACTCCCTGCCGATTATGGAGCAGGGCCGTATCGCCAACCTGGTGCTATACGAAGCAGTGTTGCCGCCCCTGGCGTGAGGCGGCTTTATGGTTGAAATACACGCGGACCGCCTACCTGGGTCGCGCGCAACGCACCGGCGGTCGTCTATTGCGCGTCCGCCTCACAGAACGGTCCGCGAATGGCCGGAATCGGCGCATCCTTTCGGTTCCCGCTCCCTCCGGCGAAGGTCGGCTAACTGAACGCACACCGGCCGTTCAGCCTAGTCGCCGGAAACGGCTCAAAGTGCCCCAAATCGGTCGTCGTGCGACTTGCTGTGGTGCCGAGGATCGCGAGTGTATCGCGCGGCTGGTCTGATCACGCCATCGTGAATATTTCCGCGAGCACAGTTACCCGTACCGGTTCCGGAAACGACAGCGCCTTGCGCTCTCGCCGGTCCATATGTACGACCGTCAGCTCACACGACGCCGAGAGTTCCTGTGTCTCGGCATTCCACATCTCGTGTAGCAGGCGCAGGCTCTTATTGCCGATCTCGAGCGCCCGGCTGCGCACCTCGACGATATTCCCTGCCAATAACTCGCGCTTGTAAGCGATGTTCTGCTGGACCGCGGCCATACCGCGGTACTGCTCGGCGAAGTAGGTGGGCGTTAGCCAAGTGTGGCAAAGAAGTTCCAGTTCGCCTCGTCAAATTTGCCGACGTAGCACATGACGTTCACGTGACCGATGTGGTCGCATTGCCACGGATACACGGCGCCTTTGTAGGTTATCGAGCTCATGGGGCCTCGCGCTGCTGATCATGAACGTAAAAAGAATGGCGTTCAGTCCGCCGCCGAGACCCTTGCGCGTCCGGCTACGCACCTAACCTTGCGCCGTGCAGCCAGCCAGATGGCGAGAGCGGAAACAAGGTTTAGCACCATAGATAGGGCAAACGCCGGCAGATAGGTCCCGAAGCGGTCGTACATCACACCAGTGACCCACGGTCCCGTGGCGCCGCCCAGGATCGCCGCCAGCATCACCGCCCCGAAGATGCTGCCGTAATTCTGCCCTTCAAAGATTTCGGCGGGGATCGCTCCTATCACCGAGGTCAATCCGTAGCCGAGCGAGCCCTGGACGACAACCATGAGATAGAGAAGAAGCGGCAGCGGGGTGCTGCGCAGCAGGATCAATGCGGCGCAGCACAAGATGAAACCCCCGTTGCCGATCGCCCATACCCATTCCCGCCCGATTCGATCCGAGAGATGCCCGAGCGCGATCTGACCCGGTACCGCGACGAGACTCACCGCGCCCAGTGCCCAGGCCGCTGCGCCTGGAGATAGGCCGATTTCGATCAAATACTTCGTCTGGTGCACCTGCAACCCGTACCATACGAAGAGACCGCAAAAGTAGCCGATGGCAATCCACCAGAAGCGGGCGGTGCCGAGCGCCCGCGCCAGGGTCCAATCGATCGTGGCCCATCGGGCATCAACGACATTGTGTCCGGGAGCCCAATCTGCACGCATTGTCTCGATGCCATCGGGAACGAGCCCCATATCCTCGGGCCGGCGGCGCAGCAGCATATTGGGCGGCGCCAACAGCACGAGGATCACGATGCCGAGCGACCAGCAGGCGGGCCGCCAACCGCCCCGCTCAATCACCGATTGCAGCCACGGCAGCAAGACGATGGAGCCGAACCCTACGCCCGAGAAGGCGATACTGAGCGCGAGCCCGCGCCGCCGCACGAACCAGCGGGTGAGGTAGAGCGATTGGCCCGTATAGGCCAGGCAGTTGACCCCGCCACCGACCAGGGCACCGAGCGATAGGTAGAGTTGCCACGGCGCGCGTGCCAGCGGCGCCAGAAGGAACCCTGCGACCATCGCCATGATGCCGAGCTCGATAACAAGGCGAGGGCCGCGTCTATCCATCAGCCGCCCGACAAACGGCATCACCACGGCCGACACCAGAAACCCGAACGAAAAGACGCCGGCGGTCACGCCGCTGTCCCAGCCGAAATCGCGAAGGATCGGTGGGAACAGCAAGGAAAAGGCGGTGCGGGCGTTGACACCCACCGCCATCGTCAAAAATGCGATTGCGACCAGCACCCAACCATAGAAAAACGGCACCCGCTGTTGGCGACGCATCACACCACCCGATTGAGCGGCGGCTCCCCTCTGGCGATGCGCGTGATGTTTTCGGCGATCAGCTTGGCGCGGGCATCAAGCGTCCCATCCGTGTATCCCGAGACATGCGGCGTCATCAGCACGTTCGGAAGTTCTTGGAACGGCCGCGTCGCCGGAGCCGTGGCGCCCGGCTCGCGCGGGTACCGATACCACACGTCAAGCGCCGCGCCCGCGATCGTGCGCCGCGCTAGCGCATGATAAAGCGCGTCCTCATCGACGATCTCCCCGCGCGCCACATTGATGAGGTAGGCGCTAGGCTTCATCCGGCGGAGCTGCGCCTCACCGATCCAGCCGGCCGTTTCTGGGCTCGACGGCATCGACACCACGACGTAATCAGAACGCTCCAACACCCTGTCGAGAATGTCGGGACCGCCGAGCAGCGCCAGATCGTCCTCCATCGATTGGCCGACGTCCCGCCGAATGGCGCAGACCTGCATGTCGAAGGCCCGAGCACGGCGAGCGATGCTCTGGCCGATCCGCCCATAGCCCAGAATGCCGACCGTCCGGCCGGCGAGCTCAGGCCAAAGCGGCGGCGGCGCCGTGCCGACCGCCCAGTGGCTTTGCCAATCGCCCCGTCGCAGCGCCGCGTCGAGCCGCGAAAACTCGCGGGTCAGCGCCAGCATTGCCCCGATGACGTATTCAGCGATGCCGACCTCGTGTCCGTAGGCGTTGGCCAGAATCGCTCCCGCAGGCAGCGCCGAGCGCTCGATCCGATCAACCCCGGCGCCGGGAACTTGAACCAGCTTCAGGCGCGTCGCCGCTCGCGCCATCTCGGCCGTGAGCCCCATCGTCACCAATACGTCGATTTCCGGCAGCCTTGGCAGGATGTCGGTTTCGGATGCGACGATGATCTCGCACGGGATTGTCAGGTGGCGACGCACCGGCTGTTCCAGGCTGGCAGTAAACGTTCCGGCAAAGGCGACGTGAAGCATGACAATTCCTCCTCGGGGCTGATGCCGGGACTTTCGGCGCAGCTTCGAGCGGCCTCAATTCCAGCTGGCGGTATTTTCAGGCGCAGAACCTGACAACTTCCGTCAGGATTTATTGCTACTATAAAAAAATGCGCGCGAGCCGGCTGCTTTCGATCCTACTGCTGCTGCAGTCTCGCGGCCGCATGACGGCACAAGCCTTGGCGGCGGAATTCGAGGTCTCGGTCCGCACGATCTATCGTGACGTCGATGAGCTGAGCGCCGCTGATGTGCCGATTTATGGGGATCGTGGACCGAACGGCGGGTTTGAACTGCTCGATGGCTATCGGACGAAGCTGACCGGCCTGTCGCCTGCCGAGGCAGCGACCCTGTTTCTGGCGGGCCTGCCGGGGCCGGCTGCCGAGCTCGGGCTCGCCGATATGCTGACGACGGCGCAGCTCAAGCTGACGGCAGCGCTGCCGGAGGGTGCGCGGGCCGCGGCGGCGCGAATCTCGATGCGCTTCCATCTCGATCCGGTCGGCTGGTTCCGCGGCGTCGACGACGCCCGTTTTCTGCCGATGATCGCAGAGGCTGTCTGGAAAGAGGCCGCGATCACGATCCGCTATCGGCGCGATGCCGGGCCGGTTTCGCGAACCGCCCACCCGCTCGGTCTCGTGCTCAAGGGTGGCGTCTGGTACCTTGTGGCGCGGGTTGGCGAGCAAACGCGGACCTATCGCGTCGCCAACATCGTCGACCTGGTGGTCAGCGGCGATCGTTTTGAGCGGCCCGTTGACTTCGATCTCGCCGCCTTTTGGACGAAGGCATCTCGGGCTTATGAGGTCGGGCTCTATCACGGGACGGCGAAGCTGCGCGTCTCACCGCGCGGGCTCATCCTCCTCGACCAGCTTGGATCGCCGCTCGCACAAATGGTCAGGGAGCAGGCACGCATGACCGACGCTCAAGGCTGGGTATCGGTGAGGGTTCCGATCGAACGAGCCGATTGGGCTGCCCGCGATCTCATTCGCTTCGGCGCCGAAATCGAGGTCTTGGAACCCGCCGAATTACGACTGCGCTTATTCGATCTCGCACGCGACCTGTCGCAGCTTTATGCGGCTAGGGCTCCGTCCAGTTGATAGCAGACGAACGGCCGGAATCGGCGCTTCTCGCCCATTGCTACGCATTCCGGCGATCGTCTCCTTTCTGAACTCGCAGCCGGCACTCAGCCTGGGCGGCGGGAACCGCTTTTCATGCTGATTTTCGGCCCTTGGAAAGGCCTTGCTCAAAGGTCTGCATGTCGATGAATGTCCCGCGGCCGCAGTCGTAAAGTCCAAGCCGAAACGCTAAAGGGCGGCGGATCGCCGCCAGGAATCCACACAACGTCGAGCTGCATGTCCGACCGCTCAACCTGTTGAAGAAGGTGTGGGGCCGGAAGGTCAGGCCGTCGCAAGTGGTCACATGGCGCATCGTTTCACCGACGGTCAGAACCTCGATCTTGTGGTCTGGCAAGTCGCTCATTTGAACATCTTGTAGGGGCCGGTCACGTCGAGCAGATCGACGCCCTGATAAACCGGTATGCCGATGGTCATGGTTGTGTCTCCGCCACCAGGGCTTCGGCCGCGCCGCGGCGGAAACGTCGAAGGCTCGGCGGCTAGGAGGTCCGCGTCTGGCAAGCTCCCCGCGGCATCCGCATCGTCAACCGCCCCTGCCCGTCATGCTCATCCCTGGTTCAACGGCGAGCCCGTTGCAGCATCATGCGCGCCTCGCGGCCATAGGGGGGCCGAGGCAACGGGTGCCGCGGAAAAATTCGGGGACCAGAGCAATCGTGAGTTGACGGCCGCGGGGTCATTTGCCAAGCTATTAACCATAAATCGTCTGTTACGGCGATTGGTTAGGTGGACTGCCGACAGCCCGCCCCGCAAGAGAGGCGCATGTGTCTGTTTGCTCTACAATGCGCGTCGTTGCCGTCTTGGTTCGCGGTTTTGCGCAACAGCGGTCAGTATACGTCCTGTCACGGTTCGGCTTGGCGATGCTGTTGTTGTCGAACGCCGTCGGCGTCACCAGGGCGCAGGCCGATGAGCGGATTCTCAGCAATCCCCCGCCACTGCAAATCGAGCAGGGCACGCAGCCGAAAGCTACGCTGCTGGCGCAGCCAGCTGCGCCGCGCATGGTCAACAAGAAGTCCCTCGACCTCAATATCGTCTACACAAAAAGCGCGATCTACAATCCGGCGACCGGACGCGACGACAAGGTCAAGCTGCGCAGCTATGTCGGGACGAATGTTGACCCGAAAGCGCCCTACGTCGCGCCGACAATTGAGGTGGATCCCGGCGACACGGTGCGCATCACGCTGCACAACAAATTGCCGGCCGACCCGAGCTGCTTTGAGATGCGGCAGGACCCCGACATTCCGCATTGCTTTAACGGAACCAACCTGCATTCGCACGGTCTGTGGGTCAGCCCGACGGGGAACAGCGACAACGTCCTGCTGTCGATCAATCCGGGCGTGGATTTTCAGTACGAGTACAACATCCCGTCCGACCACCCCGCGGGAACTTTCTGGTACCACCCGCATCGGCATGGCTCGACCGCGCTGCAGGTCGCCAGCGGCATGGCCGGTGCGCTCATTGTCCGCGGCAGCCGGCCACCGACGCCGACAGCGCACGGCGATATCGACACGCTCCTCAAAAATCGCGATGGCTTGCCGATGACCGAGCGGGTGCTGGTGCTGCAGCAGATCCAGTACGCCTGCCTCGACGCAGACGGCAACATCAAGGTGAAGAAGAACAACAAGGGCGATGTCATCGCGTGGGTTTGCGACCCAGGAGATGAGGGGGTGATCGAGTTCTATTCCGATAAAAACGGCAACGGCTTTGGGCCGAGTTCGTGGAACGAGTCCGGCCGCTACACCAGCATCAACGGGCTGGTGGTGCCGACCTTCAAGGCCAGGGCGGGCGCCATTGAGCGCTGGCGACTTATCCATGCCGGAGTGCGCGACACAATTTCGCTGCAGTTCTACAAGCTGAAGCCGCAGGCTCCGGCGATCAACAGGCTGGCGGCCGCCGATGAGGATCGCTTTATCGGCGACAACTGCACCGGTGACCCGTTGCCTTACGAGATCGTCGCGTCGGACGGGCTGACGATGGCAGCGGCACAACTGACGACGCTTGCGACGCTGCAACCCGGCTACCGCAACGATGCTCTCGTCGTTTTTCCCGACGCCGGCAAATACTGCGTGGTCAACGCGGCGGTCTCGGCGGCGTCAAGCGTGACTCGCGAAGCGGTGCCGCGGCGTCTGCTCGGAACCGTCGATGTGGCGCCGGGAACCCGGGTGCAGAATATCCGCAACTACATCGTCGACAATCTTGTAGCGTCAGCCCAGCGCAACATGCCGCCTGCGGTGCGCAACAACGTCATCGCCGACCTGAAGAATGGCCTTAAACTGAGCAACTTCATCCCGCATCCGGACATCACCGACGACCAGATCAAAGGGCACCCGCCACAATACCTGACGTTCTTTATCGGCATTTCTAACGCGGGGACGAAATTCGAGGTCGGCACCGCACCGTTCGGCCAGCCATTCAATACGAAGCCTTACGACCCGAACGTCATCGACCGCGACTTGATTCTCGGCACCGCGGACGAGTGGCAGCTCCAGTCGCGCTTTGTCAGCCACCCGTTTCACATTCACGTCAACCCGTTTCAGATTGTGAAGATCATCGATCCCACCGGGAAAGACGTCAGCTCACCGGGCGCGGTGGACGATTCCGATCCGAACGCGAAACAGCCCGACCCGCAATATCCCGGCTTGAAAGGCGTGTGGAAGGACACACTGTGGATCAAGAGCTGGAATTCCACACCCTCGCCGACCCCAGACCCTAACGCCAAGGGCATCTACACGATCGTCGTCCGCACCCGCTACGAGCGCTATATCGGCGAATACGTCCTGCACTGCCACATCCTCGATCACGAGGACCAGGGCATGATGGAGAACGTCAAGGTCGACATATCCGACGGTAAGGGTGGCGCTGCGCACGAGCATTGACCGGGTTGTTGCCCGCCGCGGTCTCGCACGGCGGCATCGCAGACGATCGACTAAAACGGTGCCGCTGCACGGTATCAGACGGAGGTGACGGTCATGGCGCGGTCATCCACGGTTCCTCGACCCGAAAACCGCTATGCGCGCGTCAAGGCGATCCTCGCCGCAGCGGCGGGCGACAACACCACCGATTACGGCGGGCTTGGCCGTTTCTGGGAGCTGCCGCTCGACGACCTGATCGAAGCCAGGCTATTCGGCATCCGTCTGATCGCCCCCGTCATACACGCGTGCTGCAGCGACGGCATGAGCCGCAGCGCCAGCTCGGGATTGATCCAGGCGCTGCGTGGCGTCGTGCCGTTCGATGGCAGCCGGTTCCCGCCCTTCATGTGGGGCGGCAGCCGTGTCGCTGACGCCGATATCGATTTCATTGCCGATTGGATCGATGACGGCTGCCTGCCCGATGCGCGCGTGACGAGCCTTCCGTTGCCGCCGGAGGGCGAACCGGGCATCGTCGAGCGCCGCCTCATTCGCGAGGTCGCCGAATTCCAGATCATGACCGGGCCGAGCACGCGGCGCGGCTATCGCCAGGGCGAGCTGCGGCAGCGGCCCAACCTCGATTGCATGTGTGATGAAGACGTCGATCAGCTGCGCGCGGCGTTCCGCCGGATCTACGCGCTCGACGACTATCCCGAGGATCGCCGCAGCTACAACAACCAGGCGCTCATCCACCAGAACCACTGCCAGCATGGCTGGGAGCGGTTCCTGCCGTGGCACCGCGCCTATCTCTACGAATTCGAGCAGAACCTGCAGGATTTCTTTCCCGATTTGGCGCTGCCGTATTGGGATTGGAACATGCCGCAATATTGGCATCGCGGAGTGCCGAAAAAGGGCTGGGTCCTGCCCAAGGCGTTCAAGGCCTTTCTCATCCCGGCCGCGGCGGAGCAACTCGTCGCCAGCTTGAACCCGGCCCCGAGCGCCAAACAAAAAGCCGCGTTTCTCAAGCTCGCCGAGGAGCGCAAGCTCTTCACCACGCAGCACGCGTTCTTCTGCTACGTCATCTCGTGCATCGGCTACACCGACGTGACCCCGCGACCGGATGACCAGAACCGTCGCGCGATGATCCGTGCGCTCGTCGATTCAAACGCGCTTTGGTACCCGCTGCGCTATTCGGCCGAATACCATGATGCGCAAGGGCAAAGCGGCACCATCAACGAGATCATCCACTATCACTTCCCGTCGCCGGACGACATGGCGCAGATCCTGAGCCTCAACACGTTCCGCGACTTTGGCGGGGGCAATGCCTCGCATGGGAAGCTGCCACTGGTCGGCAACGGCGCGCCGTTTGGCTCACCCGAATTGCTCAAGACCATCGGTCCCGAGCTGCTCGAAGGGCTGCTGTTCAGCGTCGCCAACTGGCCAATAAAAGGCCAGGAGGAATTCATCGAACGCTTCAAGAAAAAGACTGGTGAGCCATTCTTGACCCAGGACGCGCTGTGCGGCTACGGCCATCCGTCGATTCTGGCAGAAGCACTAGAAGCTTGTGGCGCGGCCGACAAGATCAAGGTCGCCGAGGCGATCCGTGCGATGAACCTGACCACCGGCCCCGCCGCGCAATGCTTCCCCGGCCCCATTAAGTTCGATGAGAAGGGCCGCCGCGTCGACGTACCGATGATCTTCGCGCAGTGGCAAAAGGGCGTGCCGATCACCGTCTTCCCGACCAATCTGGCCCTGGCGACGGCGGTTTGGCCCTCGGTTTAACAGTTTCGGAGAGGCCATCGGCTGAATAGCCTCCCTGCCTTCTGCCCCCTCCAGCGGTGAGCCCGGTGCGAACCTGACTTTCTCGATTAGGCCGCCGTTTGGGAGCACCTGGCGCGATCGCCTGGCCGATGGATCGGATCCCAGATGTGCGGCGCTAATCGTGCTGACAAGTGCCAAGTCGGCTTCTGGACCGTCCTGGCGATTGGTCCGCGCCCAGCCTCGACGTCGCCGACCGGGTCGTTTCCAGATCTTGCAGTTCGTGGCACTGCCTCCTCCGGATGATCCGGACAAGCCTTTGGCCGTCAGGCGCGGAACACAGCCTTTAGATCGGTGGTCGGCATGGCGTCGCGAACCCAGGTGAAGGCGCCCTTTTCCTTCATCTCACGGGCGCCTTTCATGAAGGCGGCGAGCGCCAGCCGCGATAGCGCTCCGCCGACGCTCAGCCGCTTGACGCCGACCGCTTCCATCTCGGCGGCGGTGAGAGAGGGATCGGCGGCGCTCATCACCACGTTCAACGGCTTGCCGACGGCCTGCACCACCGTGCGCATGGTAGCCAGATCGCGCAGGCCTGGCGCATAAAGCACGTCGGCGCCGGCCTTCTCGAAGGCCTGCAGGCGCTTGATGGTATCGTCGAGGTCGAGCCGACCGCGGATTAAATTCTCCGCACGCGCCACGAAGGTGAACGGCACCGGCAGCGAGCGCGCCATCTCGGCGCCCGCCGCCACGCGCTCGACAGCGTGGTTGAATTCGTAGATGCGCTCGCCGCTCCAATCCTCGATTGAGCCCCCGACAATGCCCACTTCGGCGGCG
>Ga0310916_10002586_pt1 | contig 11113 bp, 15 predicted proteins | sample GREbulkMGLF176_FD_203444 | JGI IMG/M metagenome (GOLD analysis project Ga0310916, IMG submission 203444) | Lab enrichment of tropical soil microbial communities from Luquillo Experimental Forest, Puerto Rico - GRE.bulkMG.LF176 | ecosystem: Environmental > Terrestrial > Soil > Tropical forest >...
CGGCACTTGGCGTCATCGCGCGTCGCGAAGGTATCGCAACCCGCCAGACCCAGCGCTGTGAGCAGCAGCAGTACCCGCATGTCGCCCTCCCGCAACTATGCTCGGGATCCAATGCGGCGGACTGATGTCTAGTGAGTGAGCGGAGGGAGGGGCGGGAGTGCCTTGGTGCATTACCGACGCGATTGACCCATTTCCGACGTTGGCGGGGAGCAGGTCCGCTCTCAGCTTTTTCCCGCCGCTGGGATGTGATGGTCATCACAAAATGGTCGATTTGAGACTCATAAAACGGCGCGCCGCAGAACCCGGCGGATCATTCGCGCATCTAAAGGGGCGGATGCGAGAACGCATCCGATGAAAACGAGGAGAGACCCATGATCCGCAAGACAATGTTCGCTATCGCCACCGTCGCCGCTATCGGCGCCGCGGCACTCATCCCGACCCAAGCGTCCGCCGGTGGCGGCAAGGGTGGTGGAATGGGTGGTGGAATGGGTGGTGGCTATCACGGCCACGGACACTGGGGAGGCGGCTTCGGCGGCGTCGTGGTGATTGGACCGAGCTGCTGGCGGTGGGTGCGCGGCCTCGGCAGGGTTTATGTCTGCTACTGACCTCAACTATTTCAGCGATACGATCAGGCCCTGGTCTTGTTACGCGAGACCGGGGCCTATCTCGATGATGACCGTACGCTTTCAGTGCCTTCAAGATCGCGAGAACGGGAAAGTGAAACACTGCTACGAAAACGATAAGCGATGGCGTTAAGGGCAAGCATCCGAAAATGAAAAGGCGCGGGGCCTCGGGATCACTCGGTCCTGTGCATTGATGAGTTCCAGATAGGACTGAGGCCACTTGCCCCGCGCGGAGCAAGTAGCCTCAGTGGGTTCAGGTTACCGAACTGACCCTCACCGGGCGCTCCTGGACCAAAGGTAGCACGTATGGCGGTCTAGTCAGCGCGCTCGGGGCATGAGGGGAATATAATTATGGAACCCGCGTCGCGCCGGGTCAGGAAACCAGGTATGCGGGTTCGGTGGGTCCAGGCATCATTTGCGGCAACTCAAGCAGAATGGCGTTTTCTAACTAAGCAGGTGTAGATTCTCGAACGGTCGAGTGTCGGGCCGGTGGCTCTTGCCTCCCTTTAGCTTAGTTCTGAATCCAACTCTCACTCGCGACGGCCCTCTAGCTCCTGACGCGGGCGGGTGCGAAGGTGGATCGGCCTCACGGTCCCGCTGCCGCTCCCGGGCCGCGCCGACGAGGTGATCGAATGAGACAGCGCGGTTTCATCGCTCTTGTTCAAAGAGGAGGCACCATGCGATCTATGACATTTTGCGCGATCATCCTGTCGTTCATCATCGCCACCGCCGTCGCGTCGGCGCAAACTCCATCTCCTTCGGCAGCCGCCCCTGTGGCCAGCCGCACAGATAAACAGGCAACCTCTAAGGCGTGCTCGGCTCAAGCCGATGCTAAAGGCCTGCACGGTAAGGCGCGCAAGAAATTCCGGTCGGAATGCAAAAAGAGGGGTGGCACACCGCAGTGACGGGAGCCGCCGCTACAGTGCCTTTGGCAAGCCCTCGGCCTCTATCCGTCGATCTCGCTGCTCGCCGGCACCCCCGCGGTGGCCGAATAAAGACGTTGCAACCCGTGTACGTCGTTTGCTGCATGAGTCCGCTTATGGCACATCGCGTCATTTCGCTGCCGCGCAGTAGTTGGGTCGCTTTCGGAGCGAAGCGGACATTAACTTCGGCTGGTCACGCACGGGATTTATGGGTGCACGCCCAAGTTCAGCGTGTAGCTGCCCCCAGGGTATACTTGGCTTGCATCGTAGCGATTTGGGTTCTTGGTATACCGGCGATGTGGTGCGCCGGCCGTTAGAGTGCTTGTGGCGTTTGCGCCATGATACCGGGGAAGAGTGCTCAATCATGCCCCGCTGCGGCAGTAGAACCTGCGCGCGTCGGGGCTCTCCTCGTCCAGGGGTGCGCAGTACTGAGACACCGTAATGCGCCCGCCTGCTCCCGCTCCGGTTTGAGCGACCGAGCAGTTCATCCCGATCAGCGCAAGCGCGCCAACCAGTCCGAGTATTGTCGCATAGCCTGTCGCTATCGTTTTCATGGTCCCACCTCGTGCTCGCGTGTCTTCGAGGTTGCGCGGCCGGCCCGCGAGCCGGCCGCCTAGGAGCGGCTCGCTGCGAATTCCCGACGCCTTCGCGGCTGCCCGATTTTGACCTTACCAGCCGTCAGTCCTGTACCAATCGCTCAGGGGGTAGCCCCGATAGCTGCCGTCATAGCCTTGTCCCGGTTGACCCACGTCGCGGCGATCACCGGGGGCTGCCGCGGCGGACTGGGTGGCCGCAATGAGGGCGGCCAGAGCCAGCGCGGTGATGAGCAACTTCATGGTTGGCTCCATCCTGTGACGGACGGACCACCGTCCGTCGGTTCGTGCAGCGGCGCACGACCAGTCGGCCGGCGCCTGCGTTGGGGACCATCCCACCGGCGGTGCCGCGGCGCTGTGATGCAGGTCACACTCTCACGACGATTCAGAACGATTCAGGTCTACCCCAAGGACATGGGTGGCGGAGCCAGGCCGCAGAGCGCCGAGCTCAGCATGAACAGCAGGAACCCGCCCGTGCACAGGAGCTTGTCGGCGAGCCGACCGAAGATCGGCAGGAACGCCGCCATTGCCAAGAGATGGGCAACCGCGACCCAGCTCACGGTGCTGGAGCCTTGCGTCGAACTTGAGCTCGAGCCGCGGCAGCAGCATCTGCGCGATGCTGGAGTCGACCTGGCCCATGAAGGCGCCGACGCACACGGTGCCGACCACGAATCACCGGTAGGACGTAAGGCGCGCCACGATCCGCGCCGGCGGCGGCTCGCGGCCGTTGTGCACGGCGTCGCGCAGAGCGGCGATCGAGGCGGGGGGCCATGCGCGGCGTCATGCATGTGGTTTGCTCGCGGGCCGTTGGGAGGCTGCTCCGCTTATAAGCCCATAGTGAGACGATAGAATTTCAAACTGAGACATTTTTCATTTGACTCGCGTAACGAGAATCTTCCAAAAAAGCATATTCACCAAAACTACGCCTGACTCACCGCTTCGGTGCGGCCGTGTCTTCGACGGGGCATCGGCGCGGAATGATCGCCGCGCCAAACGCTCGTCGGGGCGCAGGGTCCTTCTTCCATAAAGCGTAAGAATTTCGCGGAAGGCCGATGGATTGCCCGGCTCTAACGCATCGTGCGCGGCGGCTCGAAGGGTGGCCGCCGGCAGTAGAGCAGATGACAATCCCATGCCAGCACCCGAGCTCGTCGTCGACTACGTACAGCGCACTCAGTTCATCGCCTTCCATCGCCGCTGCCAGCGCTTCGCCTGCATCGTGACGCACCGCCGCGCCGGCAAGACGGTGGCCTGTATCCACGACTTGCAGCTCGGCGCGACTCAATCGAACAAGATCCGGCCGCGCTTCGCCTATCTCTCGCCCTTTCTCAAGCAATCGAAGGCGGTGGCGTGGGACTATCTGCGCGCGGCCATGGCGCCGCTGCGCGCGGTCGGAGCGAGCGCGCACGACACCGAGTTGCGCGTCGATTACCCCAACGGCGGGCAGGTGCGGCTTTACGGCGCCGACAATCCCGATGCGTTGCGCGGCATCTACCTCGACGGCGTCGTGCTCGACGAATTCGCCGATATGGATCCGCGGGTGTGGTCGGAGATCATCCGCCCGGCATTGGCCGATCGGCAGGGCTGGGCGGTCTTCATCGGCACGCCCAAGGGCCGCAATGCCTTCTTCGAGCTGTGGCGGCGCTCGCAGTCGGAACAGGATTGGTTTTCCCTCATGCTCAAGGTAAGCGAGACCGGCCTCATTCCCGCAAGCGAGCTCGCACTCGCCAAGCGCGATCTCAGCGAGGACCAATACGCGCAGGAGTTCGAATGCTCCTTCGACGCCGCGGTCGTCGGTTCCTACTACGGCAAGCTGATGGCGCGCGCCGAGCAGGATCGGCGCATCGCTCCCGTACCCTACGATCCGGCGGCGCTGGTGTGGACGTCCTGGGACCTCGGCATCCGCGACGCCACCGCGATCTGGTTCGCGCAGGTGATCGGGCGCGAGATCAGGATCATCGATTACTACGAAGCCTCCGGCGTCGATCTCGGCCACTACGTGAGGGAGATCGGCGCGCGGCCTTACGTTTATGCCGGGCACATCGTGCCGCACGATGCCCAGGCCAAGGAGCTCGGCACCGGCAAGAGCCGCCTCGAAGTGCTCGAAAGCTTGGGCCTCAAGAACATCAGCATTGCTCCGCTGCATCGCCTGGAGGACGGCATCAACGCGGTGCGCGTGTTCCTGCCGAAATGCTGGTTCGACGCGAACAAATGCGCGCGCGGGATCGATGCGCTCAAGCTCTACCGCGCCGAATACGACGACAAGCTGCAGGCGCTGCGGCCCCGGCCGGTGCACGACTGGACCTCGCACGCGGCGGACTCGTTCCGCTACCTCGCGCTCACCCTCGACCGCAAGGCGACGCAAACCGGCTTCCACCGCCGCATCGAATATTCGCAGGTGGGGGTGGTGTGAGCGCAGAGCCAGTTCGGGTCGCACGGGGAGCCAAGGGGCGCAGTCCCGAGCCGTAGGCTGGTTGGCTTCGTTACGCGCAAGCAAGCAAGTTGCCGCGATATTTAATGAGAATTTTACCTGACAGTTTGGAACGTCCACCTCATGCTCTCTTCTCACGCGTGAGTTGTCCGAAGGAGGAAGTCATGAAGCGCGCTTTGATCGGTGGCTTGAGCGCCTTGGCGATGATCGTTGGGGTAGAGGCGGCGAATGCACAAGCCAATATCAACCCGAATGTTTACCCGAATAATACGTCCGAGCAGTACGGGGCGCGGGCACCGTGGGAATGGTACGCCAGCGTTGGTCCGGTTCGCCGCGGCAAGCAGTGCGTGGTCGATGTCGACATCAACCGCGGTTACGGTTTCATGAAGGATTGCCCGGCTCCGCAGGCTGCGACAGCCCCTCGGCGACCCGCGTCACGGACCGCTCGCCACCATCGAAAGAGCAGCAGCAGCTGAATTTTCCTTGGGAGTCTTTTGGCGACAGCTCCTGGCGGCGCTCTTGATGAAGGCCGCGGGGGGAACCAAAGGGAAGAAATAGCGCGACGCCTCCAGCGCCTGGAAGAGGCGCTGGAGGGGACGGAATACGGCGCGACTTCGAGAATGGCCCGTCGCCTCGAAATCGGATTCACGAGGTGGCACAGCGCAAAATCGGGTGGGGGCCTCAGCCAAAACCTAACGCTGATTCCCGGCTTGTCGGCAGACTGGCTGTTGAGAGGCAGGCCCGAGGGGCTCTCCTACGAGATGGCCCGTGTCCTTGGCGCGCCCGACCGAACTGATTGAACCCTCGCGGACGATCCCGCGACCTTTTATTCAAAATACCATTGGAACCTCGCGCGAGGATAAATACCATTGGAAGCTCGCATGAGGATAACGTGACCCGGGTCAGGTGCTCCGCTGAAGGAAAGAGGACCCTTCGGGAACAGTAAAAACACCTCCGGGCGGATTTTCACTGCGAGCAAAAGGGGGTGTTCATGAAGAAGCTCATGGTCATGATGGCCGCGGTGTCTGCCATCGCTGCCATAATCGGTGCATCCGATGCTTCCGCCCAGTCGTGGGGCCGCCGCGGCGCCAATGTGCGCTGCACGAACGGCGGTGTCGTGCAGGGGCGATGGTACTGCAATCTCAAACACGCACCTCCCGGAGAGTGGAACAATTACCGCTCAACGGGACGGTACAAACAGCGGGCCGGCATGCAAGGAAGGTAGATTTATCTCTCCCGTGCTCGCGCCTTCGTGTGCGACTGCTGTCGTAGATCACGCAAACTGAGGGGCTACCCACGTTCCGCTTGCGTGTCGCACGCCGCAAAATAACCACGTCCATTGTGAGCCAGTTCACAGCGTCCGTCGGCGCATGCCGTAGTTTGGCGGCGTGCCCGGGCACGGAGAAGCCTTGGCCAAGAGGTGGTGGCGACAAGGAGGACGTATCATGAAAAATTGCCTGTCAGGCCTGGGATTGGCTTTGTTTCTGTCGTTGACGTTGGCCGCGCCGGCGAACGCAGACGCTTGCAGCTACAGGATGGGGCCGTTCTTGACCCAGGACGCGGCGCAAGCCGCCGCGCAACAAGCAAGATATCTTGGCTTCGAGGCCTCAGGCGTGTGGGGGCAGGGCGGCCTCTATTCGGATTGGTCGAACCGGCGATACTTTTTCAACGTATTCTACGAGTGCTGACCGGTTTCGAGGTCGCTCAACGCGACCCGGCCGTTTTGCGCCCGGTCGGCGGCGCTTTTTGCCCCCCGGTCTCGCCGGATGCCGCGTTTTGACGGGAAAATGGGCGAGAAAACGCGCTTTCGAGCGTGAACCTTTTGTTTCGCCGCTGCGACTAATTCCCAGAACCCCCGAGCGCGTCCGCGGCGCCACGGGGGCGGCTGGGGTGGTCAAATGTCCGTCTTCAGGCTCGCAGCTGGCGTGATCGCGCTTGCAATCGGCGCTGCCGTGGTGACGGCGCTCGCCGCCAATCCGGAGGTCAAGACCGACCCCGCCGCGGCCGCCGCCGTTGCTGCCAAGTCCGAGGCCAACGCCGCCTCGGCCGCTGCCAAGAGCGATCGGCTTTCCGTTCGCCCCCCGCTCAAGCCCGCCGCTCCTCCTCCGGTCACCTCGGCCTGTCCGCAAGAGCCGTGGCCGTACGGCTGCCAGTGGCGGACACCTCCTGCGCGCAAGGTTTACCGCCCTTCGCGGCCGAGCTGACCGCTCACAAAAAAAGCGGCATTGGGCGGCAAAGTCGCGTTCCGACCTCCCGACCAAGGCTGCTTCCCATGCCTGCGATGAAGATCGCGACGAGCGTCCTTGTCTGCGCCGTCGTGCTGTTGGCGGGCTGCGAAATGGCCGACCAGTACGCCACCTTCGTGCCGAAGATGCTCCGGCAACCGAGCACGGAGCCTCCGGCGCCGGAGCCCGAGCCCGACGTCAAGGAATTGGTCCGCGCGGGCGCCGATACGCTGTTTACCGCCCATCCAACCGCCGTGGCGGTTTCGCGGCCGCACCGCATGGCAGGGCATGGATTTAGTGCCTGCGTGAAAGCGATGGTCGTTGGGCCGATGAACCCCGATCCGCAGCCGATCACGCTGCTGGTGACGATCGACCATGGCAAGTTCACCGATCGTCACCGCGCGACCTCGCAAGACGGCTGTGCGACCGAGAGCTATGAAAAGATTGAAATAGCGCGACTGCCTAACGCGACGCGAACAGAAGGCGGCGCAAAGTGACGCTCGGTGGCGGATTTGCCGAGTTCACTTCTGCTAACTCTCGCAACGGTATGAGAATTTTTCCCTCGCGCATTTTTCGCTTGACTCGCGTAACGGGAATCTTCCAGAAAAGCGTATTCACCGAAATCACGCGTTGACCACCGTGCCGATGTCGCCGCGATCGCGCATCGCGGACAAAGTCTCCGTGCATGCCTGCCGCGGTAACGGGTCGCCGCGACGCGCGCGTTGCGGCGGCGTCGGGTGAACGGCGCTCGGCGCTGATTTGCCGAGTTCGCTGCTGTTAACTGTCGCAACGGTCTGAGAATTTTTCCCTCGCGCATTTTTCGCTTGACTCGCGTAACGAGAATCTTCCAGAAAAGCGTATTCACCGAAATTACGCGTTGACCACCGTTTCGATGCCGCGCGTCTCCTCCGGCGGCATCGGCGCGGGAGGATCGCCGTGCGCGCGCCGCGCGGGTGCGGTCTTCCCGATGATTCTCGAGCACAACGGCTCGCTCACGTCGCTGCGCGCCGAGCGCGCCGAAGGCTGCGAAATGGCTAACATGTCCGCCGGCGATCTCAAGGCCCTGCTTTCGGCCGAGCGCTACGACGCGCTCTCGGCCATGGCGGCATCGAAGCTCTCGGACGAGCGCGCGTCCGCGCTCAACTACTACATGGGCAACATGTCGAAGGACATGCCGGCTCCGGATGGGCGAAGCAAGGCGATCTCGAGCGACGTCGCCAACACCATCGAAGGCCTGATGCCGCCGCTGATGGAGATCTTCGCCGCGGGCGAGGAGGTGGTGCAGTTCGCGCCGGTCGGACCCGAGGACGTGGCCGCCGCCGAGCAGGAGACCGACTACGTCAACCACGTGTTCATGCAGCAGAATCCTGGCTTCCTGGTGCTCTATTCCTTCATCAAGGACGCGCTGCTCTCGAAAGTCGGCGTGGTCAAGGTGTGGTGGGAGTGCCGCCAGGAGGTCGAGCGCGAGACCTATCTCGATCAGCCAGACGATGCCTTCGCGCTCATCGTTTCGCAGCCGGGCGTGGAGATCGTCGAGCACACGGAGCGGGAGATTGCGCTGCCTCATGCTGAGGAGCCGCGCGACAGCGCGGCGTCTCGAAGCATGAGCGCACCTAAAGCGCGTCCACGCGCGTCTTCCGACGCGCTATGGCCGTCCTTCGAGACGCACCCTGCGGGCGCTCCTCAGGACGAGGGCTTGCCGCGCCCCAAACTCCACGACGTCACCATCGAGATCCGCCGCACGCGAGAATGCGCGCGGTCCGAGGGCGTCACGCCGGAGGAGTTCGGCATCAGCCGGCGCGCGCGCTCGATCAAGGACACGGATTATTGCTTCCACGACGTGTTCCGCACCGAGTCGCAGCTGATCGCCCAAGGTTATGACCGCGAGCAGGTCAAGAAGCTGCCGTCGTACACGCTCGCGCACACCATCGAGGAGCAGGCGCGCGACACCGTCAACGAATCGACCCTGCGCCAGGGCGACGACGGGCTCAACACCTCGAGCCGGCTCATTCGCATCACCGAGCACTACGTGCGCATGGACTACGAGGGCAACGACGAGGCCGCGCTCTACCGCTGCACCACCGCCGGCGAGGAGGGCGAGCTCTTGCTGCGCGACGGCGAGGCAGACGTGGTGCGCGAGGATGTCATCCCGTTCGCCGCCATGACGCCGGTCATCGTCACGCACCGCTTCTTCGGCCGTTCGATCGCCGACCTGGTGATGGACATTCAACGCATCAAAACGGCGCGCTGCGCGCGCTGCTCGACAACGCCTATCTCGCCAACAACCCGCGCACCGAGGTGCCGGAAAGCCACGCCACCGAGACCACGCTCGACGATCTTTTGGTGTCCCGCCCGGGCGGGATCGTGCGCACCAAGATGCCGGGCGGCCTCACGGTGCTCAAGCATCCCGACATCGGCGGCGACGTCTTCCCCTTGCTCCAGTATCAAGACGCAACGCGAGAATGGCGTACGGGCGTGTCGCGGCAGGGGCAGGGCGTCGACCCCAACGCGCTGCAGAACCAGGTCGCGACCATCGCCAATCAGATGTTCAACGCCAGCCAGGCCAAGGTGAAGCTGATCGCGCGCATCTTCGCCGAGACCGGCATCCGCGACCTGTTCTCGCTCCTGCACATGACGATCCGCAAGAACGGCTCGCAGGCGCAGACCGTGCAGCTGGGCAACCAATGGGTCACCGTTGATCCGAGGGACTGGCGCGCGCGCAACGACATGACCATCAATGTCGGGCTCGGCACCGGCTCGAAGGCCGAGCAGCTCGCGCATCTGCAGCTCATCATCGGCATGCAGAAAGAGGCGATCGCCGCCGGCATGGTCAGTGCCAAAAACCTGTTCTACTCGGCGAAGGAGTTCGTGAAGCTCGCCGGGCACAAGAACGTCGATGCGTTCTTCACCCCGCCGGGTGCGACGCCGGATCCCGCCGACCCGGCATCGGCGCCGATCCAGCCGCCGCCCGATCCGAAACACGCCGAGATCGCGGCCAAGGCGCAAACCGAGCAGGCTAAGATCACCGCCGACGCTGCTCACCAGAAGATGAAGCTCGACGCGCAGCTCGCGTTCGAGCGGGAGAAGTTCGCGCTCGAGAAGGAGCTCAAGCTCCTCGACCTGCAAATCGCGCGCGAGCGCCATCAACAGGACATGCAGCGCTCCGCGATCAAGACCATCGCCGATGCCGCCAGTGCAACTCCAGTGCAGTAGGAGATCAAATGCCGCCCGTCTCGGAGAAGCAGCGCCGCGCCATGTATGCCGCGGCTGGCGGGGCGCTACACACTGTCACTGTCGTCCCGGCCGGAGCGAAGCGGAGAGCCGGGACCCGTGAACACTGGCCGGTGGTTATGGGTCCCCGCTGCGCGGGGACGACCCGTTCACTGTCGATTGAGAAGTGAAAATGACCGACGACAAGCTCGAGGCGGCGATCGCGCGCGGCGCGCGCGCCAAGGAGCTCCTCGGCAGCGAGACGCTCAAAGAGATCTTCGCCCAGATCGAGTCCGACTACATCGAGGGCTGGCGCCGCACCTCGGCGCGCGACACCGACGCGCGCGAGCGGCTCTGGCTCGCCGTACAAGTGGTTGGCATCGTCAAAGACCATCTCGTCATCATCGCCAACGACGGCAAGCTGGCGCAGGCCGAGCTCGACCGGCTCGCGAATTTCGCCGCATAACATGCCCGCACCCATCAAAAAGGTCCTCCTGCGGCTGCCGGAGGACGCAAAATCGCTCGCCAAGGCGCTGGATTGCCTCGCCGAGATGCTCGCGAACCGCGACGAAGACTTCATCCGCGGCTTCCTCGAGGAAGTCGTCGAGCCCGTCATCATTCGATGACTGAGAGGTCCATTATGGACGTTGCAACTGATACCGGAGCGCCAGTCCCGACCGCGCTCGAGCTGACCGCGCCCGCCGATACGCCGGCTTATTTGTCGACGCATGATGCGGCGGCGGTGCTGCGCAAGCTACGCCAGCCAAAGACCACCGATACGCCCGATCCGTCTGCGCGCGCGGCCGCTGCTGCGCCGGAACCGGGCCATAGCGCGTCGAAGACGCGCGTAAACGCGCTTATGGAATCGACCGCTGTAGATGCAGCGGACGACGCCGCTCCCGCCGACAGGCGGGATCCCGGCGAAAGGACCGAAGGCACTGATCCGGGAGCCACCGAGCTTTCGCCCATCGAGCCGCCGAGGTCTTGGACGAAGGAAGATAAGGAGCTCTTTGCGGGCCTCCCTCGCGCGACGCAGGAACGTCTGGCCGAGCGCGAGCGGTCACGCGAGGGCGATTTTCTCCGCCGTCAGAACGAAGCCGCCGAAAAGCTC
>Ga0310916_10002587_pt1 | contig 11112 bp, 10 predicted proteins | sample GREbulkMGLF176_FD_203444 | JGI IMG/M metagenome (GOLD analysis project Ga0310916, IMG submission 203444) | Lab enrichment of tropical soil microbial communities from Luquillo Experimental Forest, Puerto Rico - GRE.bulkMG.LF176 | ecosystem: Environmental > Terrestrial > Soil > Tropical forest >...
GACCGCGGAGGCGAACTTGGAGCTGAACTCGCCGAAGGCCAGGTGCAGCGAGCGCTTGTCGATCAGCCCAAAGGCCGCGGCATCCCAGAACGCCGTCGCGCCGCCGTTGCCCAGAATGACCTCATATCCGTCCGGCACCGAGAAAAGCTCGGTCACTCCCGACCGCACCCGTCCCACCAGGTCCTTCACGGGCGCTTGCCGGTGCGACGTGCCGAACAACGGCGCCGCGGTGGTGGTCAACGCCTTCAATTGTTCGGGTCGAACCTTTGACGGACCGGACCCAAATCGGCCGTCGCGGGGTTTGATGTCAGCGGGGATCTCGAGCCGGTCAGCCATGTCAATCAGCGTAGTTAGGCGCGGGGAGCGATCCTCAGGCGCCGTGGTCGCGTGCCGATAACGCCTGGCCGGCTGTCCGCGAGACCCGAGATGTGTGAGTCACGCCACAGCCGATGGCTGACCACTGGTCAGGCCACAGAGCGTTCGAGGGGTCTAGAAAATATCCGGTACCTGCGGTACTGTCTTGGACACAGCACGTCCAAATGTAAACCTCGCTGGGGAGGCTTGGATATGGCCAGAACGCGAATGGTCCGGCGTTGGCGCCGGAACATGGAAGTTCGCGACGACGCCGAGTACGTGAACATGCTCGCCACACTGTCCGAGGGGTCTGTGCGGCGAAACTTCAATCCGTACACGGACATCGAATGGGATTCACCGGAGTTCGCCGTCAAGGAGAACGATCCCCGCTGGATCTTGCCGTTGACCGACCCGATAGGGCGCCATCCCTGGTATCAAGCCCAGCCCGAAGACCGCAAGATCACGATCGGGATGTGGCGCCAGGCCAACGTGGCCAAGGTCGGCCTGCACTTCGAATCGATCCTGATCCGCGGCCTGATGAGCTACACGTTCTGGGTGCCCAACGGGTCGCCGGAGTACCGGTACTGCCTGCACGAATCGGTCGAAGAGTGCAACCACACCATGATGTTTCAGGAGATGGTCAACCGCGTCGGCGCCGATGTCCCCGGAATGCCGCGGATGTTGCGCTGGATTTCTCCGCTGATTCCCCTGGTGGCCGGCCCATTGCCGGTGGCGTTTTTCATCGGGGTGCTCGCCGGCGAGGAGCCCATCGACCACACGCAGAAAAACGTTCTCCGCGAAGGCAAGTCGCTGCACCCGATCATGGAGCGGGTGATGGCCATTCACGTGGCCGAGGAAGCCCGCCACATTTCGTTCGCGCACGAGTTCCTGCGCAAGCGGTTACCGCAGTTGACCAAGCGGCAGCGGTTCTGGGTCTCGCTGTACTACCCGCTGACCATGCGGGTGCTGTGCCAGGCGATCGTGAAGCCGCCCAAGGCTTTCTGGGAGGAATTCGACATCCCGCGCGAGGTCAAGAAGGAACTCTTCTTCCGGTCGCCGGAATCGCGAAAGTGGTTGAGCGACATGTTCGCTGACGTCCGGATGCTGGCCTACGACACCGGCCTGATGGAGACGCGTTCCTCTCGGCTGATGTGGCGGATCTGCAAGATCAACGGTAAGCCGTCGCGCTACCGCAGTGAGCCGCAACGTCAGCATCTGGCCGCGGTGCCGGCCGCATAGGACTGCGCGGGTATTCATGCCGCACGTTATTACCCAGTCGTGCTGCAACGACGGGTCCTGTGTTTTCGCTTGCCCCGTGAATTGCATTCACCCCTCTCCCGACGAGCCGGGGTTTGCGACGTCGGAGATGCTCTATATCGATCCGGTGGCCTGCGTGGACTGCGGCGCCTGTGTGAGCGCTTGCCCGGTCGGCGCGATCGCCCCCGACACCCGGCTGGAGCCCAAGCAGCTGCCCTTTGTTGAGATCAACGCCTCCTTTTACCCGGAGCGGCCCGCTGGCGTGAAGCTACCGCCGACGTCGAAGCTGGCCCCGGTGATCCCCGCCGCCGAGGTGCGCGCCCGCCGTCACCCCCTCACCGTGGCCATTGTCGGGTCGGGGCCCGCGGCCATGTACGCGGCCGACGAACTGCTCACACAGCATGGGGTGCGGGTCAACGTCTTCGAGAAGCTGCCCACTCCGTACGGGTTGGTTCGTGCCGGCGTGGCGCCCGATCACCAAAACACCAAAAGGGTCACCCGACTCTTCGACCGGGTATCCCAGCATCGCCGCTTCCGGTTCTATCTCAACGTCGAGATCGGCAAGCATCTGAGCCACGCCGATCTGTTGGCCCACCATCACGCCGTGCTGTACGCGGTCGGCGCGCCCGATGATCGCCGGTTGGACATCGACGGTATGGATCTCCCGGGCACCGGGACTGCTACCGAATTGGTCGCGTGGATCAACGGGCATCCCGACTTTACTGATCTGCCAGTCGATCTCAGTCACGAACGTGTGGTGATCATCGGCAACGGCAACGTCGCCCTCGATGTGGCCCGAGTGCTCACGGCGGACCCCGACGACCTGGCGCGGACCGACATCTCCGACCGCGCACTGGAAGCGCTTCGCGGTTCGGTGGTGCGCGAAGTGGTGATTGCCGCCCGGCGCGGGCCCGCCCATTCCGCGTTTACTTTGCCCGAACTGATCGGGCTCACGGGCGCATCCGAGGTCGTGCTCGACGCCGCAGACCATCAACGGGTGGCAAGCGATCTCGCTGAGGCTTCCGACGCGCTGACCAAAAACAAGCTGGAGATCTTGAGCAAGCTGGGCGACGGTTCGACGCCGCGCCCACAAACCCGGCGCCCACGAATCCGGCTGGCCTATCAACTCACGCCCAAACGCGTGTTGGGCCAGCAGCGTGCCACTGGAGTGGAGTTCTCGATCACCGGTACCGACGAAGTGCACTCGCTCCACGCGGGCCTGGTGCTGACGTCGATTGGCTACCGCGGCAAGCCGATTCGCGATCTGCCGTTCGACGAATCGGCGGCCGTTGTCCTCAACGACGGTGGTCGCGTCGTCGACCCCGACAACGGCCGGCCAGTGCCCGGCGCTTACGTCGCGGGGTGGATCAAGCGGGGACCGACGGGGTTCATCGGTACCAACAAGTCGTGCTCTTTTGAAACCGTCCAGGCCCTGGTGGCCGATTTCAACGCCGGCAGTTTGACCGACCCGGTGGACAAGCCGGGGGCGTTGGCCACACTGGTGCACGAGCGCCAACCCCGCGCGGTCGACTCTGCGGGATGGCGTGCGATCGACGCCGCGGAGATCGCGCGCGGCAGCCATGACGGACGGCCGCGCAACAAGTTCACCGACGTCGCCGACATGCTCCACGTAGCCGACACCGCGCCGCCGGCGCCGCCGACGCGACGCCGGTTGCTGGCCCGGCTGGGTGACTTCGCTTAGTTACTCGCCTGCCCGGACATCGCCGCCTGGATCTCGTCCACGCTGACTTCGCGCACCGGCTGTCCCAGGGACCAGTGGTGGCCGAACGGGTCCGCGACTATGCCGTAGCGGTCTCCCCAGAATTGGTCCTCCAACGCGGCCACCACGGTGGCGCCCGCGTCCACGGCCCGCTGGAACTTGGACTCGACGTCGGTGACCGTCAAATGAATGGTGACCGGAGTTCCGCCCAGCGACTTAGGCGTCATCGACTTGCCACCGCAGGTTTCCGGAAAGTCGTCGTTGAGCATCACCAGGAAGCCGTTGATGCGCAGCGCGGCGTGGACCAACCTGCCGTCGGGACCGGGCACCCGGCCCAGCTCGGCGGCGTCAAAGGCCTTGACGTAGAAGTCGATCGCCGCGGCGGCGTCGTCAACCACGAGGTGGGGGGACAGTGCGGGTTCGACATTGATCGGCATGCTGGTCTCCTTGGTGTCGGTCTCGGATGCCAGCCCCAGGCGTGGGCCGGCTCACGGTTATTGACTCGGCGCGCGACGCAAACTCATCGCGGCCGAAGCCATTCAATCGCGGGGCACCGACAAGAGAGCGCGCTCAGGCGTTGGCGAGGACCCGGTCCCAGCCTTCGACGGATTCGGGGCTGCGCGGGCCGGGCCCGACATAGATGGCCGACGGGCGGACCAGCTTGCCGAGCCGCTTCTGCTCGAGAATGTGGGCGCACCACCCCGCGGTGCGACCGCAGGTGAACATCGCCGGCATCATGTTGGCCGGTACCCGGGCGAAGTCCAGGATGACGGCGGCCCAGAACTCGACGTTGGTCTCGATCGGGTGGTCCGGACGGCGCTCGCGCAGTTCGGCCAGCGCGGCCTGCTCGAGCGCGACCGCCACCTCGTAGCGCGGCGCACCCAGCCGCTTCGATGCGGCGCGCAGCACCCGCGCCCTGGGGTCCTCGGCGCGGTAGACGCGGTGCCCGAACCCCATCAGCTTGTCGCCGCGGTCCAGGATCGACTTGACCAGGGCGCGGGCGTCGCCGCTGCGCTCGACCTCTTCTAGCATCGGCAGCACCCGGGCCGGCGCGCCGCCGTGCAGCGGGCCACTCATCGCCCCGATCGCCCCCGACAGCGAAGCCGCCACGTCCGCGCCGGTCGAGGCGATCACCCGGGCGGTGAACGTCGAGGCGTTCATCCCGTGCTCGGCGGCCGACACCCAGTAGGCGTCGATGGCCTCGATGTGCCTGGGGTCGGGGTCGCCCTGCCAGCGGGTCATGAATCGTGCTGTGACGGTTGGGCATTCGTCGATGATTCGCTGTGGGACGGCCGGCTGATAGATGCCGCGCGCGGATTGTGCGACGTACGACAGGGCCATCACCGAGGCCCGCGCCAGTTGATCGCGGGCGGTGGCGTCGTCGGTATCGAGCAGCGGCTTATACCCCCAGATGGGGGCCAGCATCGCCAGGCCCGCCTGCACGTCGACGCGCACGTCGCCGGTGTGGATCGGCAGCGGGAATGGCTCGGCCGGCGGCAGCCCGCGGCCGAACTTGCCGTCGACCAGCAGCGCCCACACGTCACCAAACGTGACCTGCTGATTCACCAGATCTTGGATGTCGACGCCGCGGTAGCGCAGCGCGCCGCCGTCCTTATCCGGTTCGGCAATTTCGGTGGTGAAGGCCACCACGCCCGCCAGGCCGGGGACAAAGTCTTCGGGGACCACAGTCATGGGAAAATTCTCGCACCCCGTCTCGGGGCCGATGCTACCGGCCGGTAGCACCCGCCCGGTAGCGTTGGCGCGATGGCAGTACCCGACCCGGGACTAGACAAAGAGCGCCTGCAGCGGATGCGCGTGGAGTACGGGTCCGTCGAGAAGGACGCTAGCCCTGACCTGGACGTGGACTGGTTGGCCGACGGTTGGCTTGCGTTGTTTCGCAAGTGGCTTGACGACGCCGAGCGCGCCGGGGTGGCCGAGCCCAACGCATTTGTGTTGGCCACCGTTGCGGACGGCAGGCCGGTGAGCCGATCGGTGTTGTGCAAGAGTGCGGACGAGACCGGGATCACCTTTTTCACCAACTATGACTCGGCCAAGGGATTGGAGCTGGCGGCGACGCCGTACGCGTCGGCGACCTTCCCCTGGTACCAGCTGGGACGGCAGGTCCATATCCGCGGCCCGGTGAGCAAGGTCGACGCGCAGGCCACGCAGGACTATTGGTCAAAGCGGCCGCGCGGCTCACAACTGGGCGCGTGGGCGTCACTGCAATCGCGGCCGATCGCCTCGCGTGCGGCGCTGCTCGGCCAGCTGACGGAGGTCACCGCCCGCTTCGCCGACGCGGAGTGCGTCCCGGTGCCACCCAACTGGGGCGGATACCTCATCGCGCCCGAGATCGTGGAATTCTGGCAGGGGCGGGAAAACCGGGTGCACAACCGAATTAGGGTCATCGGCTCTCGTGTCGAGCGTCTTCAGCCCTGACTTATCCACCGCTGAGTACGCGACCGATGGCCGCCTCACCGCCAGACCAGACCCCGGGCAGGCGCTCCGTCGTCACAACGACTACCTTCAGCTATACGCACCTAGTCAGGGCAGCCATATCAGCCAGAGCGCAAAGGGGTTCTCGTGGCCGACACCGACGACACCGCAACTCTGAAGTACCCCGGGGGCGAGATCGCCCTGCAGATCGTCAACGCCACCGAAGGCGCTGACGGCATTGCGCTGGGTCCGCTGCTGTCCAAGACCGGATACACCACGTTCGACAACGGCTTCGTCAACACGGCCTCGTGCAAGAGCTCCATCACCTACATCGACGGCGACGCCGGGATCCTGCGCTACCGCGGCATCCCGATCGAGCAGCTTGCCGAGAAGTCGACCTTCATCGAGGTGAGCTATCTGCTCATCTACGGCGAGCTGCCGAACAAGGAGCAACTCGCCGAGTTCACCAAGCGGATTCAGCTGCACACCATGCTGCACGAGGACCTGAAGCGCTTCTTCGACGGCTTTCCGCGTAACGCCCACCCGATGCCGGTGTTGTCCAGTACGGTCAACGCGCTCTCGGCGTACTACCCGGATTCGCTGGACCCGATGGACGGCCAGCAGGTCGAGCTGTCGACGATCCGGCTGCTGGCCAAGCTGCCGACCATCGCCGCGTACGCCTACAAGAAGTCGATCGGCCAGCCGTTCCTGTACCCGGACAACTCGCTGTCGCTGGTGGAGAACTTCCTGCGGATGACGTTCGGGTTGCCCGCCGAGCCTTACCACGCGGACCCTGAAGTCGTTCGCGCGTTGGACATGCTGCTCATCCTGCATGCCGACCACGAGCAGAACTGCTCAACCTCGACAGTGCGGCTGGTGGGGTCGTCACAAGCGAATCTGTTCACCTCTATTTCCGGAGGAATCAACGCGCTGTGGGGCCCGCTGCACGGGGGCGCCAACCAAGCCGTGCTCGAGATGCTCGAGAAGATCCGCCAGAGCGACGACGACGTCAGCGCATTCGTCCGCAAGGTCAAGAATCGCGAGGCCGGCGTCAAACTGATGGGCTTCGGTCACCGCGTCTACAAGAACTACGACCCGCGCGCCCGGATCGTCAAGGAACAGGCCGACAAGATCCTGTCCAAGCTCGGTGGCGACGACGACCTGCTGAGCATCGCCAAGGAACTCGAAGACGCGGCGTTGACAGACGAGTACTTCGTCGAGCGCAAGCTCTACCCCAACGTCGATTTCTACACCGGCCTGATTTACCGGGCACTTGGGTTCCCGACGCGCATGTTCACCGTGCTCTTTGCGTTGGGCCGGTTGCCCGGCTGGGTCGCGCACTGGCGCGAGATGCACGACGAGGGTGACAGCAAGATCGGCCGTCCGCGCCAGATCTACACCGGCTACACCGAACGCGACTACGTCACGATCGACGCGCGCTAGGCGATCACAGCGAGGCCAGCACGGCCATAGCGGCGTTGTGGCCGCCGATGCCCGACACCGCCCCGCCGCGGCGGGCACCCGAGCCGCACAACATGATTCGGTCGTGGGCCGTCGCGACTCCCCATCGGCGCGCCGGGGTGTCCAGCGGGTCGTCGTCATCGGCGAACGGCCACGACAACGCACCGTGGAAGATGTTGCCTGCGGTCATCGCCAGCGTGCGATGCAAATCGAGGGTTGTCGTCGTCTCGATGCATGGCCGGCCGTGAGCGTCGCGCATCAACAGATCCTGAATAGGTTCGGCCAGAACGGAATTCAGCGACGCAAGCACCCCGTCGGTCAGCCTGTCACGCAGGGCGCCGGAGTAGGTGCCGTCGAACAGCGAGTGCGGGGTGTGCAACCCGAACACCGTCATCGTGTGAGCGCCCGATTCGCGCAGCCCGGCCGACAGGATGCTCGGGTCGGTCAGCGAATGGCAGTACGCTTCGCACGGCAATGGATCCGGTACGTGACCGGCGGCCGCGCGCGAATACGCCGTATCGAGTTGGGTCCATGTCTCGTTGACGTGAAACGTCCCGGTGAATGCCTGTTCGGGTGACACGCTGTCGTCGCGCAACCTGGGCAGCCGCCGCAGCACGAGGTTGACCTTGACCTGGGCGCCCTGGGCCAGCGGCGCGCTCTTTTCGCCGAGCAGGCCGGCCAGGGCTGCCGGTGTGACGCCGGCCAGCACGAACCGACCCCGGACGAGGTGCTCGCCGTCGCCAATGCGGTACCGCACCCCGCCATTCGGGTCGACAGCGTAAACCTCTGCCCCGGTTGTTATTTCGGCGCCGTGGTGGACAGCCGCGGACGCCAGAGCCGCAGTCACCGCGCCCATCCCGCCAAGGGGCACGTCCCAGTCTCCCGTGCCCCCACCGAGCACGTGATACAGGAAGCAGATGTTCTGCATCAGCGACGGGTCGTCGACGCGAGCGAACGTGCCAATCAGCGCATCAGTGGCGATCACGCCGCGGATCAGGTCATTGCCCACCGCGTCGGCGATTGCGTGCCCGATCGGCTCGTCGACCATGGCCCGCCATGCTGCGGAGGCATCGGGATCGTCGCCGGCAAGGACGTGTTTGCGCGCCTGCTCGCGCGTGCGCAGCGGTTCGATCAGGGTCGGCCAGAGTCGTTCGGTCACCAGCCGGCAGCGCTGGTAGAACGTGGCAAAACCGCGCTCGTCCCCGGCGGCGCCGATGGCGGCGAAGGTGTCGGGGCGCCCGATCAGGAGCCCACTGCGGCCGTCGGAAGCCGGGTCGGGCGTGTACGACGAAAATCGCCGGCCGGCCAACCGCACCGCGGCGCCCAGGTCGTGGACGATGCGCGACGGCAGCAAGCTGACCAGGTACGAATACCGCGACACACGGACGTCGACACCCTCGAAAGCCCGCGTCGAGACTGCGGCCCCGCCGACGTGCCCCAGCCGCTCCAACAACCGCACCCGAAGGCCGGCCCGGGCCAGGTAACCGGCCGCGACGAGCCCATTGTGGCCCCCGCCTATGACGACGGCGTCGACATCCTCTGTTCGCGCGTTCAGCCCAGGTAATCCTCGACCTGGTCGGCGGGGCGCACATGTGCCTCGCGCGGGTCACCACCGGTTTCGCGCAGTGCCCGGCGCTGACGCAGCACGTCCCAGCACTGGTCGAGTTCGACCTCCAGCCCGCGCAGGCGGTCGTGTTCCTCCGACGTGGTGATGTCGCGGTGCTGCAGTTGCTCCCGCAGAATTTTCTCCTCTTCGACCAGCTTGCGGATGTGTGCCAGGGTTTCGCTGTCGGTCGGGTTTTTGCCGTTGCCCATTGCTCCAGTGTGCCCGACTTGAGCGGTGTCGTGACGCCGACTCGGTAGGCTGCATATCGCCTGCAGGACGGACCTGCAGGACGGACCTGCAGGACGGACCTGCGGGACGGATAAGTCCCGGTAATGAAATGAGGGGAGGGGCACGGGTGGGGTTAGCGGCGGGTTTGCGGCAAGCGGCCGCAACCGCGGACACGCGGCAAGATCCGGAATTCGACCGGCGGTCGCGTGGCCTTCCCTGGCTGATTGCGGTGGTTGTTATTCCGTTACTGATTGCGGCAATCGGCTACGGTGCCGAGCGATCCCGGTCAGCTAGTGCGCCGATCGGCGCGCTTCCGACCCCGGCACCATCGCACACGTCTGGTGCCCCGACGTTTTCCCTGGCGCCGCTTTCGATTACGCGCAACGGCAACGACATTACGCTCAGCGGCGATTTTCCCGATGACTCCGCCAAGGCGGCGTTGATGAAGGCGCTCAATGGCTCATTGCCCCCCGGCGTCAACATCATTGACCAAATCCATATCAACCCCACCGTCGACGCGCTCGATTTCTCAAACGCTGGCCCGATTTTCAGAGACAGCGCCTCGATTCCGGATTTCAGTCTTACGGTCAGCGGAGCCATCATCACCTTGGCGGGCACCGTCGTATCGCAAGACCAGAAGACCACCGTCGAACAGGAGGCGGCACACACCTGGTCAAACCTGAATGTCGTTGGCAAGCTGGTGGTTAAGGCGCCGGTGCCGCTGCCGCCACCGCCTGCGCCGCCCGGCCCGCCCCCACCGCCTGCGCCCCCCGCCGCTGTGTCGTGCGTCGACTTGCAATCGGTCATCAATGCCGTGACAGGCGGGCCGATTATCTTTGCGAACGACGGGTTCAGTTTGACCCCGGCCGACGATCAGATCCTGCCTCAGGTGGCGGACGAGCTCAAAGCATGTCCGAGCGCGCATGTGACGATCAACGGCTTCACCGACAATTCCGGCGCCGAGGCCATCAACATTTCGTTGAGCACCCAGCGAGCCAAAACGGTCGCCGATTTTCTTGTCGACCATGGCGTTGTCGTCGCCCAATTGGTCATCAAGGGTCTGGGTTCGATCAACCCGGTTGCCCCCAACGACACCCCCGAGGGTCGCGTCAAGAATCGCCGCGTCGAAATCGTTGTCAGCTAAGGAGATCCAGCATGGATTTCGTGATCCAGTGGTTGTGGTACCTGGCCGCCTTCGTGACGGGCTCGGCGGTTGCCTGGGCGATCGCCAGCGTCTTGAACAAGCGGATCGGCAATGAGACAGTGCCTTCCGATTCGACCGGGCCCGCGATAGGCGAGGGGCGGTGAACGACGTGCACTGGTGGCTCGTCGGCCTGTCCTTTGTGATGGGGTTGGTATTGACGTTCGGATTCTCGGTTCGGCCCATCAAACGTCGAGTTCCGGTGGGGGCGCCGGCGAACCAGTCGGGCTCGGAGGCGGACACCAAGTCCGAACCGCCCGTCGCGATGATTCCGCCGGCAGATGAGTTCTTCACGACAAGCATCCCAACCGAAACCGAGTCGCCGACGACCGTGATTGCGGTCGAACAAGAGCCACCGACGGCGCCGATTCCGCCCGCAGATGAGTTCTTGACGACCGGCATCCCGACCGATACCGGGTCGCCGACGGCCGTGTTTCCTGTTCAACAAGAGGCGGCGACGATTCCGCCCGCAGATGAGTTCTTGACGACCGGCATCCCGACCGATATCGAGTCGCCGACGGCCGCCGTTCCCGTCGAACCAGAGCGGCCGACGACGAAACCGGCAATAGACCTGTTTATTAGGACCGACGTCCCGACCGATACCGAGTCGCCGACGGCCGCGGTTCCCGACGAACCAGAGCGGCCGACGACGAAACCGGCAATAGATCTGTTCATTAGGACCGACGTCCCGAGCGAAACCGAGTCGCCGACGGCCGCGGTTCCCGCCGAACCAGAGCGGCCGACGACGAAACCGGCGATAGATTTGTTTCGTAGGACCGACGTCCCGAGCGAAACCGAGTCGCCGACGGCCGTTGATCCCGCCGAACAAGAGCCGCCTGCGACGGAGATTCC
>Ga0310916_10002593_pt1 | contig 11088 bp, 10 predicted proteins | sample GREbulkMGLF176_FD_203444 | JGI IMG/M metagenome (GOLD analysis project Ga0310916, IMG submission 203444) | Lab enrichment of tropical soil microbial communities from Luquillo Experimental Forest, Puerto Rico - GRE.bulkMG.LF176 | ecosystem: Environmental > Terrestrial > Soil > Tropical forest >...
CAAGGCCGCGAAGCGATTGCTCGAGTAATCGACCTTCCCGATATTGCCGTTGAAGCCATCGCCGCGCAGCTGCGGGCGGCAGGAACTTCACCAGCTCCCAATGCACTCGTTTTTCCGCCTATGCTCGAACAATCTGAGCAGCTGGAATTATCGCGAGCCTGGCGCACTGCGCGCAAAGCCGCTGGGCTCTCAGACAAGATCGTGATGCATACTGCCCGACACTCGATCGCCACCGCCGGCGCGATTGCGGGAATGACAAATACCCAACTCGCCGCAGTACTTGGCCACTCGCAAACCCATACAACCGAGCGATATGCGGCCATTGCCAGAAGCCGGCAGCAGCGTCTCGGTAGGCTGGCGTTCAGCGCCGCCGTGGGTCTTCACACTGAAGCTTGCCCCAATCGTCCGTCCGGCCGAAACGTCATGTTGCGGAGGAAGAACTATTGATAAACAACCCGTACGGCAACCTGCCGATAAAGGAAATTCGAAGAGACTTGTTGGCTGCGGCAATGCGTTTCGCCGGACAGCTGACGTTGGAGGGAACGTTGCGTTGTCTCCTGCTGAAGCAATCAGCACGCGAAAATCCTCGCCGGCGCGGGCGGCCCCCAGAACCGTGGATCGATCCGAAGTGGTCCTCGAGTGAGCTGCAGACAAGAATCATCACGACGGCACTGCAACGCGCAGACATTTCCGATGGACGGCGCAGACGATCGCTGCTTGCAGCTTTGCGCTACTACAGATCCGAGTGGAACCGCCAGCGAGCTCGACAACGTGGTCGACGTCCTGCCGATCGACTTCCATTGGTCCCTCGCATTGTCCGCTATCAAGACGAAGGCGAGAAAACCGTCAGCGCGATCGCCGGCCGCCTATTTGACGATGGCTATTACGAGAACCTACGCAAAGCGGCAATTGTGGTGGCAGATATCATCGATATCATCGGAAACCCAGGCCGAAATCCCAACAAAATCAAGATCGTCAGAAATCGCTAAAGCCTTCAGAGTAAAGCATACAGCGCGGAAAGCCTTGAAATAGAGGCGAAACGCGCCCGTGCAGGTAAATCGTAATTTCGGGACGTTCGCGTTCCATCACGATAGTCCATTATCGGTCCCACCAAATCATGGGGGACTCGATGAAATACCTCAGTCCATCCGACGCCAGCCAGTATCTGCAGCAGAAATTCGGGCTGCGCCTCAGTCCAAAATCCTTGGCCAACAGGCGATGCCTCGGCGTGGGTCCACGGTACGTCCGCGTTGCACGCCGCTGGCCGCGCTACACCGAGCAATCGCTCGACGATTTCGCAGAACTGCCGGACTCCGAAAAAGAAATAGCAAAACGCCCCCGGAGCTGAGGCCGCCGGGGGCGCTTCTGTGTTGGCCTCGTCCACTGGCAATGAACGGAGAAACCAATGCATCAAATAGCACTCCTCATTCGCAATCACAAGAACAGCAATGGCCGGCGGGAGAGTGATCTCGCTCGCGCCGACAATGCCGCGCACACTGCTGCGGAGATGACCGCCATGCGTGACACCACGGGCGCGCCAATGCGGCCGTTTTTTCTGGTTTCGTCATGGACAATGCCAACCTCACCGCCGCGCTCGCGTTAGCCGCAGCCGGTGTGAAGATATTTCCCGCCGGCACCGACAAGCGTCCGCTGTTCAAGCAATGGCAGGAGATCGCCACCACCGAGTGCGAAATCATTTCCGAGTGGTGGCGCCGCGCGCCATATGCACTGCCGGCGATCCCCTGCGGCGCCAACGGGCTCTTGGTGATCGATCTCGACCGGCATGGCAACGGCAGCGATGGCGTGAGCGCCTTCGAGGCTCTGGCCGCTCGCCATGGCGTCCTCTCGCCGGCCGTCCCGATGGTGAGGACGCCGAACAATGGGCTGCATCTCTACTTCCGTCAGCCGCCGGGCGAGCCGCTCGGCAATGGCCGCGGCAGTCTTCCTGCCGGCTGCGACGTGCGAGGCGTCGGCGGCTTTGTGATCGGTCCCGGCGCGGTCCTGCCGGACGGCCGCGGCTGGGTTCGCGTTGCGGAGCGACCGCCGATCACGCACGCTGCTCAGCTCGCGTGGATCGAGAGCATTCTCAGGCGGCCGGCGCAGCCGGCGCGCGATGATCATCCAGCCGGTGAGACTTCCGATCAACGCGGGCGCGGTTATGCCGAGCAGGCGCTGCGCGAAATTGAGGCCGAGCTCGCCATCACCAGGGAAGGTGAGAGGAACGAGCGGCTCTACAAGGCCGCCTTTCGGCTCGCCACCATGTCGGCGCGTGGCTGGCTGATGGAAGGTGAAATCACCGGGGCACTGTTGCGCGCCTGTACCTGCGCGAGCACGGGCACAGGGCGACGCTCAAAACAATCGAGAGCGGCATTCGCGACGGCCTCAACGTGCCGCACGACGACCTCGAGGACTGCGAGGACACCGCGCAGGCGGGATCCAGCGCGGGGATGCAGCAGGAACACCCCAAGCAGGAACAGCCTAAGCCGCAGGAGCAGAAGCAACGGCAGCGCGAGACCGGCCACTGGGACAGTCCTGATCTATCGATCGTAGACGATCGCCGCGGCGCATTGCCGAACCTGCCGCTCTCGGCGATTCCACCGGCCATCCACCGTTGGCTGACCGACGCCGCGCTTGGCGCCGGCGTCACCGTCGACCATATCGCGCTGCCGCTGATCGGCATAGCCTCGGGCCTGATTGGTGTGGCGCGCCGGGTGCAGGCCACCCGCTCGTGGCAGCAGCCGATGACCTCCTGGACCTGCCTGGTCGGCTTGTCGGGCTCGGGCAAGACGCCATCGCTCGACGTGGTCAAGCGCGCGCTGAGTGTGGTGGAGCGCAGCCGGCAACAGGAGAACGCCGCACGCCAACTGGCGCACGAGACGCGCGTAGAGCGCGCCAAGGCGGCGCTCAAGAAATGGAAGGACGACGTTGCCGCCGCGGTGGAAGCTGGGCAGCCGCCGCCGGTGAAGCCGGCCGAGGCGCAGGACGTGCGCCCGTTCCTGGTGCCGCGCCTCTACGTCTCCGACTGCACGATCGAGCGGCTGGCGCCTCTGCTCGAGGCGCGGCCGCGCGGTGTCATCTATGTGGCCGACGAGCTCGCCCGGCTGTTCATGAATTTGGAGCGGTATAGTGGCGGTTCGGATCGCGCGTTCTGGCTCGAGGCCTGGGACGGTAACAGCTTCACCGTGGAGCGCCTGGGCCGCCCGCCAGTGACGTTGCCTCATCTTCTCGTCGGCGTCGTTGGTGGCTTCCAGCCGGACTTGCTGGCGCGCAGTTTTGCTGGCGACAGTGACGGCATCTACAGCCGCTTCCTCTATGTGTGGCCGGCCGAGGCGCCGTTCTCCGAGCTAACCGACAACGCCGACGAGGCCGATCCCGAGATTATAAACGCCTTCGGGAGGCTGGCGAGCCTGCAGGCCGGTGATGACGAGGCGTTCGCACCGCTCAGCATTCGACTAACGGCTGGGGCCAGACAGGCATTTGCGCAATTCGCGCGATTTGCGCATCAGGAAAAGCATCTGCTGGATGGGCGCGATCGCGAATACTGGTGCAAGGGCACTGGGCATGTGCTGCGCCTGTCAGGCACGCTGTGCTTCCTCGAATGGGCATGGACGGGTGGCGCCGAGCCGCAGGCCATCTCGGAATCCTTCGTCGAGGACGCCGTCACGCTGTGGCGTGAGTACTTCTGGCTGCATGGCCGCGCTGCATTAAGGCTGGTCGGATTGACCGACAAGTATGCCCATGCCCGCGCAGTGCTGCGCTGGCTTGGCCTGAGCCGCAGGACGGAAGTGTCACGCGAGGAGGTGCGCCGGGAGGCGCTGGCACAGCGGCTTGATGCCGGCGAGACGCAGGCATTGCTCGACATGCTGGTGCGCGCCGGGTGGCTGCGCGAGGCCACCACGAAGGTATCGGGACCCGGACGGCCGCCCCGGAGGTGGGAGGTCAATCCCCGTCTTTTCGAAGTCCCCCTCTGAGAGCGGAAATTGCGAGATATGCGGAAACTCATCCGAACAGCAATTCCCGCAATTCGCGCAATTCCCGCTGTGGGAGAGTATTTGCAAAACTGCATCGGCCGGCCGCCGGCGGTCCTCGCCGATCATGGGGTGCTTCCCGAGTTCATCGAGGTCGAGTTCGAGCGCGTGCTGGCGGCTGTTTACGCGCCGTTCGGGGCGGGGCGATGAACGGCCTCCTGCCAAAGCGCGCTCGCGGCCGTCAGAGCGCGGAGGCTGATGCTACTTATGAGCGGCAGGTTTCAGACTTCTGCGCGCAGATGCTGCAAATCAGGTCAACTATGGATTTCAGGGTCGGCTCGCGAGGCTGGTGCTACATTCTGGAACAGTACGGTCTGCACAAGGGCGACTTCGGCGCTGCACAGAAGGTGATAACCGACTGCCGAAAATCGGGCGCGTTACCACTCGATATTTGTGACGAGGATTCCGCCCGCGAAACAATTGGTCTTGAGCAAATAAACGGCAACGATTTCGATGAGGAGGTGGATAGCTGGCGCTATCATCTGCGCAACGAGGCGCACAGGAACTATACGCCCTTCAGTTTTTGGGACGATCTCGATGTTTATGTCGAAGTGGCCGTCGAGAAGCTAGACCTGCGCAACCTGTTCGAGCCTGTATGTCGTGAGTTTTGCGTTCCCATAACCAACTTCAAGGGTTGGAGCGACCTTCACAGCCGCGCGGCCATGATGAAGCGTTTCAGAGAACATGAAGAAGCCGTGCGCAAGTGTGTGCTATTGGTCTGCGGCGATCATGATCCCGGCGGGCTTCTTATCACCGACAGCTTGCGCAAGAATCTCGAAGACCTCGAATGCGCCGTAGGATGGTCGCCGGCAAATCTTGTCATCAGTCGATTTGGCCTGAACGCCGACTTCATCGAAGCGAACGGGCTAACGTGGATTGATAATCTGGAAACGTCGAGCGGCGGACACCTTGATGATCCCCGCCACCCCGACCACCGGAAGCCGTATGTGCAGAATTACATCCGCGAGTTTGGCGTGCGCAAATGCGAGGCGAACGCGCTGGTGGTCGCACCAGAGGCCGGTCGGCAACTGTGTCGCAACGCCATCCTGCAATACATCCCAGCCAGGGCGGTAAGGGCGTATCAGGCGAAGCTCGGCTCAGTGCGGAAGCAACTGCGGTCGGCCCTGCGCGACGCGATACCGGCCAGAGGGTGAGAGCCAGCCATAGGCGCGAGGCAATCGACCTACCGCACAAGGGACCTCACCCAAGCCATTGTGGGCATCAGGCGGGCGGGGTTGGGGATTTGCCGGGTCGAGATTGACAGAGCGGGTAAAATCACGGTCCACATTTCCGATGGCCTACCTACAAGCGGCAGATCCAGCGGCGGCCGCCGATCAGCAGCCGTGAGCTGGCGCTCAGCCCAATGTCCGCAATGGTGCGGTGTTGGTTACCCACTTCCGGTTTGCTCTTCGCAGCCAACCTTAAACCGACGCTGGATTTCGTCGGTCCGGGCCGCTTGCCGACATTCTGACGCCTATCCCGCGTTTCCTGACACCGCACGCGACCGTCGGGGTAGTCGTACCGTGAACTCGGTGAAGTCACCGACTTCGCTATCGACGGTGATGCTGCCGCCGTGCTGTTGCGTTACGATCTCGTAGCTGATCGACAGCCCAAGCCCGGTGCCCTCGCCGGTCGGCTTGGTCGTGAAGAAAGGCTGGAACAGCTTGTCCCTGTTTTCCAAGGGAACACCGACGCCATTGTCACGCACCCGGACCTCCACGCTTTCACCGAACTCGCGGGTCGTGACCTTCAGTGCCGGGCGGTAAGTTCCGTCGCTCTCGCGGCTCCGCTTGTTAGCGGCATAGAAGCCATTGCCTATGAGGTTGAGGAGCACGCGGGTCAACTCCTGCGGCACGACGTCAACCGGTGTCAGATTGCTGTCGAGGTCGTGCTCCAGCGCGATGTCGAAGTTCGGATCCTGCGCACGGGCCCCGTGATAGGCGAGATTCAAGGCCTCCTCGGCGAGCGCGTTCAGATCGGTCGGTTGCCGCTCTTCGCTGCTGCCACGCGAGTGCTGCAGCATGCTTCGGACGATGCCGTCGGCGCGGCGACCGTGCTCGACGATCTTCTCCAGATTTCCAGTCAGCAAACGGGTTGTCTCGACAATCTCGGCACACTTGGCGGGATCAAGTGCGCTGACCGCGCGCGCTGCTTCCTTCAGCTCGTCCAACAGTTCGACCGAGAGGCCGGCAAAGTTATTGACGAAGTTAAGAGGGTTCTTGATCTCGTGCGCGATCCCGGCCGTCACTTGCCCAAGCGCTGCCATCTTCTGCGCATGCACCAGGCGATCCTGGGCAGATCGGAGGTCGTCGAGGGATTGCGACAGCTCGCGCGTGCGCGCCTGCACCTCATCGAACAGGCGGACATTGCCGATCGCGATAACGGCCTGGTCGGCGAAGGTCTGAAGCAGGTTGATTTGCTTGTCGCTGAAGGGCTCTACCTCGGTGCGTCGAAGCGTGATCACGCCGATGCTCTCGCCTTCACGCAGCAGCGGCACGCTCAGCACGGTGCGGACGTCCGTCTGGCGCGCGAATTCCCGCGCGTCGGGAAAGCCTTCTCCTTCGGACCCATAGAGATCGCGCACATGGACCGGCTGGCCATCGATGACGGCCCGGCCGGTCACCATCTGACGGTTGATCGGAATCCGGTCCCAGACGATGGGAATCGATCCATGCTGCGCCTTGAAGACGAGGTCATCGCCATCCTTCAGCGCGACGGTGGCATCATCGGATTCGCAAAGCTGGCAGGCACTTTCGACGATCGCTTGCAGGACCGGACCGACCTCGGTCGGCGAGGAGGCGATCACCTTCAACACGTCGGAGGTCGCGGTCTGCTGCTGCAGTGACTCGCTCAGATCGTCCGTGCGCTGGCGCAATTCCTTGAGGAGTCGCGCGTTCTCGATCGCGATCACCGCCTGCCTGGCGAAGTTGCTCAAGAGCTCGATCTGCTTCTCGCCGAAGGGACGCACCTCCTGGCGATAGATGGTGATTGCTCCGATCACTTCGTCATCCCGCAGCATCGGCACCACGGCGACCGTACGGGCACCAGCGAGTTCGATCAGCTCGACCGTCCCAGCGGAGCGCTCAAGATAGGGAGGCGTGGTCCGCATGTCGGCAAGGTGAACGACCTGCCTAGTGCGGATCGCGGTGGTTATCATGCCTTGCGGGTGCGGGCGGAAGACCTTGTTGGTCCGTGCCGCCGCAAACGCCTCCGGCGCGTTGTAAAGGGCCACCTGCCGGAGCCCATCGCCTTCGACCAAATTCATCCCGCCGAATTCCGCGCCACAAACCCTTGTCGCGTTCTCCAGCATCTTCTTGAACACCGGCGCAAGGTCGCTCGGCGACGAACTAATGATCTGGAGCACTTCGGAGGTCGCGGTCTGCTGCTGCAGGGATTCCTCCAGGTCCTGCGTTTTCGCCTGCACCTCATCGAACAGGCGCGCATTCTCGATCGCGATGACCGCCTGGTCGGCAAAGGTTTTCAGCAGTTGAACATGATGGTCGGCGAAGGCGCCGGGCTGCACGCGCGTCACTGCGATGAACCCGATCGATGCGCCTTTGTGCATCAGCGGCGCAAACAGCATGCTGCGGTAGCCGCGCGCCCGCGCGATGTTGCTGAGCTCATACGTCGTGTCTTGGGTGTCGGGAATTTGCATAACATCGCCGGACTGCGCCATCCGAAACGCCGTGACATCGGCAACCGGACGCGGGAAGGTTGACTGCAAGATTTCGTCTGCATCCGGCGTGGTCGGCGTAAAAGCCTTCAGGTGAGCCATACCGTCGAAAAAGCGGAAGACGGTGCTCGAAAAGCCGCCAAGCAGCCGCTTGGCGCTCATTGCGATCGCGTCGAACACCGGCTGCACGTCTGACGGCGAGCTTGCGATCACCTTCAGGATGTCTGCGGTCGCGGTCTGCCGCTCCAGCGCTTCCTTCGTCTCGTTGAACAGCCGCGTGTTCTCGATCGCGATAACGGCCTGGTCGGCGAAGGCCTTCAGGAGTTGCACGTGATGGTCGGCGAAGATGCCGGGCTGGACGCGCGTGACCGCGATGACTCCGATCGATATGCCCTTGTTCATCAGCGGCGCGAACAACATGCCGCGGAAGCCGCGCGCGCGGGCGAAGTCCTGGATCGGGTCCGACCTTGCCTCGGTATCGGGAATTTGCACAACCTCGCCGGCCTGCGTCATTTCAAACGGCGCGAAATCGGCGACCGGCCGCGGGAAAACGGCTTTCAACATTTCGTCCGCGGCGGGGTTCCTCGGCGTAAACGCTTCGAGGTGGGCCGCGCCGTCGATGAAGCGGGAGACCGTGCACGAGAAACCGCCCAGCAACCTGTTGGCGCTGGTTGCGATCGCCTCGAACACCGGCTGCAGGTCGGACGGCGAACTCGCGATGACCTTCAGGATGGCGGCGGTGGCCGTCTGCCGCTCCAGCGCCTCCTTGGTTTCGTTGAACAGGCGCGTGTTCTCGATCGCGATCACCGCCTGATCGGCAAACGTTCTCAAGAGATCAATTTCTTCCTCGGCGAATGATCCGGGTTGGCGTCGTGAGGTAGCGATCGTGCCAATCGCTACGCCGTTGCGCAACATCGGGACCACAAGGACACTGCGAAAACCTCGCGCGCGAGCTGCCTTTTTGAAGTCCTCGGAGATGTCCAAGTAAGTCTCAGTATCCGTGACGAGTTCGATCTCCCCAGTGCGCGCCGCCCTGCTGTTAGGTCCGGGACCAGAGAGGGGCATCGGGAAGCGGCTTTGCAGCGCTTTATCTCCTTCCTCACCGCCCGCCGTAAACGCCGCAAGATGAACTGTATCGTCGATGACGCGCGTGACGACCGCGTGATAGCTTCCAAGAAGGCGCTTTGCGCTTTCGGCAATGGCCTCGAACACCGGCTGCACGTCACCGGGAGAACTGGCGATGACCTTCAATATTTCGGCCGTCGCCGCCTGCTGCTCGCGGGCTTCCTTCAACTCCTTACCCAGATTCGAGCGTTTCAATGGGGCGGCGGTTGTCGCGTTGCGGCGACGCTTGGTCCTGTTCGGCTTGCGGCCCCTTATTGAGCTCGCCTTACGCGTTTTCGTCGCGCTCGCCTTGCCGCCCGTTTTCGATGGCCGCGTCATGTCCGCCCCTAGGTCAACAAGGCCATCTTATCGGGCTAAACCTTCACGATGGAAGGGGCCGACCGAGCCAGAATCGTGGTTGGCGACTGCCCAGGTCGGTGTCGGCTTTGGACATGACTGTCGGCAATCGCCCTGTCCGCTCAACCCTCGAAAGCCGAGTTCAGAGTCACGCATCGTCACGTCTGATGTGAGCCACGAAGGGCATTGATGCCCGCAAGCCCCATTGATCCCTGCGCATAAGACAGGAAGGAAGCCCGGCTGTCGGGCCGGGCTCTCGTTCACTTGTGTCAGAGCGGCGTGGTTCTAGAAGACAATCGAGGTTCTTGTCATTTGATTTCCCACGCCGTGTTATGCGGGATGTCCATCGCAAACAAGCCGCCCGGACCAGCCAGTGCAGGCATGCTTATGCAAGCAAATGGCTCACTTCCCGTGATTCCCTTGTACTTCCCGGTGCCGCCGGTGATGATATGGGTGCCACAATCCATTTTCGGCTGTGACTTGTCGAGGTCGCGGGTATCGAAGGTCGAGAAAATCTTGTCACCATCGCTGTCGGCTAGCACACAGGCTCCGTCAATGTATTTCTTGTCGCCAGACGCAACGTTCAGCGCAACGCATTGTGCTGACATCTTGTCGAGCATCTTCTCTCCCTTCATGTTTTGAGTAGTTCCGACCGCCTCCAGCGTGGTGGCCTTACCGAGTTCGGCGATGTCAATGCTCACGATCGGTCGAAAGACAAAATGTGTCACGTAAGGCGTCGTCCCCTTCTTTTCTATTGTTTGTGCTCCCGCAGCTGCAGGCAAAAGGACCGAAAGAACTAGGCATAATAGGCGGGTCATTGGCACCTCCTATCGAGCGGCGGTCCTCAAGCCGCGATCGCCGCTATTGCAGAGGCTACTTCATGCAGACGCGCATCGCTCAAGCCCGTTCCTGTTGCCAGGAACAAGCAGGGCCAATTTTCTAAAGGTGTTCGGTTCTAAACGAGATCTTCAGCCATGGCTCTACCCGACAACGCGTCGGGCGATGCATGAGCAGCTGGCTTGAGTAGAAAAGCATATCGCATAAAAAGAAGACAAAAAATATCCCAAGAAGGTTTGGGGCCGCGGCGCGCCGTCGCATGTACTCCGATCTCCTCGCGCAATTGACCGGCCATCTCCTGGGAGGCGGTTCGCGGAAAAAGGCCATTGAAGCGCGCACCAGTATGTTCTGCTGAGGGAACCTCCCTCGGTGTGTCTGAGCTGATGCTCTTCGGCCAGTCTTACGCCGGCTTGGAGTCTCTTTCAGTCTTCCGCGCCTCCGTGGTTCAACGCATGCGCACGTTGTCGCCTGCGCAATACGTTGGCTCGATGAGGACGCCGATCCGCGCGACTCTCTTCGGCTGCTGTGCTCTCGACGCGAGCGGCCACAACGCGCCGCTGCCGAGCAACGAAATGAACTCCCGCCGCTTTATCCGATCCTCATCGCAGCTTGAGGACGATGGGCCGCAGAGTATCACGTTTCGATGGTCGCACGGACTGCGTGTGTAAATGCTGCGTCGCAAAGGCGGCGCGTCGCGTGCCGTCCCCGTCGTTAAACCGTGCGTTGGGGTACAACGGAAATCGATGACGTGCGGCCAAATCGACGCTCATGACCCAAGCCGTCCTGCGCCCAACAGCGGACGTGTGGACCAATGCCGGATTTGGTCGGTGTGGGCCAGAAGGGGACGTGGTGATTTTGACCGGCACTGGGCTATAGTGGCCCAAAGTCAGCCATCTCATGCCCAGCCGATCAGCGATCGCGAAGCTTGGGATCCAGGGCATCCCGGAGGGCGTCGCCGAACAGACTGAAGCCGAAAACGGTGAGCGCGATCGCAAGGCCCGGAAAGACCGCGATCCATGGCGCCGTCGAGGCGTATTCCTCGGCGCCTCCCTGCAACATCAGGCCCCATGCCGCCGTCGGCTCCTGCAC
>Ga0310916_10002604_pt1 | contig 11065 bp, 11 predicted proteins | sample GREbulkMGLF176_FD_203444 | JGI IMG/M metagenome (GOLD analysis project Ga0310916, IMG submission 203444) | Lab enrichment of tropical soil microbial communities from Luquillo Experimental Forest, Puerto Rico - GRE.bulkMG.LF176 | ecosystem: Environmental > Terrestrial > Soil > Tropical forest >...
CCGGCGCGAAGGCTGAATGGCCGCAAAGGTGTCTCTCACGGATAGAAAAGTCATAATTTCTCACCGATAGAAATGTCACAAGAAGTCGGGCTGGACGGACAATCAGGCATTGAACTGATGGTGGAACGGGCTGCGGCGGGCGAGGCGGGGGCCCACGAGGGCCAGGCTTTACGGCGTCTTGTCCGGCGCAGAGAATCGGAACCGAAGACAATGCCGTCGAGCCGGTGCGGTGCCGGCCTGTGAATGTAGCGGCTGGATCCGGCTTCAGCCGACTCTGAACATGTGGCCGACCTGCCCCTGGCGGCGTGGCGCGGACTGGCTGCGAGCCTCTGCGCGATCGAGCTGGCGCTCTCGGATATGCGAGAGGACGGCGCCGAGGTGCTTGTTCTCGACGACGGTGGCCTGGGAAACCTGCCGCAGCTTGTCGAAGGTGGTGTAGGGCAGGTCGAGCCCGCGGTAACGGATAGCCAGCCGGCCGTCAGGATAATCGACGACAGTGACGCGCTTGCGGCGAAGCTCGCGGGTGATCTCGCTCGGCTCGAGCAGGAACAGAACCTTGTCGTATTGCAGGGTCAAGCTATTGGAAACCGTCCGCTCTTCGCGCCAGGCGAAGACGTCGGTGAGGTCATCGCCGGCCGACAATGTCCGGTGCAAGTTCTTGGGATTGCGCGGCTCCTTGCCGAAGCGGGTGTTGTAATCGGTCAGGAAACTCGGCAGCAATTTATTGCCGGCGCCAATCGTGCTGATCCCTTGTAGGCGCAATTCCTTGACCAGGCGATCCTGCAAAGTCTTGTTGGCGCGTTCGACGCGACCCTTCGCTTGCGGCGTGTTGGCACAGATGATGTCGATGTTGAGCGCGTGCAGGGAACGCCCGAACTGGGTCATGCCGTCTCCCTGGACAGCACCTGTGCTGTTGACCCGGAAAACGCCGTGCTTGTCGCTGTAGAACCCGACCGGCTTGCCGTACGCCTCGAGATACTCGCGCGTCGCCTGGAAGTAGTCGAACGTCGATTCTGTCTCGACGAACTTCAAGTGCATCAGGCGGCTGGTGGCATCGTCGACATAGACGAGCAGCGTGCACTGCGGCCCGCGATCCTCGAACCACCAGTGCTCGGAACCGTCAATCTGCACCAGCTCACCCAGACAATCGCGCCGCGCCCGCGGTTGATGGATGCGCTTCAGCCGGTCTTTCCGCCGAACCCAGAGGCCAGCGCCGATCATCCATTGCCGCAGTGTCTCGACGCCGAGATCCAGGCCGTGAAGCTCGGACAGCTTCTCGGTCGCCAATGTCGGACCAAAATCGCTATAGTGCTCGCGCACGATGGCCAGCACGGTCTCGCGGAACACCGAACCCAGGGCTCGATTGCTAGGCTGGCCGCGTTTCCGCGAGATCAGGCCATCCGCACCGTGAGCTCGGAACGCCTCCAACAGACGGTAGGTCTGTCTCCGTCCGACGCCAATAAGCCCGGTCGCGTCCGCGACCGATAGACGTCCATCGGCAACATCGATCAGCACCCGCAGGCGCGTCAGCTCGTTGCAGCTCATCGTGATCACCGTCATTCCACGCCACCTCGACAAGCCTCAGGCAAACCGAGGAGCGTGACATCTCAATCGGTGAGGCCGGTGACGTTTCTATCGGTGATCTACACAAAGGGTGTCGGATTCGACAAGTTATGGAGAACAGCGCACCCCTGGGCACCCGTCAAGCCCGAGCGTATCCTTTCAAAGATAAAACAAAAATGGTTGATTAGGGAGGAGTGTTGAATGACTGATCAATGGTTATTCAAGAGCGAAACTTACGACAACTGCAATTGCCAGATCAACTGCGGCTGTCAATTCAATCTTCCCAGCACCAATGGCTATTGTCAGTCGGCCTTTATCGGCCACATCGTCAAAGGCCATTTCAATGATACCCCGCTCGTGGGGCTGAACTGGGCGGCCCTCTACAAGTGGCCTGGCGAGATCAAAGACGGAAACGGCAAACGCCAAATCGTCATCGACGAGCGCGCGGACGAAGCTCAAAGGATCGCGCTCCAAACAATTATCTCGGGTGACGCCGGTAAGCTATTGAGCAATCTCTTCTCCGTCTTCGCATGCACCTGCTCGGAGTTTTGCGAGACCTTGTTCCTGCCGATCCATCTTGAGGCCGATCTAGAAGGTCGAACGGCAAGGGTCGAGATACCGGGTATCCTGAAGAGCAAAGCGGGTCCCAAGATCAACGAGTTCACCGGCGAACCCTTCCACATCGCGATTGTCCGACCAAGCGGCAGTTTCGAATTTACCTATGCGGAGCTTGGATTAGGAACCACCTCGGTGACGGGCGGTTTGGAGATGGCATTCGAAGATACCTGGGCACACTTTTGTATTCATCACTTCAATCAGGATGGCTTGGTCCAGGAAAGATCAAGGCTCACAGCGTGGCTTGGTGCATGACTTCCGTGAATGTCGGCGATGGGGCCATGAAGAGCCGTTCCAATGGCGAACCCTGAGTGTCCGAGTTGGGTCGACTGCGGTCCATTCGTATCCGGTCGGCAATCGGCAGCAGTGGGTGGAAAGCCGTCATTCGTCCCCCGCGATCGATTGGCCGTAGTGCGCTCTGAAAACAGATCGCGGCGCGTGCTTGCCCTTCGCGCCTGAAAACCGGCGCTAGCAGTCGGTGCTCACGCTTTCAGCTCGCGTTTGAGCTCGTCGAGAAAACGCCAGTCGGTGCCGTCGGCGATGATCTTCTGCGGGGTCGACTTGATGAAGCCCGCGTCGCGAAAGCGCAAAGCATAGAACCGGATCGTGTCTTCGGCGTCGTATTCGCGCCACCTGTAACCGTTTTCACTCAGCGTCTGGAGGGCATAGTCATAGTGCGGCGCGAGGCCACGATCGGCGAGCCATTGCGCTGCACGTGCCGGTTCAGCCGCGCATAGATCCGTTGCCTTGAGGATGGCCCGCACGACGCGCTTGGTCGCGACCGGGTGCATGGCAACGAATTCCCGGTTGCCGGCCAGCATGCAGCAGAAATATTGGGACCACGGTCGATCGACAGCAGTATTGACGATGGCATGCCCGATGCCGCGGGCGTGCAGCTCCTGGGGCTCCGGCGGAAAAGCCAGAAACGCATCGATCTTGCCCTGTTCGAACAGCTCCTTCGGCTTGACCTTCGGGTCGGTGACCCAGTGGAGATCCTTGACAGGGTCGAGCCCGACTTGGGCGGCCAGGAGGGTCAATAGCGCGTGAGGATTCGACCCCAAGGCTTGTACCCCGACGCTCTTTCCCTTCAGGTCCGCGACGCTGGCGATGCCCTCCCTCGCGAACAGCTCGAAGCAGCCGACCATCACACCGGCCAGCAACGTCAACGGTTCACCGGCATCGATCGCCCTGACGCTATCCGAGGCATAGGCCGGGGAAAAATCGACGTCGCCGTGGATCGGTAGGATTGTTTGGCTGTCCGGTGGGGCGGTATAGCGGATATCGGTGAAGCCCTCCGCGCGCAGCAGTTCCTCGGCTATGTGCAGAGATGAGACGCAGAGGGCAGGCGTCTGCAGGCGAACGGTCGTCGTTTCGAGGGGTCCCTCCGCCGCCTGCGTTCCCCGCGGTGAAAGGATACCGGCGGCGCCGGCTAGCGTCGTCATGGCAAGAAAGCGGCGTCGTGTCTGCATTATGGGCATCGAAGGTCTCCCGTTTTTTTTGGCGCTCACGCCTGAACTCTTCGAGGCAACGCCAGTCGGTATCGAAGTCGCGCCTTTCGCTAGTTTTATCGCGCCTCAATCGCTTAGAATTACCAGCGGGCAAGCAGGGCGTCCATGCACACCGACTATGCGACGCCGAAGTGCTGTCCCCATCTGACGACAGCTTTGGGCCGAACCTTCGCGTTCGGGAGTGAGGGCGGGAAGGTCCGGTGTCCGGTGCCTCCTTGTCGTCTGAGCGCGTCCCGGCAGGGGACAGATGTCTACCCAGGGAACGCAGCGGGACCGCTTTGGGAACGCAGCGAAGGGGGCGAAACCCCAGCATTTCTGCGGCTGGGAACGCAGGGAACGCATCTTGGGCCAACTCCCCTGTACATAGGATCGTCAGTCTCGGGAGAATTGATTTTGGGTATTGCTGCGTTCCCTGCGTTCCCGACCCTAATATATCAAAGGGTTAGGGGTGCCCCGATGCGTTCCCTCAGCGTTCCCGTGCGTTCCCAGCTGGCCCGCGCAACCCATGATGGCCCGGCTGAACCCAAGGGACCCGACCCGGGCGAACCTGCGGCGCTCCCAGCTGGCCCGGCCTCATCTCAGGCAGCGTCCTCCCCGTACCATGGTCTGGCCGCCTTCATCGCCCCCGTCTGCTCCTTCAACCGCAGCCCTTCGAACCCGCGAAATCCGTGATAGCCGGGAATATACCGGACCCCCGGCAGCGCGGCGCCGCGAAGACTTTCAGTAAACCGGCGCTGTTTCATCCTTGACGCCTGGCCTTCCTCTGCCAGGTGCCAGAGACGGAAATCTGCGAAAGCTTCGGCGCTCGTCACCCGCGCCGGCTCGCTGTCGACCACTTCCAATGCCGGCAACACACGATCGGCGATCCACCCGGCAACCGCGTCGGCCGTCTGCGTCCACTCTGTCAGCGCTTGCTTACTGCTCGCCGGCTCGTTGAAATATCCCCGAGCCAGAACTCGACGCGCTCCTTCGACCGCCCATGCGAGCAACGCGTCAGGCTCCTCGCGGGCGATCCTTTTGCCGATATCGACGATGCGCTCGCTCAACCGGATCGTTCGCAGGAACTCGACAACAATCAGTCGACACCGCACGCCCGCATCCATGCCACCACGAAAGGGCGGTAGTTGGTTCGCCGCGTAGACGTGCTGCGCTTCGGTGCGGAACTGCACCACGTCCCGCCCGTAGGCTTTGCGAGCGTCGAGAAGATCGCCCGTGATCACTGACTTGAACCGCTCCGAGGCGATCGCGCCGCTCAACTCGCCCGAGACATTCAGCAGTGCACCCACCAGCAGCATGATCTTGTTGTCGTCGCCAAGCCGATCCGGTGGTACCGTGCAGACGGCGGTGGGCGGAAGCAGCCCGATCAACATGTCGAGAAATCGGCTCTTGCCGTTCTCAGCGGTGCGCCCCAACAGTACGATCGCCTTTGGGCTGATCAGGCGGGTTCCGTAACCGAGCGCCGCGACACCCGCGATCTCTTGCAGCAAGCCGATTTTCTCCTCAGCCTCGGGATCGCCCGCAAACACGCCTTTCAGGTACGTCGCGAGCAATGAGCCTTCCGGCGGCTCGCCTGTCGTACCCGGGTTCCAGTGCCCGGCGAGAACGTGTCGCTGCCGGTGGTCGCGATCGTGTCCAATGGAAATCGACGGCTCACCATCCGTGCCGAAGGTGATCCGCCCGTCCGCGCAGTTGATGCCGATGACACGGCCGGCGAAGAACTCGGGATCGTCGCCTAGTTCGTATCCCAGACAGGCAAGGATGCTGTCGATGCGGCTTTTGCTCAGTAATGCATCGTCGCCGTCGTACTGCATCGCTTTCTGGCGCAATTCATCTTCCGGTATCGCCTGCCAGCGCCGATCGTAAAAACGCCAGATGCGTCCTTCCGCGTTCTTGTCGGTGGCGTGCCCTAGCGCCATGTCCTTGGCGATTTGCACATCCGATCTTAGGGCTGGGGCTGTGGTCGCCTTTGCGCGATGCTTGCGTGCGCTCATTGGACCGCTCCCCACACAATCGCCAGCCGGCCGGTCCTCGTCTCGCGCCGGTCACCAGTGTCGCGGAGCCACCCGTCTCGGGCCAGCTGGTTAATGCGGCTGCTGGCAGTCTGGTGCAGCATTCCGAGGCCCACCTCGATCTCGTCGCAGGTCGCGCCGCAATTCTCGACGATGAACTTGTAGATGCGGTTCCGCTGCCGTAGCACGTCCTCCTCGTCTTGCGAGTGCATTGCCCCAATCGAGGTGTCTCGGACCCGCGAGCGAGCTTCATTGAAACCTGGGTCTTTCTGCGCCGTCTCCGTGGGATTGCTGAGGTCGACTATCAGCCCCTGCGGAAACCGGGTGCCCTGCGGCTTATTCTTGGCTTTGGTACCAGTGGCTGAGGAATTGTCTTGAGGTCCGTCCTCTCCGGGGTTATACTGTTGGTCGTCAAGCATGATGTGCCCCTCCTTGGGGCTGGCTCGTGCTGGTCACACGGGCTGTGGTTAAGGTTCGTAGAGAGCTCGGTCGCTGTGGCGGCGCCGGGCTCTCCTCTTTTATGCTTCTCAGTCCTGCTGCGTGCCGCCATGCCTCAGCGTCCTGGCAAGCGAGCACTCGTATCTTGCCAATGCGGTTCGACCGCGGGTTGGGCCTGACGGTTAGGACAAGAGTCTGTTTCATGACCAGGCACCTCACACAGCCAGGACCACACGTCCGGAGGCCCGCGTTACGGCCGTATACCGCCACCGAGCCGCCTCTGCCCGCGTCTGGCAGCCCTCATCCCAGACCAGGACAGAGCCCCATTCGCTGCCTTGAGCCTTGTGGCATGTGAGGGCGTGGGCGAAATCGGCTGTGACCTCGCCCCGTTCTTTCTCCCAATCAGGTTTGCTGACCTTGCCACAGACATGGTCCAGGAAAGGCCGGGCGCTGCACCAGATACGCTTCGGTGCTTTGGTTTTAAAGAAACCACCCACTGACCTGCCATTTTCATCGAGGACCACGGCTTGGAAGTTGTCCCAGCCGTCGTGGAGCCTACCAACATTCTCGAAGGTGATGGTCATTCCGTTGAACAGACCCAGGTCTCGTTCATTCCTTATGCAGATCAACTTCTCCTGGGGCCCGACCGGCAGGCAACCTTCGAAACCGAGAGCCTTCCGCATCCGTCGGATCAGTTCGAACCGCCTTCGGTGGTAGCCACAGATGACTTGGTCAACCCCGAGGAGAACTTCGTCGGGGACATCTCTGCCGGATCACCCGTATCCGGTCGTCGTCAGCAAATCGGCTTCGCGATGCGAGCTTTGCCAGAGTGGCGGGAGCGGTCTTGAAACCGCCTGAGGTGAGGAAAAGGGCCGCTTCTTTGCGGTCCAGCAATTTGTCAGTTTGCATCTCTATCTACCCTTTTCGGAAGTGTCATGCGCCCAATGCGACGACTAACGACAGAAATGGGGAGACGATTTGAGCAGTACAAGTCTTCTGATAACGCAATATACCCAAATAAAAACAGGGGTATTATTTGGAAAGGTAAAGTATTAATTTATACCCTGTCGTGTTCTTTTTCGGCCAATGGTCTCTTAGCGCCTCACCCAACGCGCCTTCGCTGGCCGGGATCAGGTTGCGCGTCTCGGGCAAACGTTCTCGAAGGCAATGCCAGGAGGCGATCGCGAATTGATAGAAGTCGCCAAAATACCCTGTCTTGTTTCTACGCGATGAAGGCCTCTTTGCCGGCCTCTCCGCGACCCGTTGGTATGTCCGGATCAAGCAGATAATCAGCTCGCGGAACGCATCATGTGACGGGCGCCCCGCCGCCGACGGTCCGACTTCGAGCTCCCTCAGCTCCCCATCCCAGAGGGTCGCCAAGCGTTTTGCTGTTGCGACGAATTGTTCTTCCTCATCAAGAAGGTCTAACGGCAGCCCCAAGTCACCGGAAGCGAGCAAGTTAGCTGCGTCTCGAAGTTCCCGCAGGCGCTGCATTTCGGCGGCGCGGGATGGTCGTTTGCCCCGGCAATTCCAATGAAACTCGTAGAAATCGTCCCGCAATGACCGCACCAGCCTCGCAAAGATCGCTGGATCGCGGATGTTCAGCGCCTTCGCCACCCCCAAAAAATCTCTCGGCGGCAACCGCGCTTCGAAGGCTTCCCGCTCGGCTGCCTCCGCTTCCAGCACGTCCTGTTCCAGAGCGGTCGTGTCGTCTTCGGACATACCGCGTCCCTAGGCTCCTCGGCGAAGCGTCACTACGCCAGCCGCAGGCTTGCCCGGCTCCCTCGTGAGTGCGGCGTTGATCCGCGACGCGGTACGGTCTGCCAATTGCCGCAATGGGTCGTCGCTGAGATGCGCATAAATCTCGGTCGTGCGCGTTTGCTTGTGTCCGAGCGCCTTGCTGACGAGAAACAAGGTGTTCCCGTCCGCGACCGCGAAGCTCGCGAAGCTGTGCCTGAGGTCATGCAGTCGCACGCCGTTTAGCCCGGCCCGCTCGCGAATGCGTTCCCAATCCTTTTGCAGACCGGTGTAAGGGCCTTCGCCTCTCGCCGCGGGCAGAACCCAGGCGTCAGCGGGGTCGCGCTCCCGTAAGGTCGCCAGAAGCTCCAGAGCGGCGGCGGCGAGCGCTACCACCTTGGCCCCAGTCTTCGATGTCGGGAGCTTCAGGCACCCGCGGTCGAAATCCACCCAATCCCACCGAAGCGATGTGATCTCGGATTTGCGGCAGCCTGTCAGCAACAGCAAGCGGACCGCATTTGCTGCATTCGCACTCAGCCGATTTTCAGCCTGCATGGCCATGATTGCGTCGCCGAGACGCGCAACCTCAGCCTCGGAGAGGAACCGCTCTTTCGCTTGGCCTTTGAGCAGGCGGACGCCCTTCGCTGGGTTGGCGGGGATGAGCCTGCGCTCCACAGCAAATTGCAGCATAGCGCCGAGGACCGCCAGCGATCGGGCCGCCGTTCCCCTCCCGCCTTCAACGATCGCCCGGCCCCGGAAGCCAGTCCGCACGTCCGCCTTGCTCCTGCCCGCGGCGACGTCCGCCTGGAACTTGGCCACGTCGGCCTGGGTGAGCGCCTTTGCCAGCTTGCGGCCCATGAGCGGCTTCACGTGGCGCTCGATGTTGGAGCGGTCGGTTGCCCAGCTTGACGCCCGCTTGTTGGGCTTCGCGGCCAGCCCTTCAGCCAGGTAGAGATCGGCTAGGTCCGCCACGGAGAGGGCCTCCCGCGCGCGATGGCGCTCAGCCGATGGATCGCCACCGTGAGCGACCTGTTTGAGCGTCTCAGCCGCCAAAGTCCGCGCCTCATCTGGAGTGATGATGCCAACCTTGCCAAGCACGAGCCGGCGGGTGCGGCCTTCACGCGTGCGATATTGGACGAGATAGCTCGCAGCGCCGCTCGGCTTCATGCGCACGCCAAAGCCTTTAATCGCGCCGTCGCCGGCATCCCAGACGAACACGTCGGCACCGGTGGGGTCAGGGCGGATCGCATCAACCACGCGCTTGGTCAACTTTGCCATGTGTTCCTGTCCTTTGCGGAGTTGCTTCCCCGAGCGGCCAACCCGGGAAGCAGGAGGGAAGCAGTCGGGGGAAATTTCGGGAAAACTCCAGCGGAGCTCAACAATTGCGAACCAGCCTTTATGTAGGGAAAAAGGCCCGTCCAGTAAACGACAGAAATCTGGGGAAGCAATGAGAAAAGCGCGGTAACGCCTTGTCGCTACATGGCATTGTAGAGGTCACCGGTTCGATCCCGGTTGGCTCCACCAATCTTCTCAAGGGCTTAGCGAGAAATCGCTAGGCCCTTGTGTAGTTCCCTGATGTTCAAAACGTGTTCAGTGGACACGTGAGTTTTCCTCACCTGAAAATACATTCGGTGTAGGGGTCACAGGTTCAATCCGAGCCGCGCGGACCATTGGCCTTGGAACAGGGTAGGAACAACCCTACCTACGTGGCGCCGAGAAGGTAGTCGCATTCCGGAGACTTCCGTGCCTGCACGCAGCAATGAGTTCCAACGTATCGTCAAATACATCTACGAGCAGATCTCTGACGGGGCGACGGTCACGGAGTCGGGGATGTTGAGGGAGCGAGACGGGACGGAGCGTGAGGTCGACATATTGATCGAGTGGAAATTCGCCGGCACGGATCTTCAGATGGCGGTGGAGTGCCGCGACTACACTCGCCAGCAAAATATCCAGTGGGTAGATCAGCTCATTGGGAAATACAAAGACCTGAAGGTAAATAAGATAATCGCCGTATCCTCGTCGAAGTTTTATTTGCCGGCAAAACGCAAAGCTGGAGAGCATGGCATCGAAGTGATTACGGTGAACGAAGCTCTTACGAAGGACTGGCGTGCAGAAATAGAGCGCTGGAAGGTGATGACACATGGTTTCACATTGATGCGAATCACTACCTTAAAATCAAATGGCGGGATATACACGAACACAGAAATAACTGCTGACGGCAACACAGCAACACATAAGGATGAGTTGTCCGAATATATGTACAACCTTCTGAAACCGCATTTCATGGCACATATGAGTACTCAAATAGGCCACATTCTTGAAGCGAAAATTGCCGAGCGGTGGCAGTACTATATTAATAACCCAACACCGCGCTGGGCTGAGTTCGTGTGGGAAAGGCTAGGACTAATGCGACACGGCCAGCCAATAGATGTGGAAAAGGTAGTATTCGGTGTCGGAACCTTCTTCCATGTAGGAAGCCCGAGCCACCATTTTGCCCTGCGTGACTACGCTCTGTCGGAAGTGCAGATCAAGAAGATGGACTCCGATCTCATTTTGAAGATGGTGACGGACAAAACAGGCAGGCCTATCAGTTTTAGGCAGCAGCCTACCGATTCACCGGGCGCGCCGCTCCTATAAGGAGCGCCGGGCGTACTGCGGCACCGTCAATTATCTTCCTGATTACGCATGATTCTCAGCCAATTTGAGGAGGCGGTACGGCATCGGCGGGGTTCGGACTGCGACATAGCCGAGGCGTGGCATCATGGCGGCGAGATCGTATCGGCGGTTAAAGCGGTACTCGAATTCGGCGAGGTAGCGGGGTACATGCTTGTCGCCGATGGCGCGGTAAGTGCCGGTGATGGCGCTCTTGATGTTGCCGAGGGTGGTGTTGACCCACTTGAAGGCAGGGTTCAGGGCGGCCTTGCGACCCGATCCAGTGATGATCGGCTGGTGGACGCAGCCGGCGTTGCCGACCCCAGTGAAGCAGTGCAGGCCGTCACTGACAACGGTGCTGGCGGGATGGAAATTGCGCTGCGCCAAGGTCGCGATTTCGGCACGGCGGAAACCCTTCACGCGGCGCAACTTCAAGCGGATTGGCTTGCCCTCTGGTGTGGTTTCGACCGACGCCACGATCGGCGTCTTGCCAGGCGAACCGCGGCCCCGCTTGCCGCCGTTGCGCTCCCCGCCGAGATAGGC
>Ga0310916_10002605_pt1 | contig 11061 bp, 10 predicted proteins | sample GREbulkMGLF176_FD_203444 | JGI IMG/M metagenome (GOLD analysis project Ga0310916, IMG submission 203444) | Lab enrichment of tropical soil microbial communities from Luquillo Experimental Forest, Puerto Rico - GRE.bulkMG.LF176 | ecosystem: Environmental > Terrestrial > Soil > Tropical forest >...
TTCCCCTAAGGCGACATCGGTCCGCGGGGGGGTTTTGTGCAGTTCGGCACGCGCCGCGAGCAGCTTTCGTAAAATGCGGGCTGAGTCCACCGTATTTACCTCTGTTCAGAATTCGAAATGATTAGTGGCAATAGCAGTATTGAACAACGGGCTTACAGCTGTAACTTAGTCAGTCATACTAGCGACGATCGTTGTACGTTCCATCGGAAACTGACTATCAGCTACTTACCCAGATTATCTTCTGCTACGCGCTAGTTGACCCTCGGCCAACATGCGTCAGCCCAGCCAACCACGCTTTTTATCAGGATAATCCGAATTTGTCAATTGCGAGATTGGTTAATAACAACCCCGATCCAAGGCCTGCGCTGGCGCCGGGCCCGGCATCGGATATCAACCGCCGACTAGCCCCCCAAAGCGTATCGGACGAAGTCCTTCAGCGTGTACTCGGGACCGGTTGGCGGCTGCCAATTTGGTTGAAGCGTTAAGAGCGAGTGTCTGTCATTGAACATTAGACCGAGAAACACTTCAGCAACGATGCGACCGCCCACCGGACCTAGTCTGGGGGTATTGATCGTGATGTTCTCATTGACGGGGATCTTCACAGGCTGTTTGTGCTGTATAGCTTCGGCAAGAACATAGGTCCACAGCGGGCAATTGTGTCTGAAAACCGGCGAGACCGTCAGAATGTTGGGAAGAGCCGGATCGGGGTTCTCTACTGCCTTGCCAATCAGTATGTTCTCATCGGTGAGTGGCACGACGCCCATTCGGTGGGCGACCCGCTGACCGGAAGGAAGACCCAGTCGCCACCCGCGCAGTAAATTGCGGGCGGCCAGAGAGGGCGGTGGATCGCTCACCACCGACTGGGGTAGCTTTGACAATGGATTTACGAGCGACGTGTCGAGCCGATAGGCGAATTGCAGCCGTTTGCTTTTGTCAGCGTCGGAGCCGTCGTAATTTCGTATATCAACGTCGATAAACCGCCCCCAATCGAGACCCCAGGCCGGGTTCAACGCTCGGAAACCGGTCAACCCCTCCGGCAATCGCGGAGGGTCAGGGAAGATCGGCAACAGCACCTCGTCGTTGAGCTGATATCCGGGTCGCACCATCGAATGGCCCAAGCGGTAGGCTGCGGCCGAAAACTCGACCGGCATAAAAGGGCCGTTCTTGGGGAGAAAAAACGCCAGCTTGCCGCGATCGTACCGTCCGTGGGTCTTGACCTAGTCAAGCACGCTGGAGTGAATAATGCGGGGCAAGAAATCGTGCAGTATCACGTACTGATAGTAAAATCGTAGGAGACTTTGCGCGTTCTCAAACGATATCCCTTGATTATCAGCGAGTATACGATTGTGAAATCGTAGAAAGAGGCCCTGTAGTTGAGAGACAAGCGCATTTTCATCATTTCGGGGATCGCCGATCAGGGCTCGACGAACCTGGGCCGAATTTCGTGGTAAATCTCTCGCCCGGGGATCGGTGCCGCCGTGGATTGGGTCGCCGAGTAAGAACGCATCTCCTCCATCGTACAGATAGGGCTGGTCGGATGGCCCTCTGCCGTAGACGTTATCGAGATCAAACGCCGGAGTGCGGAAGTCCACCAACGCGTCCGGATCGTTTTGCTTTTGCAGACTGCTTGCCGGATCAAAAGTCAGATCATGATCGATGAACTGGCCCAGATAGGTATATAGGGCCGGTATGCCGCTTTCCTCGTCGTCCTTGCCGTCCTTTGGATCTGCAGGATCGGCATCCGAAGACATTGCCGCGCCGAGTTTGATGAGGTTGGCAATGTTATCTGCTTCCGAAGCGCCAAAAACGGCGGGTGGCAAGGATCGGAAAAGCCGACCGAATCTTCCGTCGAACAAGGGCGAGCGGGCAGTTGACATCAATCCCCGCGGTGGGTCGCTGTGCCTTGCGCTCATCAAACGTCTCCTCCTGGCGGTTGGCGGAAGGCTGCCTTCATTCGCTCAAAATTAAGCATAATTTGCACCGGGAAACAAAGTCAAACCGCTCACACTGTAGGGTCATGCCAGCAGCGGCACGGGTTCCCGTCACCCAGTTCGGCTTCTCACAGCCCTAAATAGAATTTGCGGACCAGCTCGTTGTTGTTGAGTTCGTCGGCGGAGGTGCCTTCGAAGGCGATCTTCCCGTGCACGATGACATAGCCGCGATCGGCGATGCGCACGGCCTGATTGAAATTCTGCTCAGCCATCAGCACGGTGAGCTGGTAGCGTTCCTTCAATTCCTTGATCTTTTCGATCGTGCGCTTGACGAGCACCGGCGCGAGGCCGACCGAGGGCTCGTCGATCAAGAGGATCTTGGGTGCCGACATCAATGCGCGCGCCAGTGCCAGCATCTGCTGCTCGCCGCCGCTGAGGCTGCCCGAGAGTTGCCGACGCCGCTCCCGGAGCGCCGGGAAGGTCTCGTAGGACATGTCGAGATTGCGCGCGATCTCGGCGCGCGCGGCCGCGCGGAACGCCCCCAACAGCAGATTTTCCTCGACTGTCAGCTTGGGGAATAGGCGCCGCCCCTCGGGCACCAGGCTGATCCCGATGTCAACGATTTCCTCGGTCGAGCAGCCGACGAGGTCGTGCCGCTCGCCGTCGATCTCGGCGATGATCGATCCCGCCGCCGGCGGCAGCATCCCCATCACGCATTTCATCAAGGTGCTCTTGCCGTTGCCGTTGGTGCCGAGCAGCACCACCGTCTCGCCCGGCGCGACCGACAATGACACGTCCTCCAGCACGCGCACCGCGCCATAGCCGGCGTCGATGCCGCTGAGCTCGAGACTACTCGCCAAGATAGGCCCTCTCCATTGCGCAACCTATTTTGCATTTCGGAAGGCGATTGGCGAGCATCCGATACCAAGCCTTATCGCATTTGCGGAGCGGCGGCGCGGGTTTAAAAGCGCGGCCTCGGGGCGGCCGTTGGTCGCAATGCACCGCCTCCCGGCGCGCCCACTCATGGACCAAGTAAGGGAAACAGGATTGCGACCGTTCAGCGCCTGGGCGGTTCGTACTTGCCGGCGGTTCCCTGATCCGGGCGGTCCTACCTAGTCGCCTGATTAAGATAGGCAAGAAGGTCCCCGAGCTTGGTCGGGTCCTTGATGCCGGTGAACGCCATCTTGTCGCCCGGAATGAACGCCTTGGGGTCGGACAAATATTTGCTGAGCGTGTCATCGGTCCAAGTCACATTGGCGCTCTTCATCGCCGGCGAATAAGCATAGCCCGGCACGCTGCCCGCCTTGCGCCCGATGAGACTGTGCAGGCTGGGGCCAACCACGTTCTTCCCGGCCTCGAGGCTATGGCAGATCTTGCACTGAGTGAACACCTGTGCCCCGCGTTGCGCATCGCCCACACCTTGGGCCTGCGCGACCAGAGCGAACAGGAACAGCACCGCGATACCGCTCAAGATGCCCGAGAGTTTCATTACGCCTTTCTCCGAGTTGTGAGCACCTGTCTGCCGCCATGTTACACCGTGCCGCATCCGTGTGGCACGGGCAGCACCGCGACTCTCGAATTTATCGCGACACTGACATTGGTTCAAATGAACCGATGATCGTCGGATCACGTGCTGCGATATGACCGATGCCACAAAACCGCCCGCCAGCTGCGGCGATCTGCCGTTCGAGCATGCTGATTTGGTCAGCGCCTTCCAGATAATCGGCGAAACGCCAGCGGAATAAACAGGCTGGGGAAGTGTCTCAAGGATAGGTGACGGGTTCGAGATTCTAACAGATACGGCGTGAAATGGCCTCCAATACGGTTTCCGCTGCACTGTACCGGTTTGCCCGGTGGCTTGCTGCTAGAGGTCGTGACAACCTCCGGCATTGCAGGGCGCAAACCTCGGATCGCGCTGTCCAGTCGGCACCGGCCAGGTGAGGCGTGCCACCGGTTTGATGCTGCGTGTGGTCGATAACTCCGTCTGAGCTATTCCCCATGAGACGTTTGATTATTGGCGCTGTCCTATTCGCGATGAACAGTTGCGCCGACATCCAAGAAATAGGATTTGTTCCATGGAGACAGGCAGCGGCTAGGTTTCAGCAAGCCTATAATGCCTGTCATGAGGATAAACTTTGTTCCGAGAAAGCATGGGCAGACTACCACGCGGAACTTGCAGCAATTTCTTCCAAGGATGGTTTTAAATGAGAGGTTCTATCGCCTCTTACCCGGTGTGATCCAATTTCAGCATCGGGGTCATCGCGATCGCTCTGTGAGCTTCGGTGAGACATCCCTTTGGTTCCCGGACCCAAGCTGAGTTCTCACCTCGGAAGCAAGAGCCGGACCTAACTGCGTAGCGGCCAGCTTGGCCCGTCGCGATATGCAAAAAAGGCCTGGAGCGGGCCATTGAAGACCCGACAATTACGCTAATCGTCCCCGGTGCGACGGTGGCTAAGTTCTTTGTCGATAAAACATCTCGATCTTTATCAACCTGCGGTATAGACTTTTCTGTAGGCGTCGGGGGGAGAAAGGCTATGTCCGACGGGGGACACGCAGCCAGAGCAGCATCAGGGGTCACCGCGACCACGAACGCTATATGTACCGCGGTGGCGATTCTCGCATTCGCTGCGATATGTGTCGTCGGCATCAGGCCGGCGCAGGCGTTACCGAGCTATGCCCGACAGACCGGGCAGCAATGTGCCGCCTGTCACAACGGCTTTCCCGAGCTCACGCCCTATGGGCGCCAGTTCAAGCTCAACGGCTACACCTGGACCGGCGGCACCTCGAACCTCCCACCGATCGCCGCCATGGCGATCCCGACCTTCACCAATGTGCGGAAGGGTGTGGATGGCGGGCTCGTGCCGGGATTCGGGTACAATAACGATTTTGCCTTCACAGGAAGCCTCTTCTACGGCGGCAAGATCTTCGACGGTCTCGGCACGTTCGCACAAGTAACGTACGACAACGTTCCCAATACCATCCATTGGGACAACATCGATCTCCGCTATGCCATACCGTCCCAGCTGTTCGGTCGCGAGGCGGTCTTCGGCGTTAGCGCCAACAACAACCCGACGGTGAACGATGTCTGGAACTCCACGCCGGCCTGGGGCTACCCCTATCTCGCTTCCGAACTGGCGCCCACTCCGGGCGCTATGACAGTGATCGAAGGTAGATTCGCGCAACAGGTTGTCGGCCTCAATCCCTACATCTACTGGAACCGGCTGATCTACGCCGAGGCCGGGGGGTATCGCACATTGTCAACCAGGACCCTCACCACGCTCGGCATAGAACCAGAGGGGACCAGTGATTTTCAGGGAGTCGCACCTTCGTGGCGATTCGCCATAGAACCGGCCTGGGGTCGGAACACCTGGGAATTCGGCACCTTCGGCGTGGCGACCAATGTGATACCCGAAAGGATGACCGGGATGGGCACCGATCACCTGACGGATGTCGGCGCCGATACTCAGTATGAGTTCCTTGGCGCGCGCGACAGCTTCTCGGTGCAGGCGCGCTTTATCACCGAGAACCAGAATTTGAGTGCCAGCCAAGCACTCGGCCTATCCAGCAATTCGCACAATCAACTGCGCACCTGGCGGGTCAAGGGTACTTATTACTACAATCAGGCGATTGGCTTCACCGCGGGCTACTTTAACGTGAACGGCAGCGGTGACCCGCTGCTCTACGGCCCGATCTCAGCTGTCAACAGCCCTAACTCAAACGGGTGGAGCCTGGAACTCAACTATATCCCGTTCAACTATGGCGGCCCGGACTTCTGGCCGTGGCTCAATGTGAAGTTCGGACTACAATATGTGCATTACAACAAATTCAACGGCGCCACCTCAAACTACGACGGCGCCGGCCGCAACGCCGGAGACAACAACACTATCTTCGCGTATGCCTGGTTTGCATTCTGAGGCGCCGACGGCAGGGCACTAGGACGGGGAGGGAGAGATGCTTGACAACGAGCCGCGGCGGCGAATCGTCTCAATCCCGGTCGCGTTTGCGTTCGTCGCGCTCACCGTCGCAGCGTGCGGCGGTGCGGGGCCCGAAGGCGTCCCCGACGCGACCGTGGCCGGCACGGTGCACGTCTGCTCGTCGTGTCACGGCCCGGATGGCCGCAGCATATCCCCGACCTTCCCGCGCCTCGCTGGCCAGCAGAAAGATTACCTTGTCGCGCAGCTCCAGGCCTTTCGCGACAAGACGCGCGCCGACCCGCACGCGCAAACCTATATGTGGGGCATGGCTGCGCGATTGAGTGATCCGACCATCGAGGGTATCGCGGCTTACTATGCTTCGCAGACCCCGGTTGCCGGTGCCCCCAACGCTTCGCCAGAAACAGTCGCCGGCGCGAAGATATACACTGAGGGCATCCCTTCCGAAAACGTGCCCGCCTGCATAAGCTGTCACGGCGAGAAGGCCGAAGGCAATGGTCCGATCCCGCGTCTGGCAGGACAGCACCAAGCTTATCTCGCCCGTCAGTTGGAAGCATTCCAATCAATGGCCCGCGCCAACGAGGTCATGCACGAAAACTCGAAGGACCTGACCCCTCAGCAAATTAGCGAGGTCACCGCCTATCTAGCTACCCTGTGAGGTAATGGCCTCGGCCGACGGGGCTGCGGCCGGGCGGGTTGAATGCTCTCGCGATGCTCTGATGAAAAGGCTACTCGCCAAGATAGGCCCTCTCGACCTCGGGATTGCGGATCGCCTCTTGCGGCGCCCCATCTGCGACCTTCTGTCCGGCGACGAGCACAACGAGCCGGGTCGAAAAGCTCATCACTGCGCGCATGATGTGCTCGATCAACACGATTGTGATGCCGGCCTCGTTGAGACGAAATAGCACGACGAGAATTTCCTCGACCTCGGACGGCGAGAGGCCGGCCATCGCCTCGTCAGCGAAGAGCAGCCGCGGCGCGCTGGCGACAGCGCGGGCGAGTTCGAGCTTGCGCATCTCGACCTGAGTTAGATCGCGCGGCAGGTACAAGGCCTTGTCGGCGAGTCCGACATCGGCAAGCAGCGCGCGGCAGCGCTCGTTGATCGCGGCAGCGGAGATCTGTGCCCCGTGCCGGGCGTTGACGGCGTAGAGCAGCGGAATGCGTAGATTGTCGACAATATTGAGGCTCCGGAACGGCTTCGGGAGTTGAAAACTGCGCGCGAGCCCGAGCCGGGTCCGCCGGTAAGCCGGCATGCCGTCGATCGGCCGACCTTCGAACAGGATATTCCCGCTGTCGTGATGCAACATCCCGGAAAGACAGTTGACGAGCGTGCTCTTGCCCGAGCCATTGGGCCCGATCAGGCCGAGCCGCTCGCCGGCGGCGACCGTCATGTTGATGTTGTCGAGCGCGACGAAACCGCCAAAGCGCTTGCCGAGCCCCGAGACCTCAATGATTGATGCGGCCATCAGCGGTACCTCGCGCGCTTCCACCCTCGCACAAGCCCGACGATGCCATTGGGTGCGATCACGACGAAAACGATCAACAGCACGCCGACGATCAACAGGTTCAATGCCGAGGAGATCGTCACGGTAGCGAGCTGCTGGATCGTCCCGAGCAGAACGGCGCCAATCACCGGGCCGACCCAGCTGGTCATGCCGCCGATCAGCGGCATCGCGACGCTGTTGACGGCATAGGAGAGATTGAAGCTCGAGGCCGGGTCGAGGTAGGTGACGTAGTAGGGCAGGGGGGCGCCAGCCATGCCCATCAGCGCGCCGCTCAATGTCGTCGAGATGAGCTTCAGCCGCAGCGTCGGCACGCCCGCCGCTTCGGCCGCCTGCTCGTCGTCGCGGATCGCATTGAACCCGAGGCCCAGTGTCGAGCGCTCGATGGTCCGCGCGGTCGCCACCGAGATCCAGGTCAGCGCCAACATCAGCGAATAGAGGTACTGGATGTAGCTGCCGGAAATCGGGGCGTATTGCGGGCGGATGACATAGATGCCGCGCGAACCGCCGACATAATCCCAGTTTACGATCAAAGTCTGCGCGACGATCGCCAGCGCCAAGGTCGCGATCGCGAAGAACACGCCGCGCAACCGCAGGGTCAGATAACCCATGCCGAAACCGATGATCCCGGACATCACACCGCCGACCAGCATCATGACCGGAACCGGCGCCGAGCTGAGCTTGTGCAACACGACCGCGCTGTAGGCGCCCACCGCAAAAAATGCTCCGGTGCCGAAATTGGTGTAGCCGGTGTAGCCGCCGAGAATGTTCCAGGCGGTCGCCAGAACGATGAACTGCAGCACCTGGTAGGCGGCGAAGAAATAATACTCGTTGGTAATCAGCCAGCGGGTCAGCACCAACAACGCAAGGCTGACGCCGAACGACAGAGCCCAGAATTTGCCGGTCCCCATCTGTGTCACCGGCTAAAGCCCCTCTCCCGCGCTGCGGGAGAGGGAGGGGCCCAGCCCAAAGGGCTGGGAAGGTGAGGGTCTATCGGCTTTGCAAGGCCCGCAAGATCGTTTCGATCACCCCGCTGGTATTGCTGAGGACATCGTTGTTCCAGAAACGGATCACCTTCCAGCCGCGCGCTTCCAGCCGAGCTGTTCGGTGCTGGTCGTGGACGCTGTCGGCATGTTGAGCTCCGTCGATTTCGATCACTAGCGAATGGTGCGTACCGGCAAAATCGACGATGTACGGGCTTATCGGATGCTGTCGCCGGAATTTGTATTTTTCGAGCCGCCGATCGCGCAAAGCCGACCACATCCGCCGCTCTGCGTCTGTCGGGCCTTGCCGCAAATGGCGGGCTCTTTGGCTCGGCATCGATTGAAGGTACCGGCCGGCGGTAAATAAACTCCGCAGCGACCCTCACCCGCCGCCCCCCGGACTGCGATCCGGGGGTCGGCACCCTCTCCCGCGGTGCGGGAGAGGGGCGATTGGGGTATAGCTCGAAGTCCATATTCAGCGGCCCAGGAGGCCGGCGGGGCGCACGGCGAGGGTCAATAGCAAAAAGCCGAAGGCTATCGCCGGCGCCCAGGACGGGCCGTAGAAGGTCGAGGTGATGCTTTCGACGATGCCGATCAGCAGCGCGCCGGCAAGCATGCCGGGAAAGCTCGTCATGCCGCCGAGCACGCAGATCGCAAAGATCCGTCCGATATAGTCGCGCCCGATCGACGGCTCGACCGGCTGAATGATGATCAACAGCGCGCCGGCGACCGAGGCGGTGGCGATCGACAGACCAAAAGCGATGCGCTTGATGCGGCTGGGATTGGCCGCCATCAGCTGCAATGCCAGCCGGTCCTGGGAGACTGCAAGGATCGCGCGGCCGATGAAGGTACGCCCGAGGAAGACCTGCAAAACCGCGATCATCAGCAGCGAGACCAGAAACGGGGTCAGCATACGCATCGGCAGGTCGATGAAACCGAAATGCAGGCTGGGTCCGATATACCGTACTTCGACAAAGCGGTAGTCGACGCCAAAGACGAGAATCAGCGCCACTTCGGCGACAAAGAGAAGCCCAAAGAAGAAGGCGAGGCCTTGGATCGACTCCTCGCCTCGGCGTTCGAAGGCGTAGTAATAGACTTGGTAGACCCCCATGCCGACGAGAAAAAACGCCGGCATCATGACGACCCCGATCAGGATCGGATCGACGCCGAAACTGGAGTTTACGATATAGGCGACAAAGGACCCGAGCATGATAAAGGCCGGGTGGGCGATATTGACGATGTCGAGCATGCCGAACGAGATCGTCACGCCGATCGTGACCGCGGCATAGAAGCCGCCGAGCAACAGCCCGGCAACGACCGCGTTTACCGCCAGGTCGAGCGAAAACATCCGGGTTAGCGCCCCGCCCGTGCCGGAAATCGCAACATCTCTGTCTCCCCTGTTCTCGTTATGCTGGCCCCGGCGCATTAGAGCAGCATTGGCGGCCGCTGTTAAGACGCACCAAAAAGAAGCGTTCCGCCGAGCTTGCTGTGATGGGCCTGACCCATAGCCGGCACCGTCCCCCCAAAAAAGTGTCGCGGCCAATCATGGCCGCGACAACAGAAGCATCGGTTAGAGCTGATCTTAGTTGTTCTGGTTGCCCTGATTGCCCTGGTTGTTGTTGGCTTGGCAGACGTTATCTTGGTTGTTCTGCTCGTCCTGGCTATCTTCGCTGTCGACTTCGTGGATGTAGACCGCGACGCATCCGTTCGTAGCTTGCCCGCAAATTCCGGCACCCACGGTCGTAGTGTCGCCCCCGGACCCGACCACGGAGGCCGGCGCCGCCTGTGGAACGAAGATCTTGTTGCGCTTGCAGTCGGCCGCCACCGAATGCGAGGCGGATGACTGCGGGATCTTCTCGATCAGCACGCTAGTCCCATCGACGACACCGAGCGAGGCGAAGCCGGGGAAGCCGTGAGTGGGATCCGGGCAGGTACCCGACGTACCGCACGCCCGACTTGCCCCAAGATAGTACCGGAAGTCCCCTTGATTGAACCAGACTTCGTCTGAGCCGGTGATGTTGCCGATATTGGCATAGTTCTTGGTCTCGGCGTTAATGACAAGCGTGGTCGTATCGCTCGGGTTGTTCTGCGGAGTGCAGCCGAGCAACAGATTCTCATGCGGACCAACCGTGGCGCCGTTGGGACTGCACGCGTTTAAGGGGACAACACCTATGTTTGTCGCTGGATCGAACGCACCGATCACTGCGGTCGGCTTTGAAAGCGTAGTTGGATCCACCACCAGCAGCCCGCCATGACAGGTGATGGCCCCAGCAAGCTGGCCGTAATTGCACCCGGCCGGATTGTTGGCGATGACGGGGATCGAGGTATAGAAACGCGCAGTCTTGGGCTCCCATGCCGGCTGCTCGAGTGACAAGCCGAAGCCTTTCGGAATGATCGCGTTATCAACGGTGACCCTGGTGATTATGCTGACATTACTCGTCGAGGCGTCACCATTCGCCTTGAACAGCGTCGCAAATGGTGGATCCTCCGCGTTGTTCGCGGCGAGCAGTAGCTTCCCGTCCGTCGTCAACGCCATTTCATCGACCCGCGTGGTGCCCCCGGTCGGGATGGACTGTTTGATCGTAGATGTCTTGAGATGTTAGCGCAGCGCCTCGGCCATTGTCGCGGCGGGTTGACGGCTGGTTTTGTTCGCGGGTGGATGACGATCAGCGGTGTTGGGCAACCCAGGCCCAAGGCGTCAGTTCTGCGAGGC
>Ga0310916_10002607_pt1 | contig 11055 bp, 7 predicted proteins | sample GREbulkMGLF176_FD_203444 | JGI IMG/M metagenome (GOLD analysis project Ga0310916, IMG submission 203444) | Lab enrichment of tropical soil microbial communities from Luquillo Experimental Forest, Puerto Rico - GRE.bulkMG.LF176 | ecosystem: Environmental > Terrestrial > Soil > Tropical forest >...
CCATACTGTTGCCACGCTCCTGCAGCATTTAGGTGTTCCCGTTAAGGTTGCGCAGGATCAACTTGGCCACTCGAACCCGACCACTACACTCGCGATCTACACTCATGCAGTGCCGGAAGCGCAGAAAGGCGCGGTAACGCAATTGGCTGCGCAGTTGTTCCCAGATGTTCCCAAGTTGTTCCCTTCTGCGATAAACGCAGACAGGCGGCTCGGCTAAGCAGTTGAGGACTCAGAAGATCTAGTGGGCTCGGTAGGATTTGAACCTACGACCAACGGATTATGAGTCCGCTGCTCTAACCGCTGAGCTACGAGCCCGTCGACGAGTAACGGCTCCATGTTATATCAAGATGCAAGATTTCGGCGATAGCTTCCACGAGCAAAGCCTGGCAGAACTAATCATCGGAATCTGCGTCGTCTGCATGGTACACTCCGGCCGTGCGCGATAAAGTATCAGAAGACTCTCTGCGGATGGCAGGCGAATGTTCGAGCGGGTGCTGGTCGTAACTGTCCTCATCGGGTTACGACTGAGCCTATCAAGTGCGGAGCCTATACCGCTGAAAGATGTGGTCACTCCGTCGTCTGTGCTCATGAAAGACGGGAAGCCTGTGATGTTCGCAATTCACGGGTTCATCGAGTTCCGCTCGCTGGCAGAGGCGTTTGCCTACATCGAATTGCAGAGAAAGCGGTGGGAGGGAAAGATCAACGAGGAAGAATTGAAGGGACTAGAGAAGGCATTGCTGCGGGAGGCGATAGAGAGCCGGGTGGTGTCGATGGTCGACGAGCGGCCGCTGGCGGCGGTGGTAACGCATACGAGCGGAGAATTACACGATGCAATTGCGACCGTGAAAGAAACGATGCCCATCGGATATGCGGAGGCGTTTCTGGCAGTGCAAGAAAAATGGCGGCATTCACTGAACTGCTGGAGCGCGTCGCCCGTGATTGCGGCGAGAGTGCTTTCGAACTGGTATCCGATTGAAGAGGGAATCCGGTTGTATGGGGCGACGTATGATTCGACGGAGCATTTTTGGCAGGCGGTAAAGTACCACCCAGATGTGACGGTCGGTGAAGTCAAGGAGTTAGCAAAGAGGTATTCCAAAGCCTGGATTGGAGTGGGTGGTTGAAGCGGCTGGATGATGATCCGAAGATTTACTTGCCGAATGCCTATGCGGTGGAATTTTTGCGGGCGAATTTGAAGCCGGGAAAAATGCGATGGTTTGTGGAGCAGCTCGGAGCACGCGGTCTTACGGATAATGAACGCGCGCGGCAGGCGCAAGAGCGAGTAAGTGCGCCGTTTCGGTTTCGGGCAGTCGGCGAGAAAGAGTTGTGGGGCGATCTGGCGGATACACTTCATCTGGTCTATGTGTTTTCACCGATGGGCGATCCGTTGCGGAAAACCTTGGCCGAGCGCCATTTTGACGCCGTCTATCTGGGTGACAGAAAAATGGGTTTTATCAGCGAGGAGTTTCGTTCGCAAATGCTCGAGATCTGGAAGGTGAAATATTTGGAGATGGCGAGATTGCGAATGGTGATTACAGGGATACCAACCGAGATACATCTAGAGCATTTTTTGAATGACGGAGATTCTCCAGATATTCCGGTCCCTTTGTATGTGGAGTATCTGAATAAGATTCGGGAAATGGCGCGAGCTGGAAAATAGAGATTAGGAAATACCTGCGAGGGACTCTCCGCATCCCCAATTGGTAGCGGGATTAGATGAACGTGGCAGTGTTTGACTGTCAGGCGAACAGTTCTACCATTGTTAACCCAATGCTAAAATCACTCACGCTAAAGTCAATTTCGCTTCCGTCCCGACAATATGGTCCACTTCCAATGCTCGGATATCTGCCGAAATGCCGTTTAACTCACAGTGGCCTGAGTAGCGCTACAAACTGGCGCTGGAGGTAGCTCGTAAATTCTCATTGCCTGGACTCACTCGCAAACCCAGCTCGCTCAAACGGTGATTGCCGGGATGACAGTGTGATCTTCAAATAGCCAGGACAAGAACCGATTCGCAAATTCCGCCAGTTTTGTTCCTGGATTGCCTCGATCTTACCCTGCTTCGTACCAGTCAAGAAGCTCGCGGATTTCCAAGGTAACGTCCGCAACAAAGTTGCTATTCCCACTGCTGGCTGCGTTAGTCACTATGCTCCAGAACAGCGGCCGAAACGGCTAAAGGTTCGGCTTCAATCTGAACCAATTGAGTGCCCGCGGCGTGCGCCGGTAGCCTAAGGTCAACGCTCTTGCCTTTGGCATAAATTTCGTGGCGATCATGCGTCTTCCGCCAGTCGGATAGCCTCACAGTTCGGTCTTGGTGCTCGATGACTTTCCGCCAGCCGCCGCCGTAGTATGCACAAAAGCTGATTTCACCCTGCCGAATTGCCACGGGAGTAGTTGAATTGCAGATTCCTGCGAAGTCGTAATTGAAGGCGTCTTGAAACCACACACCATTGAGGATCAGGAGTCGCCAGCGTCCATCGTAGGAATAGGCTTTCTGAGACCAATCGTCACCATTACCGGCGACGCGATAGAAACTGTCCTCAAACAAACTCCGAAGCTCTACAACCCCGAAACCTAACGGCGCCTTCCGCTGCTCAAAATTGCGAAGCATCGAAAGGGATACAAGCGCCTTGGTTGCTGTCGGGCCTCTTCCTGAGTCCGTTATCTCGACAATGTCGTCCATGAACCGTTCCAAGTCGAAGAAAGCAGGAACTGGGGTCGCCTCTCTACGATATGTGTCTACCACCAAGGCACTAAAAATCCCACGGTTGGGATGCGTCTCCTGAAAGAGGCTTCCTAATTTTGCGTTGGGACTAAGGACATCGCGCAGGTGCGCGAATATCCCAAAGCCTGACAGCGGGAACCAGTCCCGCATTGGCTGCCAGCCAATCGAAGTCTGCTGATCCAGATCGAACGCGAGATCCGTGAGAGGGTAGCGGCGAGCATAACGGTCCTCGGGGGATACGAACTCGTCCCTACCGGCAAACATGATGGGCTGAAAAACGATTCCGTGGATTTTATCTATGTTCTGAATCGCGAACCGAACAATATCGCCAAGCCCTTCGCTGTTTCTGCACTTGTCTACCGTGACTTGGAGTGTAGTTCGCATTCCGGCGGCGGCAATATTCTCCAGGGCTTGTCGCCTCACGGTCATGTAGTTTCCCAGTCCGCGATGCTTGTTGTGGTCCCTGGAAACTCCGTCCAATTGCAGGTAAACACCGTGCAAGCCAGCTTCCCGCGCCTGCAAAGCGAAGTCTCTGGTCTTGGCGAACTCGATACCGTTTGTAGCAACATGAAGCCGATGGAAGCCGACACTTTTCGCATAGCGAACGGCGTCAAGGAAAATCGGTGAAACTGTAGGCTCACCTCCTGAGAACAGAATGTTGATTTCCCGCTGAGGCTTAAACGAGAGTGCGTTTTTGAAAATGACCTTTATGTCCTCCATGCTCAATTCGTGGACATAGCTGGCCGCGTTGGCATCCATGAAGCACGGCGAGCACATCATATTGCATCGGTTCGTCAAATCAACGATTAGGAAAGTGCCTCTCCCGGAACTAATACTGTTTGGACCGTGAACGTGGACGTTGCAGTCGTTTGCGCATCCGAAGTCTCTGCCGAAAGCAAGGCGTTCAATCCGTCGAAAGAAATCCGGGTGATTAGAGAGTGCATCCTCGAACGGACCATGCTTCTCGCAGGCCTTGCGCATGAGTATGCGTTCGCCTTCTTCCAATATCTGCGCTTCGATGACTCCAGGGTTGTCTCGAAAATCCGCGACATCGATTTCGCCTCTAAGGACAGTATCCACCGCTTCACGGTTGCATTCGGGGCATAGGGACAGTGTTCTTCTGGGAAGGCCTGTAGCCATCGCCACACGCTCTCGGTGCCTAGGAAGTCGTCCAGGAGCCCAGCTTGGACTAGGCAACATCCCCTCCGGTACGACGCTGCTAATCGCTCGTAGTATTTTCCATGCTGCATTGGCTGCCGCGTTGACCATAGTCGACATAGATATTCCCTCCCCGAAGTCACGTTACTCATAGGAGATAAGGGCTGCGCGATGTCGGGCGAATGAAGCACAAATACGCGCTTAAAAAGTGCGAGTCAAGTGAAAAGGTGATTAAGAGGCTGTAATTTCGAGAGAGACAACGTTTTTTCGTGTGTGGTTATCGCGGATCAATTGCCCACTGGGGCGGAAGCTGCTGGTTCAAGGACTTCAGCCGCTCTGCTAAACGTTCCAGATCACGACCACATAATGAATCGACAGAGGCAAAACAAACCCCGAACCTCACATCGCGACGAGGCTTGAAAGCACGCGAACATCTCCGAGCCTTCCAGTCGCTGGAGAAGTTTTCCTCTTGATTTCCATAATAGACTGGACACCGTCAGTCAAACCATCGGGAAACAGGAGTGAGAAATTGTCTGAAGAAAACCAAGGCTCGCCTCAATCTAGCGGCCGTCTGCAAGCGGTCATACTCGATTGGGCCGGCACTACTGTCGACTTTGGCAGCCTGGCTCCCGTGCGCACCCTGCAACAAGTATTTGGTCGCGTAGGCATCGCTTTGACTGAATTCGAGATTCGCCGAGATATGGGTTTGCCCAAACAGGATCACATTCGACAGATCTTATCGATGAAAAGAGTTCAACACGAATGGGAACGTTCGTTTGGACACCTTCCCAGCGAAGTCGACGTAACTCAGCTTTATAGCCACTTTGTTCCTCTTCAATTTTCTTGCCTTCTCGAATATTCGGACTGCATTCCCGGCTTAATGGAGGCGATAGAAGGTTTCCGCAGGCGTGGGCTAAAAATTGGCACAACGACGGGCTACCCTCGCGAGATGCTCGATCTGTTGGTGAAAGCTAGCATGGAAGCCGGATACATCCCCGATTGCAATCTTTCACCTGGTGACGTGGGGGCAGGGCGCCCACACCCTTTCATGATTTATGAGAATGCTGTCAGGTTACAGGTGTATCCACTAGCCTCGATCGTCAAGATCGGCGACACACCTGCCGATATTCTAGAAGGACTTAACGCGGGAACTTGGTCCGTCGGGGTCGCTGCTACCGGAAATATGATGGGGCTCTCGCAAAAGGCATTCGAGGCATTATCCGTTTCGCAACGGGAGACACGTTTGGCCCAGGCTCGCACTGAATTAGAGAAAGCGGGGGCGCACTATGTTGTCGACAGTATCAGTGATTTAGATTCAGTGTTGGACGATATTGACGCGCGTCTCAAATCGACACTAGATCTCGCTAGCCCATTCGCGAAAAAAGTCTGAAACACGGTTTCGCTAATGCAGGTTCTGCGTTTCGCATAGCCCAGAAGTTCTGCGACAATTTTGCTATTGTTCGAATGCACTCACGTCTAGAATTCAGTCACATGACCGCGATTGGCCAAGATATTTGCTACATCTGCGCCAAAGAGCTCGCTACGGCTATCCGTGCGAGGAAATTGTCCCCGGTAGAACTGGTCCGCGCCGTTTATGAGCGGCTTCACCAAACTAACGATCGAATCAATGCTTTTTGCACGCTTACAGAGGAACAGGCCGTCAGCGCAGCGAGGAAAGCCGAGGATGCCGCACCGACGTTGTACATTGCGTGCCGCTGGCGGGCGTGACAGGGTTCCTTCAGTTCAAGCTGCTCGAAAACGTGGACCTACTATTAGTCGCGTCCGTCCTGGCGGGGTCGATACCGGGGAGTATTCTAGGACTGCACCTCACCAAGGGTCTTTCGGAAGGCGCATTGAAGCCCATTCTCTGCACGCTCATAGTACTTCTCGGAGCACGAATGCTTTGGGGATTTTATTTGCACGCCAACTGACGGCACAGAAGTGAATCTCCTCGGGGACTCAGGTCCTCTCGCCCTTTCGCGAGCCTTGCGTCTTCATAAATACAAAATCATCATGCTAGTTGGGGCGTTGGACCACCATTAGGCGTGAGTTGAGGCTAAACCAGAGCTCAACCCGTCCGCAAAGTGCCCCGTTCATCTACGCCCTTCCCTCAGCTGTCGAGATTTCGTTTAAGGGTTCTCTCGCGCAACTGAAGTCAACGAGTCGAAAACCGGAAAACGGTTACCGAATGAAACTTCTCTCCGGGCCTCAACACGGTGGAAGGAAAAGCCGGATGGTTCGGAGAGTCGGGATAGTGCTGCGTCTCGAGGCAAAGCGCTCCGTTCTTCACATACGCTATACCCTGCTTGCCCACGATGCTCGAACCGTCCAGATGATTCGCCGTGTAGAACTGCACGCCGGGCTCCGTTGTCAGCACCGTCAGCACGCGCCCGCTCGCGGGGTCATACACCTCCGCCGCCTCGACCAGTTCCTTGCCCCCGCCGTCGATTACGAAATTATGGTCGTAGCCTTTGCCCAGTCTAAGCTGCTCGTCGTCGGCATTAATTCGTTCGCCCACAGCGTGCGGCTTCACAAAGTCAAACGGAGTACCCGAAACCGGTTTCAGCTCGCCGGTCGGAATGAGAGTGGAGTCCACCGGAGTGAATCGCGAAGCGTTCAGCTTAAGCTGCTCGTTCAGGATCGTGCCGTGCCCTTGCCCCGAAAGATTAAAGTAGGAGTGATTGGTGAGGTTCAGAACGGTGGCTTTGTTGGTTGCTGCGGAATAATCGATCTTCAGGTCGCCTCCCTCAAGCGTATAGCGTACGGTTACGGAGAGACTCCCCGGATACCCTTCCTCGCCATCCATGCTGAGGTACTTCAGTTCCACTCCGTTCTCGATCGCTTGCGACTGCCAGATATGGTTGTGGAATCCGTTTGGTCCGCCGTGAATCGAATTGTCGCCATTGTTTTTTGGCAGGTTGTATTCCTTCCCGTCCAGAGTGAATTTTGCGTGTGCAATGCGATTCGCATACCGCCCAACAATCGGGCCGAAGAATGAGGCGTTCTTCGAATGATTGTTTTCGTAGTACCCGCTCGGGTCGTCAAACCCTAGAACAATGTCTTCCACCTTGCCCGTGCGGTCCGGAACCTTGATCGCAACCAGGTCGCCTCCATACGTGATGACCTGCACCTCCACTTTTTCGTCTTTCAGCGTGTACAGGGCGACGGAATCTCCGTTCGGTAACTTCCCGCCGCTTTGCTTGGTGACTTCCGTCCTCGCGCACGCGGAACTTACGATCCAGAACGACAGCAACAACAGCAACACAACTTGTTTGTGATTTTTCATCGGCCCTCGCACGCCACACATTCTATGTCTCTCGCGAATCTCTGCACAACTTTGGGCAACCGGCCAGTTTCTGCGATTTGTGGCGCGGCGACTTGCGGGCTCCAGCAAATGTGAACCTGCGTGGCGCGTTATACTGGCAACCCGAGAGGAATTGATGCAATTTGCGGACTGCTTCCGTGGATCGATCACTCTTACCGATGGCGCCTGGGGCACGGAGTTGCAAAAGCTCGGTGCTCAATTTGGCGAATGCATCGACAAATGGAATCTGACCAAGCCAGAATTGGTGCGCCGCGTGGCGGACAGCTACATCGAAACCGGCAGCCGGGTCATCCTCACGAACACCTTTCGCGCCAATCCCATCAGTCTGGCTGAGTCTGGCTTTCAGGACGACTGTGACGCAATCAATCGCGCCGGCGTGAGAATTTCCCGCACGGCTGCCGGAAGAGCCGCGCTCGTCTTTGCCTCGATCGGCCCGAGCGGTAAAGCTCTGGGAAATAGCGATGCAACTCGCAAACATCTGGCTCAGGCTTTCTCGCGGCAAGCACAAGCACTAGCTTTCGAGGGTCCCGACGCGATCCTGATCGAAACCATGACCGACTTGGAGGAAGCGCGGGTGGCCGCTGCTGCGGCGCTCGAAACGGGGCTGCCTGTCGTTGTTTCGTTTTTCTTTGCACCCGAGGCGGTCGAGACTCAGCCCTCCGGTCAGGCAATACCGGAACACGCGGCCGCAACTCTCACAAACGACGGAGTTCAAGGCATTGGGGCCAACTGCGGTTTCGCAGTCCGGGAATTCATTCCTCTCTGCAAACGGCTCGCGGCCGCCTCGCCGCTGCCGATCTGGATCAAGCCGAACGCCGGGGTACCGAAAATTGTCGAAGGACAGGCCCGCTACCCTAGCACCCCCGCAGAATTTGTTCACTCGGCTCAGGAGCTGGCTGGAGCTGGGGCAACGTTTCTGGGTGGATGCTGCGGAACAAGCCCGGAATTCATCCGTGCCCTTGCCGGGCAACCGGCATTTCAAGGAAACCGTAAATCGCTGCGTCCCCAGCGGCCCACCTGAAATTCGTGTCAAGCAAAATATCGTTATTCTATTGGCTTTTTTGACAGCCAATTTCAGGTGTCGAAATCCGCACGGGTGCTGCGCTTCTATTTAACATTAGCCTATTGTTTTCAATGAGATGGTGGGGACTCGCGAGCGTCCCGTCGCCACCTTTTTGCCATGTGCGCTCTAGATCTTCGCACCTTGCGCCGCTCTCTCGGCTCTGTTTCTCAAATCATTCGGTGACATATTATCTATAGGAAGTGGCTCAGCCCTCCTGACTGCAATTCCGCAGGCAGCAAATGCTCGATAATTGTGTGAGCCTGCAGATACGCGGGATGAGCAGGAAGGACCATTTCGAATGACAACTCTCAAATCCTCAGGTCCCAAGAAACAGAAAGGCGTTGTCACCTTAAAGGCGGTCGCGCAGCATCTCGGCCTGACTCCCGGCACGGTCTCGGCCGTTCTGAACAATTCCGCCGCTGCCCGCTCCATCCCCGAGCACACGCGCAAAAGAATTCTCACCGCGGCCCGCGAATTAAAGTATCGCCCGAATTTTCTGGCCAGGTCTCTTCGCGTCCAGCGCACCTTTTCCATCGGCGTCATCACTGAGGAAATCGGCGACGAGTACGGAGGAACGGTCGTCAGCGGCATTGAAGCCTATTTGAGCGAGAAGAACTTCTTTTTCCTCGCAGTGGCCCATCGTCACAACCCGAAATTGCTCGAAACCTACTCCGAGATGCTGATCGCCCGCGGCATCGAGGGACTCATCACTATCGATACCTCGATTGATGCCCCACCCCTTTTGCCCACGGTTGCGGTCGCCGGCCATCAGAAGGTCGAAAACGTCACCAACATTGTTCTGGATCACGAGCACGCGGCTGAACTCGCACTGCGTCATCTCAAAGAGCTTGGCCACAAACGCATCGCCTTCCTTCGCGGCCAGTCGAAGAGCTCCGACTCGGCTACCCGCTGGACCGCCATTGAGGAAGTTGCCCGAAGCTTCGAAATTCCAATCGACCCCAACCTTGTGTTGCAACTCGAAGGGACCGACTCCACGCCCGAACTCGGTTATCCGTACGGCAAGGCACTTCTCGCGCGAAATATTCCTTTCACCGCGCTTTTTGCTTACAACGATATCTCTGCCATTGGCGCCATGCGTGCATTCCAGGAAGCTGGCTTGCGCGTCCCACTCGACATCTCCGTAGTCGGCTTTGACGACATCGCTCTCGCGTCGTTTTGCCTTCCGCCCCTCACTACGGTTCGCCAGCCGCTCACAAAGATGGGGAGAATTGCGGCGCAAACCGTTCTCGAGCGCATCGAAGACAGCGCTCCCTTCGTGCCCGAAATTGCCATCGAGCCGGAGCTCGTCGTGCGCGGCTCCACTGCCGCACCCCGTCAACTGTAGTCAAGATTCCTGCAAAGGATGCCGGCCTACGAGCCCGGCTGCACGGTTGTTGCTTCTAGGCTTTCGCCAGGCGCTCGCTGTTCGGCTTCGATCCGCTCAGCGCAAAGAACAAAATGTACAAATAGCAGATCACAGGTAAAAAGAATGCATGATGGATTCCAATCTGGTCCGCGACCCATCCTTGCGCCAACGGAATGATCGCTCCGCCAACGATGGCCATAATCATGACGCCGGAGCCTTCGCCCGTAAGCGGTCCGAGTTCCGCTACACCTAGCGTGAAAATACTCGGGAACATGATGGAGTTGAAGAAACCAACTAGGATAATGCTCCACATCGCCACTGGGCCCGTGTTTAGCATGGAAATGGCCACCAGTACGCTCGTCGACATCGCGCAAATCCCCAGCAGCAGCCCCGTCGGCGCCTTGGCCTGTCCACCGCGTAGCATCGCAACCACGGCGATTGATGCCGCCGCAATTGCAACCAGCGCGAACAGAGGCCGTCCCGAAACTAGCAGCCAACCGAGGAACATAAGATTCGGCACTCCCGGTTGATACCCGGCCGGAATTTGATTTTCTATCGGATAAGACAGCCCGATTAGCGCAAGGCTGAGCGCCGACGCCATCCACATGTATTTTGCCTTCGCGCCGCCGAGGAAGTTCGATCCGATGAACCGCCCCAACATGGCGCCGCCCCAGTAAAACGCCACAAAACTCGCGGCAATCTTTTCCGCCAGGCCGCCAATCTCGGGCTCGTGGAAATAGTTCACCAGGAAGCTTCCGATCGACACTTCCGCGCCCACGTAAACAAAGATGGCGATCGCCCCAAACACCAGGTTCGGATGCTTCCAAATGGAATCATCGACCTTCTCGCCGACTTTGTGTTGTGCATGCTCGATCTTGGGTAATTTGCTGCTGCCGATCGCGATCGCCAGCAGCACCAGCGCAATCCCTAGCCCAACGTACGGCATCTTCACTGTGGCCGCTTCGTGCAATCGATAGGCCTGCAACGCGTCGGCGGTTAATGCGCGGATCTGTTCCGCGGTTTTTGGTGCTGCGCTCAAAATCAGCAATCCTCCAAAAAACGGCGCCAGGAATGTTCCGAGCGAGTTGAACGCCTGTGTCAGGTTCAGGCGGCTCGACGCCGTTTCCGGCCTCCCCAGCACCGTCACGTAGGGGTTCGCCGCCACCTGCAAACACGTGATCCCGGCCGCAAGAACAATCAACGCACCCAAAAACAGCGGGTACGACGGCACGCTCGCCGCCGGCAAAAACAGAAATGCCCCCAAACCCATCGTCAACAGGCCAACTACCATCGAACGTTGATACCCGATCCAATCGATGAGCTTGGCCGAGGGCACCGAAAAAATGAAATACGATCCGAAAAATGCGAATTGGATCAGCATCGTTTTCACGTAGTTCAGGTCGAAAATGGATTTCAGGTGC
>Ga0310916_10002609_pt1 | contig 11053 bp, 4 predicted proteins | sample GREbulkMGLF176_FD_203444 | JGI IMG/M metagenome (GOLD analysis project Ga0310916, IMG submission 203444) | Lab enrichment of tropical soil microbial communities from Luquillo Experimental Forest, Puerto Rico - GRE.bulkMG.LF176 | ecosystem: Environmental > Terrestrial > Soil > Tropical forest >...
TGGCTACGATGTACGACACAGGATTGCGTTGTGCAGAAGTTCAGCAACTCAAGGTCAGCGACATCGACAGCCCACGCATGCTGGTGCATGGAGATTGGCTTGATGGCCTAGCAACAATTGATGACAGAAGCACCGTCACACTGAACCAATGGGATCGAGTTTTTGAACACTACGGGCCCATCGGCTTCACGGTGAATCTTTCGATCACCAAATCGACTGGCTGGGCGGTCTTGGGTTCGTGCGTGATGACGACCTCTTTGATGTTCGTCAGTCCTGGGGTGGCGGGAAGGATGACCGACAACTCAGACGGGCTCGCCGCCGCGACGCTGAGGCGGGTTAAGAGTTGCTTGGAGATGAGGGTAGGGTTATTCGAAGAGTTCGGATTCGCGGGTTTGAACGTGATGGTTGCGAGGTCTAAAGGCTGCGTTGAGCGATAACCTATGGTCATCGCTCCCCCTGATAGATTGAGACCCTCGGGCCGCGGAGTTACGAAAGCGATGCCGAGACGGGCCGCCCGATCTCCTTTGACGAAAAAGGCACTCTTTTCGCGGTTCGATTTCACGCCCGCTTTCTGATCCGACCACGCGAACACTTGCATGCCTTCGGCCAACAGGTCCACCGCATCGCCCGGCGGATAGCTCTCCATGAGCCGGTGCGAGAGATTCTTCGAGTCGAGGTACCGCTTCATATGCTCAGACCCGGTACCGATGAAGCCGAGCACGAGCGAAAGAGTATGAGCCGTAGTCTGAAACTGGATGACCTCATTCGATGAGATGTTGTAACCTTCCCATGGTCCGTGGTCGGTGAAGAGTTTCGAGACGATAGGCCAGTTGTCGGCGAGGAACTCTTCGATTTTTGCCGGCGCGACGGCATATGCGGCGCCCAAGGTGTAGAGCGAGGCGGCGTCGGTGATTCGCGGCTTAGGTGTGACCGCGATCTCGGCGAGGCCCACGCTGCCTGTATATTGGACGCCCCGACCGCTGTATGACTCAGAAAGAAATGCCGGCAGGCCTTGCCGCTTGGCGAAATCGATCTCGATGGCGACAAAGTTCTGCATAAGGGTTCGCCAACTGGGATTCTCCAACTCGCCCAGCCACAATCCGAGCCCCATCGCCTGAAAGGCCGAGCCTTCCCACGGCGCGAGCGTGTACAAATCTCGGCCGTCGGTCGTTCGGTAAGGCTTCATCTTTAGCCCCAGGTTTTTGATCGAGTCCATGGGCAATCCGAATCGAAGTGCAACAAACGTGGCCGGGGCACGAAACTCGTTGACGAGGTAGTCCACGTGGCCGGTCTTCCAGTTGCCGTCGAGGTCTTCCCACCCCAACAACCGATTCTTGGTCGCGTCGAGTCCGAAGTAGAACAGGCCGACCTTCGGATCGTACAAGTGGATATATCCTCCCTTCTGATCGTCTAAGAACTGCTCGAGCTCCCGCCGTATCTGGCCGGCGACTGAGTTCTCTTTGAGTTCGGAAACAAGCAGAGCTCCGATGGTCTTCGCGACCGATGCTGACAGGTTTGCATTGTCGCCAAGGACGACCATCACCACACGCTGATCGAGGATGTCCATGATCTTCAGCCGGGTGGCCGTGTCGCTGTAAGGGACGAGAGGCCCGTCGAAGAAATCCGCGCCGTATTTGGGGCCGCGCACGATGCCGGCCTCGCGGTCGTTGTTCCGCGGGGTGATCCAGCCTTTTTCCGTCAGCGCCTTCCAGACGGCGTCTGCTTTTTTGGGGCCGAAGGCAGCGATTATCTTCTGTTTCTCGACGTCTGACGCCAGCGGTCCCAGCCGCTTGCCTGATTCCAGATCGAGAAAATTGCCCAGCAGACCCTTCGCGCTGAGGTTCGGGTCATGCTGATCGCGGCGAAGACTGCCGACGAGCTTCGCTAGAGCGTTCAATGCTTGTTCTCGCGATAGATGCGGGGTATTGGCATAGCCGGCCGCAACGTTGGCGCAAAGCTCCATCCACTGGCCGATAGCGGTAAGCTGCGTGAACGAGCGGAGAAAAAGTGCGCGCTTGGGGTCCTGGTTCCATCCCTCGAACGGATAGCCTGAGGCAGCATCGATGATCCGGTTCTGCGGAGCGATGTACCGCATTGCGTTTTCAGCGAGCGCATGGACGTGCTTATGCTCCGCTGCGATCGTCGGAAAGCGGGCGAATAGTCGGTGGCCACCGGTCGAGCTTGATCTCATCGGCTTATCATCCGAAAAGGCGAGGCCGGCGGCGACCAAGAAGACCAGGGCGACGAGCGAGGATTGGAAAGTGTGCATTGGATTCGTCCTGAGCATTGAATTCCTCCTGTGCTTTGGTCCTAAGCTAGAGGTAGTAGGTCCGGCGCGCCGGAGCCGGACCTAGAAACCTCATCGCTGTCAGCCGCTAGCCCGTAGCGAGCGACCTAGTGGGACTAGTCTTAGCTTTTTCTCAGGCCTCGCTTCCGTACCGGTTGCTCGCGCTGTTTTGCCGCGCTGTCGGCGTCACCGCTACCGGTCTCGCGAGTCTTAGAACCTTTGCCAAGGCGAGACGAATCGAAGCCTGGGCTCGAACTTCGCGAAACGCGCGTAACGCGCAGCCCATCCGTCGGTGTCTGCCAATTAGCCGGGAAGACTATTTCGTTTTGCTCTAGCCGCAGGCCGAGCACCCCTTCTAAGGCCTGGCGGAACATCCAGCCGGCGGCGCCGGTGTAACCGTTCCAGATCATCCGGCCGGGGTCGAAGGTCGTCACCAGATCGGCGGCTTGCTTGTTCGGCTGTCCTCCGTAGGTCTCGATCTCCCCAGGGATCGTATGCGAGATTGCCGAGATTTTCCGCCAGAGCCGGTACGCGGTCTCGCGGTAGCGGCGCGCGTCGTCCGTCCGGCCCAATGTGTCTGAATGGTCCGACAGAGTTCTGGCGGCCCCGACGAGCCATTGTACACCGTGGCAATACATGCCGTTCTCGCGCACACCTTCAGGATACCAACTGCTTCGGCCGAGGTAGGGCTTGGTGTCCTCGCGGAGGGGCGGCCAACCCAAGAGAATCGTCGTGTCTTTTTCGAGGATGGCCAGTGCGGTTTCAAAAGTGATTCGGCCGCGCTCGAGGTTGATGCCGGACGTAACGGCGTAAGCGGCAGTCAGCGCATCAATCTCCCACACGCCGCTCTTTGCAACCCCTATTTCGGTCCCATCGTCGTGGATGGCGCGCAGGTATCGGTCGCCGCGCCACGTCGCTTCAATGGCATCATTAAGCTCGCTCATTTTTCCGGTATAGTGGGCGAGCCGCCTTGGACCGTCCTTCTTTTCGATGATCGGCGTCAGGCGAGAGAGGATGTAATACAAGAAGAATCCAAGCCAGACGCTTTCGCCTCGGCCTTGGCTACCGATTTCATCTAGACCGTCATTCCAGTCGCCGGTGCCCATAAGTGGTAGTCCGTGGGGACCCATGCGCCGGTCCAGGACGAGGTCAATGGCTGCCATCGTATGTCGGTAGACCGAGTCGGCACGGAACGATCGAAGCGGATCGAACCCCATACCGTGCTTGTTGGCCGGCAATGGCGGGAAAGGTTGCTCCGCCTCGAGGTAGGTCGTTTCTTCATCGAGGATCGTTTCATCGCCCGTCGCACTGACGTACTCGGCGACGGCCCAGGCGAGCCATAGAAGATTATCGGATGCGTGCGTGCGCGCCGCGAAGCCGGTCCGGCCGTCCTCTAAACGATGAAACCAGTGAACCACGTCTCCTTCAGGGAATTGTTGCGAAGCGTGGAGCATGATCTGCCGGCGGGCAATCGACGGGTCCATCCAGATCAGGTTTACCGAGTCTTGAAGCTGGTCACGAAAGCCGAACGCTCCGCTCGCCTGGTAGAAGCCGCGCCGGGACCAGATTCGCTCGGCAAGCGCCTGGTACTTCAGCCAATCAAGGTAACTATCAAACGCCGGATCGCTCGTCTCGATCTGAACCCTGTCCATCAGCTCGAGCCACCATTGCCGGGTGGCTTCGAATGCGGCCCGAGCGGCGTCTGCAGATCGATATTTCCGAACGACCCCTTCAGCCTTGGTGTGGTCGTCGGCTTGTCCCAGGATGACCACTGTCGTGGTGTCGCCTCCTGCAGGGACATCAATCGATGCAAGGAGCGCCGCAATCGGCCGATCGTCATGAGTAGATGTGAGGTCCGGCCCGGCTTGTTCGACGAAATGCGGACGGGCTATATCCTGACCGGAGCCGAAGAATCGGCCGCGGTTAGTCTCGATTTTGTCAGGGGTCGGCGACATGGCCACAATTCGCGGGACCGGAACGGAAGGTGTTCCGCGGGTTCTCAAAGTACACGGCGCTAGAAGATTTGTCGGGGCGGATCTCGAGCGGGCCGGCGTGCTCCGGCTGGCCTGCAAGCACGATCTGAAAATAGGCCGCGACTCGAAACCGGCGAGCCGATTCGCCTTCGTTCCGGATCGTCAGAAGGTACACGCCGGTCGGATCGTCCGGCGGCACGAACACGACAAGCTCGATCACGAGACGGTCACGGTTGCTGCGGAAAGTTGCCGAACCATCCACGCCGAACTCGACCTGGTAGCGGGCGCTCGCATCTCCGAGCGGATGATAGGTCGGTGAGAACCACTCGCCCGTATCAACGTCGTAAAGATAGAACGCTTCGCCGGGAACTTCGCGGGTCACGATGTCGGGCCAGTCAGGAGTCAGGCGATTCTGTTGCGAATTGACGCTGGCGGTCATATGGAGCCCGCGATTGGTCACGCTCACGATGTGGCCGAGCCGGTTCGACATCGTATGGTCGAACGGCCGCGGAGTAAACGGCGTGTGGATCGTAAGCACTCGGCCGTCGCCTGAGTAGTCGAAGTAGGGCTGAAGATTTTCCGCTGGGATCTCGCCGTGCTTGATCGGGTGGAGGGTTGCCCGGATTCGTTCCGGCGAAACGTCTAGGGCCCCAGCGATCGACAGTCGCCGGGCGATGAGGTCGATCGCTTCCTTCTTGCTTTTCACCATGCCCATCAAAAGACGCACGCGGGCAGTCTGGTTCGCTGCCAGGCCTATCTCAAAATGCAGGCTGGCGATCGGATCAAGCGTCGCATGGGCCGGCGTATCTTTGGCCGGGCTAAAGGCCAGTGTCTCGAGTACTCGCGGCGACCAGAGACTTTGCGCTCGGCCGAGAAAATCGATTCGCGTGGTAAGGAAGCCCGATGGTTTTTCATCGGCCGCGATAAACCCCATCGCCTGTGAGTGCTTGTCCCAGGCGAGGATTGCGTGAAGCGGCTCGACGTATTCCATCTCGGCGAACAGGCGTTGGTACTGGGTGTGCCCGCGATCGGCATCGGGACGGTTGAGCAGCCACTCAAGGTACGGAACAAGCCCGAGCCGGCGAGAGGCGCTGGAAAGATTCTCGATGGCAATCGACCAAAGCTCGACCAGGTCGTTTGCTCCCGGCAGCGTGATCTCTATCGTTGAGCGAATGCCGTGGTTGGTGCTGACAACCGTCAAAACATGTTCTTTCGGCACGATCATGAACGCATCAACATGCTTTTTGGGAAAGTTGCCGATCAGCGGCCACGAGCGACCCGCCTCACCGGCTTCAACCGTGGTATCGACAAGAAAGACTGTCCGTCCAGCAGGGTCGAGCAGGTCGTACGATGGGCGGCTGAGGTCGTAGCTGCGGACAAGTTCTCCACTCGTCACCTCGCCGTTCTCTTTGAGTACAACTTCATAGTTAGTGTCGGCCAGCGACCATCGCCGAATGGCTCGCGATCCATATCTCGCCCTTAGAGTGCGGACTAGTTGGAGAGTTGCGGTTGCCATTGCCGCCGCGAGGACAAAAAGAAACAACTTCCCCGACGGCCGCAGTTCGACGATTGTCTCCAGGAGTCCGCCCGATGGGCGGCTTTTCGAGATCGCTTCAGCCTGGCTCCAGGCGTAGTCCCAATTCTTTCCACGCGGAATGTAGAATGGAATGAGCAGCGGCATCCATGTGGTGAAGCGTTTGACGCCCTCGGGGATACAGCGCGCCGTTGCGACCGGCGAGAGAAATCCTGCAAGCCGCTGTTCAAGTTTGTCCATGCCGAGGAAACTCAGGTTCACCAGCGTCGCAACGCGAAGTCCGAAGTGATCGAGCCAAATGAGAATCCGGACCGCATCGTACGCAAGAAGCCAGATGAAGACCTGAAGGCTCCACCCTCCGAACGCTTCGCGGCTCAGGCTGAGATTTTGCACGATGGCAAAGATCGTCCTGATCGCGCCATCCTGGTTGTACCAGGTCGGCTGTCCCATGGGACGGAGGAACGAGTTGATGATCGGCGACATCCATAGGCCCCAGCGAAGGACCTGGATCATGTTTTGCGTGAGTCCGACAAGCCCTTCGCGAGTGGCGAGCGATGTGATGGGACCGGCTTCTTTGCGGAAGTACGCGGCCATGAACGCACGGTTGATCGCGAAGAGCCATGACGGGATCGAGAAACTGATGACCCCCGCGAGAGCCTCTTTGAAAAGTAGACTTACCCCGCCGGTCACCTCGCCGAGGTTGATGAAGCCCCATTTGCTGAGGAGCGGATAAACCGTATGGGTCACGGGCGGAGCTCCGGCAGCGAAGTAGCGGTGGACTTTGGCGACCACGACCGCCACCTGGGCCGAATCCAAGTAGAAGCCCAGTGCCGCGCCGATCGCACCGCCGAGCAGTCCGTGAACGAGGTAGACCCGTGCGGGCTGCTGTCCACCACGCTCTTGCATTCCGTAGACCAAATCGCGTACGAGATCGATGCCCGCGTAAGCGAGAACTCCGACGACGAAGCCGAACCAGACGCGGGTTGAAAGCTCGCTCGCCGGCAGGGAGAGCACCATGGAATAGCCCAGGCCGAGTCCCACGATTGCACCGCGAAGATAGAGCGCCGGATTCGAGTAGCTCTTGGCAATCCGGCGAAAGAAGCCGGTGCTGCCATCGAAGCTCTCGACGATCGTCTTAACGAGCGGAAAGACAAGCGCGCCGGCGAGGGTGGCAGCAATGAGCGGGTAGTCCGTCGTCATCTCGTGAACCGCGGGAGTCTGCCACAGCAAACCGAGCGTGCAGAGCAAGCCCATGAAGGTTCCGCTGAAGACCATGCCTTTCTTGATGCCCTGGAACTGATGGCTGACAACCGATGCCTGCGACGGCGCCTTACGATAGATGGCGTCGAGCACTAACCCGGTGATGAGATACGCCTCGGCCCAGAGACCAGCTTGCGAGAGTATTGTTGCGAGGACCGTCGCAAGAGCCCTAGGCACAGCCGGCAAAGAGGCAATGCTGGCACTCGATCCGTAACTAGCAATCCATGGAGCGATCGTCGCCCCAGTCGCGATGGCAAGCAGAACCAGATGAGCCCGCGCTGACCGAAGCCGTGTCCCCATGGTCGCGAAGACGAGTGCATTGGCTACGAGAACATTGAAGCCAAAGAGAACTACCGCCTGGCCGATCGACTCGAGCAACGCCTGCTGCGGAGCGAGGGCACCACCGACTGCGGCCCGTCCCATGGCTCGAAGAAGCTCCGGCGAACCGAGCAGGGTCAACCCCCCGACGGCGAAGGGCGCTCCGACGATTAAGACGGCGGAGATAGCGGAGAGGTGCTTCCCCGCGCGGGCGAGCATGCCGGCGTTAACCAGATGATAGAGTAAGGCGGCGCTGGCCGCCGCCGTCCCGCTCAACATGAGAAGTTCAGACCAGGCAGCCGGTGCTTGCAAGATTGAGAGCGAACTGGCCGACGCAGCAAGTAATCCGGTCGCCGCCATGTTCTGAAAGACTTGAAGTGGATCCTGGTGCTTCCCGGTAAGTCCAAATTTGAGCCACTCAGCAATGACCGCGCCCGCCACGGCGGCTAGCAAAGCGCTCCAACCGACTTCGAGAATGCCTTTGGTAGAGAGCCCATAAATGCTGATCGCGAGGCTGGCGATGAGGATGATTCCAGTGCCGACCACAAAATCGCGGCGAAGGCCGGCAAACGGAGTCGGAGTTGAAACCGGCCGAGCCGTATCCCAGGCATCGGCCGTGCGTTTTGGACCGAAGAATCGGCCGAGCAAAGCTGCGAACAGGGTTCCGGCCAGGCTCAGAATCAGGACGCCGCCAAGACGCCCCATCACGTGCGTGCTCAGCTTGCGCGCTGGTGAAAGCCGATCGAAGCGGACGTCGAGGTGGACCGTGCCAGTCGCAGGTTCGCTGCCGGCCTGGCTGACAACAACCACCGCTTCGCTGAAGGCTCCGACTCGCTGCCATTCGATTACGGCTTCGGTCAGCGACCATGCCGGAGTAAGAGGAATGGCGATCCGCTGGGACCCGCCTGATCCTTTCATCTCCATCCCGACGGCGAACCGGTTGAGGTCTGAAGCATCGGCTTTGACGCCGATTTGGACGACGTCGGTGTTCTCGCTATCGATTGGCGACGGAAAATTCTTGGCCCAAACGCCGACGGCCGTGCTGACCGGTAGCGAGAAGTCGAGCTTGAAGACTTCACGACCGACAACAGGATCGACGACCCGCGCGAGATTCGCCTTGCCAGCGCCAACGTTGAAAGTGCCCTGCTCAGCGGCAGTGGTGAGACGGACCGCTGATTCCGGATCGGCCTTTGAGCTAGGCTGAGCGACCGCATCGGTGGCCAATGCCCATGCAGCCAACGCGAGCAACAAAACCGGACCAATCCACATGAGTCGTCCGTTGACCACGTAAATCCTTCCTCAGCACTGGCACTGTCAAGTTGGGGGGATCCGAGCAGACTGAGCAGATGAAAACCAATGTGCCCAGTTACCGTGGATATCGATCCCCCATGAAATTATCAGCCATGCTGTTTGGCTTTACCGCCGATATTGCGTGAGATTCCGGAGCCAGCTGTTCGCTAATCTCACTCCACTCCCTTTTTTGATCACCGAACCATGGAGCGGACGCCCTTGAAATCATTCGCCCACTTGTGCTGTTGGCGGCTGACGTCTTAAGAAACATTTCTCTCAGGGATTAGTAAGTCTCACATGATCTCAGGCACGCTTCTTCCTCTGAGATTGCTCAACAGCTTTAACGCTCTTAGCAGGAGGCTTTCTGCGAGTCTTTGAGGATGTTTTTGTCTGACCGAGGCTACGGCGCAGTGCTTCCATTATATCTACTACCTTGCCGGGCTCAGCGCCGGGCCACAACAGTCTTTTGCCCTTCCATCTTCCTCTGATGATTTCATGCAACGCGTCTTGATATCGATCTTTGAATTGGGAAGGATCGAATTCCCGCGTGTTGTTCTCCACCATTAACCTGGCCATCTCAACGAGCTTGGGATCTACATCTCCCTGGTGTATGTCAGCAAAGTAAGGCGCTGGATCCCGCACCTCGTTGGGATAATAAATGGAGCTGGGCCTTAAGCCCTTGCCTTGCACTGCCAACGTGACAACATTCTCTTTACCGGCCATCACCATTCGACCGCTTCCGATTCGTTTGGTTTGACGCATAGCGTCACGTAGTGTGCGGAAACCTTCTTCTGCAACTTTGCCTTCCGGGACGACATAGTAGAAGGTATTTAGACAGGTCGGATCTAGCTCACTCTGCTCAATGAACTGTTCTATCTCAATGGCTTTAGACCTTTCGGGGAGGATGGCCTCAACATCGGTATCTTCGACAACGAGATACAGGTCTTTTCCATATTCGTATCCCTTGGCGATGTATTGACGGTCCACTCCTCCATGAACCGGGCAGACCATTTGCTTTCGGAGCCGGTAGTTGCAACCTTTATGTAAATGATTTAGTTAAAGCATAAGAATGGAGCAGCCATCCTTGTCAAAGATAGAATTACCGCAGGCCACAGGCTATAGGCGGCCTTACACACAAAGCTACCTTCTAGGTAGGTTTGTGTGCAGGCAGGAAATGCACTTGGTTTCTTTCCGCTGCTATGCCCAGGGCCTTGCGAACACTGCGTCTCTCCTTCAGGGAGACCCATCTCACCCACTTTGGTGGGATGGTGCTGTTGCAGCGTTTTTGCAACAAGCTGGGGCTTCGGCGTTTGTTACAACAATCGCTGCGGATCTCGCAACGCAACGCCGACTATCATCCCTGCGACCTGGTCCTGGCTCTGTTGTACGTCATCATGGCTGGGCCGAGCTTATGCCGTGGCCGGAGACGTCGCAAACCAGAACGTCGAGATGGTCGACACCTGGATTGACAAGACCATAATCTCCGCCGATCGACCGTACTGGCTGATAGTAGGCCTCGACAGAAACGCCTTTCCAATTGAGGCTTTTGGGCGCAAGACTCTGCTGTACACTCTCGGCGAGCCGAAGCTCTTCTTCCATCTGCCGCTGCCGCGCTAAGAGCAAGGAATTGGCCTGGCGCAACTCCGTCTCGACTCGTTTCAGTTCGCTGATGTCCGTGGCCGTGACAATGCCAAATGGCTGCCCGTCCGTTGCCCGGACTTGCCGCGCGGTGACCACCACCGGCAGGCGACCGCCGTCTGCCTGGGGGATATAGAATTCATATCGGGCACGACCTTGTGACTCTCGGTGCCCGATGAATTCGAGTAATAGAGGAACGTCCTCAGCCGGGTACAATTCAATGATTGAGCGTCCCAGAAGTTCGTCGGCCCGCATCTGGATCATTTCCAAAAACGTGGAGTTCGCGAAAACGACCCGATTGCGCTCGTCATTGATGATAACACCCTGATTGAGCGTCTCAAGAACGCCCGTCACCTGATCGAGCCATTGCTGCTGAGCCGAGCCCATGGAACCTCCCCCAAGAACACTGACTGCTTTGAGGACTGCGACTTGAAATACTCATCCAGACTGGCGGAGACTTCCGTGACGCACGGAACACCGCGCCGGCCAGCAGTTCGCGGTATTTCTCAACCCTGCGCTCCTGGCGTCGCCAGCGCAATTGCATATTACAGACCGGTCCGAACCGGGGTATTTATCGGCGGCGCGCAGATCATGTTAATCAATAGTGACGCGAACAGGCGAGGATTTGAAAGGGAGAAGCCGCAAGCCCAAAAGCGCCACCCGGCTACGTGCCTTTAACCTGGATAGTCGCCAGCCAGCCGGCGAACAGCAGAAGTAGCGGAGCCGTCACAACACCAGGAAAGTAGCCTCCTA
>Ga0310916_10002613_pt1 | contig 11048 bp, 9 predicted proteins | sample GREbulkMGLF176_FD_203444 | JGI IMG/M metagenome (GOLD analysis project Ga0310916, IMG submission 203444) | Lab enrichment of tropical soil microbial communities from Luquillo Experimental Forest, Puerto Rico - GRE.bulkMG.LF176 | ecosystem: Environmental > Terrestrial > Soil > Tropical forest >...
CAGAACGCTGCACCGTACCGCCAGTAATGGCGTATTTACCAACCGAGAAAGTCTGCGCCATGATCAATGGCAAGCACAGCAACAAGCCGATCAGGAAGAATTTTTTATTGGTCATTGCAAACCTATTGAATAGTGATCGGTGGCGGAGGTTGTGCCGGTGTGGGGAAATGCGCTTGCACGGCCTGGATCATGCCGTTGACCCAATTTTGCACAAGGCTCAGCAGCACCTGCAAGCCGTCACGGTATATGGCGGCGAGCCCGACAAGTTGGCCTGCGCATTATTGACATTAGCGGCCCACACCAACATGAGCTGATAATCGACATCGCTGATAGTGTAACTCTTGCGCCTGTGACGATCAAACATTCGCGCGACATGGAGCGGAGCGGTGAGCAATTCACGGCTGGCGTACTCAAGCCAGAGGCTGCATTTCAGTGCACCGCCGCATGATTGCAGAATGGTATCCCTCCCCCCGCTTACCGGCATAGATCGTCAGCGGGCTTGAGCCCGTTACTACAATATCACCGGGCGCAAAATCGCCATCGAACGTTCCAGTGATCCCAACGCAGCATTGTTCGACCAAACTGCCGGCGTTCACGGTTCCGGTGACGCCGCCCGTGCTTATGAAGTTCTGTGGATATATTAGGGGTGCCGAGTGTGCTCCAGTAAACGATATTCCCTGTCGACGGTCGCGCCGTGAGTTCAATGAGGCTCGCCTGAACTTCCAGAGGGAAGAAAAAAGTCAGCGTAAATGCGCCATTCCTGTTGCGAAAAATAAGGGAACAGCCGCAAATCCTCTGCTTCTATTGTTGTGGCTCCGCATAATCCCCGCTTCCATAACGACGCACAAAATTCCACCCAATCACAAAAGCAGCGCTTACGGCTTGTTAAATTGAGCCGACAAGTTGCTTACTTGGGCCAGCGGCGGGAACATTTGCGTTCGCCACATTAGCCGCTCGACCGCGACGAACAGCGGCGCCGCCAAAAATTTTGGCGCCGGAAATAACGATGGGTGCCTCAATAGTCGTGCGGCTGCGTCCCGACGCTCTAGCGTGCGCACCGAGATGGGTTTTTCTTGGGGGGCGGCAGAGCACTGTGGTGGCCTCGACTTTCGTTCGGCTGCGTCCTGACGCGATGGCGTGATCGGTCTCGCGTGATGAGACGCGACGGATCGCCGCCAATATCGCCAAGCTGGCCGAGCTATTGCGTTAGACTGGGCGAGCCACGCCGCTTTGACACGATCCTCGCAACCGAGCGCGCAAACGTGCTTGAAGACAGTCACAGTCGTAGTGGACGTTGAAAGCTCCCGGTGCAGTAGGCCAACGCCGGTTTACGCTGTTCGAAGCGGAGTGCTGCACAAGTCTTTGCCGTCAATCTCGATCAGATCGAACGACTTGGGCGGCCTAGAATGCTGGGCGCTTACTAAGTATCAAGCTATAACTTCCAAGCCAAAGTTGCTGGCTGTACATAGATAGGAATTTTCTAGCCGCCGATAGCAGCTCATCGCGCCGTTGTGGCAAGCTGCATTAGCTGACGCGGCACCGATGGCTCAAGGGTGCCCCCAGCCTCCTATCCGGGAAGTAAAAGCGTGCTCATTTTATTTCTTAACATTTCAGCTAAGTGCCGGACTTGATAAAAAACTCTTCGAATTCGAGATCGTGGGTGAATCACTCTCCCCATTTGGGATTGCTGGCGGATTCGATAAATAACTCTGCGCATTCGGGACCGCTCGAGCACCTTGATGTCCGGTCGGCGTTTTAACTCTCGCAAGATCGGGGGAAGTTCTTCTTGGCTAAGCAGGTGGGTATTTCCCTCGCGTTTCAGGCGCTCTAGACATGCGGCTATGAGCTTTTCCGAGTCGGATCCGGCCGGTTGATTTAGATAGCTCGGATAGCAAATAATTCGCTCAAAAATGGCTTGCTGAAAAAACCGACGCTCCTCTGGCGTACGACAGAATGGTATAGCGGCCTCGAGTAATCCTGTGAACATCGTTGTCCACGCGCCTCGCTTCCGATTCTCCGGCCAGCCCTGGTACTCCTTGCCAGTAAAACCATGCTTGTTGGTGTAACTATGTACGTGGGCCATTCGGTAATAGAGCGGTTTGGCGACTCGCCTAAAATTGCCCCAGCGCACAAGCTTAGCTAACCAAACAAACAACTCCGAAGCAGCACGATATTCGTCAGAGCGCACGAGACCAGTTTGTCGGATCGCCTGATTGCGTATAAGACCTCTCACCGGCGTCGCCGGCAGGCGTTCGATATACTGAAGCATCCGATCTAAGGGTTCGCCTTCAATGGACGGGGCGATTTCAATATGGTTGCATTCGCCAATGTACTGACAGTCGCAGTAGACGGCGGCGGCGTTCGGTGCCCGATCCGCGGCTTTCAGGAGCACTTCGAAAAACTCTGGAGCTGTGGTGTCGTCGTGCTGTCTGTAACAGAAGAATTCCCGCAGATCTTGCTGCAAAAGCCAATTGAAATTGCCGGACCAGTCTAGCCGTTGCGGATGAACGACCATTCGGAAGCGAGGATCGGTCAGGAAAGGCTGGCAGGCGACAGCTGTCTCCACGTCGTTACCGTCAACAGAGATGATGGCTTCGAAATCACCGAAGGTCTGTCGTTGCAGGCAATCAAGAGTTTTGACGATGAGATCAGCGCCCTTATAGACCGGCAATCCCACGGTAATGCGTGGAGTCGGCAAATTGCATCTCCTAACAACTTAGCCAGAGGGTCTGACCCGCTCGGCGCAGATTTCCGCAAAGTAGGGCGCCATGGTCAACTTTCCAGGATCGACGGAGTGAAAGCGGCCTACGGAAGTGACACCGATCTCGAAGCGACGATGCAACTCGCTTGCAGGATCGTATATATCCGTTTTGCCCCATGCTGTGATCGCGCCCCCTTTGACGCCGGCCTCGGGAAGGCTTTCGGCATTTAGATTGCGAAGCGATGTAACGATACCGGAGAGCGCGTGAAGCGTTCCCGCGAGTATGCGAGAGCGCAGTGGCTCAGGCGGATATGTGGCCCAGTCGGGTGGCGTCACATCTGTGGAGATCGCTTGTAAGCACTCAGGATACCATGTCAGATAGATGAGCCCATCACCATAGGTGACCACCTCGCCGAACGGACCGAGCACAAAGGTCGCGCTCGGAGGCGGTTTTACGTCCGGTGGGAGGCGGAAGCTCACGCCGTATTTAAGGCGATGCAGCCAAGGCCGGTTAGGCCGAAAACCCAGCGTCTCATTGAGTCCAAGGCGCCCGTCCCACAGTGCATTCACAACATGATCAAAGCTGTCTGTGGAGGACCCGTCATTTCCACTACTCAGGACCCGGATTCCGTTGCGTCCCTCCTCGGCTCGAACAACTGTGCGACCGCAACGCACTTCTATTAGTGGATGAGACGCAGTGCATTCCCGAACGATCTCGGCGAGCGCCGACGGATTAATCGCGATTTCGGGGGTGGAGAAAACAGCGAGCACGATGGCCGGATTGAACTCCGCCTCTTTTTCAACGGCTGACCAGGGCCGGAGCGCGGCGCGTAAATCCATTCCGAAATAGGCTCGACTCCTACCGACTGCCGCCTCGTTAATCAGGGCATGAACGGTTTTCAGATACGCACAAACGTCGTCCGCGCTTCGCTGACTATCGCGATGGATGACGTAGTTTGCGGGAACCGACACCGAAAATGACTGAGCAGGCTGGCCCATGTAACGTTCTAGGAAAGTCGCGAAGGAGAGTGCGCCGGTCATCATGGTCTTGGCGGTCGAAAGCGTGGGATCGCCAGCATACATGTAGCCAAGATGGATCTTCCCTTCGTTGGCGACGGCCGTCCTACTGAGTAATGCGTCATTTTTGTCGAAGAGAATGACCTCTGCCCCCCGCTCGGCCAACGCAAGAGCAGTACAGCAGCCCTGCAGGCCGCCCCCCAAGACTCCAACACGCATTGAAGACCCGTAAATTAGCCCCTTTGACGGTACCGCGAACACTGCAGGAATCTGCAGCCAATGTCCATTGCCAGTGGAGTGCGAGTGCCGCAGGCCGAGCAGCGGGAGGTGGTACGAGAGCTCTACGTGCAGACGCGATGGCAACTGAAGGCGCTATCAGCGACGCTGGAGCTCGAAGGGCTGGAATGAACATACCCAAAGCTACTTCCAGTTATCGGATGGACCGAAGTTGTGCGCCCGTATCGGATAATCCGGCAACCGTGAGGTCGTCGATCATATGCGGCATTCTGTTGGCGTTGAACCAGGCATGCTGGGCGCAGGAGCTTTCCGTCGAAGACCGAGCATGCATCACCGCGGCCGCTGGCAAGCTGCCGGAAGTCGTTACCATCGAGGAAAGCCGTGTGGTGCCGCAACCGCAGGCTCAGGGTCGGCATGAGCAGGACCTGTACCATGTCACGGTTGAGATCGACGCGAGTGTGGCAGGACAAACTTCAACCTATATCTTTAACTGCATTCGCAGTGGTGCATTGACGGTGATCCAACCTCTGGGAATGCGGTGAGTGTCAGCACAGATCGCAAGTCGCTTCGTCAACAGAACGACGTAACTTTATTTTCGGCTAACAAACCTGAGCCACAAATTCTTCCGCTCAACTTCGCGCAACTGCCGAGCTTGTGCGAGCGCTAGCGAGCACGCATGAGGCGCGGACTGTCGTGATGCGCGCATCACTTGCGCACTAACTCGGCAGCTTGGCGATATTGCTGGCGATCCGTCGCGCGTACCTGGTCCTCCTGACCATGGGATTTCGTTAAGCATTTAATTTCGCGGATCTTTAAGCATTCCGGTTTACCAAAATGTTTGCAGTTGCCCCGATTTTCCGATGAACAGGATATCCCATGAGTTTGAAAAAACGGCTAGTTACGCCGTTCTTGCCCGTCTTGCTGCTTTTAACATCATGCGTCATCGCCACCCCATACGTAAACCCGGCCAAGCTCGAACCGCCCGCGCAGTACAATCATCCGTATGACGGTCAGGTCGTCGAGCGCGTTATGCCGTTGGCCGAGGTGCGCACGCTTTGCATGTCAAAGGGTACTCCTTTCAATACCCTGGCTTGTTCATGGCAGAGTGACGGCACCTGCTATATTGTTTTACCGAACTATAGAATGGCGCCGGTTTCTGCTTTCCGTCGGCACGAAATTGCCCATTGCAATGGTTGGCCAGCAAATCATCCTCGTGATGACATTTCCTCGCTGCCAGATAACCCAGAAACGACGAACTAGATCGTCTCATTTCCAGCAGACTTAGTGACCCGAAATCCTTTCGCCGCGATCCGACGCGCCTCATCCTTGCTGAGCAACTTGGCGGCCGATCGCCGGCCCGGCTCATCCTCGAAATAGGGTAGTGATTCAGTTTGAAATCAGGCGACCCGGCGATATCCGTTTACGAAAGCCGAAATGTACCGTCCCGACCCCAAGGGCGAACCCGGCGGAAAACACATTTAGGCTATGCAGCCGATAACGACGCCGATCCCGTAGACGGTAAGCGTGCGCATTTGGCAATCCCTCTTTCTGTCGTACCGTTTCGAACGGTTCGATCATAGATGCAAACTGAGGCGCCACCCACGTCTCACGCTGCCAATTGTTCGATCAGCGCCATCGCTCCAGCCGGCGATATGGTGTAGATAACCCACGCTGCTGCAACTGATCCCTGCTCAATCATTGTCGTTGTTGGACCTTCCACCGAACCTTGGCGCGCGCGTCAGAACTTATCAAAAAACATTTCCGCGAATTGAATTAATGCGCTGTCCATGTCCTCGTAAGTCAGCCGTTCTTATGGTTTGCGGTCACGAATCCATCGGGATGGGGTGATGCCATGAACAAGATTCGGAACGCTGTCGTCGCGGCAGCAATCATTGGTGCGACGGCATTGGCAACGTTGAGCCCCGCGAATGCGTGGTGGGGGCGCTGGGGCCCCGGTCCGTTCTTTTGGGGCGGAGTGGCGGCTGGAGCCGTAACCGGCGCCGTCGTCGGGAGCGCAATCGCATCAGGGCCGTATTACCCTTATGGCTATTACGCACCACCGCCTCCCCCGCGCTGTCCAGTCGTGTGGAACGGTTACGCCTGGGTACGTAGCTGCTACTGAGCCTGCGCGGCGCCATCAAATGGCTTTCGCTGCTAAACTTCAGAGCACAATCATGCGCGCAACCATCATATCGCTAACTCTAATGAGTCTTTTTCTTGCGGGGCCGTTGAACCCCACGTTGGCACAGCCCGCTCCGCCTGCGCCCGCTGCACCCGGACAATCTGCGCCCGTTCAACCTGTGCCGAGGAGGGGTGGCCCGTGCGCCCAGATCGCGGCAGCATGCAAACAGGCGGGTTTTGTCCCCCAAGGCGCCAAGAGTGGTGTTGGGATAGTGGTGGACTGCATCCGGCCAATCATGGTGGGCACGCCACAGGGTGTGCAGGGCACCAAGCCCTTGCCGCAAATTGACCCGCAGGTTGTGGCGGCCTGCAAACAGCAGAATCCGAACTTCGGAACGGCCCGCCGGGCGAACCCACAACCGAGTGGCCAGTCGACGACAAAACCGTCGGGCATGTAGGCAACCGCGCCCTCCTTTCGTTGGGGGCGACCGGGAAATGAGGGAGGCTAGTTTAATGCGCGCGAACATTTTGTCGGCCGCGTCGGCTGCGGTTTTGCTCTCAATCGTCTGTATTGACAGTGCCAGTGCTGAGGGCGGATGTGGTCCCGGCTTTCACCGTGGTCCTTATGGACATTGTCGCCCTAACGGGCCAGTCGTAGTCGCACCTGCGGCCCCGGTTGTTGTAGCACCAGCTGTCGTAGCACCAGCCGTCGTAGCACCGGCCCCGGTGGTTTGCGGCATTGGTTATCGCTGGCACCCGCACCTGAGGCGCTGCGTCGTTCTTTAAGACATGTGTGAGAAGGACCCCTATTGATCGTCTCTCAACAGTAGAGACAAGCTAACGTTCAGCGCCCCATAAAAAATGAAACGAGACGCGGCCGCATCTAGTAGAGCCGCGCCCGGCGTTCATCCGGCCAAGGCGCGGCCGATTCGCGGCGACGTAACAATATTTACGGAACCACTCTATAATTCGCGCGTTTGCGAACTGGGTGGGGGTCGATTTTCGTGTGTCGGGGATTTGAACCGTCTTTGATCTAGTCGCTATCCGTGAGTTTGGGAGAGCAAGTCATGCGTGACGGGTTCCGATTGCCGTGGGACTCGGCATACTGGCCGCGTTTGGTTTAGCGTTCTTTACAATCGTCGTTTTCGGGGGCTTTCCGTAACACTATCGAGTGCCACGCGCTCCAATCACAATCTGCCGCGCGGAATCCAATCCGCCACGGCCCACACGATCAAGACGACCAGAACGCCGATTGCCACATAATCGAGAATGGTCACACCTACCCCACCTCCGAGGGCCACACCGTCCAGTCGATACTGCGCTAAAACGCGTGATCTGATCTGTGATCTAAATCACAAAACGAACCGGTTGATTTTGCCCGCACGCCGCTTCCCGCCGCCATGGTCTGTCGAGAAGCAGCAGACGTGTGGCCCTGTTTGTTCGCGCTGCTATCAGGTCAACGTCCCAACTCACCTGCGTAACGACGACGGACTTCTGTTCGCGGACGCGGTATCCGACAGCAAAGCCCAGCACAAATACGACCAGAATTGCTAGTCCAGTCACTGGTGAATTGCGCACTGTAAAAATGCGCAAGCATTAGCCGCCCGAGGTGAGTGCGATCAAATTCCATCTGACCAACAGGGCCAAGGACAAATGGCGCGAACAGCAGGGAAAGGAATACGACGTCGGCGCCCATCGACATTGGAAGACAAAAAATCCAACGGGACTTGACCGCTTGGCCAAAGCCGCGCGCATTTATGCGCTCGGGGCTCAGTTGAATTTCAAGAGATATGCGAGTGATAATCAGTATTCAGATGTGACGGTGTTGTGGAACGACGTTGGAAGCGCAGGCTTCGATACCTCCGATCCAAAAATCTACGTCGTTCAAACAGATAAAGACGTAATCGATCGTTGTCTTTTGATGACAAGCGATCCGGGCGATCTTGTACTCGACCCAACCTGTGGCTCAGGGACTACAGCGCTTGTTGCCGAGCAACGTGGACGAAGATGGATTACTATCGATACTTCGCGCGTAGCATTGGCGCTTGCCCGCGCGCGCATAATGGGCGCGAAGTTTCCCTATTACTATCTCGCCGATACGCCAGAGGGCCGTCGCAAGGAAGGCGAGATTACAGGCAAACCACCATCTGAAGCTCCGACCCACGGCGACATTCGCCAGGGCTTCGTCTATGACCGCGCACCACACATAAAACTTGAGCAAATCGCAAATAATGCCGAGATCGACGTGATCTGGGAGAGCTTTCAGGCCAAGCTCGAACTGCTCCGCGCAGAGTTGAATACCACGCTGCACAAGTCGTGGGAGGAATGGCAAATTCCACGCGAAGCCGTTGATGCCTGGACTGAGAGTCTCAAAGGTCTGCATCGTACGTGGCGGGAGCAGCGGCTAGCCCGTCAACGGCAAATCGACGACTCGATTGCAAAGAACGCCGATGTCGAATTTCTTTATGACAGTCCATACGAGGACAAGTCGCGCGTGCGCGTTGCTGGACCGTTCACAGTCGAAAGTCTATCGCCGCATCGCGTTGTACCAGCGGATGAAGAAGAGCTAGCCGACGCTTCCCGCGCCGCCAAAAATAAACGCCGACGCTCGAAGCTCGTCACGCTACCCGACGATTTCGCCGAAATAGTGTTGCAGCACTTGCGGATCGCTGGCGTACAACAGAGCGCGAAGAAGGACGCAATCAAGTTTACCTCGCTCCACGGCTGGCCGGGCGAATATATCGGTGCCGAAGGCCGCTTCATGGAGGGGCAGACGGAGCGCCGCGCTGCGATCTTCTTCGGGCCAGAATTCGGTACCGTCTCAAGAACGGATCTCGTGGCTGCAGCGCGCGAGGCGACCGAAGCTCGCTTCGACGTACTGATCGCCTGTGCTTTCAATTTTGACGCCCACGCCTCCGAACTGTCTAAACTCGGCCCGCTGCCGATCTTGAAAGCAAAGATGAACCCTGACCTTCACATGTCGGACGAGCTAAAGAACACCGGCAAGGGCAACCTCTTTGTTATATTCGGCGAACCGGATATCGACATCAAGTACGAGACGGATGGACGCATCTGCGTGCGCGTAAAGGGCGTGGACGTATTCGACCCGAACACGGGCGAAATCCGATCGAATGACACCGAGGGCATCGCAGCCTGGTTCATCGACACTGACTACGACGAGCAAAATTTCTTCGTTCGCCACGCCTATTTCCTTGGCGCGCAGGACCCCTACAAGAGCCTCAAGACGGCGCTTAAAGCTGAAGTCGATAAAGAAGCGTGGGAGACGTTGTTCCGCGATACCTCGCGACCATTCGCGCGGCCCGCCACCGGGCGCATAGCCATAAAGGTGATCAACCACTTCGGCGACGAAGTGATGAAGGTGTTCTCGGTATAGCCATGCAGCGGGGGCCGTGAGCATGGAATTTCGTATCGCCGATACTTTCACCGACGCGCTCGCTAAACTACCTGGGCAGGAGCAAAAGGCAGCGAAGACGACAGCTTTCGATCTGCAAGTGGATCCTTCCGCCCCAGGACTGCAATTCCATCGTATCGATAAATCTAAGGATCCGAACTTCTGGTCAATCCGTGTCAATCGGGATTTGCGGATTATTGTCCACAAGACCGCGTCCAGCTTCTTGCTTTGCTACGTTGATCACCACGACAAAGCGTACGACTGGGCCGTGCGGCGACGGATTGAGGCGCATCCAAAGACCGGCGCTGTCCAAATCGTTGAAGTGCGCGAGCGAGTGGAAGAGATCGCTCCGCCGATTGTTGTTAAAGTTCCTGTCCAAGAGGCGCCCACGCCTGCGCCGCGACTATTCGAGACACTCTCCCCGAGCGAGTTGCTTTCCATCGGCGTTCCGCAGGACTGGATTCCCGACCTTCGTTCAGCAACAGAGGATCAGTTCTTCGATTTGGCGTCGCATATTCCGCAGGAAGCCGCCGAAGCTCTCCTCGAATATGCGGCTACAGGCAACTTAGTGGCAGTGGGCAAACCAGCCGCCGAACTCCCAACGAGAATGCCAGAGTTGGCCCCACGCCTTGACGTTTCGCGCGATCCGTTCACCCATCCGGACTCGTTGCGCCGTTTTCTCGTTATCGAGAACGCGGAAGAGCTGCGCCGTGCTTTGGACTTTCCGTGGGAGAAATGGGCAGTTTTCCCTCATCCATCGCAACGCGAGATCATCGAGCGCGACTTTACAGGTCCAGCTCACGTCGCCGGGTCTGCCGGCACTGGCAAAACCGTCGTTGCGCTGCACCGCGCCGCACGTCTCGTTCACAGTAGTCCAAACGCGCAGGTCCTGCTGACGACGTTCTCGCGTCCGCTCGCCAACATGCTTGAGCAAAAATTGAAAATTTTGATTGGCGAAGACTCATCTGTCGTGCCGCGGGTGGTCGTTACGCCGTTCAGAGGGGTGGCAGAGGAACTCTATCAGCTTGCGTTTGGGCGCCGGCCACATCCGCCACCCGAGGAACTGGTACGCAATTCTCTTACAAAGGCCGCAAACGACAGCGGGGTGAACGAATTTACATCACGTTTCCTGTACTCCGAGTGGACGTATGTCGTGGACGCTTGGCAAGTGGATAGCGCTGACGCTTACGCCAACGTTCCGCGTCTCGGACGCAAGAACCGCCTGGGCGCCAAGCCAAGAGCACGGCTTTGGCCAGTGTTCGCTGCGACACGCGAGACCATCAGCAAACGTGGCTTTCACACCTGGGCCCAAATTTTTGGCGAAGTCACGGCCTATTACTCGAAACAAGAACGCAAGCCGTTTCGACACATCGTGGTGGATGAAGCGCAGGATTTGGGTGTACCAGAGCTGCGTCTCCTAACTGCCATCGCACCGAGAGAACCCAATGCGTTATTTTTCGCCGGCGACCTAGGCCAGCGGATTTTCCAACAGCCTTTTTCCTGGACAACACTCGGCGTTAACGTGCGTGGCCACTCGCAGGTACTCAAGATCAATTATCG
>Ga0310916_10002615_pt1 | contig 11041 bp, 6 predicted proteins | sample GREbulkMGLF176_FD_203444 | JGI IMG/M metagenome (GOLD analysis project Ga0310916, IMG submission 203444) | Lab enrichment of tropical soil microbial communities from Luquillo Experimental Forest, Puerto Rico - GRE.bulkMG.LF176 | ecosystem: Environmental > Terrestrial > Soil > Tropical forest >...
TGATCTGAGTCGCCATCAGTGGCGAAGCATCAACGGCACCATTGGGGTATCCCGCCTAGTAATGTGTGGTGATCGGCCCAATCCAGTTCCGCATGGGGTAGTCGAAGCGCTTGTTGAGGCGACTGACGCACTGGGTATCCTACAATTCGGCCGGAACCTGCAGCTAGGCGGGTCCGTTCGTCTGCTTGCCGGACCGTTCGCTGAGCAAATTGCAATCCTTCATAACCTGGGTGATGCAGGGCGCGTCCAGGTACTTCTCCATATTCTCGGACGGCAGGTGGCAATTTCTACTAAAGCCAACAACCTATTGCCGCTTCAGCAAGATCAGCTTTAGCAGGATCCGGAAAAAGTCGACGTTTAGACTAGATAAACCAGAGCCAGTTTAGATCCACAAATGAACTGTTAAGCTTCCGTTAGGTTGGTTAACAATGTTCGCCGCACACGGCTGAATTCGTTCTCTGGCGCGGAGCTTTCTAACAATGGGGCTAGTTTGCGCGTTTGGGCTACAAGTTATAGGCTGTAATCGTGCGTCCGAACGGCCCTCTACAAAATTTATCGCATCGAACGGCTGCGACACTACCGCGACTGCCGGCCAGGCTGCTTACTTAAATGGGGCAGATTGTCCTGCGCCGATTTCAATCCTCTTGATCTCCCGCTCGGCCTCGACCATGCCAAGGTCCCTGGCGCGCCGGTACCATAATAACGCCTGGGCCCGATCGGCGAGGCCAAGGCGGCCGTCGACACGGCCGAGGATCACCGGATCAAACGTCGCTCCCAACTGCAAAGCAGCTGGCCCGCTACCTGCGTCGACTGCACGCTCATAATAAAGGCGCGCGGAGGTAATGTCGCCCGCGCTGCGGAACGCATCACCGCGCGTCACGAGCGCGCGTGTCTCGCCTGCAGAAAGGCCGGGATCGGGTTGGACATCCGCGACGGCAGGCGGAGCAACGGGGAGCGGGCTTTGCCCCTCCGTTGGCACCAATGGCGGCGCGGAAGGCGGCGGCGGTGCCGCCGTCGAATCTGATTTCGTCTCTATCGGTTGCGGAAGTTGCGCCGGCACGGCGGTTGTCGCGTCCCCTTGCGGCGACCGGAGTACCGATGCGGGCTCGTGGATCGACCCACTTTCTTGGATGCCCGCGGGAGTCTCGCGCACTTTCTCGACGTTGGAATGCAGCAGCACGAAAGCTCCGCCGATCGCGGCTGCGACGACGCCACACGCGGCGAGGCCGGTCAGGATGCCGCGGCGAAACCCGCGCGCCTCGCTCCGGCGATCCCGCTGGGTCAGGAGCTGATTGTGCAGAAAAGGGATGACTTCGTCGTCGCCGACCTCCTGGACGCAGAAATGAGCGGCCAGGCGCTGCTTCAAGAAGCGCAACGCCGGTCGCTCCAGCCGAGCGACAAAATCGAGCGGCGCTAGCAGCACTCCGGGTGCCGGAAGCTCTTCGCCCTCCGATACCCCGCGACAGACCTCCGCGATCTGCCGATCGGAAAGCTGGTCGAAATCGATGAACAGAAAGAGAGGAGCCGAGGTTACCAAACGTTCAGCGGATGACACGGCACTACCGCCCGTACTCAGCCGCGCCGGCAGGGCCGTGGCACGCGCGAGCTCCTTGGCGCTTATGGCGGGCCCGCAACGAATGTCGATCACGGTATGGCCCAGCCCCTGGATATTGCCGAGCGCATGCGATAGGAATTGTGGATCGGCGGGTGGATCACCGGTTACCAGGACGAAGCGGCCGCCGCTCAAGACGGCAGCAATGCGGCGGGCTAGAGACTGGTAATGGGCTCCGCTCGCGAAGTAATCAGCACGCGGCTCATTCGCGGCGGACGCGGACGAAGGATAGCCGAGGACATGGATCACGTCGCTCTCCGAGCAGAACCGTAGGGCGTGAGCAGTTGGTTGACAAGCATGCGTGCTCTTCAGGTTGCCAGCGTCTCCGCCATCTAGCCGTTGCGGCACGCTCGCTTTAGCCTCGCTCCCCCCCGAATGAAGCGGCGATTTTGAGCAGGCTTGGTGGGATTTAAGATTAGAATTCAGGATCTTTTGGGAGACCGAACGGGGTGGTGATGACAGGCCTGACGGGTGAAGCCGGGGGCACTCTGAGACTTAATTTCGGCCGCCCGCTGTTGCTGCAATTCGCGGACCTGCGATCACGGCCGATACCGGGCTACCGATCTCAGTCTTACCGCACCACGGGAGGACACCCAGTCGCTTACTCTTCATGATGGGTGCGCTCGCCCCGGAGCGCGACGCTTGTCAGCTCTCGCGCAAGCCCGCTCCAATCGATGGAAGCCAGTAAAGCTGCTCGGGATCAGCCGGCCGACGCTTTACGATCTGGTTCAGCAGGACCGGATCTGGCTCATATGTGAGGGTCGCTTGCCCATGAAAGGAAAGGCAATGCCCAAGGCTCACCGCGCTTACATATGGCGGCCGCTCGCTTTTGCCGCCGCCATCCTCGTGCTCGCCTGCCTTGGCGCGAATGCCAAGGACTCTTCCACGTCGATGACGGATGCCGAGCAATACGTAGCTAAGGGAGATCTCAAGGCCGCCGAGATCGAGCTGCGCAACGCCATTCGCGAGTCGCCGGATAATGCCGTCATCCGCGCGCGGCTAGCTCAAGTATATCTGGATCTCGGTGACGCCGCCTCGGCCGAGCGTGAAGCCCGCGCTGCACGCGAACGCAACGGCGATGAGGCAGATTATTTACCAATTCTCTCCGGCGCCTTGCTCCGGCAGGGAAAATTCTCGGACCTACTCGATATGATCCAACCGGGGGATCGGGCACCGGCTCTCGAAAGCAAGGTCCGGACTGCGCTCGGCACCGCGACGGCCAGTCTCAACGATCGGAACAAAGCCGAGGCGATGCTTCGCGATGCGATGCGGCTGGATCCCGAAGCGGCAGCCCCAAAGGCTCAGCTCGCATGGCTGCTCAGGCAACAGAACCCCGCGGAAGCAGACAAGCTAATAGACGCGGCGATCGCCGCCGACCCGCGCTCGACGGAAATGCTCAGGGTCAAGGCGGAAATGCTCCGGTCCCGAGGCGATCAGGACGGAGCCATTCGTCTCTTTGAAGAGGCGCTGAAAATCGATCCCAAGAACCTGCAAGCGCATCTCGGCCGCGCCGAAATCTATATCGGTCGGAACAATTTCAAGGCAGCCGACGAGGATCTCGATCCAATTCTCAAAGCTACTCCAAACAATTTTATAGCAAATTACCTACGCGCGGTCGAACTCGACGAACAAAAACAATACACTGCAGCGGATCGAATATACGATCGCATCAGCCCCGGCTTTGCGAGCTTCTGGGAAGGGTATTATCTCCAGGGAGCCACGAAATTGGCGCTCGGACAATCCGCCCAGGCGGAAAGTATCCTAAGCAAATACCTTGCTCACGTTCCGGGCGATCCGCGCGCGACGCGACTTATTGCGAGTGCCGCGCTGGAACAGCATGCCCCGCCCCGTGCGATCGATTATCTCAAGCCGCTAGTCGATCGGCCGACAGTGGATGCAGAGACGCTAAGCCTGCTCGGCAACGCCTACATGGCCGACGGCAAGCCGGCGCTAGCGCTGCAGCAGTTCGAAAAAGCTGCCGCCCTTGAGCCGGGAGACCAGACGATCAAGACAAGCCTGGCGATATCTGAGATCAACTCGGGCCGCAGCCAACAGGGCCTCGCCGAGCTCGAGCAAGTGTTTGCGAGCAAATCCGGGGAGACGATCGCCGGGCCCACTCTCGTGCTCACCGAGTTGCGCGCCGGACGCGTCGAAAAAGCCGCTGAGGTCGCAGCTTCGCTGATCAAGCTAGATGCCAAAAACCCGCTCTACCAGACCTTGCTCGGGGAAGTCCAAGTCGCACAGCGGGATAATGCCGGGGCGGAAACCGCGTTTCGCGCCGCGTTGGCGCGCAACCCGGAGTTTGCCGCGGCGACACGTGACTTGGCCAACCTTTATCTGGCAGCCGGGCGCCCCGACGATGCCAAGAAGGTGTATGGCGACCTTCTTACGAAGAAACCTGACGACGGTGCTGCTTTGCTCGGGTTGGCAGACATCGCGATAAAGGAAAAGAAATGGTCCGAGGCAATTGATAACATCAACCGTGCGCGGACCGCCGTGCCAAACGATCCGGCGGCAGGGATTAAGCTCGTGAACGTCTATGAGGCAAAGCAGGATTGGAACAATGCTATGACAGTCGCAGGCGAGCACGTCGCCCAGTTTCCGCGGGACGCCAATGTCCAAATAACGCAAGCCAACGCATTTTTGGGCAGTGGTGATACCAAAAGCGCGATTTCCAGCTATAGACGCGCCTATGAGATCGCACCCAGTTCGATCCCGATCCTGTCCCGCTATGTCGCTTTGCTGACCTCGGCGAAGGAGTTTGGCGAGGCGCGTACCGTGTTACAAGAAGCTGTCGCTCGCGATCCACGGATTGCAGCGCTGAAGGGTGATCTGATCCGAGTTGAAGCAGAAGTCGATGGTTTGGATGCAGGCATTGCCAAAGCGCGCGAACTCGCGAAGGACGATCCCGAAAACAACATTTATAGCCTAGTGTCAGCCGAGCTCTACGAAAAGGCGGGGCGGCCCAAGGACGCCGTCGCTCTGCTCGAAAAGGCAGTCGCTGCGCGATCTTCTGACGACGGACTTACGATTGCACTCTCTCGTCTTTATACTAGTACCGGCGACCTGACCAAGGCCGAGGCCGCCTTGAACCGCCGGCTGACCGCCGATCCGAAAAATCTCACCGTACGCGAGGCATTGGCGCGACTTTATTTGACGACCGGACGGACCGATGAGGCCAAGAAAAGCTACGACGACGTCCTGTCGCAGAGGCCGGCCGACATCGCCGCCCTGCTCGGCCTCGCGGAAATCGCCATTGCGCAAAAGAAGTGGCCGGAGGCTACGGGCTACATCTCACGTGCCCGCACAGCTGCACCCGATGACCCGGCACCCGGGCTCTTGCTCGTGAACATGTACGGGGTGCAGCAGGATTGGAAGAACGCGACGTCGGCTGCAACCGAGCTTCTCGCCCAGTTTCCGCAAAACGTCGAGGTTCTCGACGCACAAGGCCGCGTGCAGATCGCGGCCGGAGACAAAGATGGCGCACTGGTGACGTATAAGCGCGCTTACGAACTCGCGCCCAATTCTAGACCCATCTTGTCCCGCTACGTCACTCTGCTTAAGGATGCAAAGAACTTCCCAGAGGAGCGGAACGTGTTGCAGGCTGCCCTTGACCGGGATCCCAAAAATTCCGATCTGAAGGGTGACCTGACCCGAGTGGAGGCCGAAATCGGCGGCCTGGAAGCTGGCCTCGCAAAGGCGCGCAAATTCGCGAACGACGACCCAGGCAATAGTTTATACGATGTCGTATCCGCGGAGCTTTACGAGAATGCCGGTCACAACCGCGAAGCGATCGCCCTCGCCGACAAGGTAGCGGCGACCCAACCGTCGGACGATAATCTCACGCTTGCGCTCTTCCGCCTCTACACTCGTGCTGATGATCTCGCAAAGGCCGAGGGCGTGCTTACTGCCCGCCTGAAAGCCGATCCGAAGAACTATACCATCCGGACGGCTTTGGCAGGCTTCTATCTAGACCAAAAGAAATACGGCCCCGCCATTGCCGAATATACCCGCGTCGTCACCGAGCGCCCGACCGATTCGATCGCCCTGAACAACCTTGCTTGGCTCTACCAACGGCAGGGTGATCTGCCCAAGGCCCGAGAATTGGCCGAGCGCGCCTACGCCGTTGCTCCGGCCGCTGCCCAGATCGACGACACCTTGGGGTGGATCTTGTTAGCCCAGGGTCAGGCCGATAAAGCCATGACCTACCTCACCGCTGCCAATACCACCGCGCCGCGCAACCCGAACATTCAGTATCACCTCGCAGTGGCGCTCCAGCGCGTCGGACGAACGGCCGATGCTCAGGTGATGCTCGAGGCCCTGCTCAGCTCCGGAGTTTCCTTCCCCGACAAGGACGCGGCGGAAAAGCTACTCCAAGAGCTGAAGCACGGTTGAGCACGGGCTCGCGGGCTGCTTCGATTTCCTGAAGAAGCTGGCGCAGCTCATCGGCTAGGCGTGGTTCCGGAACCGCGGGCGAGCAGCTCGATTCGTACCAAGAGACGCCTTCTCTATATGGCGTCCGAGGCCGCACCCCAGCGTCCGGGAATTTGAATGGTGCGATCGAGACTTGCGCGCTGATTTTTGGTTTATCAGCCTTCGATCCGAGTGTGTTGAGATTGCGACAGCCAAGACAAAGGCTAAAAGGCTGGTACGCCCAACACACTACCTCGCACTCACGCTTTGGAGACCGGTTCACGAGACGATCGTCGGCGCTCCATCCTTGCCGGGCGCGCCCTCCAACGCACACCCATTACGCTGGCGCATCCTGCGCGTGCAACCGCACTGAGCGAGGCGAGGAGGAGCGGCGGGTTGGGGACGTCTCTGACGCCGCTCGGGCCGGACCCGGCACATCATCCACGCCGACTTGGTGCTGCCGCATTAAAGCGTAGAGCGTCGGCCGGCTGACCCCCAAAAGCTTTGCTGCCTCCGACAGATTGGATCCGGCCTGAGCGAGCACCAGTTGCAGCACCTCGCGCTCGGCGCGGGCCCGAGCAGCCGAGATGAGGAGAGATTGCGGCTCTCCTGCCGAGGTTGGCAGACCAAGATCGGTCAACGACAGCAACGGCTCTTCAGCCATCACGACGGCGCGCTTTACGCGATTTTCAAGCTCGCGGACATTTCCGGGCCATTGATAATCCTTGATCGCGTTCAGCGCCGTAGGGGCAAATCCTTGCACAGGTCGCCCATATTCCGCCGCGAACCTTTGGAGAAAGAAACTCGCCAGAAACACCGCGTCACCGAGCCGCTCGCGCACCGGCGGCACCCGCACCTCCACCTCGTTCAAGCGATAATAGAGGTCTTCGCGAAAGCGGTTCTCCGCCATCAGCCGATTGAGATCCTGGTTCGTCGCGCAGATAATGCGGACGTCGACTTGCACCGGGTTTCGCCCGCCAATCCGTTCGACTATCTGGTCTTGCAGGAAGCGCAGCAACTTCACTTGCATTGCCAACGGCACATCGCCGATTTCATCGAGAAAAAGGGTGCCGTGATCGGCGCTCTCGATCTTGCCGATGTTCTGCGTTACCGCGTCGGTGAATGCGCCCTTTTCGTGACCGAACAGCTCGCTTTCCAGCAAGCTTTCGGGAATTGCAGCGCAGTTGATCGGGATAAAGGGCCCGCGGGCCCGTCGGCTCATTCGGTGGATCGCTTGGCCGATCAACTCCTTGCCCGTACCGCTCTCGCCCAGCAATAGTACGGTGACGTCGATCGGTGAGATCTTTTCGATGTTGCGCAGTACCCGCAGCATTTCCGGACTGCTCGCGATGATACCCTCAACCGGCGATGCCGGTACAGCCTCAGCGAGGCAGCGGTTCTGGGCCTCGAGTTCGAACATTTGCTCCGCGCGGCCGACGACAAATCGCAATACGTCGATGTCGACCGGTTTTTGGTAGAAATCATAAGCGCCCAGCGCAATCGCCCGTAATGCGTGCTCGCGGGTTTCGTTTTGGGTTGTGACGATGACCTTGGTCGCTGGCGCAATCGCGAGAATTTCCGACAGTGCAGTGAGGCCCTCTGCCGCGCCGTCGGGATCCGGCGGCCCAAGGTCGACAATGGCGACGGGGATGGTTTCCTTCCTAACAAGATCGACTGCTTCCTGGCGGGTTCTGGTAGGAAATACCCTGTGGTCGGAAAAGGCCCAGCGAAGCTGACGTAGAAGCCCGACGTCATCGTCGACGATCAGCATCGGTTTCGCATTCACGGGCGTATCGTGTCTACGTCTGGACGGCGGATGGCGCCACCTCTCTTGCCGCAGACCGTGACGACGGTAGCAAGTGATCCGAACGAGAGAGCCGAGACCAGCACGCTGGCGGAGCAGGCGTTTGTTCGTCTGCGTTTCATTTCCCTATCCTTTGTTGATGAGGCTCGAGGCACCTGTTCAAGCGGACGCGATACACGGGCTCCTCCCTGATCGGGCGGCTGCATTGCCCTTGCTGTTTTGAGGTTCTTTCGGAATCGCTTAGATGATCGCCCTGATGGTTGCGCTAGGACAATACGTGCGACCACGTATGGTCGTGGCCCGTCGTGGGTGAAGGCGTGAAGTCTTGTCCGGCGTTTGCCCGCGTGTTTCTGCGCGAACCGACCAAACTCGACCAATTTGGTCTTGGTCGAGGTATAAAGCGGTCGCCGTCCCTCTATCCCTCAAAGCGGTCATGAGGTGGCCAGTAGTGTCACCGTTCGAGTGGTTGCCACGCGTTCGTCCTTTGAGCCCGGTTGCCGGCAGGCGACCAAACCGACACGCAGCCAGCGACACCCGTTTCGTGGTGGCGGTGCGTTTATCGGTTGCCGATCGTCATATTGACCGTAATTCGGCCAAGATTGCCAATAAATGTTACGATGCATTACGTATGGTTAACGTCCGAACATATAGCTAACAAGTGGCGGTCGCGGGACGATGAAGAAGGCGACGCTTCAAAACGTTAGGGGTAAGGAGGCGGAGCTCGCGTCAAGGTCGACCGTCCGGCTCTTGAACGTCAGGTGTGCGACATTCCGCCGCGAACTCATGTATGAGCGCTGACTGTGGGCAGGCGCGATCTCGCGTGTCCGCCTTTCCAAGTAGCAGGCGCTTGAATTCGTGGCTCCCTTGGAAGCGCTTGTTTCAGGCTCTGGCGGGCAAGGCAGGAGGTACGGTCGTCATAACGACGGTTGATCATAATCTGATGCGCGGATCGTAACCACATGACCGTTGATGCGTCGCGGAGCGGCCTCGGTCTAGGAACCTGCGTCGGATCGACAACCCGGCAGATAGTGGATGCGAGGGTTGTCCTGACCGCGACCGCCCCCCGCCTTGCCCGGCAGCAGCATGTCGGGTGGTTTGCCGGCGCCTCCCTGTGATGCCTGCCGCTGGCGGCCGGCACCGGGCGATGACCCAGACAAAGTCCGCCAGCTCACGAGCGACCGCGGCAGTGACGACATTGGCCGGCTTGCCGTTGCGGGCGAGTTTGCGGTAGCGCGCGCACAGCCGCAGCTGCGCCTTCCAGGCGATCTCGCGGATTGGCCAGGGCGACGTTCATTGGCCAGGGCTACGTTCCCGTCGGAGCCGCAACTCGTGGCTGACCCGGGCCGGGAAGCCCAACAGCCCGATCACCGGGATACAGTGCGCTGTTGGTATGATAGGGCGACCAATAACCGCTCAGGGCATGTAGACCCGATCGGCGGGGCGCCCGCGCAGCGCGCGTAGGATGCGCGATGTACCGATCCCTGGCTCGCCGCCGAGCAGCACCACTTGGCCCTCGCCTTCCTGAGCGCGCTCGAACCTGTCCAGCAGCACCCCGAACTCGTGCCTCGCGTCCGACTAGAGGTGTCAGTCGGTGACCGCGGAGCGCCTCGAACCGATCCTCGCCCAGGCTTTTGCCTTCCACGCGGTAGGCGATGAGCGGCTCGGCAAAGCCCTTGAGCCGTTGCGGGGCGAGATCGACAAGGTCGAAGAGGCCGCCTTAAGAGGCGCTCCGTGTTCGCGCCGATCACCACCGTACCCGGCTCGGCTAGTGTCTGAAGGCGGGCGGCAAGGTTCCGTGTCTCGCCAATCACCGCATTTTCTAGCGATGCACCCCCCCGATCAGGTCGCCGACTACGACGGCGCCAGTGGCGATGCCCACTCGAGCGAACAGCGCCTCGCCACCGGGTATGGCTACTTTGCTCACTGCGTCCGCGAGCCCCAGGCCCGCACGCACCGCCCGCTCGGCATCGTCCTCATGCGCCACTGCGTTCTGGTAGCCACGGACGATGGTGCTCATCTCCTCCGGATCGAACCGCGCCGAGAGCTCGGCCGAGCCGACGAGATCGCTGAACAACACAGTCAATTGCCAAGCTCGACCTGCGACCGCGTAGTGGGCTCATCAGGCGCCTCGACCGCAATTGGCTTAACGAGCGCTGCTGCGGCAGCGAGCAGTCGCCTCCGCGGACTCGACGGCAGCGCTAGATCAGTGACGACAATGTACTGACCCGCGATCACCTGCGTGTGGTGGGTTTGCTCGATCCGATAGACCGGGACCGGCGAACGCATCGACGAGCGCCGTGCGAACCTCCGCCTGGTTCACCGCGAGCCTGGCGGCGGCGGACATATAGGTTTCGTCGGCGGGAGTGACGGCCTCGATTCGATCAGCGAGAGCAACTGCATCGCCGAACAAGTCCCCCTCATCGTCGAGTACGTCACCTAGCGTAATAACGATACGCATGGCGAGGCGATCGTCCCCTTTGTTCGACTGGGTGCGCCGCAACTCTTCCTGCATTGCCATGGCGGCTAGTCCCGCAGCGGTCACACTCGGAAAGGTGATCCAGAAACCGTCCCCTCCTGCCTTGAAGATGCGGCCCTCCTGTGCCGCAGCGAGTCGAGAGACGAACTCGCGGTGCTCGGCCAGCAGGCCGGATAGATCGGTCTTCGCGAGGCTCCGAAACCTTGGTGTGGAACCCACGATGTCGGTCTTCACGATGGCCGTCACACGAAACGCCGTCATGGCGATAGGTCCAGCGAGTTACCCTTAGTTCCGTCGCGGCGGCACGGTAGGGAATGGAGACACGGAAAACAAGGCTAGGACCAGCCAGTTGTGGCGTGGACGCCAGCCGACTAGCTTCGGTCGCACCTTGGCTCGTTGAGTCCTTGAAACGATGAGATCATCGCCTCAAAATATCGAAGCGGAAGCTCTTGAGACACATTTCACAACCGAACTCGTTCCGAAATGACCAAGCCCGTGTGAGACTGCTTTGGATCGCGAGTCAACCCGACCGATTCGAGGGGTGTGTGGCTGAAATGTTTGGGGCTCCTCATCGGTATTGAAATCGAAAAATCGGGTTTGCCCTCGCCGACATTGCGCAATGTCGGAATGTACAAGACCTGTGCTCGTTCAATGCTGTCCGTGTTGCGCCATATTTCGTCAAGCTCTGGCTGTCGGAGCCGCCATCCCGACATCAACAGTAGCGATCTGAGCTTTG
>Ga0310916_10002617_pt1 | contig 11038 bp, 10 predicted proteins | sample GREbulkMGLF176_FD_203444 | JGI IMG/M metagenome (GOLD analysis project Ga0310916, IMG submission 203444) | Lab enrichment of tropical soil microbial communities from Luquillo Experimental Forest, Puerto Rico - GRE.bulkMG.LF176 | ecosystem: Environmental > Terrestrial > Soil > Tropical forest >...
GGCTCGGGAAGAATCACGGCGCTTGATTCGTGCCGCATTTCGTGGCTCTAATGCTTTGTGTCGAGGGCACGAAAGTTCACCGGGAAGCCGCCTCTGGCTTCCATATGGCTTCCACAGAACCGATAGATCACCCGTGAAGCTCACAAAGGCTACCATCGCCGCCATCACCTTACCCGACGGCAAGCGCGATGTCATTTTCTGGCACGATACCGTGAAAGGCTTCGGCGTTCGCGCCCGCCTCGACGGTGACGGCCGCGTCCGCAAGAACTACGTCGTGCAATACCGCGCCAAGGGCCGCCGCACCCGCCGCATGGGTCTCGGCGATGTCGAGGTCCGACCGCTCGACGCGGCGCTCGTCGAGGCCAGGGGAATCCTCGGCAAGGTCGCCGGTGGCGGTGATCCGCAAGGCGACCTCCGCGCCGAGCAAGAGCGGCAGAACGGCATCGGCACCTTCAAGGACATCGCCCGCGACTACCTCGCCGCCAAGCGGCGGGAGGTCAGGCCGAATACCCTTCGCGAGTTGGAACGGTATCTGACCGGGTCGGCGTTCAAGCCGCTCCACGGCATGGCGGTCGACACGATCACGCGCCGAGACGTGGCGACGCGGTTGACCAAGATCGCCGCCGAGGTTAGCGGCAGCACCGCCGCCCGAGCGAAGGACGCGCTGTCGGCAATGTGCGCGTGGGCGATGGGAAACGGGCTCATGGAATCAAACCCGACGGTCGGCACGATCACGCCCAAGGCGGCACCGGCGCGCGACCGCGTGTTGAGCGATACCGAGCTTGCGGCCGTCTGGCGCGAAAGCGGCGACGACGACTTCGGCAAGATCGTGCGCCTGCTGATCCTGCTCGGTAGCCGCCGCGCTGAGGTCGGCGGAATGTGCCGGTCGGAAATCAAGCCCGATGGCACCTGGGAGCTACCGCCCGAGCGCAGCAAGAACGGCCGCGCCCATGCGCTGCCGCTGCCGCCGATGGCGATGGACATCATCGCGACGGTCGTGGAGGTAGTCGGCCGGGGCAATCTATTCGGCGCGCGTGGCGGCCGCTTTACGGATTGGGGGAAAAAGGCCGACCTCGACGCGCGCCTCGGCGACGCGGTCGGCGAGTGGCGCTTGCACGACATCCGGCGCACGGTCGCGACTCGCATGGCCGACATCGGCATTGCGCCGCACGTGATCGAGCAGGTTCTAAATCATCAATCCGGCCACAAGAGCGGCGTCGCAGGTATCTACAATCGGTCGAGCTATGACCGCGAGGTCCGCGCCGCGCTCGGGCTGTGGGCCGATCATGTGCGCGGCCTGCTCGGCGGCGAGCGCGTGGGTGGCGTTCCCTCAGCAGACCGCTTGATTCCCCGTCACGCGGTATATCGCGGCCCTCGGTCATTCCGGGGGCCGTTTGCTTTTCCATCGGACTTCTCTTGAGCTTGTCTGGCCGCTCACGCGCGTGCTATCTTCGTGTCACGTGTTGAGACGTGGCGACTCTGATCGACCGGAAGATGATCCGGGCAGAAATAAACGGCGTTCTCAACGAAAACGAGGGACCTAAACCAGATCACGGTCCCCGGCAGCTGCGGCGCGACCACCGCGTTAGGGAGCAGCACACAGAGCCGAGTCGGCGTGGTGCCGGTGGAACATGGCACACGTAATGCCCCTGGGATAATCGCTCGCGGCAGGCATCAGCGGGCTTTGATCGCCAAGGGCTCAACATGGCCAGCGTTCACGAACTATCGCGCCGTCAGCGCCAACGTGCCACGTCGCGCGCGAATCCCGCACAAGCCGCCCCGATCCGCTCGGCCTTCGAGCGCGTTCAAACCTTTCGCGAATGGTGCGCGGGCAAAGGTATCTCGCTCGCGACCGGCAAGCGCTTGGTCGCGGCGGGCAAGGTGAAGGTCATTCACTTGTCCGCCCGCCGCATTGGCGTCACCGAGTCCGCCGACCGCGAATACATGGAAAACTGCGGCGCGTGAGGTGGCGTCACGGCGCGGGTGCCCGCCAGCGCGACGACGCTGGCGGTTCCCGGAAGGCAAACGCATTTGGGAAGTGCGGTTGTCCTTCTAGCCGAACCTCAAACAGGAATCCAGCGCATTTCAGCGTGACCGATGGCCGCGTCGCATGCGGCACCGTTGACGTGGTCGACGGCGCGTTCATCGCGCTCGACATCAACGGCGCGGTTGTCGGTCGATTCCCCCCGCTGCGCCAGGCCGTGCGCGCCTTGCCCGGAGGCGTGCGATGACCCGCCGCGACCGCCTCCGAAATCGCCGCCCATGCGAGAGCTTCAACTTCGAATGCAACGGGCTGGTCTATACGGCAAGCATCTCCCGGTTCGACGACGGCCGGCTTGCGGAAATCTTCCTCTCTAATTCGAAGGCGGGCTCGCATAGCGATAGTGCGGCAAAAGATTCGGCCGTCGTCTGCTCGATCGCACTTCAACACGGCGTTCCGCTCGAAACGATACGCCGAGCGTTGCTGCGCGATGCGCGCGGCGTCGCATCCTCACCGCTTGGCGACGCGCTCGACCTGCTGGCGGAGGATGGCGATGCATAACCTCCGCAATTTTCAGCCAGCTAAAAAGCCGGGCACGAGGTCGCGATTTTTACAAATTGTGGCAGAGCCCGACCGGACTAAGCGCAGGAAATCCAGGGCAAAGTCGAAGTCGCAGCCGAAACTGACGCGGGTAGCCTTCAGGGTCTCGCGGCTGATGGAGTTCTGCACGCTGCGGGAGCTGCAGAATCAGACCGGGCATTCGTATGAGGAATGGCCGTTGGTCGTCCTCAAGGAGCTCATGGACAACGCGCTCGACGCCTGCGAGGAGGCCGAGGTCGCGCCGGTGATCTCCATCGCCGTCGGTCGCTCCTCGATCGCGATCCAAGACAACGCCGCCGGCATCGACACTGGCACCATCGAGTCGATCCTCGACTACACCATCAGGGTCTCCAGCCGCGAGGCGTATGTCTCCCCGACCCGCGGTGCCCAGGGCAATGCGCTCAAGACCATCCTCGCTATGGGCTACGTGCTCGACCGCGAGCGAGACGACGGCAACAACAATGCCGAGGCCGTCGGCGTGACCATCATCGAGACCCGGGGCACCAAGCACGCTATCGAGTTCGCGGTCGATCACATCGATAACCAGCCGAAGATCACCCACACCACCACGCCGTCGCCGATCACCGTGGGAACCAAGATCACGGTCAAGTGGCCGGCAAAGGCCGCGGTGTGGGGCGAGGGGTTGCTGGAGTGGGCGGAGCAGGGACTCAAGAAGCTCGTGGAGTCCTACGCGTGGTTTAATCCGCATCTGACCTTGCGCGGGGTCTGGCACGGCAAGCAGTTCATCAAGGTCGTCGCGACCGATCCGAACTGGGAGAAATGGCGGCCGCGCAACCCGACCAGCTCGCATTGGTATAACAAGACGCAGTTGCAGCGATACATGGCCGCGCATGTTGCCAGGGATCGCGACCGCAAGCGCCAGCGCACGGTGCGCGAGTTCATCGCCGAATTCCGCGGCCTCTCCGGGACCGTCGTCCAGCGCAAGGTGCTCGATGAGGTCGGCTGCTCGCACCAGTCGCTCGCCGAGTTCTTCGGCGTCGAGAAGGTCAACCGCGCCGGCATCGCCAAGCTGCTCGCTTCGATGCGCAGGCACAGCAAGCCGGTCGACCCGAAGCATCTGGGCGTTATCGGCGCGGACCATCTCAAGCAGCGGTTCCTGGCGGCGGGCGGCAATGCCGAGACGTTCAAGTACGATCAGCGCAAGGGTGTGACCAACGAGGGCATCCCGTACATCATCGAATCCGCTTTCGGTCTGCACCAATCCGCATTGACGAACGATGGTGTCAACAGTGTGCCTCGCAAGCTCATCACCGGCGCGAACTGGAGCGTCGGCATCGTCAATCCGTTTCGCGCCTTCGGAAGGACCGGGGAAGGGCTGGAGGCCACGCTGTCGAAGGTGCGCGCCGACTCCCGCGCGGTGATCTGCGCCGTGCATCTGGCATCGGCCTACGTCCAATACGCGGACCGCGGCAAGAGCTCGATCATCCTGACCAACGACGCGGAGCAGCCCGATGACTAAGAAGCCGCCGCGCCCACGCAACATCGCCAACGACATGATCGCCTCGCTCGAAACCGTGACCAGGAAATGGACGCGGCAGAAGAAGTCGGAGGAACGCCATCCCGGCATGATCCGCTATCGCATCTCGCGCATGACCAAGGTGCCGCGCACGACGCAGAAGGCGGCCGCCTGGTCGATCATGGAGGAGTGCTACCGGGCTGTGAGCGGGCCGCGCAATCTGCCCGCCAAGGTCCGGCAAATCTTCTACCAGGCGCGCCCCAAGGTCATGGCGCAAACCGACAATAAGGAGCTGCAATACGACTATTTCTCACAGACGCTGCTGCCCGACTACATTGAGGAGTACGGCTGCCACGGCTGGAATGTGGTCTACGACGCGCGTGGGCATTTCGAGGAGCCGCACACCAACCGGCGCATCGACTGCGGCACGCTCGAAGTTCGCAACTATTTGCAGGCAATACAGGAGCCGAGCATCGGAGCGGCCGAATTCAGCGACGCAAATGTCAACGTGATCGGCCCTGCCGGCGGCTTCAGCGCAGTCATGTATTGCGAGAAAGAGGGCTTCGACCCGTTGTTCAAAGCGGTCGATCTCATCAATCGCTACGACCTCCTGATCATCTCGAACAAAGGTTTGTCCGTCACCGCCGCGAGACAGCTGATCGATACCGTCTGCGGCAAAAACGATCTGCCCCTATTCGTGCTGCACGACTTCGATTTCGATGGCTTCAAAATCTTTGGAACGTTGCAGCGCGATACCCGACGCTACCAGTTTGCCAATGTCGTCGAGACGATCGACCTCGGCCTGCGCCTCGCCGACATCGCAGGTCTTGAGCGCGAGCCCGCCGCCGCGACCAAGATGAGCCCGCAGACGCGGCGCGATCAACTCACCAACAACGGTGCCACCGACGCTGAGATCACCATCCTGCTCAACGAGCGCGTCGAGCTCAACGCTATGACCAGCGGTGCCCTGATTGCGATGATCGAGCGCAAGCTCAAGGCCTACCGCTTGAAGAAGGTCATTCCCGATGACGACGTGCTGGCCGAGACCTATCGCGCCTTCCATTTCAGCGACGAGCTGCGCGAGGAATTCGAGGACTTGAAGGCGGACCTAGAGGCGGAAGGGCGCAGGATCAAGGTGCCCAAGAACCTCAAGGCGAAGGTCCGCGCGATCCTCACCAAGCATCCCGATCTGCGCTGGGATGACGCCATCAGGACCGTGCTCGACGGCAGTGCGCTCGATCACGTGCGGGCCAAGAAGCAAAAGGCAAAAGAGAAATCCGGCGACTTCACCGACGGCGACGAGGACGAGGAGATCGAGGATTAGCCTGGCAGCTCGGTGAACGGCCCACCAAGCAGAAGGCAAACAAGGCCGTAGAGGAAGGTCCCGCAAGAAATGTCCGGAGGTTCTGATGAAGGAATAGGGCGATGACAACAGCCCGCTGCATCTTCCACACCTGGCAGCCACGCTACGCCGCGCGTGGCATCGCGACGTTCCCCGTCCGCTTCACCATGCGCAACGACGGAAAGATCGACAAGATTCCGGCGGTCCGTCACTACATGCGCCTGGGACCGCGCGCCAGCACCGAACTTACCCGCAGGTTCGTCGACGCGGACGGCATTGGCTTCGCGCTCGGAGCCCGCAACGGCCTCGCCGTCGTCGACATCGACATGCCAGACGACAACGTGGTCGCTGACGTGCTCGATCACTACGGCACATCCCCGCTGATCGCGCGCTCACCTTCCGGCGGGCACCACATTTACTATCGGCACAACGGCCAACAGCACCGCCACGTGCGCGATCCGCATTGGCTCGCACGCGGTGCCGCAGTCGATGTGCTCGGCAACGGCTTCATCGTCGCGCCAGCTTCCCGCAGCCCGGCCGGCCAGTATAGTTTCATCCAGGGCGGCATCGACGACCTGGCGCGGCTGCCGACGCTGCGCCGGACCGAGCCGGAACCGGAGCTGGCGTCGCCCAACGCCACGGCCATCTCGATTGGCCAGCGCAACACCGCGCTGTTTCGCCATTGTATGCCGCGAGCCCGCTCGGTCGCCGACTTCGCCGAATTTCTTGACCTGGCGCGAAATTTCAACCAACGCTGCTGCACACCACCCTTGGGAGATGAGGAGATGACGAACACGGCACACAGCGCGTGGCGCATGACCGAGCAGGGGCGCAACAACTTCGGCCAGCACGGCGCTTACATGCACTTCGCCGAGGTCGCGACCATGATCGGCGACGATCAGGACGCGATGTTGTTGTTGACATACCTGCGCGCCAACAACGGCCCATGGGCCTCGTTCATGTGCGCCAACGGTCTGAGCAAAACTTTCGGCTGGGACCGCGAGCGGCTGGCCGCGGCGCGCCGTCGGCTGATCGCGCTCGGATACCTTGTGCCGCAGCGGCAGGCCGGACGCGGGCACCCAGCGCTGTTCCGGTGGGAAGGCTAAAAAGGGTGCGGGAAATTCCGTACCTATCCTCAACTTACACCTGCTCTCTCTGCTTCACCAACTACTCTCGCGCGTTTTGCGGAGCAAAAAACGAATGACATCGTGTAGTAGCAAGTACTTCAAGGGCCGCATCTACCGCCACGGCAAGATGCACCATTTCGTCGTGTGCGATTGGAGAGGGTAGTTGTCGTCCGGCGCGACGAAGGTTTTCTTGCTGATCGGGTCAGTCTCGACCTCGGCCAACGGCAACGGCAAGCTGAAAGGTTTTCTTGCTGATCGGGTCAGTCGAGCGGGGGTAATGATGGGCGATGCGATTTGATCTTCTACCTTGGGTCGCGTGCGGGGTCGCACTCAGCTTCATATGCACGTCGTGCTTAGAAGTCAGAGCGGAGGCGAGTTAGTTCTCGTGCCCTGGTTTGCGTCCGGCGGGCTCTTTTGGATCAGACCGTACACAGCGGGAAAGGAGATAGACGCGATGTTCACAGGCGAGATGATCTTAGACGCGATGATCTGGGGGGCAATTGCTGGGGTAGTAATATTGTTTTTCGCGGCACTACTGGACCTCGTGATTAAAAGCCAACGGCAACGGCAAGCTGCTAAAAAACTCGATCAGCTCACTGCCGCAACTCGTGGCTACATCGAAGCTCTGGAGCAGAGCCGCGTGTTTGCTCCGGTAGCAGTGCCGGGCCTGCATTTGGAGCAGGGGGAGTTCGTTGTCCGATGTGATCGTGCGACGCTGGGGGAGTTTGGCCGGGCTAGAGTCGCGCGCGGTGGTGGTCCTCCGATCTATCTCGGGACGCGCGTGCGTGTTGGTGGTTTTCCGATCTACCTAGGGACGCGCATGCGCGTTGGTGGTGGCGGCTATAATAGCGTCCCGAAAGAAGAACTTCGCGAGGTTGGCGCTGGCGATTTGGTGCTGACCAATCACCGCCTGCTGTTCATTGGCGCGCACACTTTCGCGATCCCGTTCGCTCGGCTATTGAGGTGCGAACAGGTAGACGCCGGCCTAGTGGTCTCCGAAAGCCGCTGGAAGAACCCGCGCGTGCTTTTGCCAGAAAATCCGGCGCTTTGGTATTTTCTCGTGAACCTGGTCGCAAACAATCAGTTCGAAGGTCCGAGGCTGCCGGACGATATGCATATCAGCGTAACCGGGGAGGTCCCGAATCTGCGGATCGAAATCCTTGACCGCGCCACTATTAAGCGCGGCATCTTAGGGTCTCCATCTCGGCAGGCAAATGGCCAATAAAGTGGTTGATCAAAAACCTTGCCCCGGCTCGCGGCAAGCAATGGCCATCCGCCGCCGCTGACCACTGCGATTCGCGGTAGTCCGCCACCGTCTGGTAGGCATGGTTTCGGCCTGCTCGGCCGAATAGTGCTTGGTAGCGGTATAATGCGGGCCGTTTGAGGGCTGGAAGCTCGCTGGAAGCCGGGCCAAGGAAACCGGCCGCCGCCGGGTTGTAAAAACGAGTTATGCAACCGAGGCTGTGGAAAACGTCGTCGAGGCGTGCGAATGAGCGTAAGTGAAGGCACGGAAGAGCGGCCGTCACGAGGAAAGCGCCCGCGTTCGGCGATCACGTCGGGCCGGAAGCTGTTCGTTGAGGGGAATTCAAATAGTGCATGGTCGAGGCGCTACCACGACCTTGTTGTCGGCCACATTTCGGACCTTGGCGGCCGCGACCTGCTGTCGGAGGCGCAAGTCAGCCTGATCCGTCGCGCCGCGTCAATCGAGTGCGAGCTTGAACGCCTCGACGCACTGATGTCGCAGAACAAGCCGGTCGACCTGTCGGCCTATGCGTCCGTTTCGAGCCATCTGAGGCGCTTGTTCGAAACCATCGGCCTCAAGCGGCAGGCGCGTGAGGTCGTCGGCGGGCTCGGTCTGCTTGAAATCGAATCCGAGGACGCGGCATGAGCGACGACGCGGCGAAGACGAAGGCGCATTATCGCAAGGTCAGGGCTGAGCTTGCCAGCATGCTCGGTTTCGGCAGCGACCTCGCCAAGCTGCCGGTCGGCCAAGTCATGCGGCTCGACACGGTGTTCGCGCTCAAGCTTTCGCTCGATGAAATGCGTGCCAGGTTGCTGCGTGGTGAAACCGTCGACACGGCGAAGATGCTCGCGGCCTCGGAGGCGTTGGAGCGCTATTTGCCGAAGGTGGCCGATGCCCGCGTGACGGAAAGCGACGCGCGCGAAAAGCTCTGGACGCTGATCATGAACGCCCGCGCCGCAGATCAACACGAGCAGGGCGAGGTCGAGGTGACGGCGCTGCAGGAAGCCGAGCGCCGCATTGCCAGCCTTGAAGACGAGATCAAGCATTTGCGTGGCGTGAAGCCCCGGCAACTGCCGCCGCCGGCCGACAAGCCGCTAGACAAGCAGGCCACGAAGCTCGCCGCCACGCCCGCGAAAGCGGAGCCCGCTGCGCCCGAGTGCGGCAAGCCCGCGGATTGTTCGTGGTTGAAGCCGGTGCCGCAGGTGGATGCTTCGCAGCGTGTGAATGGCGGCCCGCCGCAGACGCGCAGCGGCGACGAAACGAAGGCCGCGATGGACCGCGTCAACAGTGACCGCTCGGCGTTCTACCAACACTTGCGCCCGGCGACGCACAGCGAACCGTGGCGCGATTACGTTGGCCCGGATGGCGACATCTCGATGCGGCCGCGCGGTGGCTGGGGGTTCCCATGAACGTCATCGGCAAAGAGTGTCCGCACGACTGCGAGGCGACCTCAGCGCGGCCTACGGTAAAGTCATCGCGGCGATCGCTATGTTGCGTGAACTGCGCGACGCGTCGCGAAGGCATCAGTGAGGTCATGCCAGTTCACCAGCGTAGCGGCCAGCTCGGCCGGGACCTCAGCGGTCATTGAGGTCCGAGGCAGAAAGCAGCGGCATCCCCGCGGCGGTTGGATGGACGGAGAATCGCAACGTTCAGATCGACCATCGATTCTCCGGCGGCGATTTGTCCCGCATGAAGGCTTACGCGGCGGAGCTGGCGAGTTCGCCACCGGACCTTATTGTCACCAGCGGCACGTCGCCCGTTGTGGCGCTAAAGCAGGCGACACGTGCCATCCCGATCGTCTTTTGTGTCACCATCGATCCAGTCGGACAGGGCTTGGTCTCGAGCTTGGCGCGTCCCGGCGGCAACATCACCGGTTTCACCTCCTTCGACTTCCCCATCATCGGGAAATGGTTGGAGATGCTCAAGGCAATCGCCCCGGCATCAGGCGGACAACCTTCGTGTTCAGTCCGGCGACCGCGCCGTGGGTGCCATTCTTCATGCGCGAGTTCGGGGCGGTCCTACCATCGCTCGCGGTCGAACTTTCGCAAACACCAGTGCGCGACGAAGCCGAAATCGAGGCTGCCGTCACGGCGTTCGCGCGCGAACCGGGCGGTGCGCTGATCGTCGCGCCTGACCCATTCATGAACGCGGCGAGAGCCAGTCCGCCAAATGGGACGCTCCGGGACATCTTCGGATTGCCACTTATCTTTTCAGCCCCGGGCGTGTCCCATGCGCGCGAGGCCGCACGAGGTGTCGCACGGTGCAAATATATCACACCCGAGCCGATCGCCATCCGGGTAGCCTGGCGATCCACGGTGAAATCGCCTAGGACAGAGATCATGAAGCCGATGTTGCTGATCGTCACGGCCATCGTTGCTTTCGGGTCGATCGTCGCACGTGCCGACGCGAGGCCGGGTCGACGAGGTGAGCGGAGAACCGGTCGACCGGTACGGCGTCGACCTGGCGCTCGTCGCGGACAAGGAGCTGGTCCCTAACCGTATCGTAGCTGCGTTCAATCTTCTCTTCCTTCCCGAAAGTGCGCGCTCGCGAGTGACCGGGATATGGTCGCGGCAGGCGACGATTGGTGTAGCAACCGCACTTATGGCGCGAATCGGCCCCGATGTTTTCGTTGGGACCGAAGCTCGATATCTTCGCAGCTACGAAGGATTAGGTCTCGACAGCTTCGCGGGCACACGGCTTTTTTGTTGGTCCAACCATATATGCCAAGCTGTCTGAGCGCTCTTGGATATTGTTTGCATGGAATGTCCAGGTCGCGGGTCGATCGGCGGACGATCCGGCTCCCCTCGATCTCAGGAATTTCGAGCGGCATCAGGCAACGTTGAAGTTCGGCATTACCTTTTGAAGTGCGTCCGCCGACATCCGGGACAAGGACTAGCAAGCGCAGCCAACATCATGGGCATTGCGGCGGCTGATCTTTTCGCTGATCTGTTCCTCAAGTAAGGCGGAGAACGCGCCGAAGCCTACCAGTGTCGACATAACTGCCTCTTAAATCAGGATCGTCTTTGGCGTCGCGTGCTTGATGCCATTGGCGGGTCGAGTGCGCGGCCGTCGTGCCGAATGCATTGCGTGATCGGGCGTTTGATCTCGGCGCGAGACCGGCACTACAGCCTGACTTCACTAACCTGAATGGTGGGTTGGGTGTTGGTGTAGTTGGGGATGTCGGCAAGGATCGACTGCGCGTGCGGAGCGAAGGCGGTCTGAAAGGCATTGGTCGAGTCGAAATAGAGATGACCCATAGCGACATATG
>Ga0310916_10002624_pt1 | contig 11025 bp, 9 predicted proteins | sample GREbulkMGLF176_FD_203444 | JGI IMG/M metagenome (GOLD analysis project Ga0310916, IMG submission 203444) | Lab enrichment of tropical soil microbial communities from Luquillo Experimental Forest, Puerto Rico - GRE.bulkMG.LF176 | ecosystem: Environmental > Terrestrial > Soil > Tropical forest >...
GACCTCCGCGCCGAGGTCGGAGAGGATCATGCCGCCGCGCGGACCGGCCTGGAACCGCGCCAATTCCAGCACCCGCACACCTTCGAGAGCCCCACCCATCACCGCCTCCGTTCTCGATAACCTAGAGGGCAGGAATGATAAGGCCGTTCACGCGGACTGACACGCGGTTTCGCCGCATTTCGAAGGGCGACGCCGCAGTTAGTGCTTCTTCCCCTCGCGGACCAGCGGCTCAGATGTTGGCGATACTAAAGCAGGCGAATGTCAGTTGGTCTTCCGCGGGTCGTCAGCGGGATTGATGTAGGTGATCCCTGTCGGCCCCACCCCGTTCGACTGAATGATCGTCTCTTCGGTGAACCAGGCATAATGAGGCATGCCTTTTGGCATGTGGAGAAAGCCACCAGCCTTTACGGCTTCACCCTTCGTCTCGTCGAGCTTGTCGCCAGTCCCGATGTAAGCAGTGCCGGACAGCACCGTCACATTTTCATCATTCGGGTGCATGTGCGCCGGCACCTTGTAGCCGGCCGGGAACTTCACCCGATACGCGAACTGTCCCTCTTTCGTCGGATCGCCGAAAAGAACCGCCATTTGCGCGCCTTTTGGAAGCGCTGGTGAGGCTGGCCCCCATTTGAGGCTGTCGGCCGGCGCGACGATATGCTGATCGTCGGCTATTGCGCCGAGCGGCAGCGTCGCGGCGATGGCCAATCCGGCAATTATGGCAAACCTTTTCATGGTGATCCCCTCACCGTGGATTCTCACAGCCGCCACTCGTATAACAGCCTCGGGCAATTGCGCCGTTCGGAGATTTTTGGTAGCGGGCCGGTGATGCTAACCAAAGAGACACACGCAGGCAAACTGCATTATGGCTCGGCGGTTCACCGCCATCCCGAGGGAGACGGAAAATGGCCTATGATTTCATTCTGACCGAGCGTTTCGACGGGGTCGCGGTCGTCACCTTGAACCGCCCGGACAAGCTCAATGCGCTGAGCTTCCCGCTGGTGCGCGAGCTCGACGAGGCGCTGACCCACTACGAAGCCGATGAAGGCATCAAGGCGGTAATCCTGACCGGTGCGGGCGAACGGGCGTTTTCCGCCGGCGCCGACATCCACGAGATGGCTGGGCTCAGCGCCGAGGAACTGGCGACCCGCCAGGAGGTCCGCGGACACGCCACCTGGCACATCGCCGCCTTTGCCAAGCCGTTGATCGGTGCCATCAACGGGCTCGCCTATGGCGGTGCGGCATTGATGAGCTCGACGCTCGACCTCAGAATCGGCTGCGAGCGTTCCGCGTTTCGTTTTTTGGCGGCGAGCTATGGCCGGGTCAACTCCACCTGGTCGCTGCCGCTGCTGGTCGGGCTGCCAAAGGCAAAAGAGCTGCTCTACACCGGGCGCGTCGTCGCGGCCGAGGAGGCCGAACGCATCGGCTTGTTGAACCAGGTCGTTCCGGCCGCGCGGCTCATCGACACCTGTCTCGAAATCGGACAGATGATCGCCAAGAATGACGCACGCATGGTGCAGGGCATCAAGCGGCTCCTGCACGAGGAGATTGGTATGGGCTGGCGCGAGCGCTTCAACACCGAGGAAGACGCGCGCGCCACTTGGCTCGCCGCCGGCCACCCGCGCGAGGGCTTCAAGGACTTTCTCGATCGCAAGGGTCAGACCGGCTGACAGGTAGGGAGTAGCCGATGGTACGCTTGGCTGATTTGCCGCCGTCGCAGGCACAACGCCTCGCCGCGTTTGAGTGCCCCAATTTCACGACCGAGCCGTGGGTGACCGGACCGCCGCTCTCGCAGCGGCGAGTTGCCATTGTCTCGTCGGCCGGCCTCCTGGTGCGCGGCGGCATGCCGTTTCGCGGCCGCGATCCCGACTACCATACGATCCCACCGGGCACCCGACCGGAAGACCTGCTGATCAGCCATGTGTCAATCAATTTCGACCGTACCGGGTTTCAGGAAGATTGGAACGTCGTTTTTCCGATCGATCGACTCAACGAGCTTGCCGCGGAAGGGACAATTGGTTCGGCCGCCGATACCCACTATTCGTTTATGGGGGCGGCGGAACCGGATCTGATCGAACCCCATGCCCGTGAACTCGCCGGCCGTTTGAAACAAGACAAGGTCGACGCGATCCTGCTCGCTCCGGTTTGACCCGTCTGCACGCGCGCCGTGAGCGCGCTCGGACACTACCTGGAGGAAGAGGGGATCGCGACGGTCGCGATCAGTCTGATTAGGCCGCAAACGGAGAAAACACGGCCGCCGCGGGCGCTCTGGGTACCGTTTCAGCTCGGGCGCCCGTTCGGTCCGCCTGGTGAACCGGCGTTTCAGCGACGCGTTGTTCTTGCGGCATTGGGGTTGCTGGAACTCTTAACGGGTCCGGTGATCATCGAGGATTTCCCTGACGATGACCCGCGCGAGAAGGCAGACCCCTCTTGGCGTCCGCCATCACTCCCGGCGGTTCCTGCCGACCGCTCGCCATCGGCGCTCGCATCGCGGCTCGATGCTGAAATACTGCTGCTCGCGGACTTGCACCGCCGTTGGATCGCCGAACACGGCCGTACCGCTGTCGGGCTGAGCGGCTTGCCGATACAGGAGCTCTGCGGCTACATCGGCGAATGGCTGCACGGTCGCGTGCCACTCAGCCGGAACGACCAATTTTCCCCGCTGCTGTTGCTGCGCTTCGCGGCCGACGATCTGAAGGCACATCATCTGGAGGCGGGCGCGGCCGCGCCCGGCAAGCCGTCGAGCCGGCAGCTTTACGACTGGTTTTGGAGGGCAACCGCCGCAGGCTCGGCGCTGATCGCTCTACGACACATGCTTCTGGCGAGTGACAGCGAACGGGTCAAATTGATCGCCGGCAATTTTCTGGTCCCGCCACCTTATGTGCCGAGCACCGACAGGCCGACGATGATCGCGGGGCCGGCGATGGGTCCTTGGCAACCAGGTCAATGACTGCGCTGGAAGCCAGGCCGGCGATTTTCCGGTTAATTTCCGGATGCGGGCCTTAACCGGGAAATTTTGCCGGTTTCGCGGGAGCTAATTTCCCGGTTGCGACCCCAAAATTCCCGGTTCAGCAACACAAAAGAAGCTCTCGACGGTGTTGGTATGATGGAGCCCGCCGCTGCGAACGTACTCGTCTGTCGAGTGATTGACGGTGCCATGGCCTACGAACTCGCCGCCCAGCCGCTCATAGACGATCGCTTCATCAGCCGGAGAATTTGACGCCGAAAAGAGCTTGGTTAACTATCCTTTCACGAGGGTGGAAGGCGGCGACGGGGGATCGCGGGCATGGTTCGAGCATTGCGCAACGTCGGCGCTGGGCTAATCGCATCTTTATTGTTGTTGGCCTCGGCATTTTCGAACGGGGCACTGATCTTCACCGGCCCGCTACAGCCGTTCCTTGGTCAGGGTGTGGCGGCGGCGCTGATCACCACGGCCGTCACCACAATTTTCGTCGCTTTGACCAGTAACTTTCCCTCGGCGATCGCCGGGCCGGTCGGCAACACGGCCGCCCTCCTGGCCGCCATGATGGTCACCTTGGCGCCGGTGTTGTCTGGGTTGCCTCCCGATCAGGCGCTGGGGCTGGTGGTCGCCGGCCTCGGGGGTGCAGCGCTGTTGACCGGGTTAGCGCTGTTCGCGCTGGGCTGGAAACGGCTCGGCAAATTGATTCGGTTCGTCCCCTATCCGGTGGTCGCCGGGTTTCTTGCTGCCACCGGGTGGCTAATTGTATCGGGGGCGATCCGTATGGCCACCGGTGTGCCGCTCTCGCGTTCGACCCTGGCATCCTTTGCAGAGCCGCATACAGGCTTCCTGCTAGGAATCACCGTAATGTGGGCGGCCGCGCTATGGCTGCTCACTGCGCGGTTGAGGAATCCGCTGGCGGTGCCGCTGGCTTTGGTGACCGCGACACTCCTTGTCCATGGCGTATTGACCGTGGTCGGACTGCCAGGGCACACTGTGCGGCAGTCCGGTTTGATGTTCGCTGCGCCCGCGGATAGTCATCCGGTGTTCCCGTTGCTCACTGGCGAATATTTCCACGCCCAATGGGCCGCGTTGTGGCCGGTTGTCGGCGACCTCGTCGCGGTGGCAGTGATGGCAATTCTCGGCGTGCTGCTCAATTCGACGGTCCTCGAGCTGAGCACCGGAATCGATGCCGACGTCGACCACGAATTGAGGATGCAGGGGCTGGCTAATGTCGCTTCGGCGCTGGCCGGGGGTTTCGTGGGCACCGTTCACGTCACCGGTACGTTGACCAACCGGGCGGTCGGGGGGACTGGCCGCCTCTCCGGCGTGGTGGTCGGCTTGGTCGCCTTGGCAGTGCTGATCGGCGGTGGCAGTTTGGTGGGTTACCTCCCTCGCTTCGTGCTGGGGGGATTGTTGGTCCAGCTTGGAGCCAAATTCATTTGGGATTGGGGCGTCCTCAGCCGCCGCAGTCTCCCCTTGCGGGACTGGCTCGTCGTCGTGGCCATCGTCCTGATCGCGGCCGAGCGCGGGTTTTTGGAAGCACTGCTATTCGGCGTCCTCGCCGGCTGTGTGATCTTTGCGGTCGATGTCAGCCGGATCCGGGTGATCCGCCACCAGTTTGGCCTTGACGAGCGAACCTCGTCGGTAATCCGCTCGGCGGAGGAGAGTGCATTGTTGGCAGAGTGTGGCGGGCAGGTTCAGGTCTTCGAACTGGCCGGATATCTATTTTTCGGATCTGCGTATTCCGTTCAGGAGCGGGTGACGAGGCTGGTTGCGGAAAATAAGCCGGCGCAGGTGATTTTCGATTTCTCCGGCGTCACCGGCATCGATTCATCGGCCGGAGCGTGTTTTGCGAAAATTCGGGAGCTGTTGCGCAAGAACGATGCCTGTCAGGTGATGGCTGCGCTATCGTCCTCGGCGGCGAACATACTGAGCGCGAGTGCCGGCTTGGACGACCGCGTGGGTCGCTGCGAGCACCTCGACAAGGCCCTCGAAGACGCCGAGGAAATGCTGTTGGCAGCTCGCGCAGCATCCCGCGGCAATCGACCAACGCTGGGAGCCTGGCTCGAGGACGCGCTCGGCTCCCACGAGTTCGCGGAAGAACTCTGCGCTCACCTCACCCCGGCTCCACGGGACGCCGAGTCCTACCTTTGCCGCCAGGGCGATCCAACGGACAGTCTGATCTTTGTCGAACGCGGGCCCGTCACGGTCATTTTGGAAAGGCCGGGGCAGCCGCCCCTGCGTGTGCGAGTGTTCGGCGCCCACACGCTGGTTGGCGAGATCGGCTTTTTCCTGGGCGTAACACGGTCAGCAAGCCTGCTCGCCGCTCCCGATGCCGTTGCATGGTCGCTTTACCGCGACGCGTTTGAAAGTCTGAAGAAGACGCGGCCCGAGCATCTTTCAGCGCTGTTCATCTACATCATCCGATTGCAATCCGAACGCCTCACCTTTGCCAATCGTCAGATTGTCGCGCTGCAGCGCTGAGCCAGTCGCGGGTGGAGGCTGAAGATTAAACTTCGTATCACGACGAAGGGCCAGATCGTCGATCGGATCGGCACGCAGCGCCGTCGCCAAGAGGCATTTGATGCTCACCACCGCCGATGCCGCTTTAGCGGAGATGGTCGAAGTGGAAACGGAAAGCTCCGTCACGCGACTGTATCCAACCGGCGGTGGGGGTTGGGAAATGCGCGGGGATGATCATCACAGGACTATCGGCGAAAGTTTCTAGGAAGCGCCACCGCGTCGCGCGCGCCGTTTCGGCGTCGACGCAGAAGCAGCTGTTGAGCTGGGGTTCGGCGCACTGCAGTGGCGTATGCATGATATCGCCGCTCAGGACCACAGAGGCTTGCGGAGATCCCACCAGGACGCAGATATGGCCGGGTGTGTGCCCCGGCCACGGCTCGATCCATACATTGTCGTCGAAGGCATAGTCCATGCCGACGAGGTCTGCCTGGCCACTCTCCATGACCGGCAGCAGGCTGTCCTCATAGTACGGATCGGTCGTGTAGGTGGCTCGAAATTCAGCCACCCGCCAGTGCTCCCATTCCTCACGGGCGAACAGGTAACGGGCATTCGGGAATGTCGGCACCCATCGGCCGTTGAGGAGCCGCGTGTTCCAGCCGACGTGATCGGCGTGCAGATGCGTGCATAGCACATAGTCGATGTCTTCGGGCGCAAAACCGGCGGCCGCGAGATTGGCGAGATAGGGCCAGTTCTTCATATGATAGCGCAGCTTATGCGGGCGGCCCTTGTCATTGCCCGAGCAGGTGTCGACGAGGATCGTCGCCTGCGGTGTCTTTATGATGGTGCTGTGGAACGCGAAGATCATAAAGCCGCTGACCGGGTCCATTAGCGTCGGTTCAAGCCAGGCTCGATGCGCCTTAATGATCTCCGGCGACGCTTCGGGGTGAATCAAGGCGGGCTCGAATAGCGGAGCCTCGAATTCAAGCACACGGGTGATTTCGACCTCACCTATGCGCCAACGGTAAACCGGGCTGGTGGTCGTGTTCATTGCCTGCCTCTTCAAGGTGGATCTCGAACACTCAGGCCATTACAGCCAAGCGAGCTACCAGACCTCCTCCGTGGCGCGCCCAGTCGCAGCGCCAGAGAGCCACGGTCCTCCCCTCGGCCGATCACAAATGTGCTTCATCGTCCGACACTGTGTCCGGGGGCGCGCTGGCCCCATCTACTGCGCGGCCGCGGCGGCAGGTGCTGCGCGCGTCAGCGGCGCGGCCGGCTTAGGAATGTCGTAGAGCCGGGCGCAGTTATCCCACAGGATCTTGCGCCGAGCCGCGTCATCCAGCGACAGGGCGAGAAATTCTTTGATCGCCTCGGGAAAGGCCCCGTCCGGATGCGGGTAGTCGGTCGACACGACAAAATAGTCCGCCCCGAGCTTTTTGACGACATCGACCGCGGGCTCCTCGTCGGCGTCGAGCGCCAAATAGCACTGCCGTTTGAAATATTCGCTCGGCGGCAGCGTCAACTGGCGCTCGCAGCCAGGGCCGAACTTTTCCCACTGGTCGTCGAGCCGCCAAAGCCACCAGTAGAGCCAGCCGGCGGTGCCTTCGAGAAAGGCGCAGCAGAGCCCGGGGTGGCGTTCGAGCACGCCGCCGGTGGTCATGCTGGCGATCGCGCCCATCAGCTCGACCGGATTGCGAATCGCATGCGCGATCGGGTGGAAATTGGTGTGGCCGACATAACGCCGACCGGCGTCTTCCCTCAGCGAGGTCTCGCCGGTTGGATGGAAGCCGACCGGCACGCCGAGCCGCTCGATCTCGGCCCACAGCGGCTCGCAGGCCTCGTCGTGCAGGTGCTGCCCATTGACCGGGTTTGGGGTACCGATGATCGCGACCGAGCCCAGTTCGGTGACGCAACGCCGCGCCTCAGAGACGGCGCTTGGAATGTCGTGCATCGCCACTTGGCCGGCAAATTTGAGCCGCATCGGGTTATGCGCGCAGTAATCATGGGTCCAGTTGTTGTAAGCGCGCGCAAGCGCCGCCGCGTAATCGGGCGGCAGGTTATCGTGCGACAGGACCTGCCGGCCGCGGGTGCCATACATAACGGCGACATCGATCCCCTCGATATCCATCGCCGTAAGGGTCGAAGCGGCATCGAACCCCTGCGCCTGTGCGACCTCGAAGTGCGGATGCCGGGCGCGGCTGCGCCGCCGCAACTCGCGGCTTGAGGCGATCGCGCCCGGCGAGCGGCCGTGCGCCGGGATCGCCAGCCCCTGCACCTCCATGCCGACGATTTTGATTTCCTCCTCCGGGCGCCGGTGCGCGGCAAAAAAGTGCGGCGCGTTCGCTTTGTACGGCCCCTCGAGATAGCGCTCCCAAAGATCGAACGGCTCCATCAGGTGGAGGTCGCTGTCCAGGATGAAATAGCCCTCGCGCGCCATGCTCCGATCCTCTCCTGCGTCTAGTCCCAGTTGCACGATGCGGAATTTGCCCGCCGCCGGCAACAGCGGTCGGCTCACTCCAATTACCGGTGAAAGCCGACCGTCGGAACCGGGAACAACTTTCAACCAGCTCGGCCCACTTGCGGGACAATGCGGCGCTCACCGCGGTCATTGAGCTGATGGAGACAAAGTCGAGCTCGCCGTCGAGCGAAGACCGGCGGAGGGGAGTAGGTTCGTTGCGCGATCCTGGGCGCATTCGCTGCGAGCATCGAGCTTTAATGGCCAGGCGGAAGGCTGATCCTTGCGGTGGTGGAGGACTCGCCGATTCCCGGTTATTTCCCGGATACGGGCCTTAACCGGGAAATTTTGCCGGTTTTGCGGGAGCCAATTTCCCGGTTGCGACGCCAAAATTGCCGGTTCGGCAGTTCCGGGAATTGATCTTTAGATAATTGATTTTACGATAAACAACCGGTGCGGTCAAGCCTCCGAGTGCGGTATTTCAGATTTCCCGGCTAGCGAGGGTCGATCCGGGAAATCGGTTACCACGACCTCCGCGGTCACGGTGTCGAGTACCGCGCAACTCAATTGCCAGCTGTTGCCGTTGTCGCGCGCGTCGCCGGCCGAGCCCGGGTTGATCACCAGCACCTTTCCGTAGCGGCGCACGAGCTGGTGGTGGGTGTGACCGTAGAGGACGAAATCAGCCGCGGTTTCGCCGAACCGCTCCAACAGGGTGTCGTGCGGGTAGACATAGGTCCCGCGTGGTTCCCACGGCGTCGAGTGGACGGCGAGCAATTTCTTTCCGCCGAGCTCTAATTCGAGGCGGTGCGGCCGCTCGGCGAGCCAGCCCAGCAGCGACCGATCGATCCAATCCGGCTGTCGCGCGCGGACGCCTTGCGGTCCGAGAAAGCCCTCCTCGTGATTGCCGAGGATCGTGTGCGCACCGCGCCCCTTGAGGATTCGCACGATCTGGTTCGAAAAGCGGTACTCCCAGATGCTGTCGCCGAGACAGACCACTTCGTCGACATCACCCATCAGCTCCAGCGCTTGCGAGAGTCCTGCAACATTGCAGTGCAGGTCCGAGACGATGCCGACCTTCAAGGAGCGCTCCGGCAGGCCATGATATTCATCGCCTTCAGGCTCATCACGACGTCTCGGTTCTGGTTCAGCACCTCGCACAGGGTGCGCACGACGCCGCGGTCGGGCTTTGATCGCGAGCGCGCCGCTTCGAGGATCGAGAGCCGAACGCTCAGCACGTCACCGGGTCTCACCGGACGCAGCCAACGTAGTTCGTCGATACCTGGCGAGCCGAGGCTGGCACTCTTCGGCAGAAAATTGTCGACGATCAGCCGCATCATCATCGCCGCGGTATGCCAGCCGCTCGCGATCAGCCCGCCAAAGGGACCTTGGAGCGCGCGCTCGGGGTCGACATGGATGTATTGCGGGTCGAAGCGCCGGGCGAATTCGACGATCTCGTCCTTGGTGACCGGGATCTCCCCGTACTCGAAAACGGCGCCCGGCACGTAATCCTCGAAATAGCGGTCTTCGACCGGCACGGCAACCTCGGTCGCGCTCAACGGCACCTCGCACTTGACCCAGCCATCGCGGATTGCATTACATCAGCCTCGCAGAAAAGTCGTGGATGTGCCCCGAGAGGGAGGGAGATGAGCTACGATTACATCATCGTCGGCGGCGGGTCAGCCGGCTCGGTCATCGCCAACCGGCTGTCCGCCAAGAGCAGCAATAAGGTGCTGCTGTGCGAAGCCGGTCAGGACACGCCGCACGGCAAGGTGCCGCCGGAGATCCTCGACAGCTACCCGGGTACCGCCTATTTCGATCCGCGCTTTCACTGGACCGAGCTGAAGGTCCACACCGAGGTCGTCTCGCACAACCGCCCGGAAGAAGATCGCCCGCCGCTACGCAAGTATGAGCAGGCGCGGGTGCTGGGCGGCGGCTCGTCGATCAACGGCCAGCTCGCCAATCGCGGCGCGCCCTCCGATTACGATGAATGGGAGGCGCGCGGTGCCGCCGGGTGGAATTGGAACGCGGTGCTCCCCTATTTCAAAAAAGTCGAGCGTGACATGGATTTCGACGGGCCGTGGCACGGTAAAGAAGGCCGCATCCCGGTCCGCCGCATCTTCCCCGATCTGTGGAACGGGCACGCCAAGGCGGTCGCCAAGGCTTTCAAGGAGGCCGGGTTCGAATACCTGCAGGACCAGAACGGCGAGTTCAAGGACGGCTATTTCCCGATCACGATCTCCAACCTCTACGACCGTCGTGTCTCGGCGGCCATCGGCTATCTCGATCCGGGAACGCGGCTGCGCGACAATCTGACGATCTCGGCCTTGACTCAGGTCAAAGGGTTGCTGTTCGAGGGAACCCGCTGCGTCGGGGTCAAGGCGCTGGTCGACGGGCAGGAGACCGAGTTTCGTGGTGGTGAGGTCATCGTCTCGTCGGGCGCGATCCATTCGCCGGCGCATCTGCTGCGCGCTGGGATCGGGCCGGCGGGGCACCTGCGCGATCTCGGGATCGACGTCGTCGCGCATGTGCCGGGGGTCGGCCAGCGGCTGATGGACCATCCCTCGATCTCGGTCTCCTCCTTTATCAAGCCCGAAAGCCGGCTGGGCGACATGACCCGGCGCCATATCCTGCTCGCCTTGCGCTATTCGTCGGGGATCGGCGATGCCCCTCCGGGCGACATGTTTGTCGCCGGGGTCAGCAAATCGGCCTGGCATGCGGTCGGCGAGCAGATCGGCTCGCTGCTCGCGGCGGTCTACAAGACGTTTTCGGAAACCGGCCAGGTCAGGCTCGCCTCGCGCGATTGGCGGGCCGAGCCGGTCGTCGAATTCAACCTATTGTCCGACCGGCGCGACCTCGAGCGGCTGATGGACGCCTTTCGCCGGCTCGGCGCGATGCAGGTGAGTGCCGCGATGCAGGAGGCGACGAGCGATCCGTTCCCGGCGAGCTACACCGAGCGCGTCCGCAAGATCGGGGTCGTCAACAGCAAGAACAAGATGATCACCGACGTGATTGCCAAACTGCTCGACGGCCCCACTTGGCTGCGGCGGATGATGATCGAGAAGGTCATCGTCGAGGGCTATCGCTTCGACGAATTGATGCGCGACGACGAGGCGCTTGAAGACTTTATCCGCGAGGCGACGATCGGGGTGTGGCA
>Ga0310916_10002625_pt1 | contig 11024 bp, 11 predicted proteins | sample GREbulkMGLF176_FD_203444 | JGI IMG/M metagenome (GOLD analysis project Ga0310916, IMG submission 203444) | Lab enrichment of tropical soil microbial communities from Luquillo Experimental Forest, Puerto Rico - GRE.bulkMG.LF176 | ecosystem: Environmental > Terrestrial > Soil > Tropical forest >...
GGGCCTGCCGTGAACCTCGAATCCTTCCTTGCCGTATCGGGTAACGGCTCCCATCGCTGAATTCTCGAAAAGCGAGACGTAGAATTTCGCTGCTTCCTCGGCCTGATTGTCAAACCATAGACAGGGCGTGATCTTCTGTACGCTAGCCATCGCTATTCCCTTCGCGCCCCGGACTTTTGATCGCCGTACCGGTCGTGGTGCCTAACCCAATCGGTCAGGTTGTGGTTCGGGCCGGTCTCGTCGCGGCCCTTTGGCACGATGTCGAGGAACCGGTAGGTGCCGAGCATATCTTCACCGCCGCGTCCGTAGGACGAATAGGTATGGAAGACGTCGCCGTTCACGTCTTTGTAAAAGACGCTGTTCCCCGACAGCTCGTCGATCCCTATCTTACGTGTTTCGTAGTTGTAATAAGCCTCGCCTTTGGCAATTTCCTCCGGCCTGAACGAGACATGGAAGTCGAAATTGAAATCGCTGCCAAAGGACGACACCCATTTAACCTGCCAGCCCATTCGCTTTTTGAAGGCTTGGATTTCCGGCAGCGGCGCACGCGAGACGGCAACGTAACTAACGTCGCGATGCTCGAGGTGGACGAGGATGCCGTCGACGTGATCTTGTCCGAACGAGCATCCGACGCAGCCCTCGCTCCAGCCGGCACCAAACATGAAATGCTTGATGATCAGCTGGCTCTGTCCGCCAAAAAGGTCGGCGAGAGTTTCTTTCCCGTCCGGCCCATCGAAGACGTAAGACTTCTCGACCTTGACCCAAGGTAGCGCGCGCCGCTCGGCGGCGAGCTGGTCGCGCCGCCTGGTGAATTCCTTTTCCTTGACCAATAGCTGTTTGCGCAGAGCAAGCCACTCATCATGCGACACGATCCGATGCTGCATCGTCCAATCTCCTTCGGCATGATTTGGTGTTTCAGTCTCGCGCCAGATACTCGGCCAGGCATTCGAGGGCACTTGCCCAGCCACCCTGGTGCAACTCGCGCGCCGTGACCGTCTCGAAGACGGCCTGGTGCAATGTCAGTTTGGTTTTTGCCCCGAATTCATCGAAGGTCACCGTGACCACCGTTTCATGGCCGGGCCGGCCCTCTGCATCCTCCCACGCGAACGTAAAGACGAGCCGTTCCGGCTCAAGGAGCTCGCGGCACACGCCCCGCTGCCAATGCTCTGTCCCCTCGGGTGAGCGCATGCAGACGCGGTAGGAGCCGCCCGGTCGAAAATCGATCTCGTGATGCGCCGCGGTGAAGCCTTGCGGTCCCCACCAGCGGACTGCCCGGTCGGGCTCGGACCAGGCTCTAAACACGAGCGCGCGCGGCGCGTCGAAAATGCGCGTGACGACGAGCTCACGCTCGACTGTTGGCGCCCGGGGGCTGAGAGCAGCTGTTAGCATTCGTATATAACCCATGAGTTAAATAACTATTTGGACAAATATGCTGCACAGAGCCGCGTGTCAAGGGGTCGAATTCCCCGACGCTCAGAACGAGCGCGTTTAGGCGCTCCCCCGGAGACGCGGATTGGCGATTTCATCGAGCCCGACGGTCAGAAAGAACAGGCCGAGAAAGACTATCAGGATGATCACCGTCGGTGCCGTCCACCACCACCACCAGCCGTTGATCATCGCGGCATTGAAGTTGACCCAGTAGAGCGTCATGCCGAGGGTCGGTGCATCGATCGGGCCGAGGCCGAGCACTTCGAGGCCGATCGAAGCGAGGATCGCCGAGGAGACCGAGGTCACCAATGTCGCCGCCAGATAAGGCAGCAGGTTCGGCATCAGCTCGATGAAGATGATGCCGAGCCCGCTCATGCCGGACAGTCGCGCCACCTCGACATAGCCACGCTCGCGGAGCGACAGCACCTGGGCGCGGATCGTGCGGGTCGGGTAGAGCCAGGCGAGCGAGGCGACGACGATCGCCATCTGATTGACTGTCAGGGTGCCTTTGATCGACACGGCGATGATGATCAGCACTAGGAGCCCGGGGACGGTCAGCCCGATATCGGCGATGCCGCGAATGACCATGTCGACCATCCCGCGGTAATAGGCGGCGACGAAGGCGAGCACTGTGCCGACACCGACCCCGAGAAAGCCGGCGACGAAACCGATGCGCAGGGTCAGCGGCGTGCCGGCAACCATCACCGCAAGCAGATCGCGCCCCTGCCGGTCGGTCCCGAACGGATAGTCCGAGGACGGCGGTCGCAATGTCGGCGCCGACAGCGGCCGCGCATCCTCGGTATCGACCAGCAGATTGCCGATGACAACGAACAGGGCGAGCGCGGCAAGCAGCGCGATGCCGACTGCCAGCGACGGGTTGCGGCGGAGGTAGCTATAGGCGGCCCGCATCACACCCGCCGATAGGATATTCGCGGGTCGAGCCAGGGGTAGATCACGTCGAGCAGGAAGGTGGTGAAGCCGAGCGCCACGATGACGGTGAAGACGATGCCCTGGATCACGAAATGATCGTTTTCCCTGATCGCCTGGTACAAGAGGGTGCCGATCCCGGGATAGCCGAAGATCACCTCGACCAGCACCGCGCCGGAGAGGATCTGGCCGAGCGCCAATGCGAGTGCGGTGACCTGCGGCAGAACTGCGTTGCGCACACAGTAGCGCAAGAACACGGTAGGCGCCTTCAGCCCCTTCGCTTCGGCGAAGAGGACGTAGTCCTCGCCCATCGTCGTCACCATCATGCCGCGCATGCCGAGCGCCCAGCCGCCGGTCGCGACCAGAATGATCGACAGCCCCGGCAAGAGCGCGTGCCGGAACACGTCCCAGGCAAAACTCCAGCTGAGCGCGGCGGAGGCACCCGCGGAGTAGCCGCCGAAGATCGGCAGCAGCGGCAGCTGGAAGGCCAAGAGGTAGGTCAGGATCAGCCCGAGCAGGAAGAACGGGATCGCGTGAAACGCCCAAAGCGGCGGCATCAGCCACAGCATCCAGCGCGGCGCCCGCGGCCAAGCGAGCAGCGCTCCGAGGAAAGTGCCGATGCCGAAGGAAAGAAGCGTTGTGGTGCCGAGGAGGCCCACGGTCCATGGGACGGCGTCGGCGATCAGTTCGTTGACGGTGCGCGGGTAATTGGCGATCGAATAGTTGAAGTCGAGCCGCGAGACGTCGCGCAGGTAGGTCAAGTATTGGCGCCACAACGGCTGGTCGAGGCCGAAGCGGCGCTCATATTCGCGGGTCATCTCTTCGATCCCGCCCTGCACATAGCCGCCCAGCGCCGCCTGCTGCAACAGCTTGGCGCGCACCGGGTCCTGACCCGACAGACGCGGCAAAAAGAAGTTGAGGGTAGCGGCGAGCCAGACGATCAGCAAAAAGACGCCGAACCGCCGCGCGATGTAGACGGGTTGCATGTTTGACTAGGCGAGATCGCTTCGCGGAGCCAGTCCTCGGGCGGCGCGGAGCGCGGACCCGTGGGCTCGCAATGACGGCGAGAGGTTGTCATTGCGAGGAGCGAAGCGACGAAGCAATCCGGCTGTACGCTGCCTCACGCCCGCTGCAGGCTCCACAATACCATCGCGAAGGTCAGGTGCCAGTGCGCACCGTTGACGTAGGCATTCTCTTCGGTCGGCCAATTCTTCCAATACGTCGTGTTCCACGGGATACGGTGGTAGTTCTGCACGAGCTGGATATCGGGCAATTCCGGCAGCCAGATCTCCATCGCCCGGTGCCAAATGTCGGTCAGCTTCTTGGTGTCATCGGGCGCCGTGACGTACGCTTCGTCGACCAGCTTATCATATTCGGCATTCTTCCAGCGGGCGAAATTGGCTTGGTGCGCGCCGGGCACTGCGATGGAGGCGCCCTGGTAGAGCCGCATTGTTGCATAAGGCTCGCTGATCGAGCCGCCATGGCCGTAGATTGCCCCGTCGAACTCACCCTTCTGGAACCGGCTGTCGAAGTCGGGCGGCAACGCCATGCTGGCTTCGACGCCGCGGCGTTTGAGCATCTCGACCAATATGGGGCCAATCGCCGACCCTCCCGCGCCGAAACCTATGATATTGACCCCCAGCCGCTTGCCCTGGGTATCCGCCCAGAAGCCCTCGCCATCCTTCTTAAAGCCCTTGGCGGCGAGCAGGCCGTCGCCCTTCTTTGGGGCAAATTCGTTGGTGTCGTATTTCGCCAACAGATCTTTGACCGCATCGAAATAGGGTAACAGGGGCGGATAAGGCGGCAACGGCAATTTCGAGGCAGTGCAGGCGCCGAGATAGCCGACCTCGATCAGTTGCTGACGGTCGATGTAATAGCTCAATCCCCAACGCACGTTTCTTTCGTCGAAGGGCGGACGCTCGTTGTTGACGTAGAGCGAGATCGGCCACCAGTCCATATAGCCGTAAGGGGGTGTCTGGCCGGTATGGGTGATGACCTTCGGGTTCTGGCGGAAAACGGTCGGAAAAGTGGCGGGTTGCATGCCGGTGCCGGCATCGAGCTGGTTGGTGATCAGCGCCTGTGCAGCCTGCTGCTCGCCGGCGAAGGGCAGCCAGATGTTGCGTTCGACCGCCGGCAGCGGCGCCAGCTTGCGATCGGCCGCCCACCAAGCCGCACGGCGGTCGAACACCTTCTGCTGTGGCGAGGCGTCGACAACCTGCCACGGGCCGGTGGTCACCGGCCACTTCTTGCCCAAATCGAAGTGCTTGAACGTCGTCCAGTCCTGTCCCTCGAAGATGTGCTTTGGCACGATATAGACGCCGATGTCGTATTTGTAGGTCATGAAGAAGAAGAACCGTGGCGCCGGGATCTTGAAATCGATCACCACCGTATTGGCATCGCTCGCTGCCGCCTTCTCGACGGCCTGCTGCACATCGACGCCCCAGCGCACCTTGGGGCCGAGGTCGCGCAACGTGTTGAGGGTGTAGGCGACATCGTCGGCGCCGAACGGCTCGCCGTCACTCCACGCGATGCCGGGTCGGGTCTTGATCGTCAGCCGCTTGAAATCGGGCGCGAATGTGTAACTCTCGGCGAGCCACATATGCGTCTTGTCGGCGAACGCGCTGTAATAGGCGAGCGGCTCGTAGATGAGGTTGGGACCGTTTTGGTGGTTGGAGCCAATCGAATACGGGTTCCACAAATCCCAGTCGACCCAGCGGCCCTCGCGGCCACCCCAGACAAGGATCATCGTGTGCTCGCGCACGACGGGCGGCAAATCGGCACGCGCGCGATGCCAGGGCAACAATGCGGCGGCACCGGTCAGCAGACCAGCCTTGATCAGGTCGCGCCGGCCGGGATGGAGGATCGGGGGACGATCGGACATGTCTCGGGTCTTTCCTGCTGGACTTGCGCACGGGTTCGTGGTTGCGGGATTCCGCACCGCGGGTATCCGGCTGTCAAGCAAGCCAACGGGGGCGGTGCCGTTGATTGCGCCGTCAAACGACCCGGTGCAGCAGCACTTCGCCCGCGCGCAGCCGGCGGCCCTTTTCGGCGATCTTCACCAGGGCCGCGTTCGAGCATCTCGCCTGTTAGCCACGCGAGATGCGGGGTGACGACGGCGGTCGGCGTTTTTCAGCAGCGGGTCGAGCAAAGCTTTCGACGAGCGATCCACGTTGGCGCCGGCGCCCTCGACCCCGACCCCGTATCCACCGAAAGCCCGCCTGCCATCTCTGAGCTCGACAGCCTCGTGCGTCTCAATCGAGACGCCGGCAGGGGCGATGGCGCAGCCGGTGGCGCCACTGTCCAGGAAAATCTCGCCCTCGACAGTGGGCCGTCTGGCGCGAGCCACAGACCCGCCGGCCGAAGATCCGTTCGATGCGTGCCTCGGCCATTCGATACCCTCTGAGCAACCGAAAGAAGTTGGCGCGCCCGGATCCTACGTCCGGCCACCACAAGGGCAATCAACTCCAATGGGTGGTCGAGCTTCTTCGGTCTCGCGAGGTGAGTTGGGCCCAAATTGGCGGTGCGCTGGGTATCTCGCGCCAATCCGCGTGGGAGCGGTTTACCTGAGTGGCCCCGGTTGACGAGGCGTCGAGGCCGCGCCGAATTCAAACCGAGACCGCACCGATCGGTTGCGAGTACGGTTGGACGATGCCGTGACCGCAGCTCCCCAACATTCCCCGCAATCCGGTCTCGCCTTGCTGTCGGCCGGGTTTCGCCCGTTCTTCCTACTGTCCGCGCTGTGGTCGGCGCTCGCCATCCCTCTCTGGCTAATCTCCTTTGCCGGAGAGGGCGCCTTTCCGAGCGTCTTGCCGCCGCTGGTTTGGCACGTGCACGAGATGGTTTTCGGCTTTGGTGCCGCGACCGTCGCCGGGTTCTTGTTGACCGCGATCCCCGACTGGACCGACCGCCAGCCCCTACAGGGCGCGCCCCTCGCCTGCCTGGCGCTGCTGTGGGTCGCCGGCAGGGCGGGCGTGCTCATTTCGACGCGGATCGGCGCGGATGCCGCGGCGTTCCTCGATCTCGCCTTTCCCATTGCCTTCCTTGGCCTCGTCGCGCGCGAGATCGTCGCTGGACGGAACTGGCGCAACCTGCCGATCGTCGCTGCTCTCACCTTCCTGTTGCTTGGCAATCTTCTCGTCCATTTCGCAGCAGTCGGCATCACCGCAACCGCGGAAATCGGCAACCGGCTCGGCGTTGCCACTTTGCTGATGCTGATCAGCATTGTTGGTGGACGCATCATCCCGAGCTTTACACGAAACTGGCTCGCCAGAGAGCGCCCGGAAATCCCACCGCCAAGGGTCTTCGGCGGCCTCGACCGCACCGTCCTCGCCGTGACGGCGGTGGCCCTCGCCCTGTGGGTTCTCGAACCGGCACATCTCGCGACTGTGTGGGCTGCGCTCGCCGCGGGACTCGCACACAGCGCCCGTCTCGCACGCTGGCGCGGTTTTGCGACCTTGCGCGAGCCACTGCTCTGGGTTCTCCATCTCGGCTACGGCTGGCTCGCGCTTGGCTTCATTCTGCTCGCTCTCAGCGGCGCTGTGGCGCTGTTGCCGCAGACCGCGGCGCTTCATGCGCTGACCGCCGGCGCGATCGGCACGATGACGCTTGCCGTCATGACGCGGGCCTCGCTCGGCCATACCGGGCGCCCGCTCGCCGCCGGCCCGGGAACGACGGCGATCTATCTACTGGTCACCCTTGCTGCAGTGCTGCGCCTATTCGCTCCGCTCACCGCGGCGCACTATCTCGTTGTCCTGTCACTCGCCGGCGCGGCATGGAGCGGCGCCTTCGGGCTGTTTGTGCTGGTTTACGCTCGATCGCTGACGCTGCCCCGCTTGCAGCCGATCTGAGCGCCGAAGGACAGCCGAGCCCGCGCTTAGGGCGACGCGCGAGACTGCGCCGTCTCCGGCCGATACAGCATCGACCACATCGCCGCAATGGCGATCGCGATGCCGACGAGCAGGATAATCCAGAAAGAGACGAGCGGCGCCACGCCGATCACCCAGCGCACCAGCGCCACGACAAGAAGTACCACACCGAGCACAATGTTTGTTGCGCTTGGCCACCGCATGCGGTCGGTCTGTCGCGCCCACACCGCGAAGACGATTACGGCGATGGCGGCAGCCGTTAGGGCCGCATTGTTTAGCGCGCCCGCGGGGTTTGCGAAGATAGCGCTATAGGCGAGCCACAACCCGACCAGAATGTTGAGAAGGTTTCCGATCATGTTCTGACCCCCCGTTCTGATGCGTATGCTGGAGGAAGCGCCAAGTCATCCACGGCATAACGAAGAAAACGAGGCTGCTGCCGACGATCAGGCACTTCCAGCCGAACCCGAGCGGCGTCCACAGGATGATGGTGAGAGCGGCCAGTATGTGCAGCCCGTAGGCAGCAGCGGCCGAGCGCCCGAATATCGGGGCCTGACGAACCTGCGCAAGCGCCCAAAGAACTCCCCAGATGCCTGCGAGGAGAGCGTAGAGCCCGAGGAGCAAACCCGTTTCGAGGGTTGCCAGAGCGCTCATTGTGCAGGCGCTACAGCGGCAACGGCCGGAGCGCGCCGGCCCACAGTCAAGACATCCCAAACGAGCACGACGTAACCTGCGGTAAACACGATGGCCAAGAGGAATCGTGCAACCATGCCGTCGACGAACCACGCATTCTCCTGACCCGAAATGAACGCGTTCAATGTCGAACCGCCGATCGCGCGCTCGACGAAAGCTTGGACAAAGCCCGCCACCAACAGCGCTCCGGTCATCCCGACAAGGCCTAAATTGAGCGCCGCGAACGACCACTTCCAACGCGGCCCGTCGACAAACGCGAGGTTACGGGTCTTCTGCAAAACCAGGTAGAGGACCGAGATCACGCCGCAACCATAGGCTCCCCAGAACGCAAAATGCCCGTGCGACACGGTCCACTGCGTCCCGTGCGCATAAAGGTTGACTTGCGGCAAGGTGATCATGAACCCCCAGACGCCGGCGCCGATGAAATTGCCGAACGCCTCGGCCATCATCCAGTAGAGGGCGGGCCGGTTGGTCGTCTTCATGTGCTGCGCGCCGGCGTCGTACACAGCATGGACGACCATCCCCAGCAGCGGCAACGGCTCGAGCGCCGAGAAAAAGCCTCCGATCGTCAGCCAGTAATTCGGCGTCCCAATCCAGAAGTAGTGATGCCCAAGGCCGAGGATCCCGGTGCCGAGGACAAGCGCTACCTCGATGTAAAGCCACGTCTCGACAATCCTGCGCGAGGTACCGAGCAGCTGCATCAAGGCCAGGGCCATGATGCAGCCGATCAGGACCTCCCAGGTGGCCTCGACCCAGAGATGGACGAGCCACCACCACCAGAACAGATCTGCCGACATGTTGCTGATGGCCGGAAACGCGATCAGATAGAGCAGGATGAGTGGTATCAGGTCGATCATCAATACGGTGATGATCCCGGTGGTCTTGCGTGCGGCGATCGCGGTTCCCATCACGTTGTAGGCGAATACCACCATGATCACGACGATGCCGAGAGCTGCCCAGCGTGGTGCTTCGACATATTTTCTGCCTTGATTGATCAACCACAGTGCAGCCTCGTCGCTACCGCCGTATTGGACGAAGATGAACACCACCGCAACCACTGCGACCGCCGCGCAAAACACGTAAAACAATACCTCGGCGGCCCTGATTCCCGCAGTCTCGCGACCCAACTCCTCCGGTAGAAACCAGTAGATGGACCCCATGAACCCCATCAGAAGCCAGATCACCAATGTATTGATGTGCAGGATCTTCGCTATATTGAACGGCAGAATTCCGAACAGAAAATCAGGATTTAAATAGTAATAGGCCGCAATCAACCCGGAGACTGTCATAATACCAAAAAGAGTCATTGCGGCTGAGAAATATTTCAAAGCAAGCGTTTGCGAGCGATACATGGCGTTCTCCTACCGTCTTTGCTCGATTTGATTGAAGTTTGGGGGAAAGCCATTGGTGTCCACCGCCGACATCCACTTCAGATAGGCAACGAGGGCTTGGGCCTCCTCCTCCGAGACGCCGAGGTTCGGCATGGTACGCGTCCAGGTGCGATACTGCTCGGGATCCATCAAGAACTTCACCATCGCCCCTTCGCGCGTGTCGGCTCCGGTGACGGCCTGCCACGCCTCCCAATCGGGATCCAGCCAAGCCTTGGTGAGGTCCGGGGCGTAATAGGCGCCGTTGCCGAAGAAGGTGTGGCAATCGATGCAAGCGCGGCTCTGAATCACCATCTTGCCCTGGTCGATCAGCGTGGCCGCGGCAGATTCATCCAGCGACTTGCCGAACAGCGGCTCAGCCCCGCTGATCACCGGCACATCAAAGCCGCGATTGCTGTCGAATTTGTAATCGATGTGCTGGTTGATGACGGTGTAAGGCGGCACGTGCGAGCCGCCCGGACTGATCGCCGAGAGGCTGTCGATCGTCAGCATGATCAGCACGATCGACATTACAGCGATCGTACTGATCGCACCGGCACGCCAGAATACGGGATCATCAAAGTACATGCGTATGTCCCCTCCCCCTTCGGTGCACATCTAAGCGCATGACCTGTTTCGCCGATCTGTTCTCCGAAGCACAGTTGATATGCGGCACACAAGACACCGTCTCGGCCAGTTAGCAAACCTAGCCGAAGACTTGCGCGCGGGAATTGATTTGGATCAATCTGTGGTAGGCGCGACTCCAGGGCTCCTTCTCGGCATAAGCTGCGTCACCCGATGACGAGCACCCCATGGCCGCCGAGAACGGCGCCTAGGAGCGTGACGAGGCTCAATGCCAACAGTATCTGATGCAGCCGCTCGACGAGCCTAAAAGTCGATTCGGACCGGGTGTTGGCGCGTGTGAGGAGCCATCGATGCAGAAACAGCGGCTCGGCCACGAACAGCATCAGCGTAAACAGCAGCCACACTGCCACCATCGCATGCATCCACCAATATGAGGCCGAGAGAAAACGGTCCCATAAATCGAGCCGAACGAGCATGTAGAAGCCGGTGAAACCGGCGAGCGCTGTCGTGACGCGCGCCTGCCCGCCGAACCGGCGCTCGACGGTCTCGAAAATAACGAGCCGTTCCGCCGGGGCTTCTAAACTTCGCACCGCCGGCAACAATACCGTGGTCACGAAGGCCACGCCCCCGATCCACAGAACGACCGCGAGGACGTGGAGAGCTCGGGCGAGGGTTACGTCATCCACCGGGCTGGATCGCGCTCGCCCAGGCCCCGCGAATTTCGGCCAAGCGATCGGGCGGGTTGGCGAGCAGCGCTCGCGCGGCGCGGACGTTGCGCTCGACCCGGAGCCCGCCAATCCGCAGCGACCCGTAACCGCGACCGGGCCCACTTGACGCCGAACGAGGTGCTGCCGGCGCGAACCAGCCAGATGTCGGAGGAGACGCCGCCGGGCAGGTGCTCGAACCTCGCGGCAGCGCCGGACGCAATCAGCGCCGAGCGCGCAACGAAAGCGGCGATCGCCGGATCCGGGCTCGCCTCAGCCGTCGCCAACTCCTGCATTCATCGGGTCCCGCCCGTCAGGTCTCGCGTCTTTGCGTCCAGACGTAGAGGACGACCGCCACCCCGCCGGGGCGACCGGTCGCACCGCTTACTCTGTCTTCACCGGAAATAAGGTCCGGCGGACAGCGAGTGGGAGCCCCGGCTTGTTGCCGGGAGACTCCG
>Ga0310916_10002627_pt1 | contig 11024 bp, 10 predicted proteins | sample GREbulkMGLF176_FD_203444 | JGI IMG/M metagenome (GOLD analysis project Ga0310916, IMG submission 203444) | Lab enrichment of tropical soil microbial communities from Luquillo Experimental Forest, Puerto Rico - GRE.bulkMG.LF176 | ecosystem: Environmental > Terrestrial > Soil > Tropical forest >...
CCAATCGGCAGATTGCAGAGATAAAATGCGTGCACAAATCGCCGCCAATTCGGGGCGATTCGCATTGAACTGGGAAATCTCCGTTTGTGCAGGACTGCGTGGTGGCGGACGCAGTCGCAGTCGAACCGGTCTCAGCTTCGAGATTCCCTGCTAAACAGGGAAAAATACAGGGAATTTCATCAGAATCCGCCCGCTGCAGCATGGATCACCGCTGGAATTAGCCGATAATTCGGCCACTTTCGATCAGATTCCATGCAGATCGGAACAGGGAATTTTGGGAGAGGGAACAGGGAAAACTATTTTCAGAACAGGGAATTTCTCCCGTTGACTCCGGCACCCAACTTTATGCCGCAGCAGTTGGATTGACGCTGATCCGCTTAATTGGTTTCCGGCTCGGCTGCGATGAAGTGCGTGACTTTGGCCTCGCCAGTCAACTGGAAGCGGAGAACCGCCTCCTGCTGCAAACGATCGGCGTTCGTAACACGTTCGTGTTGGCGTAGATGCTCCATCCAGGACGCTACCAGGAATGTTTCGACAAAGCGTCCTTCCTCGGCGGTATCCTCGTACACGCCCCACCGATAGGCGCCGTCGCGACGCCGCTCCCTGCCGACTTTTTCCAGCGCCAACAAAAACGCTTCGCGATCCAGCGGACGGATGCAGTATTCGACCGTCACCAGGACCGGTCCGCGATCCTCCTCGATATCCTGTGTGGTGAGAGGTGCGGGCCAGTGCATCGATGGCGTCAGGTCGACGCTCGCCGCGATTTGCAGCTTCCAGCGCCACGTCAGCGGGATGGCTAGAGCCGCACCAAGAGCCGCAATAATAAGTGCGGCGGGCGGTCCGACGAAGGCGGCAACCTCGCCCCAGATTGCGCTGCCAATCGTCAGGCAACCGAAAAGCACCGTCGTGTACAACGCAAGTCCGCGCGCGCGTACCCAATCCGGCAGGGCAACCTGCGCCGACACTGTGAGCATCGCCACCACCCCGATCCAGGATGCCCCAGCCACCACACTGGCGAGGATCGCCGTCGCGGGCACTCGGGCAAGACCGTAGAGCACCATCGCAACAGCCTGGGCTAATGCTCCCACGGCCATCAGCCAATCTGGGCCTAGCTTTGGCTTCAGCCATGGCAGGAAGAATGCGCCGCACACGGCACTCGCCCCGATAACGCCGAGGAGCACGCCGTAGATCTCTGGGCCACTGGCGATCTGCTCGCGGGCGACCAGTGGCAGCAACGCCCAATAGGCGCTTGCGAACAGAAAAAACCCGGCGGCCCGCACCATCGTTGCAAGGAGAGCCGGACTATATCTGGCGTAGCGCAGACCGGCCGAGACTGCTTGACCGAAACGTTCCGGGGGCAGCAGCGTTCTGGACCTTCTCGCCTCGCGCCACCACAGCAATGCCCCGAGAATGCCGAGATTGGAGATGGCGTTGATCCAGAATGGCGCGACGATGCCGAAGCCGGAGATCGTCACTCCGCCGAGCGCGGGACCGAGCGCGCGCGAAATATTCACACCAACGCTGTTGGCGGCGATGGCGGCAGGCAAGTTCTCCTTGGGAACGAGTTGCGGCACGACAGACTGCCACGCCGGTACGGTCAAGGCTCCGGCGGCGCCGACAAGGAACGTGAACAGCAGCAGATTTCCGGGCGTAGCCCAACCAAGGCCTACGATCACCGCATAGATCGCGGAAACTATCGTCGTCAGCGTCTCAACGACGATCAGGAACTTGCGCTTGTCAAAAATGTCCGCGAGTGCTCCTGCGGGTAGTGCCAGCAGACAAATCGGCAAAGTGTCGGCTGCCTGCACCAGCGCTACGATGAAGGGATCGGGGTTGAGGCTTGTCATGAGCCAACCCGAGGCGGCGCTATACATCCAGCCGCCGATGTTGGAAATGAGCGTCGCCGTCCAGATGACCGCGAAAGCGGCTTGACGGAAAGGCGCCGCGAAGGACACCGGCCTCCCCGAAGCCGCGCCAGTTGTGCTCATCGCTAGCCCGAGCAAACAGAACAAATAATATAATCATTCACCTTCAAGCGGGAATCAAAGCCCCGAAAAGCGCATTTGCTAAGCAAGTCGCATTCTAAGAGCTGGCGCCGATTCGACCATAACGCCGATATTCGTGGGAACGTGGCTGTTCTCGCCGCGAGCTTAGCTTCGGTCGGATCGGTCGCCATAACGTTCGCCTTACTGGTCGGTGTGATGCCCATAGCTGGAGAGATCCTCAAGCTGGTCTGGATCGCGAATCTGGAACCTCTGTCGTCTATCGGTCTAGTTGACGCTGGATTGCGACTCTGAAATCACTCAGTCATGATGGAACGTGCTGAACACAAACGAAAATTCCAAAGCAAACCATGCTGGTCATGGAGTGGTGCCGAGGCATTAAATTTCTCGGAACAAACCGATCTTAGGCCGCTTCTGGCAATGCTGGCCGCCAAACAGTCTTCCGATGAACAGATTTTAGCTTTCCTCGTCGACTTACGCGCGCGCTTTCAACGATGGTTGCATCAGGATGAATTCGGGCCGACCCGCAGGCAACAGACTGCCGCGCTTAGCGCCCTTAAGAAGTCGCTCCAAACACTGCAACGGCAGCTAGCCAAAGGTGCACCCTCACAAAGACAGCAGTTCGATGCAACGCTGCGCAGTGGCGGTGACCGTTCGGCTGCAACGCTAGAGCGGATTTACGAGGCTGCTGGCGATTTCGAACGCGATTTGCGGATTGCTGGCGCGTCTAATCGACATATCGACTGGGCAGCAAGAATTAAGACCTGCGCTGAGACAACGATGGCGCAGGGCCAATCCCTTGATACCAACGCGGATGGCGAAATCTTGCTGACCACCCTTCAGCATCGCTTTGACCCATTGCAAACGTGTCCCCCTGATTTCGGTTTGGCGGACGCTGAGCAGTGGTTAAGTGCCTATTGGAATGTAGTCGACCAAACACTCTGCCGGCTCAATGAAAGGGGCGGTGCAGAAGACCGCGTGTCACTAAAGCTTTTGGTCGAGCAGCTTTGCGAGTTCTGGGAATGTGAAACCGGTCGCCCGGTGACAGCTCATGGAATGATCAAGCTCGAATATACCCAGCGCACCGAAACCGAAGCCGGTCGCTTTGTTACTTCAGCCGTTGAGGCAATGCTCCCTGAGTCGTCTTGGTCTGACGAACATGGTGAGTTATCCCACTCGATTCGTGCCACGACTTTTCTGCCCTTTTGGCAGGCCGACCGTGCGCGACAAATCCTTGTAATTATGAGAGGTTTTGTAAAACGGCGATCAAAAACCCGAGGGGACATGCTGCATAAAAAATTGGCGTCCAATTCCGTCAATGCGGTGTCGGCACTCAGTGCTGTAGCAAGGCAGGATGATGAAAAATCGCGCCCTGCAGTCCCGCCGCCGCGGCCAGATGCCGACCGTGCCCGAAAGCTTTCGCCCGTCCCTTGCGGGCGCGCTGACGATTGAGAATCTCCCAGTCAAAGATCTGCGGCGTTACCAGAATAACCCTCGCCTCCACCCGAAAGCACAAATCGACAAGCTCGTCCGCGCTATAGATGAGTTTGGATTTCTAATCCCGGTCCTCATCGACAGCCAAAACAACGTTCTCGCCGGCCATGCCAGGCTTGAGGCAGCCGACCAACTTTCGCTGCCTTGTGTTCCTTGCGTTCGGGCCAGTCATTTAACCGAAACCCAGAAGCGCACATTCATAATTCTCGACAATCGAATAACCGAGGAGGCCAAGTGGGATTTTCAGCTCTTGGCAAAGGAGATCGAATTTCTGCAGGACGAAGGTATTGATCTGACGACGACTGGTTTTGAAATTCCGGAAATCGAAATGATTTTCGACGCGGTGACGCCAAACACGTGCAATGCCGCGACCGATGACGTGCTTCCGAGCCTTGCTTCAGGCAAGGTCATCACTAGGCCCGGCGATTTATGGATTCTCGGTGACCACCGGCTCTTCTGCGGCGAGGCGCGCCGACGGGAATCGTTTGAGGCTCTGCTCTCTGGGGAGACAGCCCAGCTTGCATTCGTCGATCCGCCTTACAACGTAAAAATCCGCGGTCACGTCTCGGGCAACGGCCGGGTCCAACATCGCGAATTCATGCAGGCCAGCGGTGAAAAGACGTCCGCTCAGTTTACGAAATTCCTCGAGGAATCGCTGGATTTGCTCGCCGAACACTCCGTCGATGGCGCCATTCATTTCATCTGCTGTGACTGGCGGCACGTGGGCGAAATGCTGGCAGCCGGTCGGCGTATTTATTACGAACTGAAAAACCTCGTCGTCTGGAACAAAACCAATGCCGGAATGGGCTCGTTTTATCGGAGCCAGCACGAATTGATTTTCGTTTGGAAGAACGGCCGCGGCAAGCATGTCAATAACATTGAACTTGGGCGATATGGTCGCAACCGCAGCAATGTCTGGACTTATGCGGGCGTCAATGCCTTTGGGGCAGACCGTCTGGACGAACTCGCCATGCATCCGACCGTCAAGCCGGTTGCCCTTGTCACCGATGCCATTCGCGACTGTTCGTGCCGCGGCGACATCGTACTGGACAGTTTTGGTGGCAGCGGCACAACCCTGATCGCTTGCGAGCGCACACATCGTAACGGTCGGCTTATCGAGCTTGACCCCGTCTACTGCGATCAAATTGTTCGCCGCTGGCAAAAGCTGACGGGGAAACCGGCTTTGCACGGCAGCACTGGGCAGCCGTTCGATAATACCAAATCTCGACGGAGCACTGGCAAATGAAGGTAAGAAACTCACGTCAAAGGACGCTGGTCAGCGATCACGGTTACGCCGTTGGTTATGGCAAGCCGCCCGTCACGTCGCGGTTCAGGCCCGGGCAGACGGGCAACGCTAAGGGTCGACCCAAGGGCCACAAAAACCTCAAAACACTAATCCGGCAAGCGATGACAGCACGGATCGTGATCCAAGAGGGTTCGAGCAACAGGCAGGTTAGCAAGATCGAAGGCGTCGTGCTGCGACAGCTGCAAAATGCGCTCAAAGGGAATGACCGCTCGGCGATGGCGGTTATCAGGATGGCGGTTCAATTGGGCTTCCTCGACGACGTCGCCGATGGCAACCAGGGCGAGGCCACACTGAGTGCCACTGACGAACGTATTTTGCAGGAACTCATGGCTCGCCGCGGAGGAAAACGCCGATGAGCAAGCGCAAGCCTTATGGACAAATCGATCATCCCTCTGCGGAGCGTTTGTTCGCCCAATTGAGCCCGGCAGCTCGACGCAGATTCTTTGAACTGCAGCTAGCGAATGATTTCCCTGCCTTCGTGATGAAGGTTTTCGAGACAGTCTCGGGCGGGAACGTATTCCTGTCGAATTGGCACATCGATGCAATGACCTATGCGGGGCAGCGGGTAATCGATGGAAAGCTCAAGCGGTTGATCGTCACTGTGCCGCCGCGACATTTGAAATCCATCATTTTCTCAGTCGCCTTGCCTGCCTTTCTGCTCGGGCATGATCCGACGCAGCGCATCATATGCGTAAGTTATTCAAATGACTTGGCTACTAAACATGCAAATGACTTTCGTGCGGTTTTGAGTTCGAGCTGGTATCGCCGCATTTTCCCTGACGCCAAAATTAGCCGCGAGAAGGATACGCAAAACGAGACTCTGACAACATCACGCGGCTATCGCCTAGCAACATCGCTGGGCGGGACCCTAACCGGTCGAGGCGCAGACCTGATCGTCATGGATGACCCACAGAAGCCCGAAGAGGCGCTGTCAGAGGCTAGTCGCAATCACGCCGCGCAATGGTTCGATACGACGCTGTTGTCGCGTCTTGATTCCAAAGCCGACGGCGCCGTTATCCTTGTTATGCAGCGTCTTCATGAAGATGATTTGGCGGGGCGCCTGCTCGAAAAAGGCGGTTGGCATCACCTAAAAATCCCGGCCATTGCACAACAAGATGAGCGGGTCCGAGTCGGGCCTCGCCGGACTATTCGCCGTAAGACCGGCACGGTCATCGACGCGCGTCGCGAGTCGTTAGAAGCCCTCGATAGTCTCAGGCAGAGCATGGGTGCGCTTCACTTTTCTGCCCAGTACCAGCAAGAACCCATTCCACTTGAAGGTAATCTCATCAAGCTGGAATGGTTCAAAGAATATGAGGTCGCGCCCACTTATACTCACAACGACAAGCTCGCCATCAGCATCGATACGGCTATGAAAGGTGAGCAGCTTGCGGATTTCTCCGTCGCTACGGTTTGGCTAGTTCGTGGCGAGCACAGTTTTCTGATCGATCTCTGGCGCGAACGCGTCGATTACCCCAACCTCAAACACGCCATAACTCGACTTCGGGCAAAATACCCGCAGGCTTCGCTGCTGATCGAGGACAAGGGTTCTGGAACGAGCCTGATCCAAGAGCTGCGTTCCGGCGATGTTGGGGTCATTGCAATCAATCCGGAAGGGGACAAAATCACACGTTGCTCGGCAATCTCGGCTCAGTTTGAGGCGGGTTCCGTATTTTTTCCCAAAAGTGCCCCCTGGCTAGATAACCTTAAGGCCGAGCTTCTTGGATTTCCAAACGTAAAGCATGACGACCAGGTCGATTCTGTTACGCAAGCCCTCAGTTGGATTGCGCGGCACCGTCAAACTCAAACCCGCTGGGTTGCGCCAATTATTGTAACAAAGCCGCGTAGATATTTCGGCGATCCAAATCCTTATCGGTGGATGGGCTATGACTGAGGCCGATGTAGGCTATCTGCGCATAGCAACTCGTAGCTGCTAGGGCGCCAAGGACCGCCCACCAGGCGGTGGCAATATCGCCACTTCAGAGCATGCAGGGCACTGGGGGGAACCCAAGCCATGCGATATTTCGCACCGATCCCGAGGCGTTCGGTCCGGACCGGGTCGGCACAAAGGACTGGCATTCGCCCGCGAATAGAGCGGTACTGTCGTCAGACTTGGGCGCCCTGAGTGCTCCGAGATCCTGCCCCGCCGGCGTTATCGTCGATGCGGGGCTTCGGTGGTGCGACGTCGACGTCGTCGAGCCGAATGGAGGATCTCAATGTCAAAGTCTGTCAAGAAGCTTACAAAATCACCATTGTCTGCTAAGGCGGCAAAGCCCGCCCACAGGTCTGCTGACGAGCCGAAGACCAACAAGACCGACGCGCGCTCGAAGCAAGCGCGCGTCATCGCGATGCTGCGATCGCCGACAGGCACCACGATCGCCGCCATCATGAAAGCCACCGGATGGCAGCCACATTCGGTCCGCGGCTTTCTTGCCGGGGTGGTGCGCAAGCGCCTCACGCTCACGCTCACCTCGAAGAAGGTCAACGGCAGCCGGATCTACCAGATCACAAGCGAAGACGGCGCCAAGGTCAGCGTCCGTCAGGTCGCCTGAAATCGCGATGTCGCGGGTCAGGATCGGTCCGGCGTTGCCGGACCGAGAGGCACTTGATGTCGAGATTGCGCGCCTGCGCGATCTCGACATCGCAGCGCTGCGCAGCCGCTGGCATACCGTGTACGGGCGCCGACCACCCGGGCATCTGCCCCGTCATCTGCTGTTTCGAATCCTGGCTTACCGGCTGCAGGCCGACCGGTGGGGTGACCTCGATGGTGCGAGCCGGCGGCTGCTTGATGCTTCGGGCTCGCCTGAGAAGGCCGGGCAGAACGCCGCGAACTTGGTGCGGCGCATCGCCGATGTCCGGCCCGGCACTAGCTTGGGCCGCGAATGGAACGGGCACCTGCACCGGGTGACGGTGCTCGCTGATGGCTTTGCCTGGAACGGCAACGCCTATTCCAGTTTGTCTCAGGTCGCCTTCGCGATTACCGGCACCCGTTGGAATGGGCCGCGGTTCTTTGGCCTGCGCGACAAGCCATCAAAGCGCTCCACAGCATGAAGCCCAGAGCGGCAAAGACGGTTCGCTGCGCGATCTATACCCGGGTCTCGACTGACCAGGGGCTGGAGCAGGACTTTAAGGTCAACAATCACAACGCCAAATGGACCAAATCCGAGGGTCTATTGATCGGCCGCCTGTTCGATGACCGCGGCAACCGCATGAGCCCGAGCCATGCCCGCAAGGGTCATGTCAAATACCGATACTACCTGTCGGCTGCCCTGCTCCAGGGTACCGCCGCGCATGCCGGGTCAGTGCGTCGCGTGCCGGCCAGTGAGATCGAGGCGCTGGTTATCAAAGCGGTTCGGGACCATCTCAAACCGTCAGAGCCCATTGATGACCGCAGTCTCGTCCATGCTCACGTCGCGCGCATCGAGGTCCGGCCAGACCAGTTGGTCATTCATCTTGCCGAGCCACCAAGCACTCTTCAGGTGCCTTGGCAGAAGACACCGGCAAGGCGGCGCCGTGAAATCCTTCTGCCCGAGGGGATTTGCCCGGAGCAGGCGCGACCGATGCGTTCTGAAACACGTGCGCGATTGGTGGCAGTGATTGCCCGTGGCCGCCGTTGGCTTGATGAACTCGTCGCTGACCAAACAGCAAGTGCTGAGAACATCGCGAGGCGGGAGCGTTGCAGCGCGCGAAAGATCAACATGACAATCTCGCTGGCTTTCCTCGCCCCCGATCTCGTCAAGGCCGCAATCGATGGTCGGCTTCCCCAAGGCATGGGCGTTGCTCGCCTCACCGACTTGCCGGCGGAGTGGTCCCGCCAGCACCAGATACTCGGCTTTCCGGCGCAATAATCGCACAGCAGACTCGAACAGGGTCTCGGCGGTAATGGTCTCCGTGCGAAGAAACGCAATTTTTGCGACAGAAAAACGTGCTCGTACACGCAAGGCGCTCACTTCCAGGCCGTTCGCACGCAGGCAGGAAATCGCACAAGCGGGTCCGTGCAATGCTCACAGCTGATAATCGTTTGGTTGGAAGTTCGAGTCCTCCCAACCCCACCACCAAATTATTGAGATTTTTGCCGCTTCGCCTTTGCGATTTCCGACTGGACCAATGGTACGACCAAAGAAACGTTCTGTGATTGTTTCGAAGTGATCGCCTGGGCGGCGCCGCGCATGTAGTCTGGGTGGTGGTGACCGTAGGTCCGCTCGATCATCGCAGCCGACATGCCCAAATACCCGGCCGCCTGCCAGATCGGCACGCCCCGCTGCATCAGCCACGTTGCCGCGGTGTGCCGCAACGTATGCGGCGTGACCCAGCCCCATAGCCCGCCAAGTTTGACCGCGTGTCTGAAGCCGGTCTTGACCGACTTGACCGGCGCGCCGTGCCATTCGACAAAATGCGAGGTGACTAGGCCACGCCGAACCCACCGGCGCATGTGGGCAAGCAGACGTGGTGGAATCGGCGCTGGCGTCTGCCGCTTGGTCGTCGGTCGGCGGCCCACTGCCAGCCGGTAAAAAATGCCCTGGTCGAGATCAACGAACGAGTGACCGAGCCCGCGGTATGGCGACGCCGACGCAACCGCACTAGCGCGCGTACCTGTGTACAAGCCGATCAGGATGAATCGCGCCAAATGCCGTAAGGGCCTCTTATCGGTCGCAATGGGTGCGCCTTTGCGGGAGGCAACTCCTCACTCGGGCGATTTCCAGAGAGCGTCGGCCGGTAGAAAATCGTCGTCAACTTGCCGTGATTGCATCGGGAACGGCCCAAGCACTCGGTCTTCAGCATTTCAAAGCGTGCAATTAATAGCCGCCTTGGAGCGCACCGCCTAAATTCGGCCGGGGAAGGAATTTCGCAGTGCAGCCAGAAATTTTGTCGCGATCTTCTCGAAACCAGGTTCAGTCGGATGTAGTTCGTTTGCCCAGTCGGATGTTTTGTCGTCAATGGATTGCGGGGGAATCAACGTACCTTGCGTTTTTACATAAACAACTCGCGGCTTATATTCGCCCTCAAGCGCCAAGAATAGCGTATCCAATTCTCGCAAAAGGGCTTCAACGAGTGCAGATGCACTCGTGAAGTCTGTCCATTGCCGGTAATCGAGGGATGGCTTCAACCACGGACCTCTTGCATATCCACCCGTGAGGAGGGGGCAGGCGCCTACCCCTGTTGGTCGGGCAAAGTCATACGAATGAATAAAAATTTTGCAGTTGGGCTGAATGTCTCCACAAATTGCAAAGAGGTCTCTGTAAGCCGTCTCGACCACTCCCAGGATGTCCGAAAAGGCTTTCTGATTGATACCCCTGTCGCTCCCGGTGTTATCCGTAATCCACAAGCAGAACTGGTCACCAGCTACGTCATCGCCGCCTCCAGAGAAAAGCAACGCATCAAACTCACCCTGCTCAGGGTCGCTTAATGTGTTGATAATTTGCTCGCGCTTTTCAACACCAAGCGTTGCGGTCGTCGGATCGCCGGCCACTGCTAGGTCGAGGACAATGGGCGTGGGATTACCGTCCTGCCTGACGTAATCGATTACGTCCCATGATAGCGGATAACTAAACCACGAATCCCCATCAGCTAAGATGTTAAGCTGGCGTCCAGCTTCAGCCTTTTTTAAAGCAACACTTCTTTTATGTTCCTCAACTCGTCGTCGTCGCTCATCGTGGATTTTTTCGTATACGGAATGCAAATCAGCCGGGTTTTTATTGTCGGGCATGACAACACCTCCATCGAATGGATAGGCCGCATGTACAAGCAAGCTTATTGCCCGAGGCAGCACGGAAGCCCACTGAAGGATAATCTTGACACAAGATCCTTCACTGTTTCCGTCGCTGCGACGCGGCATGCCCTTAACGCTTTGAGACGGCAACCTTGGCAGCGGCGACAATCGTAGCGGGTTCAAACTGGGAGACAGGAAGTGGCTAGGTTGGCTTAGCAATGTCCGCTTTGGGTCAAAAGATGGGGTAATCGGCCGGCGTTCTTGTGGATAGCTAAAGATTTGAGGTGCTGCGCTTCAGGCTGATGGTGAAACGAGGTCCGCGGATGCGGCCTCAAGCATCAGTAGGAGAAGCGCAGCATGGACTATTTTGCGGGACTGGACGTTTCGGTCAAGGACACGAGCGTCTGCATTGTGGATGGCACAGGCAAGATCACCCGAGAAGTGAAGGTGGCGAGTGAACCTGACGCTCTGCTCGCGGTTCTGAACAATCCTGCCTACCACTTCAAGCGGATTG
>Ga0310916_10002630_pt1 | contig 11020 bp, 6 predicted proteins | sample GREbulkMGLF176_FD_203444 | JGI IMG/M metagenome (GOLD analysis project Ga0310916, IMG submission 203444) | Lab enrichment of tropical soil microbial communities from Luquillo Experimental Forest, Puerto Rico - GRE.bulkMG.LF176 | ecosystem: Environmental > Terrestrial > Soil > Tropical forest >...
CGAAGGCTGTTTCGGCATCGAGTCTCCTTGCCGTTTGCTACAGATAATGTAGCATATCGCTACGCTTATTGTAGCACAGGAGTCCAGCCATGCCGCGAATTGCTCCGCTTGAGCCGCCTTATGAACCGGAGATCCAGGGGCAGTTCGACCGCATCATGCGCGGCGCGCCGCCGCTGATGCTGTTTCGCGTGGTCGCCTCCAACGCGCGCGCCTGGGAAAAATTCCGCGCCGGTAGCCTCTTGGACCGGGGTCCGCTCACGTTGCGGGAGCGCGAAATCGTCATCGACCGCACCTGTGCATTGACGCGATGCGAATACGAATGGGGCGTACATGTTGCGGCCTTCGCAAAAGCCGCGCAACTGACCGAGGCGCAAATTCGCGCCACCGTGCTCGATGGTGCCGCTGCACCATGCTGGCCTGCGGCGGAGCAGGCCCTGATCGCAGCCGTCGATGCGCTGCATTTGCGAGCCACCCTGAGCGAAGACGAATTCGACGCGCTGTCGGCGCATTACGAGGATGCGAAGATTTTCGAAATCATCCTGTTGTGCGGCTTCTACCGGACCGTGTCGTATCTGGCGAACGGGCTTGATCTGCCGCTTGAGGCAAACGCGGCAAGGTTTCCTGGTTGACACCTTCTCCCCGCTAGCGGGGCGAGGTGAAAGAGTCCCTACACCACTCCGGCGCGGAGGATGTCGTGCAGATGCACGATGCCGATCGGCCTTCCGCCATCGGTCACGATCAGCGCCGTGATCTTCGACGAGTTGAGGATTTCCAGCGCTTCGCTGGCGAGCAGGTCGCCGCGAATCGTCTTCGGATTCCTGGTCATCACGTCATCGACCACGGCAGTCATGAGATCGGGGCGCATGTGTCGGCGCAAATCGCCGTCGGTGACGATGCCGACGATCGCGCCATGCGCGTCGACGATACCGACGCAGCCGAAACCTTTCGAGGTCATCTCGACCAGCGCGTCCGACATCCCGGTCCCGAGCGGCTTCAACGGCACCGTATCGCCGGTGTGCATGATGTCGCGGGTGAATTTGAGCATCGCGCCGAGTTTGCCGCCGGGGTGCAGCACGCTGAAATCGACGGAAGTGAAACCGCGGCCCTCCAGCAACGCGATCGCCAGCGCATCGCCGAGCGCAAGCAGCATCAGCGAGGAGGTGGTGGGTGCGAGATTGTGCGGACAGGCTTCGCGTGCTTTCGGCAGCGCCAGGGCGATATCGGCGGCCCTGCTGAGCGTGGAGTCGGGCTCGGCGGTCATGGCGATCACCGCGATGCGGAAGCGCTTGGCATAGGTGATCAGGGTTTTCATCTCCGGCTGCTCGCCGGACCACGACAGCGCCAGGATCACGTCGTCGGTGGTGATCATGCCGAGATCGCCGTGACCGGCTTCGGCCGCATGCACGAAAAACGCGGGAGTGCCCGTGGAGGCGAAGGTGGCCGCGATCTTGCGGCCGATATGGCCGGATTTGCCGAGGCCGGTGACGATCAACCGTCCTTTGGCGTTACGAATGAGATCGGTCGCGCGCGCAAATGCCTCGCCGAGCTCGCCTTGCAGCGCCGCCGTGATCGCGGCGATCCCATCGCCCTCCGCGTCGAGCGTGCGCAGCGCGGATTGAACGGACGCGTCCACAGGGTTTGTGCCGGATGATGACGTCATCAGCGGTTTCGAATTGGGCATGCTTGTTTCCGGAAGAATCAAGGCGTCGAGTGCGGCGACATTTTAAGGTTTCTTAACATGGCAAAAAGCGGGAGGCGACGCACGGTCCGCCTCTCAACGGCTCATTAACCATAATTGTTTTAACTCCGTTAACGACGTTTTCCAGCAGGCCAGCGCGGGCTCTGGAACCGGGACGTCAAGCGTATGAATTCGTTGAGGTATTCTCGTCGTGGGATCGGGTCCAGCAACGGGCCGAAGCAGGCGCGCATCCGCTGTTCGCGCCGTCTTGCCATGCCTTGTGCTGATCGCCTTCGATATTTCCTCGGCGCAGGCCCAGACCTTCACCCCCGATCTCTTGCGCCCCGGTCGCGACGGATTCCTCCCGCCGCAGGATTCTCCCTTGCGGAAGATCAGCGAGAACGGCGCCGGGAGTCTCGGCGATGCCGCCAGCGACGAGTGGCCTCGCAATCGCACGCCGGCGCCCTCACGTATCGGCAGTGTTCCCGTTTACGGCCTCTCAGCCGCCAGCGGCGCCGCGCAGGTCGGCTTCGATTAGCTTAATCGCACGCGCAGGAGGCCGAAATATTATCCCGGCCAGGCCAGGCCCAGGGCGCCAGGACCGGGCACGCCGGCTCCCGCCGCAACGGCACCGGCGAGTTCGAGCGGGCGCGTGCGCTTGTCCGTTCCACCGTCCGAGACCGCCCACAAGCCGCCGATCCCTCCGGCGATGGCCGGCACGGTCGACGGCCAGCCGCCGCGCAGGCGGCTGAAAACCGACGACGATCCATTCGGCGCGGTCGGCGATTACGCCGGCAGCTTTCTGATCAAGTCGGCCGTCGAACTGCGTGGCGGCTACGACACCAATCCGGGCCGCCTTCCTGTGCCGATCGGCGACCCGCTTTGGGTCGTCGCGCCGGAATTCCTCGCCGTCTCCGATTGGGAGCGGCACGCGCTGGTGGCGGACCTGCGCGGCTCCTTCACCGGGTACGGCCACAGCCTTCCGCCGATCGTCGATGGCGCGATCTCGGCGGCGCCGACCGATATCAACCGGCCGGATTTCCTCGGCCATGTCGACGGCCGTCTCGACGTCACCGAAGATACGAGGATCACCTCGCAACTGCGGCTGCGTGTCGCCACCGACAATCCCGGCAGCCCGAACATTCAGGCTGGTCTCGCGCGCTATCCCGACTACGCGACGTTCGGCACGACGGTCGGCATCGATCAGAGATTCAACCGGCTTGACATTGCCGCCGGTGCAACTTTCGACCGCACCGTCTACCAGAACTCCCTGCTGACCGACGGCACCATCTCCAGCAATGCCGATCGCGCCTACAATCAATATGGCGGGGTCGGGCGCGTCAGCTACGAGCTGACGCCTGCGGTGAAACCGTTCGTCGAGGTCGAAGGCGACAGCCGCTTTCACGATCAGCTGATCGACAATTCCGGCTATGCGCGCAATTCCAATGGCGGCTACGCCAGGGCCGGGACCTCGTTCGAACTGTCGCGGCTTCTGATTGGAGAAATCTCGATCGGCTACGCGGCACGCGATTATCAGGATCCACGCCTCAGTCAGATTGCGGGATTCTTGAGTGCGTCCTCGCTGACCTGGACCGCAACGCCGCTGACCACGGCCAAATTCTATTCCACCACCTCGATCGACGAAGTCATCGTGCCCGGCGTCTCCGGCGTGCTGACGCACACCTACACCTTCGAGGTCGATCACGATTTCCGACGCTGGCTGACGGCGATCGGCAAGTTCACCTACGGCACCTACAACTATCAGGGCGATGGACGGTTCGATCGAACCTACTCGCTCGAGGGCGACGTGCTCTACAAGCTGACCCGTTATCTCTGGCTCAAGGGCACACTGCAGTGGAATAGCCTGAACTCGAACGTCGTTGGCGCCAGTTCGACCTCGACGGTGATGCTGCTGGGCGTGCGGGTGCAGAATTAGGTTTTGGGCCGTCGTCACACGCGGGCTTGACCCGCGTGTCCATCAGGCTTCGAAAGATTTATGTGTGTTGGATGGATAGCCGGCATAGGCGAGCGGGAGCGACGCCGTTCACTGACGATCGGTCACCCCGGCAGATTCGTCGTGCCCATCAGGAAGGTGTCGATCGAGCGCGCGCAGAGCCGGCCCTCGCGGATCGCCCAGACGACGAGCGATTGTCCGCGGCGCATGTCGCCAGCCGAGAACACTTTTGGCAGCGAGGTCTGGTAGTCGGCGGTGTTGGCGCGCACATTGCCGCGCGGGTCGAGCTCGACGCCGAGCCTCTTCAACAAGCCCTCATGCACGGGGTGGACGAAACCCATCGCCAGCAGCACGAACTGGGCCTCGATTTCGAATTCGGTTCCCGCAATCGGCTTGAACTTGTCGTCGACCTCTACGCAATGCAACTTGTCTACCTTGCCGTCGGCGCCTGAAAAGCGTTGCGTCAGCACCGCGTATTCGCGCTGCGCGCCTTCGGCTTGGCTCGAGGAGGTCCGCATTTTCAATGGCCAGTTCGGCCAAGTCAGGCCCTTGTTCTCGCGCTCAGGCGGCGCCGGCAGGATCTCGAGCTGGGTCACGGAGAGCGCACCCTGGCGGAACGAAGTGCCGATGCAGTCCGATCCGGTGTCGCCGCCGCCGATCACCACCACATGCTTGCCGCCGGCGAGAATGTCGCTCTCGTCGCCGAGCGGTTCGTTGCTGACGCGGCGGTTCTGCTGCGGCAGGAAATCCATCGCGAAATGAATGCCGGCAAGATCACGGCCGGGAATCGGCAGGTCGCGCGGGGCCTCGGCGCCGCCGGTAAGCGCGAGTGCGTCGTATTCGTCGAGCAGTTGTTTCGGATCGACCGCACTAGCAAGGCCGACATGGGCGTCGTAATGGAAGGTGACGCCCTCGGCTTCCATCTGCGCGACGCGTCGGTCGACGAAATGCTTCTCCATCTTGAAGTCGGGAATACCGTAACGCAAAAGCCCGCCGGCCTTGGCGTACTTCTCGAACACATGCACGTCGTGACCGGCGCGCGCGAGCTGCTGTGCGCAGGCCAGTCCCGCAGGTCCCGAGCCGATGACCGCAACCTTCTTGCCGGTCCTGGTCGTGGGGATTTCCGGCTTGACCCAGCCGTTCTCCCAGGCGCGGTCGACGATCGCGCATTCGATGGTTTTGATGGTGACCGGGTTGTCGTCGATGTTGAGCGTGCAGGAGGCCTCGCAAGGCGCGGGGCAGATGCGCCCCGTGAATTCCGGAAAGTTGTTGGTCGAATGCAGGTTGCGCGAGGCTTCTTCCCAGTTGCCTTGGTAGACGAGGTCGTTGAAATCCGGGATCTGGTTGTTGACGGGGCAGCCCGGGGTACCCGGCGCCACCGACCCGGTGCCGTGACAATAGGGAATGCCGCAATTCATGCAGCGCGCGGCCTGGTCGCGCGTTTCCTTCTCCGTCAGCGGAACGACGAATTCGCGAAAGTGCTTCACGCGTTCGGCGACGGGCTTGTACTTGCGATCGTGCCGTTCGATTTCCAGAAAACCTGTGACCTTGCCCATTAAAGAACCTTAACCCCACTCTGTCTCGGCCTCATGGTTCGAGACGGCGCCTTCGCGCCTCCTCACCATGAGGAATAACCAATTTTTCCCCTCATCCTGAGGAGGCCGCAAGGCGGCCATCTCGAAGGATGAAGCCCCGATCTTTTACGCCCCAATCGCGATTTTTGGTTCGGCGTCGGCATCCGCCCTCAATTCCTTCAGCGCGCGGCGGTACTCCACCGGCATCACCTTGCGGAATTTCGGCAGCCAGGCCGTCCAATTGCCGAGAATTTCGGCAGCACGCTTCGAGCCCGTCAGTTTGGCGTGACGCGTGACCAACACGTGCAGCCGTTCGACGTCGGACTCGAGCAGGTTCTGGAACACGTCGACCCGGCCGTGGGATTCGAGATCGCCGGACTGGTGATTGGTGTCCTCGTTGATCATCTCTTCAGACAACACCGGCTCGAGATCGACCATCGACATGTTGCAGAGTTTTTGGAAGTCACCGGCCTCGTCCAGCACATAGGCAATGCCGCCGGACATGCCAGCCGCGAAGTTGCGTCCCGTCTTGCCGAGCACGACGACAATACCGCCGGTCATGTATTCGCAGCAGTGATCGCCGGCGCCTTCGACCACGGCAATGGCCCCGGAGTTGCGCACGGCGAACCGTTCGCCGGCGATGCCGCGGAAATAGCATTCGCCTTCGATGGCGCCGTACATCACCGTGTTGCCGACGATGATGGATTCTTCCGGCACGATGCCGGACTGGCGCGGCGGCCTGACGATAATGCGGCCGCCGGACAAGCCCTTGCCGACATAATCGTTGGCCTCACCCTCGAGATCGAAAGTGACGCCGCTGGCAAGCCAGGCGCCGAAGGCCTGGCCGGCGGTGCCGTTGAAATTCACCTGGATGGTGTCGAGCGGCAGGCCGGCATGGCCATAGATCTTGGCCACCGCGCCTGAAAGCATCGCACCGGCGCTGCGGTCGGTGTTGTTGATCTCCATCTCGATCTTGACCGGCGCGCCGCGGTCGAGCGCTGCTTGTGCCTTCTGGATCAGCTTGCGGTCGAGCACATTTTCCAGGTGATGGTTCTGCGGCTCCGCGTGATAGATTTTCTGGCCCTTCTCTTCCTTCTGCCGCACGAACAGTTTCGAGAAATCGAGACCCTTGGCCTTCCAGTGCGCGACCAGCCTCGTCTGGTCAAGCATCTGGGTCTGGCCGACCATCTCGTTGAAGGTGCGATAGCCAAGCGTGGCCATGATCTCGCGGACTTCCTCGGCCACGAAGAAGAAATAGTTGATGACATGCTCGGGCTGGCCGGTGAAGCGCTTGCGCAGCACCGGGTCCTGCGTGGCAACGCCGACGGGACAGGTGTTGAGATGGCACTTGCGCATCATGATGCAGCCGGCCGCGATCAAGGGCGCGGTAGCAAATCCGAATTCGTCGGCCCCTAGCAGTGCGCCGATCACCACGTCGCGTCCGGTGCGGAAGCCGCCGTCGACCTGGACGATGATGCGGCTGCGCAGCCGCTCGCGCACCAGCGTCTGGTGGGTTTCGGCAAGGCCGATTTCCCATGGACTGCCGGCGTGCTTGATCGAGGTGAGCGGAGAAGCGCCGGTGCCGCCTTCGAAGCCGGCGATGGTGACATGGTCGGAGCGCGCTTTGGCGACGCCGGCGGCAACCGTGCCGACACCGATCTCGGAGACGAGCTTCACCGACACCTGCCCGTCGGGGTTGACGTTCTTCAGGTCATAGATCAGCTGCGCCAGGTCCTCGATCGAATAGATATCGTGGTGCGGCGGCGGCGAGATCAGGCCGACGCCGGGCGTCGAATGCCGGACCTTGGCGATGATCGCATCGACCTTGTGGCCGGGCAGTTGCCCGCCTTCGCCCGGCTTTGCGCCTTGCGCCATCTTGATCTGCATCATGTCGGAATTGACGAGATATTCCGTGGTGACGCCGAAGCGGCCCGAGGCGACCTGCTTGATCGCCGATCGCATCGAATCGCCGTTGGGCAGCGGCTTGAAGCGATCGGCCTCCTCGCCGCCTTCGCCGGTATTGGATTTGCCGCCGATCCGGTTCATCGCGATCGCAAGCGTGGTGTGCGCCTCACGCGAGATCGAGCCGAACGACATCGCGCCGGTGGCAAAGCGCTTGACGATCTCGCTGGCCGGCTCGACCTGATCGAGTGGGACTGGCTTTCGCTTTTCATCCTCGGCGGTCTTGATCTTGAACAGGCCGCGGAGCGTCAACAGCCGCTCGGACTGCTCGTTGAGGATTTTTGCAAACGCCCGGTAGCGTTCCAGCGAATTGCCGCGCACCGCATGTTGCAGCGTGGAAACGGACTCCGCGGTCCAGGCGTGATCCTCGCCGCGGGTGCGGTAGGCATATTCGCCGCCGACGTCGAGCGCGTTCTTGTAGACCTGCGCATCGCCGAACGCGTCGGCATGGCGGCGCACGGTTTCCTCGGCGATCTCGGCAAGGCCGGCGCCTTCGATCCTCGTATGGGTGCCGGCGAAATACTTCGAGACGAAATCGGCCTTCAGTCCGACGGCGTCGAAAATCTGCGCGCCGCAATAGGATTGATAGGTCGAGATGCCCATCTTCGACATCACCTTCAACAGGCCCTTGCCGATCGATTTGATGTAGCGCTTGACGATTTCGTAATCGTCGAGCGCGCCGGGCAGCCGGTCCTTCATCTCGATGATGGTCTCGAACGCGAGATACGGATTGATCGCCTCGGCACCGTAGCCGGCAAGGCAGGCGAAGTGATGCACCTCGCGCGGCTCGCCGGATTCGACGACGAGGCCGACCGAGGTCCGCAATCCCGTGCGGATCAGATGATGATGGACGGCGGCGCAGGCGAGCAGCGAGGGAATCGGAACCCGGTCCGCGCCCGCCATCCGGTCGGACAGGATGACGATGTTGATGCCCTCGCGCACGGCAGCTTCCGCGCGCGCGCACAATTCGTCGAGTACCTGTTCAAGGCCTGGCGCGCCGAGCGCCGCATCGAAGGTGGTGTCGAGCGTGCGCGACTTGAAATGGGTGTCGGCGATTTCCGAGATCGACCGGATTTTCTCCAGATCGGCATCGGTCAGGATCGGCTGGCGCACCTCGAGGCGCTTTGTGCCCGCAACCCCTTCCAGGTCGAACAGGTTCGGCCGCGGTCCGATGATGGAGACGAGACTCATTACCAGTTCCTCGCGGATCGGGTCGATCGGCGGATTGGTGACTTGCGCGAAATTCTGCTTGAAGTAGGTGAACAGCGGCTTCGGCTTGTCCGACAGCGCCGAGATCGGCGTGTCGTTGCCCATCGAACCGTTGGCCTCTTCGCCGGTGGACGCCATCGGCGCCATCAGGATGTTGACGTCCTCCTGGCTGTAGCCGAACGCCTGCTGCCGATCGAGCAGCGGCAGGTTCGAGCGCATGCCCTTGGTTGGCGCTTCCGGGAGTTCTTCGAGCACGATCTGGGTGCCGTCGAGCCATTCGCCGTAGGGGTGGCTCTTCGCCAGCTGCGCCTTGATCTCGTCGTCCGGGATCAGCCGTCCTTGCTCGAGGTCGACGAGCAGCATCTTGCCGGGCTGCAGACGCCACTTGGTGACGATATCCTCCTCGGGGATTTTCAAAACGCCCATTTCGGACGCCATCACGATGCGGTCGTCGCTGGTGACGAGATAGCGCGCCGGACGCAGGCCGTTGCGGTCAAGGGTCGCGCCGATCTGGCGGCCGTCGGTGAAGGCGATCGCGGCGGGGCCGTCCCACGGCTCCATCAACGCGGCGTGGTATTCGTAGAACGCGCGGCGCCGCTCGTCCATCAGCGGATTGCCGGCCCAGGCTTCCGGAATCATCATCATCACCGCATGCGGCAGCGAGTAGCCACCCTGCACCAGGAATTCGAGTGCGTTGTCGAAACAGGCGGTGTCGGACTGGCCTTCATAGGAGATCGGCCAAAGCCGGCTGATGTCCTTGCCGTAAAGCTCGGAGGAGACCGAGGCCTGGCGCGCGGCCATCCAGTTGACGTTGCCGCGCAGCGTGTTGATCTCGCCATTATGCGCGATCATCCGGTAGGGATGCGCCAGCGACCAGGTCGGAAAAGTATTGGTCGAGAAACGCTGATGCACCAGCGCCAGCGCGCTCTCGAAATCCGCTTCGTGCAGATCGGGATAATACTTGCCGAGCTGGTCGGCGAGGAACATGCCCTTGTAGATCACCGTGCGGCACGACAGCGAGCACGGATAATAGCCGGCCAGTCCCCGGTCGCGGCGCTGGTAGATCGCCTGCGAAATCGACTTGCGAAGAATGTAGAGCCGGCGCTCGAACTCGACCTCGTCCTTGATATGCGCGCCGCGGCCTATGAAAACCTGCATGTTGGCAGGCTCCGTCGGCTTGACGGTTTGCCCCAGCGAGGAATTGTCGGTCGGCACTTCGCGCCAGCCGAGAAGCGTCAATTGTTCGGCCTTGATCTGGTCGGCGATGATGCTCTGGATGACCTTGCGCCAGGCTTTTTCCTTCGGCATGAACAGCGCGCCGACCGCGTAGTGGCCTGGCTGCGGCAGGCTGAAGCCGATTGCCTTGGTCTTGCGCGCGAAGAATTGATGCGGGATCTGCACCAGGATGCCGGCGCCGTCGCCGGCGCGCGGATCGGCGCCCACCGCGCCGCGATGTTCCAGGTTGCAGAGAATTTTGAGCGCGTCCGCGATGATCTGGTGCGACTTCTTGCCCTTGATGTTGGCGATGAAGCCGACGCCGCAGGAATCCTTTTCCAGAGCGAGGTCGTAGAGCCCTTCGGCGGCGGGTCGAACAGCGTGCTCCGGCACACCGGGCCCGAGCCTGTCGCGCGAATCGCAAGCAGGTTTGCAAGCCGAGGCCGCCGCCAGCGCATCCGTCACGATCTTTTCGCGCTCGAACTCCGACCCGCTCATCTCAAGTCCTCTTACGGCTAAGGGCCTCGCCATCTGCTTCGGCGCACCTTGGGCGTTGCGGCACCCACCGGGCCACCGCTCGTCCTCCGCGAGCCGCAATGTCCTAAATTCCGGAATTCAGGCCCGGGAGTTCAGCGTCCCCGACAAGCCTTTAATCCCAGGGCGCCTAAACGCCCATTTCAGCGTTGCAATCCCCGTGCCGGGGTCGCCGTCGAATTAAGACAGCGTTACTGTCCTAACGCCGACCATGCCAAATTTTTTTCTATCACACAAGCGCGTCGAAGTCGCTCGTCGCATGGCTTTGCCGCCACGATGATCACAGCGATCGCCTCGCCCCGGGTTTGAGGCAAACGCGCCGCGATCCGGCCCAAGGTCTGCCGAAATCCGCCATGAGATTCCAGCCCGGAAGGAGAGCGGAAGCGCGTTAGTGCCTACTTTCCGAAGTTCGCTATCCACCTCAGCAACACCTTTTGCGAACTTCTGAAAGTCACGGACCACCAGCAAAATTCAAATTGAGCACGGCTTGTCGATCTGAAGTCCCTGTTGGAACTTGCCGCCTGTGGCGCAGGGACTTCAGATCGACGGTACTGGGCGCGGGGGCGTGACAGGAGCGACGGACAATGAAGTTGTTCACAGGGTACTGGGCCCTCTCGCTTGGGCTGATTCTGGCGGCCGCGACCGCCAGCGCGCAAACCGCGCCGCCTCAGGAAAGCGGCGGAGCCTATCACGCCGTCTCCGATTTCTATGGCCCCTATGGTGCCGCGCCCCAGGAACTCCCGCCTTACGCCGCCGTGCCGCCTCGGGGTCCGCCCTACGCGCCACCGCCTCGAGTTCCACCCTATGCGGCCGTGCCGTCGCCAGAGGCCTATGGCCCCGCTTTGCTGCCGCCGGCAGAGGTCTACGCCATTCTTCGCGGGACCGGTTTTCGGC
>Ga0310916_10002631_pt1 | contig 11016 bp, 10 predicted proteins | sample GREbulkMGLF176_FD_203444 | JGI IMG/M metagenome (GOLD analysis project Ga0310916, IMG submission 203444) | Lab enrichment of tropical soil microbial communities from Luquillo Experimental Forest, Puerto Rico - GRE.bulkMG.LF176 | ecosystem: Environmental > Terrestrial > Soil > Tropical forest >...
GCGAGTGTGCAGGCCGTAACGCGAGTGAACGCCGAGCAATCCTCGAAACGGAAAATGCACAGGTCGACCCGGCGCTGCTTCCGGGGAAGACTGATACGACTGAGGGATCGAGCAAAGAGGAACTCAGTCGCTGTGCCGGGGTATTGGCGACAGCATGTACACCAGGAAGACGTGCGCAACACGGGAAGCCCCGAGGTGTGCCTGAGTATGGGCAACCGGTCGCCCGCGAGGGACGGGCCGGGCATCTTGGGGTGACGGAGAGGCCTGCAGTACCGGTGAAGCCGGGTAATGCCGGTGGAGGGAAGAGGCCTCAGTTCCAGACGAACGCAAGACGTAGTGAGGGACCTGGAGATTGGGCAACCTATCAACTCCGAAGAGTGTTCAGAAGCTGCAGAAGGCGTTACACGCGAAAGCGAAGGCAGAACCTGGCTATCGCTTCTATGCGCTGTACGACAAGATCTACCGGGAAGACATCCTGGCGTCTGCCTATGCGCAGTGCCGCTCGAACGCGGGTGCGCCGGGTGTGGTTGGTCAGGATTTCCCGCAGGTCGAGGCTTACGGCGTAGAACGGTGGCTGGGGGAACTGGCGCTTGCGCTCAAGGAGCAGAGGTATCGACCGGAGCCGATCAGACGAGTGTTTATCCCGAAAGCCAACGGAAAGCTCAGACCCCTGGGCATCTCGACGCTGCGGGATCGGGTGTGCATGACAGCAGCGATGCTGGTGCTGGATCCGATCTTTGAGGCCGACCTTCCATCCGAGCAGTACGCGTACCGCGCGGGTAGGAATGCGCAGCAGGCAGTGAACGAGGTGCAGGACACGCTGTATCACGGGCACCCGGAAGTCGTGGACGCCGACGTCGCCGACTACTTTGGGAGCATCCCACACGCGGAAATCATGCGCTCGCTGGCGCGACGCATCGTTGACCCTCGCGTGCTACATCTGATCAAGATGTGGCTGGAATGCGCCGTAGAGGACACCGACGACCGAGGCCACAAGCGACGAACGACCGTGGCCAAAGATACCAAGCGTGGCATCCCTCAGGGCTCACCGATCTCACCGCTGCTGGCCAATCTGTACATGCGCCGGTTCGTGCTGGGATGGAAGAAGCTGGGGCTTGAACAACTGCTTGGCAGTCGCATCGTGACTTACGCTGACGATCGTGCGCCACGACGGCGCGAAGGAGTGTTCATGAACTGAGCACGCTGGAGCAGCCTTGCTGCACAAGAGATGAGGACCGGCCCCTCGGACCCGGATTACAGGATCAGGGTTCAAACCACCGGAAGCTGCTTCGGCCCAATGGCTGGGGTGGTGAGCGTTGCGGAAAAGGCGGGATGTACCCGTCAGGTGAGCGCTGGGAAGATGAACGCAAGTGAACCATCGCTTATGTGTCGAAAGCGTAGGGATGTCGTCGGAACCGGGCTCCAGTTGTTGGCCCGGGACAAAGCTCGGGGGGAGCCTGTTGACTGCCCGAGCGACGGCCGGCACCAAGGTGGCATGAGTCCAGCGCAGGCTCTTGTGTGGAACGTGGGAACCTGTGACCTCGATGTTAAGGGAGACCTCCAAGTGGCAGACCCACGAGGGGCTGAGTACCAAGGCGAGGCACAGGGGCGGACGGGTCCGTGGTAGCGATGAAGTCTGGTAATGCGGATGGAGCGACGGGGCCCGACGATCTGGCCAAAGGCGCAGGTCAACCAGTAATGGGAGGAACCGGTGCCTGAGGCAAAGCCGTTTGATATCTCGAAGCAACTCGTCTGGGACGCGTACCAACGGGTGAGAGCGAACCGCGGTGCTGCGGGTGTGGATGGCGAGTCGCTGGCGACATTCGAGAAAGATCTGAAGGGTAACCTCTACAAGATCTGGAACCGGATGTCGTCGGGCTCGTACTGTCCGCCACCTGTGCGGCGCGTTGAGATACCGAAGGATAACGGTGGCGTGCGGCCGCTCGGCATCCCCACGGTGGGGGACCGCGTGGCGCAGACGGTCGTGAAGATGGTCTTGGAGCCCATGGTGGAGCCCGTGTTCCACCCGGATTCCTACGGCTATCGGCCCGGCAAGTCGGCGCTGGACGCGGTGAGTGCTACGCGGCAGCGGTGCCGGGACGCCGACTGGGTGATCGATCTTGACATCAAGGACTTCTTTGGGTCGATATCGCATGCTCTGATCGAGCGGGCCGTAGCACATCACACCGATCTGGCGTGGGTCCGGCTTTATGTTGGGCGGTGGCTTCGAGCCCCCGTCCAACGCGAAGACGGTACGCTGGAGCAACCGACTCGCGGGACGCCGCAAGGCGGGGTCGCGAGTCCTTTGCTGGCCAACCTCTTCATGCATTATGCGTTTGATGCGTGGATGCGGCGCACCTTCCCGAGCGTTCCGTTTGAACGTTTTGCGGATGATGCCGTGGTCCACTGTCAAAGTAAGAGGCAGGCTGAGACGGTGTTGGTCGCCATCGGCGATCGACTCCTGCAGTGTGGGCTGGAGCTCCATCCCACGAAGACCCGGATCGTCTACTGCATGGATAGCAATCGGCGAGGCCCGCACGAGCACGTCTCGTTCGATTTCCTCGGCTTCTCCTTCCAACCTCGACGTGCGAAGAGTCGCTGGGGCAAGTTCTTTGTGGGCTTCCTGCCAGCGATCAGCACCAGGTCTGCTAAAGCGATCCGCGCACAGATCCGTAACTGGAAGCTGGCTTCCACCCGGAACAACCAGCGTCTGGAGGATCTGGCTGAGGTCGTTAACCCGGTGGTGCGCGGCTGGATGAACTACTACGGCCGGTTTTACCGATCGAAGTGTGTGCAGGTCCTGCGGCACCTCAATGAGGTGCTGGCGGCCTGGGTGCGCTGGAAATATCGTCACCGGTACAAACGTCGGGAGCGCGCGTCCATGCATTGGCTTGGCCGCATTGCCCGGCGGGAGCCGGCACTGTTTGCCCATTGGCAGTTCGGCATCCTACCGCAGGCTGGATCGTAGGAGCCGTATGAAGCGAGAGTGTCACGTACGGTTCTGTGAGAGCGGAGGGGTGAGACTCCCCTCCGCCACTCGACTCGTGATCCTGTGTCATCGGGGCAAGGCTGCCGAAGCCCTGACCCGCCTGCGCGAGCTCATGGGGAAGCTGAAGCTGACAGTTAACGAGGAGAAGACACGCATCTGTTCGTTACCGGCGGGACACTTCGACTTCCTGGGCTACACGTTCGGGCGGTTGTACTCGCCGAGGACCGGGTCGTCGTATATCGGCTGCCGGCCCTCGAAGAAAAGCATCCGGCGCGCGGTCGAAAAGGTCCACGCGCTCACGGCCCGCAATATGACGTGGCAAGAAACCACAGACGTCGTGGCGAAGCTCAATCGTGTCCTGCGTGGCTGGGCGAACTACTTCCAGGTAGGTACCGTCTCGGGCGCGTATCGGGCACTGGAGCGCTACACGGCACAGCGGTTGCGCCGGTGGTTACGGTACAAGCACAAGGCATGGCACAGCCGAGCAGGTCGCTTCTACGACTCGCACCTGTATGGTGAACTCGGTCTTGTGCGTCTGACTGCTCGAGGCCGTGATGTGCCGTGGGCGAAGGCGTGAGTCTAGTCCGAGAGCCGGATGCGGGAGATCTGCACGTCCGGTTCGATGAGCGGCGACTGGAAACGGAACGGCGAATGCGGACTGAGGCACCGGCTTGCCGGTCAACAGCTACTCCCCGCCTCGCGCCGGTACCGCGCCAGTCGTCGACTCTACACACTGGCCCTCTCGCGCCTCAAGTCGGGCGATACCTACGAAATCAAGTTAGCCCGCCGCGTTTCGGGTTTCAGCAGCGGCAGCGTCACGACGAACTCGCTGCCTTGGCCAAGGCCCTGGCTCCGTGCCTCGACGGCCCCGCCGTGCAACTCGACGATGCGTCGAGCAAGGGCGAGCCCGACGCCGAGGCCGCCCGGCTCGTCCGTGTCGTGCGGCGCGAGCTGATTAAAGGGCTCAAAAACGCGCTTTGCGCTGCGCGCAGAGCTCCTCGAGCCGCTTGCGGTCGCCGCGCACCTGCTCGCCCCCTAGAGTACGAAATTTGGTTTTGGGTGGTCCCGCAAAGGTACACGCGGGAGTCAGGACGGTGCGCGTTTACGAACTGATGCGCAAGCTGTGCGCTGCGAAACCGGACAAAGAGCGATGGTTTCCAGCTCGCGCTAAAATCGGCCGACCGATGGCTAAGCGACGGAACATCAAGCTAATTTTTGGGGCGCTGCTGGTTTTCCAGCAGGGCGCCTACCGGGCCGTCGGCGAAACGGACCCGCCGCGCTCGCCGATGGCGCTGATCGCGCTTTCCATCCAAGACGGGGCCAGCGTGAGCGAGCTGGCGCTTGCGCTCGGGACCGACATCAAAAGCGTCTCAAGGCTCGTCAAGCAGCTACGTGCGCGGGGATGGGCGACGGTTGAGGCGGATGCCAGTGATGAGCGATTGCGGCGCGTGAGGCTCACGCGGGCAGGAAAGCACCTGGCGGAACTATTGACCGGCGGACTAATCGACCTCGCGTTTCGGATCGTTCAAGGTGATACCGCGGATGTGCTTCGGCAAGAGATTCTAGTGAAGGAATTGAGCGATGCGACGCGTCAGGCGCACCGAGGCGCGGCGAAAACTCGCGCGCGGTCGAAAACTCGCGCGCGGCGATAATCGCAAAATGCGAGTTGCTTGAAAAAATATAGGCGAGTACGTATGGACAAGGCACGGCAGAGGCGTATGCTGCCGCCCTAAGCTTTGCCGTCCTAGAAAAAAAGGTAAACACCTACAGGAAGGAGGGGCGAGGCTGAAAAGTCTTTTCGTGCAGGCTCGGGGGAATCCGAATGAGCAAATCATCGCTATGTAGAGTCCGGGGTCAGGAATATTTGCGTAGCGGCGCAGCCTCATACGCACCCTCCATGACCGGTCTAGCGCCTACCCCGGTAGTGCTTGTTATTGCGCGCGTCCCAGCCACAGCACCGGACCCCAGAATCGCGTCATTTCTTGGTATTGGTCCAGCACAACAGTTTAGACCTCCGATCGTCCTCATCCGTCTCACAAGTTGAGTAGGCCGGATCCCCGGCACGTGCGACTTCCGTTCTTTTTCGAGTGGAAGTCGTCGGACGACATTCGGAGGTTCCTCATGTCCTTATCTACCGAGAAGTCGGTATCGGCGTTTGCGTTCACAACTCCCGTGCTTCAAGCACGCCGTAAAGATCACGCCACGGGAGAATCGCCATGCTGATTCTGACCAGACGTATCGGAGAGTCCGTGAATATTGGTGACGAAGTGACGGTCACCGTGCTCGGCGTGAAACGCGCGCAAGTGCGCCTCGGCTTCAGTGCGCCGCCAGACGTGGCCGTGCATCGCAAAGAGGTCTATGAACGCATTCAAGCCGAGAAATCCGCGAACATCTCGAGACCAAAATTCTCAGAGCCGTAGGCTCTTTGGTGCAAGGATCGGGGCGCGCTCTGGTCGACGTCAGCGGCGGCTCTCGGTCGAAAGCGACGCCTCATGTGCCTATTCCCGACTGTGGCCCGAGCGGTCCTTCGGTTGCATCGCGGATGGAATGAATCGCGGGTAAGCCTTCTCAATCATCGCAAATCGGCCGCGGGAGCGGACATGACGCCAACTCAGATCGCCGGCATTCAAGGCAAGCTGTATGGCTGAAGAGTATCAGCTGTCCTTTACGTTGCCGCAGGTTAAGGCATTAAGAGCCCTTGAGGAGTGCGGCGTCGGCTCAGGATCTCCCCGTAGTGAGATTGAGCACTTCCGTAGTACCCAGCTCGTCACCGCCGCGAACGCCGCTTATGAAGCGCTCAAGGCGAAAAGGCAGCGCATCAAACGCGAGCACAATACTTGCCCCTTAATGCTCGCGTTATTTAAGCGGCCAGCGCGTCTATGGCGTGTTGGCCGCTTCTTTCTTCTCGTGAGTTTGTTGAAGCAACCTGCAGCGCGGTGTTGTGGCGGCGGCCGCAGACGGATCGAGCAGTTCCGCGATACAAACGTGGATTTGCCGGGTGGATTGTCGATCGACCACAATCGTTTGTGCCGGGATGACTCAAAGTGCAATGTCCGCTATTTCGATTCTGAGCGGCTGCTATGGAAAGATCCCACAGACCGCTCGGGGTGGTCGACTGCGGACGGTCAACCGAACTGTCTCAGTTCGGGCCAGAAGCCGCCGCTCATCGGCAGCCGATAGGTTTCGCGAGAGCGGCCGCTCGAGTGTCTGCAACTAGGTAGCCTTGAAGCGGCGCTACCGCGTGGGGTCGTTCTGCGGGCTACGTATGCAGATGCCCTGTTGCTGATGCCGGAACCCGGCGTATGCTCCACAGGGAATGGCGCAGACCAAGAACACGAACGCCCCGCCATTAGCGGGTCGTGCGCCTGGTAGGCCCCGTGTTAGGCATGGGGCAACACGCGTTGTGACCGTGGCGCCAAGCAGCCCGCCACCATCCCGTGCTTCAACGTTGTTGAGGAGCAGGCGATGAACGATGCGCATATTTCCTTTCGACTACGGCGATTTAGGCTAATCGCATTGGCCGCCGGGTACGCGGCCACCCTTGTGTACTCCGTCGCAATGGGCGCATCACCCAGCGACTGTACGCGTCTGGCCAAGCTGCATCTTCCCGTCGCACTCGTGCTCGACGCCGAACTGATTCCCGCTGGCCGCTTGAAGGCGCACGACTTCGAAGGACAGCCCGCGGTTGCCGCCTTCTGCCGCGTAGTAGGCAGCGGCCGGCCCTCGCGAGATTCGGACATCCGCTTCGAGGTTTGGCTACCGGAAGCCGATTGGAACGGACGGCTCTGGGGCGTGGGCAACGGCAACTTCGCCGGCTCGATCGAATACGAAGACCTGGCCAGTCGCGTCGCTGCAGGCTATGCCGCCGTTGCCACCGATGCGGGACACGAAACCGATTCCACGGATACGTACTGGGCTAACGGTCACCCCGAAAAGGTGGTCGACTTCGGGCACCGGGGCGTACACGAAGCCACCGTCAACGCCAAGCGCATCGTTACCGCGTACTACAACCGGTCGGCTTCGCGGTCATATTTCACCAGTTGCTCCGACGGCGGACGTGAGGCGCTGATGGAAGCGCAGCGCTACCCGCAGGACTATGACGGCATCATCGCCGGCGCCCCCGCTTTCGACTGGACCCACCTGTTCATCGCGAGCGCTGCGCGGCAGTTCAAGTGGTTCACCGATCCGGCTCATCACATCCCGGCCAGCAAGTTGCCTGCGATACAGTCGGCGGTGAGCGCCGCGTGCCCCGGTCTGACCGGCGCGACTGATCATGTAATCGAGAACCCCGCGCAGTGTCGCTTCGACCCGGACGTGCTCGCCTGTCGGGGTCCGGAGACGGATCGTTGCCTCACTCCGCTGCAGCTCGAGACCTTGCGCATGCTCTATGCGGGCCCAAGGCTGCCCTCGGGCACGCTCCTGTACCGGGGCTTTGCCCCGGGCGCAGAGGCCGGTTTGGACAAAGTTCAGTTCAGGTCCGGCCCGGGCCCCGGTAACAGGTTCCGAGTGCCATTCGGTTTCTTCAGGGACTTCGTCTTCGAAGACCCGACCTGGGATTTCAACACCTACGATCCTGAGCGCGACGGCCGGCTGGCCGATCGCAAACTGGCCGCGATACTCAATGCTACTAACCCGGACCTGAGCTCATTCGCAGCGCGTGGCGGCAAACTGATCCTCTACCACGGCTGGAACGACTCAATTGTTCCCCCGTACGGGACAATCGAGTACTTCGAGCAGGTCAGTGCAACCATGGGCCAGCAAAGAGCGCACGACAGCGTCCGTCTGTTCATGGTGCCCGGTATGGAACACTGCGGGGGCGGGCCGGGACCGAATCAATTCGGGGACTTTCCAGACGGGAAAGGCGATCCTGACACTAACCTGGCAACTGCATTGCAGCGTTGGGTGGAGCAGGGAGTCGCACCCGAACGCATCGTCGCTACCAAACGCCGCGACGATGGTAACCCCAACAGCGAGGTGGTTCGCTCGCGCCCGCTGTGCGCTTGGCCGCTGGTGGCGCACTATCGGGGCCAGGGCAGCACCGAGATCGCATCGAGCTTTGACTGCGGCCCTCAGCCGTAGGTTAGGTATCAGTCCATCCAGTTGGGTTTGGCCAAGCTACCCCGTCATAGCTGGGGCCTCCAAAGGTACTCACCGTGGAATGTCCGCTCATCAATCTTGACCGTCTGCTAACGAGCGACTGGAATGTCGCTGGAGGGTTGGAAGCGGTCGTCAACAACGAGTGGCTGAGATCGACCGAGATGGTATGGACACCGCCCTCTTGGGGACGTGTCAGAGTGGTAAGGACTCGATTGCACCGCTCTATAACCCAGGGAGGCCGAGATGGGTACAACGACATACGGATTGGACGTTGCGAAGCGCGTCTTTCAGATGTACTGGATCGATGCACGAACGGGGGAGGCAATAAACCGGCAGTTCAGACGTGACGAGATCATTAGATTTCTAGCGCGGCGTCCGCCTGGGCGCGTTGCTCTGGAGGCGAGTGGCAGCGGACACTGGTGGGCACGCAAGATTAATAGCCTCGGGCATGAGGCTGTGCTATTGCACGCAAAATTCATTCGGCCCTTTGTGCAAACCAACAAGACCGACGCAGCTGACGCCCGTGCGATCTGGACGGCAGTGCACCAACCGCAGATGCGCCTGGTGGCCCCAAAGACTGAAGAGCAACAAGCAGTGCTTGCCCAGCACCGGATGCGCGCGCTGCTGATCAAGTTCCGAACGATGCAGGTAAATCAGTTGCGCGGGCTGTTGTACGAGTTCGGAGTGACGTTTGGGGGTGGGCGTCAGGCCGGATTGAAAGAGATCCGGGCACGCATGCCGGAACTTGAGAGTACTGTGCCAGCAGCAATGTTCGTCTGCCTTCAAGATCAGCTGAGGCGCATTGATGGGGTTCAGCAAGATATCGAGCAGCTCGAGGCTCGCATAGGAGTCTGGCACAAGCAGGAGGCCGCCTGTCGGGCGATCGCAGCAGTGCCGGGTATCGGGACACTGACCGCGAGCGCACTAATCGCGACCATCGGAGACGCCAGGACCTTCAAGTCCGGGCGCGAGCTGTCGTCCTTTCTGGGATTAGTTCCGCGGCAGAATGGAACAGGTGGCAAAGTGCGACTCGGATCGATTTCAAAACGAGGCGATCCATATTTGCGCACCTTGTTGATTCATGGAGCTCGATCAGTGATATATCACACTCGAGCTCCAACAAAATGGCAAAGGGATATTCAATCTCGGCGGCCACCCAACGTAGTGGCGGTGGCACTGGCCAATAAGATGGCACGTACTGCGTGGGCGATCTTGGCTCATGATCGTCCGTATCGAACAGACTACGGGTGCGCGAGAGCAGCTTAGCTTTACGTAGCTCAGCTCCGTCCGCTCTGCCGCCCAGATGAGGTTGCGAAGGTTAGTTAGAATGTGATGGCAAGATAGGTTGGACCGCAGGAACGCAAGCCTGAACACAGCCATGCGCTAACAGCGCGTGACCGAGATGAGGACGTTCTTGGCGAATTCCATCAGGGCCCGCGGGCTTCGGCCTGCATACCAAGGCTGATGGTATGGACTCCCGCCGCCTTTAATCTGGCACAGTAGCGGGGACCCCACATCAGGAGCTCTCAGATGAATTTGATCGCAGTCGGTCTTGATATCGCAAAAAGCATTTTCCAGGTGCACGGCGTTGCTGCTCATGGGAGATCTCCGCTGCGAAAGCAGCTGCGTCGAAGCGAAGTCCTGCGATTCTTTGCCAAGCTTCCACCCTGTCTGGTTGGGATCGAAGCGTGTCACAGCTCCCACTTCTGGGGGCGTGAATTGAGCAAGCTGGGCCATCGCGTGCGGTTGATCCCGACCCAGTACGTAAAGCCCTATCTGTTGGGCGGCAAGAACGATGCCAATGATGCGGCGGCGATCTGTGCCGCAGTGATGCGGCCGGACATGCACGCCGTTGCGATCAAAGACGCCGAGCAGCAGTCCCTGCAATCGTTGCATCGCATGAGGCAGCGGCTCGTACTGGAGCGTACGGCGAAGTCGAATCAAATCAGAAGCATGTTCGCTGAGGAGGGGGTGGTATTTCCGGTCAGCATTACTCACCTGCGGCGCAGTGTCAGTAACGCAATCGGCGACCCACGGTCAGCCATTACACCGATCCTGCGGCGGCTCGGCACGATGTATCTGGAGCAGCTCGCCGCATTGGAACGCTGGTTAGCTGAGTTGAACGAGCAATTGCATCAGATCGCGACCGAACGGGATGACTGCAAGTTGCTGACCTCGATCCCCGGAATTGGCCCAATCGTGGCTACCGCACTGGTCGGCACGGTGGGCGACCCGCGGCAGTTCCGGAACGGCAGGCAATTTGCGGCGTGGGCCGGATTGACGCCTCGGCAGCGCTCAAGTGGCGGGAAGATATCGCTTGGTGGCATTACGAAACGCGGGGACGTGTACCTGAGAACCATGTTGATCCAGGGCGCTCGAGCAGTGGTCCGATTTGTCACTCGGCGAACCGACCGACAAGCCGTATGGCTGCAGCGGCTCATGCAACGCCGTCACAAGAATGTCGCCATCGTCGCTCTGGCCAACAAAATCGCGCGGGTGGCTTGGGCAGTGCTCACGAGGCGCACGGCTTACAATCTCTGCCAGCAGCCTTAGGAAGCCATCTCTATTCAGAAATCCCACCGGGAATTGCGTAAGAAACGGACGACATGGTGAATCGGTCAGACCGAGCGCTTTCAGATCCTGATATATCCGACGGCTGCGCAAGCGAGCCGCGAGGCCGACGAGGGGAAAGCGCGCGGATTTCCATGATGGCTCGATGCGCTTACGTCGCATCACAACGAAGCCGAATATACGGAAGCAGTCCAGACCATCACCGAGGAAGCCGGATCTTGCACAAGAGGCGGGAGTCCATATACGGATATAAGACTGCAGCCTACTCTATTGAGGCATCACATCTAACGCCTTGGCAAACGGGCGGTGTCCATATAAGGCTGTGTGAAAAGACTTTTCGCTCGCCGCGTAGGATAGCT
>Ga0310916_10002650_pt1 | contig 10985 bp, 7 predicted proteins | sample GREbulkMGLF176_FD_203444 | JGI IMG/M metagenome (GOLD analysis project Ga0310916, IMG submission 203444) | Lab enrichment of tropical soil microbial communities from Luquillo Experimental Forest, Puerto Rico - GRE.bulkMG.LF176 | ecosystem: Environmental > Terrestrial > Soil > Tropical forest >...
GCCGTCGTCGGGCGCGAGCATGCCGGTGATCAGATTGATCAGCGTGGTCTTGCCGGCGCCGTTCGGCCCGATCAGCGCGTAACGCGCGCCGTGCGGCAGGCTGAGCTCGACGTCGCGCGCGACGACGAGCGAGCCGAACCGCTTCTGCAGGTTTTTGGTCGCGAGCGCCGGCGCGGTCATGGCGCGCTCGCTTCGCTTTTCCGCTTGCCCGGGATGGTTAGCGCAGGTGCGAGGCGCGCCAAGCCGCCGAGGATGCCATTGGGCAGGAAGATCACCACGGCGATCAGCAAGGTGCCGATCCAGAAATACCAGTATTGCGGGTTGATGCCGGAAAACTGATCGCGCGCGACCATGTAGATGATCGCGCCGAGGAGGCCGCCGTAGAGCCGGCCCGCGCCGCCAAGGATCAGGATCACCAGCACATCGGCGGAGCGCCCGAAGCTCAGCGTCTCCAGCGAAACGGTCTCGGTGGTCTGCGCCAGCAGCGCGCCGGCGGCGCCGGCGAGGACCGCGGCGATCGTGTAGATCTTGCGGATATGCGCGGGACTCGGCGCGCCGATCGCCGGCATGCGTAATGCATTCTCGCGAATGCCGCGCAAAGCGAGGCCGAACGGCGAATTGATCAGACGCCGCGCGACCAGAAACAGCAGGAACAGCACCGCGAGCGAATAGCTGTAAGCGGTGGTGCCCCACAGATCGAACTCGAAGACACCAAACAGCTTCCACATGCGCACGCCTTGCAGGCCGTCGGCGCCGCCGGTGAGCCAGCTCGCGCTGTTGGCTGCTTCCGCGAGCAGCAAGCCAATGCCGAGGGTGATCATGATCAGCGCGAGATGACGAAAGCGGGCGATGATGAAGCTCGTGAGATAGCCGAGCACGCCGGCGGCGGCCGCGGCGACGACGAGGCCGGTGAGCGGCTCGCCCCAGCCCCATTTTGCGATCAGCCCGGCGGTGTAGGAGCCAAAGCCGAAATAGGCAGCGTGGCCGAGCGAGACGATGCCGGCATAGCCGAGGATGAGATCGAGCGAGAGCGCGAACAGGGCGGTGATCGCGATCTGGCTCGCCAGCACGAGGTAGTTGGGCGTGAGCGCAAACGGCAGCAGCGTCGCGAGCCAGAACACGATCTCGAGCGGCCGCCAGCGCATCTGCGCCTCGAGGTAACGCTGCGGCTCGGATGCGGCGGCAGGTGTCATTGTTCTAGGTGCTCGCCCGACCGGCCTCATGCTGAGGAGTGCACGAAGTGCGCGTCTCGAAGCATGAGGCCGCCCTCATCCTTCGAGACGCTCGCTGACGCTCGCTCCTCAGGATGAGGGCGGATGTGCCGGTTGCCAAAGACGTCACTCAGCGCCTCCCGAACAGGCCGCTCGGCCGCCACATCAGGAGCGCGACCATGACGAAATAGATGAGAAAGGCGCCGAGCTCGGGAAAATAGTACTTGCCCGCCATGTCGCTGATGCCGAGCAGGCTTGCGGCAAAGAACGATCCGGCGATGGAGCCGAGCCCACCAACGGAAACGACGATCAACACGTAGACGAGATAGGTGAAGGCGAACGCGTGATCGAGGCCGATGATCTCGATCGCCAGCGCCCCGCCGAGCCCGGCGAGCCCGCTGCCGAGCGCGAAGGTGACGGCGAACACCTTGTCCACATCGATGCCGAGCGCGCGCGCCATGCGCTGATTGTCGACCGCCGCGCGCACCTGCGCGCCGAAGCGGGTGTATTCGAGCGCGGCGGCGACGACGGCGGTGACCAGCAGCGCCATTGCGATGAGAAACAGCCGGTAGGTGCCGAAGCTTTGCCCCATTACCGAGATCGAGCCGCGCAAGTAGGGCGGCAGCTGCACCGCCTGCTGGATGGTGCCGTAGAGGTAGGCGGCGACCGCCACCGACACGAACACGATACCGATGGTGAGCAGGCATTGGTCGAGATCGGTGGCGCGGTAGAGCCGCCGGTAAAGCACGCGCTCGAAGCCGACGCTCACCACGGCGGCGGCGAGAAAGGCCGCCGGCAGCGTCGCGAGAAACGGCCAGCGAAAATCGTTGGTCAACGTCACCGCGACGTAGCCGCCGAGCATCGCAAAGCTCAGATGCGCGAGGTTGACGAAATTCATCATGCCGAGCGTGACCGAGAGCCCGACCGAGAGGAGGAACAGCAGCATCCCGTAGGCGAAGCCGTCGAACAGCACGCCGAACGCGGAGGAAATCATGCAGCTATCTCAGTGAGGGGCACGTCCGACCTCATCCTGAGGAGCGAGCCATAAGCGCGTTTACGCGCGTCTTCGACGCGCTATGGCGAGCGTCTCGAAGGATGAGGGCGGCCTCATGCTTCGAGACGCGCCCTGCGGGCGCTCCTCAGCATGAGGCCGATCGGGCATCGCGCTACTGCTTCATCGCGGCCTTGAACGGGTCCTTGACGTTCTCGACCTTGTCGAATTCGACGTTGACGAGTGCACCGCCGACCTTCTCCACGCGCCGGATGTAGACCGTCTGGATCACGTCGCGCGTCTCCGGGTCGATCGACATCGGGCCGCGCGGGCTGTCCCATCGCATGCCCTTGGCGGCGCCGATCAGCGCCTCACCGTCGGTCTTGCCGCCGCTCTTTTTCAGCGCTTCGTAGATCACGTGCATGCCGTCGTAGGCGCCGGCGGAAAACATGTCGGGGTTGCGGCCGAATGCGTCACGATAATCCTTCACGAACGCCTTGTTCGTCGCGGAGTCGTGATTGTAGTCGTAGTGGAACGCGGTGATGATGCCGAGCCCGGCATCTCCCATGCTTTTCAGCGCGTCTTCCGAGGTCAGCTCGCCCTGTCCGAGCACCTTGGTCCTGCGCGGATCGATGCCACGCTCGGCGAGCGCCTTGCCGATTGCCGCGGGCTGCGGACCGCCCGGCGTCCAGATGTAGATCGCCTCCGGATCGATGTCCTTGGCGCGCTGAATGAACGCGGCGAAGTCCTGGGTGGCCACGGGATAGCGCACCGCGCCGACGATCTCGCCGCCCGCGTCCTTGAAGCCCTTCTGGAACGCCGCCTCCCCGTCATGACCGGGACCGAAGTCCGAGACCATCGTGTAAACCTTGCGCACGCCGGTCTTGTACGCCCACGCCCCCAGGGTGTCGTTGAGCTGCGGCACCGTGAACGAGGTGCGCACCATGTAGGGCGACTTGGTGGTGATGATCGCGGTCGCCGCGTTCATGTTGACCATGAATTTTTTCGCCTGCGCCGACACGTCGCCCGCTGCGAGCGCATTCGGCGTAAGCGCAAATCCCGCGAGCAGGTCGACGCCGTCGCGCACGATGAGCTCCTGCGCGAGACGCTTGGCGATGTCGGGGGCGATGCCGCCGGTGTCCTTGCGGATGAGCTCGATCTTGCGGCCGGCGACGGTCTCGCCGTGCTGCTTCATGTAGAGCTTGACGCCGTTGTCCATCTGCGCCGAGGGATCGGCGAACTGGCCGGAATAGGCCAGGATGATGCCGATCTTGATCGGCTGCTGCGCGTGCGCCGGAATGGCAGCGACGATCGCGAGAAAACCCGCACAGCCGGCGAGCATTTTTTGCATTGTGATCCTCCCCTCATTTCTTTCGTGTCGTCCCCGCGAAAGGCGGGGACCCAGTAAACACCGAGGCGCGATATTGGTAGATCGCGACATCAACGAAGCGCGAGGGTTACTGGATTCCGGCTCTCGCCCCGCTTGCGCGGGGCTCGGCCGGAATGACAGCGCGTTATCCACCCCGCGCGCGCGAGGGATCTTTCACGTTCTCGATCTTGTCGAACGGCACGTTGACCAGCTCGCCGCCGACCTTCTGCACGCGGCGGATATAGATCGTCTGCACGACGTCGCGTGTATCCGGATCGATCGACATCGGACCGCGCGGCGATTCCCACTTCAAGCCTTTCGCCGCGGCGATCAAGGAGTCGCCATCGGTCTTGCCGCCGGCCTTCTTCAGGGTCTCGTAGATCGCGTGCATGCCGTCGTAGCCGCCGATCGAGAAGAAGTCGGGATTGCGTCCGTGCATTTCGTTGAACAGCTTGACGAACGCCACGTTGCGCGGGGCGTTGCTCTTATAGTCGTAATGCCAGGCCGAGATGATGCCGAGCCCGGCGTCGCCCATGCTCTTCAACGCCTGCTCCGCCGTCACCTCGCCCGAGGCCAACACCTTCGTCTTGTTGAGATCGATGCCGCGCTCCGCGAAAGCCTTGCCCAGCGCCGCCGGCTGCGCGCCGCCGGGGATGAAGATGTAGATGCATTCCGGACTCATGTCCTTGACGCGCTGCACGAACGCGGAGAAATCCGGGTTCGCCACGGGGAAGCGCACCGAGCCGACGATCTCGCCGCCGCCTTCCTTGAACGCGCGCTGGAATGCCGCCTCGGAATCGTGTCCGGGACCGTAGTCGGTCACCATCGTGTAGCATTGCTTGACGCCGTTCTTCGCCGCCCAGGTACCGAACGTCTCCATCACCTGCGGCAGGGTCACCGAGCTGCGGATCATGTAGGGCGACTTGGTGATGATGATCGAGGTCGCCGCGTTCATCACCACCATGAACTTCTTCGCCTGCGCGGAAACGTCGGCGGCGGCGAGCGCGTTCGGGGTAAGCAAAAAGCCGGCGAGCATGTCGACGCCGTCGCGCACGACCAGTTCCTGCGCCAATCGCTTGGCGACGTCCGGCGCCGGGCCGCCCACGTCCTTGCGGATGACCTCGATCTTCTTGCCGGCAACGGTGTCGCCGTGCTCCTTCATGTAGGTCTTCACGCCGTTATCCATCTGGATGCCGGCATCGGCGAATTGGCCGGAAAGAACGTTGATCAATCCGATCTTGATGGTGCCCTGAGCACCGGCAGGCGCGCTGGCAAAGAGCAGCGCGGCGCTCACGCCCAATCCAGCAAGCAGTCGATGCATGTCCATCCTCCCGGGGTCCTTTGCTTCGAAACAGCTCACGAATTGTACTCAGCATTGTTGATGCGGTCGACTCCAGGACCGCGCAGCATTGGCTGGTGTCGTCCCCGCGGCGGGCACCCCAAAAATTCGCTCCGCGAATTTTTGGGGACCCCGTAGCGGGGACCCAGTAAACTGCGAGTTCACCATGTGGCAATGGGCGGCGGTGATTACTGGATTCCGGCTCTCGCTCCGCCGGATCAAGTCCGGCGTCGCTCGGCCGGAATGACAACGAGGGCGATCCGGTTCGGTGGCCCCCGAGCCTCATATTTCCGCCCCATCCGCGGTGCTATTCAGGGCGCGGATTCCGAGCCATGCATCGCCTCCTCGTCGCCGGCTTGATCATCCCGCTGTGTTCGCTCTGCTGCGCGCCGGCCGCGCGTGCCGAGGTTGCCGGCAGCGACGCCCCGCACATCGAATGGGAGGTGAAGAACCGCTTCCGTCTGTTCCGCAGCGAAGCCGACTTTCAGCGTCATGTTGCCGCGGCGCGTTCCCGCAGCGTGCTGGCGGCGGAGCAGCAACTTGAGCGCGAGAGCGACGGGCGCGGCTGGGCACGCGACACGGTCGAGCGGTTGTGCGTCGACCGTGCCGGGCGGCTGCTCGAAGTTTGCGACCGCGACGGCGAGCGCGAGCCCTATCTCGTCCCGCACGACCACCGCGTCGATGTCGTGCTTGCCGGAAACCTGCCGGCAAATGACGGCTGCGCGTGGAGCTTCGATGACGGCGAAGGTCCGCCGCGTCAGGTGAACGGGCCATGCAGCGACGACGTCAAAGGCAGGCTGCGCTACGGGCGGCCGACCACCGTGAGCGTCGACATCGCTCTGTCCGACGGCACCACACAGCGGCTGGTGAGCGAAATTCGCGTGCGCGACGTGCTCATCGCCGGCATGGGCGACTCGATTGCCGCCGGCGAAGGCAATCCCGACCGTGGGGTGCGGCTTTCCGATGAAGGCTTCTGCTTCAAGCGGTTTTCCGGCGGCGAATATTACCGTCCCGGGCGCGCCGGCTTCACCGGCAACAAGGCGTGCGCCGCGTTGCCCGGCGAAGATTTCGGCAGCAATGATTGGGCGCGGCAGAGCGCGCGCTGGATGAGCGGCGCCTGTCACCGCTCGCTCTATAGCTATCAGCTGCGCACCGCGCTTGCACTCGCGGTCGAGAACCCGCACCTCGCCGTCACCTTCCTCCCGCTCGGTTGCAGCGGCGCGACCATCAACGTGGGATTCCTCGACGACCAGCGCGCGAGCGAATGCCCGAGCCCCGGCAGCGCGCTCGCCTGCTCGGGAACGGCGCGCGCGCAAATTGCCGAACTATCCGAGATCATGACGATGATCCGGCGCGAGCAGCCCGAGCGGACCCTCGACCTCGTGCTGCTCACCATTGGTGCCAACGACATCCTGTTCTCGCCGCTCATCGCCAATGTGATCGTGCAGCCCGGCGATGAACGCGACCTGCTCGTCGCCGGCGGCATCATGGCTACGCCCGCCGATGCGCAGCGGGTGCTCGAGCGCGAGCTGCCGGGCAACTTCGCCAGGCTGCGCGCCGCGCTCAGGCCGTTCGTCGGCGGTGACTTGGCGCGCGTCGTCTACGTCACCTATGGCAATCCGGCGCTGGCAGCGCCCGAGACCCCCTGCCCCGGCGGCCGTGACGGATTCGACGTGCACCCGGCGTTCGCCGCCGACAGCGCGCGGCTGAGCGAAACCGTCGACTTCGTGTCGGGCCGCTTTCTGCCGGCGATCAAGGCGCTCGCGCGCTGCGAGGGCGGGCGCAGTTGTCGCGATCGCGCCAAGGAGCGCATGACGTTCGTCGATGCGCATCAGCCGGCGTTCGAGTCGCACGGGGTGTGTGCGCGCGCGGAGGAGGACCCGGCGTTCGACCGGCTCTGCTTCTCGGGCCAGGGCGAAACGTTCGAGCCGAGCCTGACCAACGCGGTGACCGATCCCATGACCTGCGGCTATTCGGCGAGCGAATTTCGCCCCTATGCGCCGCGCGCGCGTTGGATCCGCACCGCCAACGACAGCTACTTCACGGCCATGAGCTATCCGGAGGCGCTCCCCGCCCTGCTGCGGCCGAGCGATATTCACGACGCGATGTGGGGCATCTACGCCGCGGTCTATGGCGGTGCCATCCATCCCACCGCGGAAGGCCACGCCGCAATGGCCGACGCGGCGCTGCCGGCGGCGCGCGAGGTGCTCGGCCTCCCTGGCCCCATCGCTCCGGTGCGCGGCGAGCCGCTGCCAGCGCCAGAGGCGCTGCCGGCGCAGGAGCCGGAGCGGTAGACACTAGTTCACCCGCTCATTCCCGCAGCATCAGCGCGTTTACGCGCGTCTTCGACGCGCTGTGCGGGAATCCAGATCGCTTGATCCGAATTTTTGATCTGGGCGCCCGGCGCGGGGACGAGCGGAAGAATGGATTCACGCCACGCCCAGCTTCTTCTGCAGGCTGGTGGATGACGTCGTGTACTGGAACACGAGCCGTTTGCCCGGATAGACGTAGTGGTAGGCCTTCTGCGCCATCAGCGCGGCCTCGTGGAAGCCGCAGAGGATGAGCTTGAGCTTGCCGGGATACCAATTGATGTCGCCGATCGCGAAAATGCCGGGGACATTCGACTCGAAGTTCGCGGTATCGACGAGAATGTATTCGCCGTCCTTCATCGCCAGTCCCCAGTCGGCGACCGGGCCGAGCTTCATGGTGAGCCCGAAGAACGGCAGCAGCGCATCGCAGGCGATCTCGAAATTCGAGCCGTCGTTGCGCTTGACCATGGCCGCGGCGATCTGGCCGGCGTCGCCCTTGAGGGCGGAGACCTGACCGAGCACGAAATCGATTTTGCCCTCGCCGACCAGCGCCATCATCTTGTTGACGGTGTCGGGCGCGGCGCGGAATTCGCTGCGCCGGTGCAAGAGCGTGAGATGGCTCGCGAGCGGCGCGAGATTGAGCGTCCAGTCGAGCGCGGAATCGCCGCCGCCCACAATGAGCAACCGCTTGCCGCGGAACGCCTCCATCTGGCGCACCGAGTAGTGGACGGACTTGCCTTCGTAAGCCTCGATGCCCGGGATCGGCGGCCGCTTGGGCTGGAACGAGCCGCCGCCCGCCGCGATCACGATCACCTTCGCCTCGAACACCTTGCCGCCGTCGGAGGTGACGCGGAACAGCGGGTCGCCGATCTTCTCGATCGACTGCACCATCTCCTGAAGATGGAACGTCGCGCCGAACGGCTTGATCTGCGCGAGCAGCGCGTCGCACAGGCCCTGCCCGGTCGTGTAGGGCATCGCCGGAATGTCGTAGATCGGCTTTTCCGGATAGAGCTCCGCGCACTGGCCGCCGATCTTGTCGAGGATGTCGATGAGGTGCGCCTTCATGTCGAGCAGGCCAAGCTCGAACACGGCGAACAGGCCGCATGGCCCCGCGCCGATGATCAGCACGTCGGTCTTGATCGCTTCGCTCATGATGTCAGATGTCAGAGATCAGATGTCAGAGATCGGACGTCAAGAAGAGTGAAAACAGCAAACGAAAATCGTCATGTTGCATACCACACCCGCCTTTTAACATCTGACCTCTGACCTCTGACCTCTGACATCCGTCCTCCGGCTCATGCCTGCCGTTCCGGCGTGCGCACCACGAGCCCGTCGAGCTCGGCGGTGACTTTGATTTGGCAAGACAAGCGCGAGTCCGGCTTCACGTCGTACCCGAAGTCGAGCATGTCCTCCTCCATGGGCGAGGGCTCTCCGACGATGGCGCGCCAGGCGTCGTCGACATGCACATGGCAGGTGGCGCAGGCACAGGCGCCGCCGCATTCCGCCTCGATGCCGGGAATGCCGTTCTTGATCGCGGTTTCCATTACGGTCGCGCCGATTTCGCCCTCGACGGTGCGCGCGGTGCCCTCGTGATCGATGTAGGTGATCTTCGGCATGATGGGATGTGCGGGAGGTGGGGACGCGCGGCGGGAGGTGCTATAGCGGCTGGCGCCGGTGCGCGCCAGATGAGGAAACCGTCAGCGCGGCCGCTTCTTTCCACGGTTACGAGCGTTCAGGGAATTGGCGAGCCACGGGCTCGAATACCCCTTCCCGACCGAACTCCGGCTTGCCCGAGTTCGGCATTTAATATGGCCGAAGTCGGATATATCCGACTTCGGCTGGGAGAGGGTGTCGGAGCGGACCGCTCGCTCAGCACCAATCTGCAACTTATCGCCCTGGCGACGGACCGGAACGCGAGGGAGCCGCCGGCGGATCACGGCCGAGCGCCCGAAAACCTGCCTCGGTCAGTCGGCAAACCAACCATTCCGGCTTGATCGGGTTTTGCACCCAGCGCTCGGTCCAGCCATGGGCAATGCAGGATTCGATTGTCTTTTTAGGCACTTCGCGGCCGTCGCGGTCGAACAGCGGGAGCTTGCCGCCGGGCTGGCTCAAGCCGCGCTCAAGATAGCGGCGCTGCGCCTCACTTGGCCGCAGAGCGGCCGCAATGTGGCCGGACAAATGCGGCTCTGGCGCGGGGCCTAGATCGCCTCCTCTGCCGCTCGGTGCTCGACCCATCTGAGCCTGCCGTTAACGATGACGAAACACACCTTAACGAGGCGTTTCTTTCGGTCTGACAAGCCGATAGGATAGCCGAGCGGCAGTGGAATGTCTGCCGGCGCGTGAACTTGCCGGCTGCCGGAGGGGGAATCCGAAGGCGATTACAGGCGAACGCGCGTGTGGCACGGCGGGGACGCATCCCTGCCGCGGCCGTGGTTGGGCGTAAGGCGAGGCGACGGACATGGCAAACAACCCGACGAAGATGACCGATCCGACGGAAGCTGCGCTGTCGGCCATCCAGGATGCGCTGAGCATTCGCGATGATCCACCGGCCTCGGAGACCGCGAGTCCGCCTCCATCGCCGCCTATTTCGGTCTCCAGGGAGGAGCCGGCCCCGGAGGCGCCATGGCACGCCGGCGAAGCCGAGCGGGAGGGCAACGGCTTTGACGCCGCGCTCGATACCGCGCAGGAGCCCGCCCTGCGTCCCGCCCTCAATGGCGAGCGGGAATCCATCTCCCAGATTCTGCACACCCTGCAGCGGCGCCCGGCCCGCACCTCCTACCTGATCGCGACGCTATTCGCCGCGCTCTGGGTATGTGCCGGCTTTGTGCTCGGCTGGATGTATCTGCCGGAAGTTAAGTCGGCGCTCGCGCCGACCGGCCTCGGCGTTCCCGTGCTCGCGGTGCTGGGCGCCGTTTTCCTGGTGCCGATCGTGTTCTTCTATGTGCTCGCGCACATGGCCTGGCGCTCCCAGGAGCTGCGGCTCGTCACCCACTCGATGGCCGAGGTCGCCATGCGCCTGGCCGAGCCCGAGGCGGTGGCGCACGAGTCGATCGTCACGGTCGGACAGGCGATCCGCCGCGAGGTCGCCGCCATGGGCGACGGGGTTGAGCGCGCGCTCGCGCGCGCCGCCGAGCTCGAGACGCTGGTGGCCAACGAAGTCTCCGCGCTCGAGCACGCCTACAACGACAACGAGGTGCGGATCCGCGCGTTGCTGCAGGATTTGGGCGGCCAGCGCGACACCCTGGTCAGCCAGGCGGGTCAGATCCGCGACGCGATCAACAGCGTCCACCTCGATCTCGGCCGCGACGTTTCGCAGATCAGCGAACTGGTCGCCGAGCAGGTCAACGAAGCGTCGCAGCGGATCACGCATTCGCTCGCGGAGAAAAGCGAGCACATCACGCGCGCGCTGGAGCAAACCGGCGAGAGCATGATCCAGAGGCTGGGCGAACGCGGCGGAGACATGCTGCAGCGCCTGGAGAGCACCAGCCAACGCACCGAGCAGGCGATCTCGGCGGTCAGCGAGCGCCTGACCGAGACCCTCAACTTCAAGACCGAGGCGATGGTCGACCGCCTCGACGAGCGCGGTGGGGATTTGCTCGCGCGGCTGGAAAGCACCAGTCAGGCCACAGCGCAGGCAATCGCAGCCGCCAGCGATCGGGTGACGGAGACGCTCGATTCCAAGAGCGGTGCGATCATCGACGGGCTCGACCAGCGCGGCGGCGATATGCTGGCGCGGCTGGAAAGCACCAGCCAGGCGACCACGCAG
>Ga0310916_10002652_pt1 | contig 10983 bp, 15 predicted proteins | sample GREbulkMGLF176_FD_203444 | JGI IMG/M metagenome (GOLD analysis project Ga0310916, IMG submission 203444) | Lab enrichment of tropical soil microbial communities from Luquillo Experimental Forest, Puerto Rico - GRE.bulkMG.LF176 | ecosystem: Environmental > Terrestrial > Soil > Tropical forest >...
CAGGCGGTCCACCTTTTTCTTCATGTCTTTGTCGTTCTCTTCGAGAGCCTTTTTTTCCGCGCCCGGTATCAGCGGAGCGTCCGGCGCCGTCTCCTGAGGGCGGTGATCCTGGTTGGGAGGCAAAGGCGGCAGCGGCGGGTTCTGACTCTGGCCCTTAAGTGCGCCATTCCAAGCCGCCACCGTTCCGCCGGCCAATGCCAGTCCCATGAGAAAGTTTCGTCTGGTATTCATGGCGATTCTCCCTCCTTCAGCCCCTTGCGCGACACCCTCTCGCTCTACAGCAAGTCGCCACCAATGCTATACTCGCCCCGCGACCAGTTTATGTCTAGCCTCCCACCCTATCTGCCCAATTTCACCGTTTCCAATCTGCTCCACCTCGTCGGCATCTTTCTCGTCGCGATCCTTCTGAATCGGCTCCTGCATCTCGTCACCAAACTGATCATCAGACCCGCCTCTTCGCCAACTCGCGCGGCGCAGGCCCGCGAGCAGCAAACCCGGACGCTCGCGGGGGATGTCTACAGCGCCGGCAATAAAGTCGTCTGGGCCGTGGCCTTGATCACTGCGATTCAGGAATTCGGCGTCAATGTTACGCCGGTCGCCGCGATCGCGGGACTCGCGAGCCTCGCGGTTGGCTTCGGGGCGCAGAATCTGGTGCGTGACGTCATCGCCGGGTTTTACATCATCCTCGAGGATCAATATGCCGTGGGCGACTCGATTCAGGTCGGTGACACCTTGGGGCGTGTCGAGCATCTAACATTGCGCCGCACTGTGGTGCGCGACCCGCGCGGAGCCCTTGTGACGCTTTCGAACGGAGACATACGCACGGTCGGGAATCTGAGCCGCGACTGGTCCCAGGCCTTTGTCGACGTCGCGGTTTCGCCGCAGGTGCCGCAGGAGCGGGCCCTGCAGACGCTCGACTCGGCTGCCGCTGAATTGCGTAGCGATCCGTCGTGGTCCCAGGCCCTCGTGGACGGCCCGCGGATACTCGGGCTGCAGTCGTTGGATCACATGGCCTCGACCATTCGTCTCCAGGTCCGGACCGCGCCGGCCCGCCAGGAAGACGTTGCCCGCGAGTTGCGGCGGCGCATCCAACTCGAATTCCAGAGGCAAGGTATTCCATTGTCAAACGTGCAGCGCGTGGAGTTGGTGAATCGTCCCGCATCGGATGACGCAAATCCGACGGCCCGCAGCGCTTGATTCCCCGGAAGGAGATCGCATCATGTCTCAAATCACTTACGATGAAGTGAATTTGATGCTTCGCTTGTACGACCTTCGGCGTGAACCCAGGCTTCGCGAAGCCCGCGCGTGGTTTGTCGAGCACTTCCACGCGGGCACACCGGAGGAAGTGATGCAGAAGTATCCACAGGGAAGCCAGGAAAATACCTACATCCGTATGGTGATCAGCTACTGGGACATGGTGGCTAGCATCGTAAATCGCGGCCTGATCAACGACGAACTGTTTTTCGAGAGCAACGGGGAAATCTGGGTGGTGTGGGACCGCATGCGCTCGATTGTTCCCACGTGGCGGGCGGCCTTCAAGAATCCCTCTCTCTTCTCCGGCATTGAGGAAACCTGCAAGCGTTTGGAAGTCTGGCGGGAAAAGCGCGCTCCGGGCTCTAGCGCCGCCATGCGTCAGATGATGGAGCAGATGCGTACAAAGGTCAGGTAACTCAGCACCTTCCACCAATAGTGCACGCCGTCGGCCCATGCCACTCGTGAGGCGGGAGGTCGCCGATAATCAAGGCCTTCCCGAGCGTGCCGCACCCCAGTTTGTCCAAAAACCAATTCACCGCCGCCACTACGTCCGCCTTGCCATCGGCGAAGGCCGACCCCGAGCTGATGACTAGCGAGAACACGATGATCAAAATCGCGCCGGGGAAGCGGTTGCGTCCTCCACGCGAAACATTACACGCGAGAGATAGCGCGCTGAGAAGGCTCTCCCGCCACCAGAACCTTTGTACTGCCACGGGAATACCCTCGCGGTTAGCTCGACCAACCCATTGGGACCGACAGAGCGCCGTCGTAACGCCCTAGGCACGGGTTGGGAGCCGCGCGGGGACAACGGTCCCGCTAAGGGGCCGTCTGCGAGCTACCCAGCCCGCGCACCAACCAACCATGGCAGCTTCACCGCAGCGCCCGACGGAACTTTTCTGGCCTTTCGCGATTCAAGGGATACGCTATTTGCGAATCAGCTGCAAACAGGAATACAAGGATTGACAGCCTCAACTCTTGGCGTATGATTCGTGCATTCTGGACCGGGCGGGGTGTCGCGTTCCTTTTGGTCACGCTCTGCGCCTTTCTCAAACGGATCGGTCGGTGCGCAGCTTCGCCCTTTGGAGAAGTGCATGCGGTGGACGCATGCATGAAAGGCCCCAACGTCGGCCACTGATCCGGCACGGTCCCTAGCGCGAGTTTGGGATTTGGGCGACGTATGCGCAAAGGTCGTGCTGATTGACAGGACAGTCAGAGCCCCCGGAGTCGAGCTTCGACGTGAATTGTCGAGTAGGGAGAGCAAGCCATGAAAACGATGTCGCTAGTAGCGGTGTGGGGACTGTTGTGGCTCGGCGTATGGCAGCAAGAGAAGAAGCCTGGGGAGGAGAAAGCAACTGTGGAGAAGACTGCTGGCGAGGCTAGCAAATTGGTGAATCCTGTTAAGCCTACGCCGGAGTCTCTCGCCCAGGGGAAGAAGGCTTACGGGTTCGATTGCGCGATGTGCCACGGAAAAGAGGGAGCCGGCGACGGCGACCTAGCCGAGAGTATGCATCTGAAGCTAAAAGACTATCGCGACCCAGCGGCGTTGAAGGACATGACGGACAGGGACATTTACACCATCATCGCAAACGGCAAAGGAAAGATGACGGGAGAAGAAGAGCGGATGAAGCCCGAACAAGTCTGGAATGTGGTGAATTACCTCAGGTCGCTCGCAAAAAAATGAGCGTCAAAAAACCTCGCGCGAATTTGGAGCACAACCCGCAGAAATGCGAGCGGCTAGCTTTTTTCGGTCGCGAAGTTGATGTCGTGGTGGAGTAGGCCCACGGAATGATTAGCCTGCGAATGTGCATTGCGAAGGTTTACGAAAACCGCTTAGCGTGCTTCCACAATTGAACCAGCATGGAGATATAAGTCCGCAGAATGAGGCCACCTCGCGCGGGGCTATTTCCCTTCGTCAACCTTTTGCTCTCGGGAAAAATTGTGATGCACCTCAGGCAAAAGGATCGAGGCGGCCATTCGGAAGCTCAACGCTAAATACGCAAGGCGAGACCGGAGGCAATACCCCCTCGGCGGCTAGGCACATCGTAGGCACGCACGTACGAACCCTTCAAACGCGGGTAAACATCGGGTTTTGATGGAGGCGCGGGTGGGAATCGAACCCTGTACGCCTGTTGAAAGCGCGCAAGTTACTGATTTTGCGTGCCGCTTCCGTCGCTACAACCGCTAGAACTGCCCAGGTCAGGTACACATCGGGTACACTTTCGCCCTCTTTTGCGCCGCCTGTTTTCACGCAGGTGGCCGCATGACTGTTCCCCTCGTCATGGACTGACCTTTGTCGGCCAGCATTCATCAATCTTTCTGAGAATCTGTTCCGCTATTTCGTGAAGTTTGCGTGCGGCCAGAATTGTTGCGGCAAAAAGGATTGCATATTTCCGCTGCTCATCCATCTGAGTCCTCCAGCGGAAAAGGCGGCTAACCGCATAACATCGAGCGCGGTTAATTGAGCGGCCCCTAGCGGTCGCCTGCGCCGACCAGGAGGGCCATCGTCACGCCCGCCAACAGAGCGAGACCGATGAGCACCATAACGACAACCACCATCGCAATTCGCTTTCCTGTGCCAAATGAGGATTCTTCTGCGTGAAATAGACCGTTCATTGCTCTCCCCTCGTGACAGCTCGCGGGGATGGAGCTGGATCGCGCGGCAAATTCCGGATAGGTTGAAGGCAAGATCAATCCGCTTCGATGCGGAAGCGCAACAACCGCGTAATTTCTTTGTGAGAGCCGTGTAAACAGTTGGCAAAATGACCTCGTTTTTGAATCCGGGGTCCATGTTTTCAGTTGGAGTCAGCCGAGTGACCCTCGAGCGTTGACTGGCCGGGGGAAAGCTCCGCCGATCAAGGAACATCCGTCACGGCCGCAATGAGTTTCGGAACTGGACAGCGGCAGTCGTGGAGAGTGTCAGGAAGTACAAGCAAGAAAACTATCGTCAGGGCAGGGGCAGAAAACCGAAGCGGTAGAAGCGGGCCGCGCAGGTGCTACCAACATCGACGGCTCATACGTCACGTAAGGCGGGCCGTCAAGCTATAGGGGCGGGGAACAATGAAAGTCGCTATCTATGCAAGAGTGAGCACGGCGAACAACGGTCAGGTTCCGACCATGCAAACCCGCGAACTTGAGCAATTCGCACAGGCCCGGTGTTGGCAGGTTGTCGGATGCTACGTGGATACGGTCAGCGGCTCGAAGGACCGCCGGCCGGAGCTGGACCGGCTCATGGCCGATGCGCACAAGCGAAAGTTTGACGTGGTGCCGGTTTGGAAGTTTGACAGGTTCGCCAGGAGCGTCTCTCACCTTCTCAGGGCGCTCGAAACGCTTAAAGCACTCGGAATCGCATTCGCGAGTCTCACTGAGCAGGCGGACACCACCACGCCAGCGGGCAAGATGGTTTTCACTGTCCTGGCCGCCGTGGCAGAGCTCGAGCGCTCGCTTATCGTGGAGAGAGTGAAAGCCGGGTTCAGAAACGCGAAGGCGAAGGGTAAGCGTCTCGGGCGGCCTCGAGTGGTCCCGGATGCTCGCAGGGTTGCCGCCTTGCGCGAACAGGGCTTGTCCTGGGCAAAGATCGCCGAGCGCCTGGGCATCGGAGAGGGGACAGTCTACCGAGCTGTGCACGCACCCGCCAAAATCCCCTCTTCCAGGCGACCCGTAACTCATTGCGGGACAGTGACCAATTGAACCGGATTCCATCCGCCCGAAAGTTTTTTGCGCGTGCGGAGTGGAGGCGCAGGCATTCAAAAGCGCAGTGACATACTGGCCTGGGGCAAAATTGGATACTCGTTAGCAGTCAACGGCGGAGGTTCTCTATATGCTCCTTCAACTTCCGCCAAGAGGTGAAGCCGCGCTCGCGTGCAATTATGAACCGCGCGTAGTCCAGGGCCGGGCTGGCCGTGTCGGCGAGTGGGTCAATCGCCTTGCATCGTCTAAGTGCCTCAGGATCTCGTCGTTGTAACCCACGTAGCAGGTCTCTTGCTTCTTTCTTGACATGATCCAGAGTCAGATCGTTCTTCATCGGTTTGAGGTGGTGATGCGCCGTGTGGGCTGGGTAGCTCACAGCCGGCAGCTCGAACGTTACCCTGGCGCGTTGCGTCTCCCGATGGGTCTGTAGGACTAACTGCCGCAGTACGAGGGTTGTGGTACCAAAGTTTTCTCGCCTCCCTGCGTGAATCACGAGTCAGCCGGGCGAACCTGGCACAAATAAGTTGATTTTAACTTTCTCATCCGTGGACCAGAGCAATTTCACTCGACCACCTGCCAAGCCTCAACGGAGAGGGAGAGTTGAAGGAACATGAGGAGGGGCGGAGACGCGTATGCCACCGTCGGTTGTGGCCATTTCGCGCTGGCAGACTTGGCAGACGCTCATAAGTTCTCCCTGATCTTCAACTCGGCTTCGCGCTCGGTAATCTGGAACCTTCCGGCGATCTCCAACGCCAGATCCTGAACGCGACTCTGAACGTACTCAGTAAACTGTGCTTCGGGCTCGAGGATTCGTTGGGGAAGTATTTCCCGTCGAAGCAACAGCTGAATCTTGGCTGCTTCGCTCATTGGTCATCTCCTTTTCTGTTCGGCGACCGCCGATGCACTGCCAGGGTGTCATAGCTGAGCAAATACCCCGAATAGAACACTGGTTGGGATTCTATTTCCATTTAGTAGTGGGTCTTTAGATTGGGGACCTTGCAAGTGAGAAATATCGCGGGACAAAAGCCTGTCCTTTTTTTGTTGCGCTTCAGCAATCAAGACCGCTTTGCTGCTGGCTGAAATTTCTCGGGCAAGCAGCGTGCGGGTCACCGAGAGGCATTACAACCCCTGGGTACGCTCCCGCCAAGAGCAGCTTGAGGCTGATGTCCCGAGAGCTCGGAAGCTCGATCCGGTTTTGAAAACGAAAAATTTCGCTAAGAGTTATGATTTTTCGTTGAGGGAGCGCCAAATTACAAAACATCAGAAAATCGCCCTCACATAGTCCGACTTATTGACCTTTTTCCCGGTGCTGGCGGTCTCACCCTTGGGTTTAGGAAAGTCTTTGGCCGTCGCCTTGAACCAGTATGGGTGCCAAATGATTTCGACGAAGACTGCGTGGAGAGCTACAACGCGAACTTCGGGGAGCATTGCACCCACGGCGAAATTAATGGTCTTTTAAAAGACCCAGGGGTCACGATAAAGCAATTGTAAAAATGCGGGTCCATTACTCAGGTATTCCTTGTAATAGCGCCGTCTTAAAGAGTTACCGAAAGATCACCCGCACAAAGCCTCAGGCCAAAGACATTTATTTGACATACCTGTGAATCCCGCATGACAACGCCGCGCCGAGCGTAGGCCTAAAATAATCAGCCTGTGCGGCGCACATGCCGCGGAATCGGAGATCAAATGGGCGTGGTTCGTTCTGCGGGAAGACGATTCGGAATTGTCGGCGAACTGGTGATGTACTTCGTGGGACACCGGCGTTGGTGGATGCTGCCTCTGGTTCTGGTAGTGCTGGTGGCGGGTTTGTTGATTCTCTTGGCGCAGAGTTCGGCGCTAGCGCCCTTTCTGTATCCGTTGTTTTAGTTTTCGTTGCTTGCGGTGAATTGTATGACTGAGACCCTTCGTAGACGGGCGAAAACTCCATGGCAGGTCTGGGTGTGCATGGCGCATCGCATTGGGAATTTCCAGGCTCACGTACTCTTGAGCGTGCTGTATGCTGTGGCGCTGTTCCCTTTCGGTATTTGCGTGCGCCTGTTTGCGGATCCGCTGCGCACCAAGGAACGCCCGACAAGTTGGCTCTCTCGCCCGCAGGAACTCACGGACATGCCCTGGGCGCATAGGCAGTGACCTCATGAATATCCTGGGCGTCTCCTGCTATTACCACGATGCCGCAGCGGCACTTCTTCGCGACGGGCAACTGATTGCGGCGGCTGAGGAGGAGCGCTTCTCGCGAGTCAAGCACGATTCTGGTTTTCCTCGAAATGCCATTAGCTTTTGCTTGGAAGCAGGCAAGATTCACGGTTCCGATTTAGATTATGTGGTGTTCTTTGAAAAACCCTTCCGAAAGCTTGATCGGATCCTCGCCAGCGTTTTGCAGACCTATCCCAGATCCTGGAAAGTTTTTCGTGAATCGATGATTGGTTGGGCGCTGGATAAATTGTGGGTCGCTAGCACTCTGCAGGCTGAATTGGGGATTGATCGCAAACGCGTTTTGTTCTCGGAGCACCACCTCTCTCACGCAGCAAGCGCCTTCTTGTGCTCGCCCTTCAAGGAAGCCGCGATTCTAACGGTCGATGGCGTGGGGGAATGGGTCACAACAGCGTGTGGCATCGGACGCGGAAATCAAATTCATCTGACAAAGCAAATCGAGTTTCCCCATTCATTGGGGCTGCTGTACAGCGCTTTCACTGCGTTTCTGGGATTCGAGGTGAACGAAGGCGAATACAAAGTGATGGGAATGGCGCCGTATGGCCGGCCCCTCTACGAAGACAGAGTTTGGAAACTGGTTCGGCAAAACGCGGATGGATCCTTCGCGCTGAATATGGATTATTTCTGCTTTCATCATTCCACCGAGCGCATATTCGATGGCCGCTTCACGGAACTGTTTGGAGATGCGCGGCCGCAGGGAATGCCATTTTTTACGGAGTCGAGCGGCTACCCTAAGTACTTCGGCACAGCGCCGGAAAATTACGCGAACCTTTGCCGGAAAAATCAGTATTACGCTGACGTTGCGGCGAGCGTACAAAAGGTGACCGAAGAATTGGTGGTGGGTCTTGCACGCAGTCTTTACGATGAAACCCACCAGAAAAAATTGTGCATGGCCGGCGGCGTGGGACTGAACAGCGTAGCCAATAGCCGCATACTGCGCGAAACCGAGTTTGAGGAACTTTTTGTGCAACCGGCGCCGGGAGATTCCGGTGGAGCGTTAGGAGCGGCACTCTGGGTTTATCACTCCCTGTTGGGCAAACCGCGTGAATTTCGCATGGAGCACGCCTATTGGGGACGGGGATTCAGCGATCGTGAAATCGAAACCTTTTTGACCGACAAGAACATTCCGTATCGGCACGTGAAAGACACCAATGAGCTCCTGGATTGCGTAGTAGAGAAGTTGACCGGCGGCAATGTGGTTGGCTGGTTCCAAGGACGATTTGAGTGGGGTCCGCGCGCACTGGGGAACCGTAGCATTTTGGCGGACCCGCGCAGACCTGAGATGAAAGATATTCTGAACAGCAAGATCAAATTCCGTGAGCCCTATCGGCCATTCGCGCCTTCCGTGCTGACGGAGCGTGCGGAATGGTATTTCGATTTGCCGGAGGCTTCGCGCCACTACCCAGCCCGATACATGCAATACGTAGTGCCAACGAGGCAATCTCAGCGTGAGGCGCTCCCGGCGGTTACGCATGTAGATGGCACCGCGCGGGTGCAGACGGTGTTTCTGGAGCAGAACCCCCGCTATTGGGCGCTGATAGACCGTTTTGGGCAGGCTACAGGAATCCCCGTGGTGCTGAACACTTCCTTCAATTTAAAGGGCGAGCCCGTCGTGAATACTCCAGCGGACGCGGCAAGCACCTTTTTCCGAAGCGAGATGGATTGCCTGGTGATGGGGGATTTTGTGGTTGAGAAGAGCGCCTGCTAGGGAGAGCTGAATGTGGACGTAAGCGGACTCCTCGACGAACGAATTTACGGGGCACACCACGTGACGCCTGCGCCATCGCGACGAATATTCGCGTTCATCGGTTCGTCGCTCGTCGCGTTCATCTTCGTGATCCTGCTGCTGGAGTTCGGTGCCTACGTTGTGCTGGCTGCTTACCGTTGGGTCCGGCCGGATACCCAGGACAATTTTGGGGATACCAGTCCTGCATACAGTTCATATCCATGGGCGCCGGAATTTTGGAAAGAGGAGAAGCTGCGGTGGAAGACACAACGGAGTCCCTACGAACCTTTCCGCGTCTGGGGAGTAGCGCCGTGGCATAGCGAATACATCAACACCGACGAGAGCGAAAAGGGTACGTGGCGGAGAACGATTAATGCCAATGGGGACGCCTGCCAAAACCAGAAACACGTTGAGATATGGATGTTTGGAGGCTCGACCCTATACGGGACAGGCGTACCGGATTTTGCGACGTTACCGTCGTATTTGTCTCGCGATTTAAACGCAGCGGGAGAGCGTTGTACGGTGGTCACTAATTTTGGCGCGGAGGGCTATGTCACCAATCAGGAGCTCCTCGTTCTGATGGAACAGTTGAAAGTTGGCCGGCGGCCGGACTTAGTGATTTTTTACGACGGCGTGAACGACTCATATGCTGGCGCCGTTTCACCAGGAATGCCGGACGCCCACGTCTCGCTGGCAACTATCAAAGCTCGAGTAGAAGGGTCGTTGGCAGCGCGGCTAGATTTTCTGCGAGATTCCTCGGCATTGCAGTTGGCAAGATTGGTCGTGAATTCTGTGCGGCGAGTGGATGCAGCCGAGGCAAAAAATGAAAAAGTGCAGTCAAAGGCCGTGGCCACGCTCGACAACTACGAGGCCAATATGCGCATGGCACAAACGCTCGCGCACGCTTATGGCTTTCGGGTCCTGAGTTTCTGGCAGCCGGCCTTCGTCTACGGCCATAAGGCCCTTGCGCCATTTGAGATGAGAGTGGCTCGAAACGAGGCTTGGGCCGATTCCTTTCATATTTTAAATACTGTTTATGCGGAAGCCGAGCGGCGCGCCGAGGTCCGCGCGAATTTTGTGTTCCTCGGCAGGATCTTTGATTCGACGAGCCAGCCTTTCTATATCGACAAGTGGATGCATCTAGATCCACAGGGAAACGAGCTTGTAGCGGGCGCGATTGCACGATATGCACAAGATAGTCTGCACCAGCCCTTGCAAGCTGACACGGCTCATTCGCCGCAGTAAGGACCTCGATTCGATTAAATTTCGCTACAACTCAGGTACACTTTTCGAAGGGATCGGTGAACTGAATGAAAACAAAGGGGCAAAATTGGAGGCGCGGGTGGGAATCGAACCCACGCATAAAGGTTTTGCAGACCTCTCCCTTACCACTTGGGTACCGCGCCTCAACCTTCCTAGTATAGCGAAATTTTTTGGGCCCTGTCAGCGCCGCGCCGTTACGGCAATACCCAACCACCTTATCGTCGCCGGTATCGAACAGCGCAAAACGACGGACAAAACGTCCTCAACCGGGAGCTTCACGATGCCGTAACGCCTCTCGTGCCGGGAGGTTAGGCCTCGCGGGACAAGCCGACTCAGAAATCTACCACGCGATCACGGCCCTCGGATGCTAAGCCATTTCCTAGTCGATGGATAAACCGCGCACGCCGGGGAAGGCTGTCGGGCGCTTATTTTCGTGTCGGCTCTTCGATCTGTGCTTCACGCAGAAAGCGGGCCGACTCCTCCGGCGGCGTCGGGTTGATGTAGAAGCCCGTTCCCCACTCAAAGCCCGCAACCTTCGTCAGCTTCGGAATGATTTCGATGTGCCAGTGATAGTGGTCGTTGATCTCTTCACCGACCGGAGAAGTGTGAATCATGAAATTGAACGCCGGGCGGTCGAGCACAGCGTCCATGCGCATGAGTGTGTCCTTGAGCGTCTGCGCCAGGGCGGCATACATGGTGCTCTGGTTGTTCTCATAGGAAGAGCCGTGAACCTTCGGCAGAAGCCACATCTCAAACGGAAAGCGCGGCGCATAGGGCACCAGCGTAATGAAGTGGTCGTTCTCTCCGATGACGCGCTCGCCCGTGTCGCGCTCCTGGCGGAT
>Ga0310916_10002655_pt1 | contig 10979 bp, 12 predicted proteins | sample GREbulkMGLF176_FD_203444 | JGI IMG/M metagenome (GOLD analysis project Ga0310916, IMG submission 203444) | Lab enrichment of tropical soil microbial communities from Luquillo Experimental Forest, Puerto Rico - GRE.bulkMG.LF176 | ecosystem: Environmental > Terrestrial > Soil > Tropical forest >...
CGCTGCTGGCCAGGAACGGCGTGGGAATGGTCAGCAGCGCAAGCCAGGAGAACCACCGGTGGTTGGGGGTCCGGCCGCCGCGGGTGAGCCACAACGTAACCAGCGCGAACAGCACCGGAATCGCCATCAACCCGATCATCATGCGAAACGACCAGTACGTGACAAAAAGGTTGGGCCGGTAGTCATTTGGCCCGAACTTAGATTGATAGTCCTCCTGGATGTTGCGCACGCCTTGCAGCGTCACACCGGTGAATCGGCTCTCGGCGAGGAACGGCAGCACGTAGGGGACCTCGATCACACGTGTAATGCTCTCGCAGTTGTTGTGCGTGCCAACCGTGAGAATCGAGAAGTTGGGATCGGTCTCGGTGTTGCACAACGATTCCGCCGACGCCATCTTCATCGGCTGCTGCCGGAACATCAACTTGCCTTGAGTGTCACCGGTGAAAAACAGGCCGACGGCGGCAATCAGCGCAATCCAACACCCCAGGATGGCCGCCGGGCGATACATGGCGCGGGCGTCCGGATGGGCGGCTTTCTGGGACCGCACCAGCCACCACGCGCTGACGGCGGCGACGAATGTCCCCGCGGTCAACAATGAACCGGTCACCACGTGTGGAAACGCCGCTCGCGCAGTGTTATTGCTGAGCAACGCGCCGATGTTGTCCAACTCGGCACGCCGGGTCACGGGGTTGTAGTGGGCGCCGACCGGGTGCTGCATAAACGAATTCGCCACGATGATGAAGAACGCGGACACATTGACCGCAACCGCGACGACCCAGATACATGCGAGGTGCACCAGCCGAGGCAGCCTGCTCCAGCCGAAGATCCACAACCCCAGGAAGGTGGATTCGAAGAAGAAGGCGGCCAGGCCCTCCATCGCCAGCGGTGCGCCGAAAACGTCGCCAACGAACTTGGAGTACTGGCTCCAGTTCATGCCGAACTGAAACTCCTGGACGATCCCGGTCGCCACCCCGATGGCGAAGTTGATCAGGAACAACTTGCCGAAGAACTTGGTGAGGCGATACCACGCCGCGTTACCGGTGACCACCCAGACCGTCTGCATGATGGCGATCAGTGGTGCCAAGCCGATGGTGAGCGGTACGAAGATGAAGTGGTAGACGGTAGTGATGCCGAACTGCCACCGCGAAATGTCGACGACATTCATGTGTCATCTCCCGAATGTACGGCCAGCTACGACGAATTGTAGTAGTTAGGGCGGGCTAGCGCTATGACTTCCCCGTGAGTTCTTTGGACGCCTTGCGGATGCCGAACGACGATGCGATTTCAAACACGCCGATCACCACGAACCAGGCGCCGGCCACGATAGCCAGGGTGACGATCGACGCGAACGGCGACGCCAAGACGACGATGCCGGCGAGCAAGCTGATCACGCCGACGAAAATTGACCACCCTCGTCCCGGCAGCGTCGGGTCGCTGATGGCCGAAATCGTCGTGGCGACGCCACGGAAGATGAACCCGATGCCAATCCAGATGGCCAGCAACAGGACTGCGTACCCCTGCCCGAAATGACGAAATGCCAAGACGGCCAGGATGAGCGATGCCGCCCCGCTGATGAACAACAGGATCCGGCTTCCCGCCGAGACATGCAGTCCGAAGGCGAAGATCACCTGCGCGACACCGGTGATCAGGAGGTAGACGCCGAATGCGATGGCGGCAGCCAGAACGGATATTCCCGGCCACGCGAGCACCAGGACGCCAATGATCAGCGACAGGAACCCCGATGCCAGTGTGGATTTCCACAAGTGCGGCAACAAGCTTGGAACAGGGGTGGTTTGCATTGCCGCAGTCTGGCACAAGCGCCTTTTCAGGTACAGGGACTTTGGTCAGACGTGTGCCGTGCGCGGTTCCTCGGCAAGCAGTTCGGTTGGCTCTTCGGTTGTCTTGCGGCCGATCAGATACCACGTGCGCATTGGGCCCTTCCCCTTGACGTCGATGCGACCGCGCTCCTGCAACACAAACTCGTCCTTGAGGCGCGCATACATCGCGTCGGGTAGTTGGATACGCCCCACGGAGTCGGTGGATTCCATCCGGGACGCGACATTGACCGCGTCCCCCCACACGTCGTAGAAGAACCGGCGAGAACCCACGACACCCGCGACCACCGGCCCGCAGGCCATGCCCACCCGCAGCGGGACCGAGTTGCCCTGCGGATCCTTCAGTCCGGCTGCGGCATTGGCCATGTCGAGCGCGAAATCTGCCAGCGCCTGGGCGTGGTCGGGCCGCGGCCGCGGAACCCCGCTGACCACCATGTAGGAGTCGCCGCTGACTTTGATCTTCTCCAGTCCGTGCTTGTCCACCAGTGCGTCGAAAGCGCTGTAGAGGCGGTCGAGGAAGCGCACCAGGTCGGCCGGCGCGCTACTGCTGGCACGCTCGGTGAATCCGACGATGTCGGCGAACAAAACCGAGGCCACGTCGTACTTGTCGGCGATGACGCTTCTGTCGGGCTCTTTGAGCCGCTCGGCGATGCTTGCCGGCAGCATGTTGGCCAGCAGTGCCTCGGAGCGGTCGTACTGGGCTTCCATCTCCGCCTCGGCGCGCGCGGTGTCACGCAGAGCGAACCACACAGTCACAACCACCATCACGACACTTGAGATAGCGGTGACGACAAACCCGGTCGACTCGGCCCAGGCCGGCTGAAGCCCGGTGTTACCGGGGACCAGGAACTCAAGCGCGACGATCAGGCCGGCGGCGACGGCGGCTAGTGCGGACGCCAACACGATGTGTTCAATCCCCAACACCAGCACTACCAGACAGGCCCCTACCAGCAAGAAGAACTGGCCGCCCGAATCCGTGCCCACGTCCCAGCAGGCGGCGGAAACCGAGACATAGGCCGTGCCGATAAACGTAAGTGGCGCAACCAATTCCCCGAAGCGCTGCAGCCACGGAACCGTCGCGAAGACCATCGCGCCGACGACGTTGACCGAGCTGACCTGCCAGCTCCAGGAATCGGTGACGATCTGTACCAGCACAAAGCTCACGCTCACCATCACGGCCAGCCACGCGGTGATGGTGAGAATCCGACCACGGCGCGCGGCGCTGACCGCGTAGTGCTGATTGCGGTCGCGGCTTTGAGCCCGCACCGCGGCTACGCAGTCCGGGCGGCGCTCCTGGCCGACTGTTCCGCTTGATGGGACACCGCATTTTTTAGCGGCCACGCTACGAGCCTAACCGTTGAACGTGATGTTTACCGAGTCTGAGGGTGATGATTGGGCCCTTAGCTGATCACCGTGCCGTCGACGTCGTTGGCGGTGTAGACGTCGCCGGCCTCGGGGCCGATGGGGCTGACCGCCACATCCAGCGGTTCGTTGCCCACGTCGACCGTGGCGGCGACGGTGTTGCTGGGATCGATCACTGACACCGTGTGGCCGGGCAAGGCTTGGCTGCCTTGTTGGCGACGTAGACGTAGCCTGCCTGGGGCCGGTGGGGCTGACCGCCACGTGCCGTGCGCCCAAAAATCCGCCGGCACGTTACGCGCTTCTGGACGAACGCTGGGACCGACGCGCGAAGAGTTGGGCCCTAACCCAACAAGCGATCAGTAATCCCAGACGGCCGGTACGCAACGAAAGGCGTTGCCGGCGACCGCCACATGGCAGACGGACGGGAACGGCAGGTGAGTGGCCACCAGCGCCTCGCGGGTCGACGCCAGCTCATGCAAGAGACGAACCCGAACGCGGGCAGCCTCCTCGGGGTCGTGCTCGAAGCCGTTGAACCACTCGGGGTGCTCGAACGCGACCTGGAACACGGCGTCGCCGGCGAACGTCAGCCGGTCGCCGCCGGACGCCAAGCGGACCACGCTGTGGCCGGGGGTGTGGCCGCCGGTGCGAACCGCGAGCACCCCCGGCGCCACCTCGTACTCCGTCTCGAACGGCCGCAGCTCGCTGCGGTACTGGTCCAGGAAGCGTGTGGCGGCCGACCGAAGCGCGTCCGGAACCCCCGCGGGCATGACGGTGTGGGAGAAATCAGGCGACTCCCAGAACTCGGCCTCCGCGGCCGCCACGTGGACCCGCAGGTCCGGACGCAGCCGGCCTCCCAGCCCGTCGCCGAGCAGCCCGCCAATGTGGTCCATGTGCATGTGGGTGAGCACCACGTCGGTCACGGCTGCGATGTCGACGCCGGCGGCTTCCAGTCGCCGCGCCAGCCGCCCGGCTGTCGGGAAGTCCGGGAACTCCAAACCCAGCCCAGCGTCGACGAGTATGGTTCGCTCGCCGCTGCGCACGACGACCACGTTCAGCGGCCACTCGAGCACGTCCGGCGGCAGGAACTGGTCGTCGAGCCAGGACGCCAGGTCGGCCGAGTCGGCGTTGTAGGCGATCGTCTTGCCTGCGATCGGTAGCACCCCATCGCTGATCACCAGCACGTCAATCTCGCCGACCTGCACCGCGTAGCGCGACGGCACCAACTCGTCGAGCCCCGGCCCACCGGAGTGTGAGGCGTTGTCCAAGCTCATGTTTTTCCCCCGCTGACCGCCTGACCCGGCGACATTGTGGACATGACCGACCCGCCTTTAAACGTTAGCTGGCGCAGAGGTGAATGGCCACGCCTCGCCCGGCGCAAATACGGAAGCCGACTCAGCGTGCCAACGTCCGCAGCCGAGCGGCACGCACATGAGATTCCAGCTAGTCCTGGATGAAGGTGACCGTCTCTTCGAGCGGAGCCCGCCCCGTGCGGATGTACTTCACCGTGACGTCCTCGTAGCCGATCGACATGCCACAGAACAGCATGAGCTCGTGTGGGGGTGACACGATATCCTCGACCGTCTTGTGGACCTGTGACCACGCCATCTGTGGACAGCTGTGGAGCCCCTCCGCACGCAGCAGCAGCATGACCGTTTGCAGATACATCCCGAGGTCGGCCCATTGGGCCATGCCCAGGTCGCGGTCGATGTAGCAGAACAGGGCGGCGGGCGCGCCGAAACAGTCCCAGTTGGCGATGGCGGCTCGCTGGCGCGCCTCCCAATCTTCGCGCGCGATGCCCAGTGCGCTGTAGCGCTCGTGGCCGAACGCGGATCGGCGATCGCGGTATGGCGACTTCATTGCGGGTGGGTACATCACGTATTCCCGCTCGTCCCAGAGGACGCCGTTTTCCACCCTCCCGACGGCGCGCTTCTTGAGTTCGGCCAGTGGCGCGCCGGTCACCACGTAGATGTTCCACGGTTGAATATTGGATCCGGACGGCGACCATGCCGCGGCGGCTAGCACCCGTTCGACGACCTGCCTCGGGACCTCCTTGTCGACGAACCCGCGTACGGCCCGTCTTGTCGTGACCGCCTCGTAGACGTCCAACATTGCCTCGCTTCCGTTGAGAATCCGTCCCGTCTGTCGCAGCCAGCCTATTGGTTGCCGACGGCGAGCGAACCTTGCAATTTTGGTAGTCACGTGTGGAATACGGAGGAGGGTCTCTCACGAAGTCCCCCATATCGAAACCCAGAAATGGAAATTGCCCGAAAGTCCCGTGTAGACCACGGCGGACGCCGGGGGCGGCTGCAGCTCAGGGGATTGCGATTAAAATTTCAGCGCCCTCAGTAGAGGTTTTAGCCCTACTCGCTGCGCAGCTTGTCGAGTTTACGGATGAATTCGTCAAACTGCTTTCGCATAAACCCGATTGGGTCATCGTGGAAATGCTCTTCCCCGTCATAGCATGATGGGAAGACCAAAAAGCTGTCATCTCGCGGCGCATGGAAGTTGGTCATGTCATCCCGAGCATGAACATAATCGATTGGCATCGCACACCCCAACAGCGCTGCGGTCTATTGGTGCCCTCGGTGGGAGTCGAACCCACACTGTACGGGTTTTGAGTCCGTCGTGAGGACTTATTGCTAGGTGACGAGAGATGTTGCTGGATGTAGCAAAAAATAGGTTGAAGTGCAGCAATGGTGCTGCATCTTGCGTTCTAGTGTTGCCAAGTATTGGCCGCGATAGGTCCGTTTCTGCTCCTGTTGCGGTATCTACTGCGGTACGGATGACATCCGGATGGAGGGCGCGAGAAGGACCGGGTCCGGACGGCGGTCACCAATTGCGGCAAGAGCTGGCCGATGGCCTGGCTCATCATCGCGCTGTCGCCCGCGACGCTGCCAAAATGGGATCGGTCTACGACATCTCAAAGAGGCAAGTAGCACTATTCTAAAACCCGCGCAAGCGGCCTCGCGTGTCGTGTGACCGCCCACTCTGTCGAAGGAGCGGGAACGGTCCCGGTTGGCGCCGCAACAGCGACGCGAACAGTTGTTCGACGTGGGAGCCGCGTTGTGCGGAAAAGCCCTATGAAGATGTCTTCGTGGAGGACATCGCCGCGCGCGCGGGTGTGTCGAGAGCGTTGCTGTACCACTATTTTCCGAGTAAGCGAGATTTGTACGTAGCGATATTCAAGCGCGCTAGTACCCGGTTGCTGGCACGCGCCAATCCTGATCCGCAGCTACCGCTTGCACACCAGCTTGCCACTGGACTCGAGGCCCACATCCAATATTTTGCCGACCATCCCTTTGAGGCAGTCGCGATCAACCGCGGTGCACTGTCGGATGACCCGGCGATCCAGGCGATTATCACCGAAGAGCTAAACGTCGTGGGCCAACGCCTGATCGATAAACTCGTCGCGGAGGGCCGGCCGCGCGATGTCACCGAGATCGCGGTCGAGGGCTGGTTGGCGTTCGTCCGCGCAGCCTGCGTGAAATGGGTTCAGTCGCAAAAAATCTCGCGAGCCGACCTCACCGAAATGTGTCTACGCGCATTCGACTGCGCGCTCGGGCACCCCAATAAGTCGCTTGCGTCGCCGAATGTACGGAATATCCGATCTAGGTTGATCGCTCTTTCTCCCATAACGGTGAACCTACAACGAGGGCGCAGGCCGGCTGGACTGCCATCAGCCTAATCCTTAGCGAACCGCCCAACTTAGTAACGGCACAGAAGACAGGCTAGCAGGCGAAGCCGGTGGACCGAGTCCACGATCCGCCTGCGCGGCGGCCGGCCGGCCGCTGGTGGTGGTGCCCGGGGCGTGGCTAGGTCCGTGACGCCTATGCGTGTAATTCCAAAGATTCGCCGCGAAAAGCAAGCCGAGGTACACAAGGGCGGTGATCAACACCACGACGACGAGCCTTTTGCGTTGCCGGCCGCGGGCGCTCGCAAGGCCATAAATCACCCCACCGATTGGCAAACCGATTAGTACCGCCACTCCGACTGCGATCGCCGCGTATCCGTGCCAGGACGTGGCTGTGTTCAACGCCGGGTTCAGCGGGTTCATTGGCGCAAGCTAGCACCAACCCCGCCGCTAGCGATCCCATACCGGCAAAGCGACGTCACGCCGTTGGTGGGGGGTCGCTGAGGCCGAGGCTGGGGTCGGTAGCGTGCTGACCGCTGAGGCGATCAGGATGCTTTGCAATCCGAATTGAACTGCGGGCCGATTATCTTGGGGACTGGCTAACGCCATTTACGAACGCAGGTAGCGTTCGGAAGCGTGATGATCACAGGCGCGTTCTTCGCCGAAGCAGCGGAAGCCGTTGACAACACACTGAATGTAACCCGCGGCGTCCTCGAGTACTACAACGTCGACTCCACCCGCGAGGTTCGTGTGGTCCTGGTGCTGCTAACTCAGACACAGACTGGGGGCGAGACGAATAGCGACTTGGAGATCAAGGTGACGCCACCAATCGACCGCGCCGAGCCGCTCATACTCCGCGACACCCTACCGGCGGCACGAGGTGGATTAGGGTTCGTCCTCTTCGGCATACGAACCGCTATGCGGGCCGACGGGCGGTATGTATTCGAGGTATCCGCGGGTGAAAACACAGTGTCGCTTCCGTTGACCATCCGTCAGATCGAATTCCCCCCGGAAAAGGGGCTGAAAGGCCACGGGACGCACGCAAAAGACCCCGACTAGGACTAGGTGAAGTGACGCCAGGCGCGTGCGGACTACGCTCCGCGCATGCGCGACATCGACACCATCGATGGTGAACTTCGGCTGCTGGTCGCGATCCGCCGCATGGTCTGCGAGGCGGAGGGTCGGCCTCCACTGCCGCTGAGCGCTCTTCCAGGAGCGCGTATTTAGGCACCGAGTTGCTGGTCGATCTGCGGCCAGTACCGCAATCCGGTGGGAGTGAGCAGAACCCAGTCGTGAATCTGGCCTTTGGCCAGTACGAAGCTGATAGGAGCCCCCTGGGCTACGGCTGCTTGCTGGAGAACAAACGCTTCGGCTGAGAGTGAATCCAGCGAGCCCGAGTAGACATACGTCGGCGGAAGGCCCCTAAGTGACCCGTACAGCGGATTCACCAGAGGGTTGGTGACGGCAAGATTGCCCGCCCACACCTTGCCGATCTGCCCAGCCGCTACTAGCTCCGGAGACAGCAACACCATGGACGCCGGTACCGGGTCACCCTGGCTCACCATGTATTCGACGGCCGCTAGTGCGAGGTTGCCGCCCGCGGAGTCACCGATCACGCTGACGTGAGAGGCCCCGTGTGCAGCGATTTCTGTGGAGATGAGGCCGGCCATGTTGGGTACCACCGTGCCGGCGGTACCTCCTTGCTGCATCAACGGGTAGATCGGCACTTCAATGGTCGCGCCGGTCTGGTAGGCCATAACCGTGTAATCGAGCCAGTGAAAGATTGAGGGCGGAAAGATAAAGGCGCCACCGTGAATGGCGACTACATAGTTGCCGTCTGGATGAGCGGGCGTGATCTGCACGACGGGCATCCCGTTATAGATGGTGTGCTGGACCGTTTCTCCGAGCAGCAACGTCAAGAACCTTGGCGGGGCGTTGCCGATTAACAGGTGTAGTCCCGGGGCGTTGCTGGCGAACAGCGCTAAAAGTGGGGAATTTGGCGCTGTAAATAGAGAATTGAGTTCGTGGCTGAGTCCGGCGGCCAGTGTCGTGGGGATCTGCTGAATCTCCTGCTGAACACCGAGCGCCGCCTGCTCAAAGGGCGCCAACGGCGCTGCGTTGGCCACCTCAGCGGTGGCATACGTACCGGCCGCGCCGGTCAATGCCCGCACAAATCGCGCATGAAACGCCGCCACCCGCGCGCTTAGCGCCTGATACTCCTGGCCGTAGCTGCCAAACAGCGCCGAGATCGCCGCCGACACCCCGTCCTGTGCCGGAGCCGCTACCTGCGTCGTCGCCCTAGCCGCTGCCGCGTTGGCTTCCCGGATCGTCGAACCTATTCCCGTCAAATCCTGCGCCGCAGCAGAGAAAGCCCCCAGGGAAGCAGACATGAAAGATGACAACTGCGGCTCCTAATCGTCTGGACCGATTGGACGTGCGTCAAACAATGATGCAACGGCGCACGCCGGGGTGTCCTGCATATGCGGATCCCTGTCAGCTCCGGCGGTTTTGAAGCTTTCCCCTACACCCGATGTTCGAGCCGCGCCCAGACCCACCCATCCATGCATTACGCGGCCTGCGGGAGTCTTCCCACCTGCTCGACCTCGGGGATGGTGTCCCGTTTCCGGCGCGCAGGCGTCGCCGATTGGGGGACATCAGAATCATCCACCGCTGGCTGGTCGGTGGACAGACGTTCCCGGAGAGCGCGGCAATAGTTGGTGTGCGCCCGCAAAGCGGGCTCCCATCAAAACATCGGCCTAACAGGAGGCTTCCAAAATGATCAACCGTGTAGCAAAGATTCGAGACTTCGTGCGTGCCGGATACCCCAGTGGGTATCCGGAAAACCGACCATTTTGCGGCGCAGGCAGCGCTGAACGCCATCGCTGGGGAACGCGAAAGCGTTACTTCGCTAGCCGTTAACTGAAGGAGTCACAATGAGCGCACAGGACAACATCCGCCGCGTTGCTATCGCGCACGGATGGGAGAGCATTGACCACATTAGCATTTGCGCGGAGGGTCAGTCCGAGGATTACGGCACGTTCTATGGCCCGATTGACACGAGTGCATTGCGCGACATTGCGCGAAGGTTCGGAGGAGTAACGGGCGTATTCTGACCCCAACCGCGAACGTGTGCGGTCGAGCTTGACGGTCTACTTCTTGGGCTCGGGTATGGCGCCTCAGGATCTCGCGGAACTCTTCCCCGTCCATTTACCTATGCGGCGATTCTGGGCGCCATTGCTGGGAAGCGCTGAATAGTCGGTTTATTCGCCGCGAACGGCGCGGATGGTTTGACGCTTTTAAACGTCGGTGATCGGGTATGAATCGAACGCGAACGAAACCCGCTACCCGTCCAGGGGCTTGAGAGGCCGGGCCGCCCCGCTTAGGCCCGCGCGTAGGTCACCCAGGACGAAGAACGCCAGCCGTTCGCAGTGAGCGATGGCGTCGGCGATTTTCTCGGCCAACTCGTTAGCGCGCCTGGCGCGGGCACCGGCCAGGCCGGTTTCTGCCTGCAGCGCGCTGGCGCGCGCCGACGTCAGTGCGGATCGGCATTCGCGTAACGCAGTGTGCGCATCAGCCGAGACCGGCTGCCGGTTGATGCTAGTCATGTGATCCCCCTCCGTTCGGTTCCCAGAGGTGTATGCGCCCAGCTATGCGACAAGATGTATTCATAACGTTACTCGTTGTCGGGCGGCTCATCGCCGCCGCTCAATTGTTTCTTGCCGGTGCCGACTGCGGCCGGCGATTTTGAATTCCCCTTCGCGTATCGCGCCTATGGCTGCGGTGAAGGTGTGAAAGGGGGGCGGAGAGTTGTTGAGCGAGTTTGAGAATCTCGCGCAGTATGGCGGCGTCCGGGTCGCTGCATTGGTTGAGTCGCAAATTATCCCTACGTGTAGTTGTTCAGGTTCCGATTGGTCGCTGCGGTCGTCGCGGCTCAGAGATTTCGACCCACCCCCTCCGGGTCGCCTGCCTTAAGGACAGGCTGAGCATCGGATAGGGACCGCGGCTAGCTGCTGACGAGTCAGGCATGTCCACCGTCGACTACGCGGCGGGTACGAGACCGGCCGCGTGCGATAGTCCAGCATCAGGGCGGTGCTGCTCACCACCAACGGCACCGCAACGAAGATCGCTAGCGGGTCAACGGCACGGTGACC
>Ga0310916_10002665_pt1 | contig 10949 bp, 11 predicted proteins | sample GREbulkMGLF176_FD_203444 | JGI IMG/M metagenome (GOLD analysis project Ga0310916, IMG submission 203444) | Lab enrichment of tropical soil microbial communities from Luquillo Experimental Forest, Puerto Rico - GRE.bulkMG.LF176 | ecosystem: Environmental > Terrestrial > Soil > Tropical forest >...
GACGAGAACGCTCGCCACCGTCGCCATGACGACGCTGCCAAGCGCAATGAACCCTGCGATGACGTAGACGACACCAAGCGCAACGATCCAGCCCCACTTGGCACGGAGCGGCGCGACACTCGAACCGGCTTGAGAAGCTTGCAATGTGGCATTTGTCATGGCGTTCCTCCGAATGGGCCTGTCGTAACGCTGCAGCAACATGCCGTCCCCCCAATCGGAGAACGGGGCGCGAGCCCATTATAGCGGTTTCGTGATTGCGCCGGAATGTTCAGGGCTGTCCCGAATTGTGCTATAGACAACCCTCCCCATCGCTGGAGCCACGCCATGAAGAAGATTCTTGTCGTCGCGGCCTTCACCGCTCTTGCTTCCGCCACGTCTCCGGGCGCTGCCTGCGACTGGGAGCATGAGGCCAGCACGACGGACCAAACCGTCACCGCCGATCAGACGAAGCAAGCCCAGCCGGCCTGCACCGGTGCGGAGTGCAGCACGCCGCAGCCCACCGGCGTTGCGTCCGAACAGGCATCCGGGAAGGCCCCTGCCAGCGAGCAGTGGCCGATTATCCAGGTCACCGACCGCAAGTAAATTCGCGAGGGCCTTTTTGATGGCCTCAGGCGAGGCGAGGTCGTCGAGATGACGGCCTCGCCCCAGTCTCGTTTGAGTGCCTTCAGCGTTGTTGGGACGAATTTCCTGCCGGAGTCAGATCCCGAGCGCGCTGGAGATTTCACCAAGGGTTGCTTTCTCGGTCTCGCTGACTTGAACGCCTCCGCCAAACAGACTTCCGCCCTCGGACGCCGCCTCGGCGGTCTTTTGGCCGATCTGACGTAGCCACTGCTTGAAGGCGGCGGCATCGCCGGGAGCTTTCGCGTCAAGAACGGTTGCAACCTGGTGCAGCGAGTCGATCGCCTTGGTCTTGATTTCCGCGGGTTTGCTGTTGGCAAATTCCGCTTTAAGCCCGTCACGGGCGACGCTTCGGCCTTCGCCAGTCATGAAGTCGCTAACCACCGCCTTCACCAACGGGTTGGCATTGGGGTCAGCGGCGGCGTGGGCCAATTCCGAGCTGCCGGCAAACGATTCCTTGAGAAGACCCCATAGCCCGCTCGGTTCGGCGGCGGTTATGGCCATCCCCGCGTTCATGGGACTTCTCAAAAGCAGTGACCACTCGTCCTTTGTGAAGCTTGTCTTGTCGGCCATGGATTCTCCTCCTCATGAACCAGGGAAAACACAAGAAGCTGCCGCGACGCGTCGCGGCAGCATGTTGCGGGGTCGCTGCGCGCGAAGCTCAAGCGTGCGCCAATGCATCCAGTTTCGCGCGAAATTCATCGATAGCCGGTTTCGCGACAGGCCCAACGCCCGGCACTGCCAGCACCTTGTTGCATATCTGTTCGATCGCAGGTGTCGCCGCAACGATCAGCTTGGCGAGTTCGCTTCGTGCTTCCGGAGAAAGCTTGGCCGCCCGCGCGCTGATATCGTTGAGCTGTGAGGTCATCTCTGTGATCTTGGGCAGAGCTGCCTGAGCGCCGGCGGCATCTGTGATGCCGGACAGAGCGGACTTCAGGGTGTTGATGGAGGAGCTGAACTGGTTAGCCAGATTGGTCCCGTCAACGGTCAGGTCCGCGGGCGCCATGCCCACAGTTCCCTTTGCGGTTTGCGTGGGGGCGGTCTGGGCGGGGGCGGTTTGGGTTGTGGCGGTTTGCGTAGTCGTCGCTCGCGGAGGCGCCGGTTGCTCGGCGACCGTCTGTTGGCCCTGACGTTCGATTGCATACCAGGCAAGCCCGGCCACCAAGACCAGGGCGGCGAGCCAATAGGGCAGTTGGGCGGATCTGTTGACCGCTGCGGCTGCGCCGGCGCCTGCCCGTTCGGAGGCGCCCGCAATCCTGCTTCCTGCGGCCGAAGCTGCGGCTGCTCCACTGCGCACTCCCGCTTCGGCCCTGTCGATCAGGCCCGCGGCGCCAAGCTGATCCGAAAGACCAGGCGGGATTGCTGCAACGATCTGGTCCTTTTGTGAGCGAAGCAGAGACGCCAGGCCGTTTGCGTCAAGACCAGCGTCGCGCTGATGTTGACCCAGGGCCCCCAGCACAATCGGACCCAGCATGGTGATCAGCGATTTGCCGCCGCTGTCGCCTGCACCGGTAAACTTGCCGACTGCCTGAGCCATGCCGTCCAGCGTCGGGCCACCGAACAATCCGGACAGCATGGTCGAGCCGGCCTGCGCCAGTCCCTGGGGGTCACCTTTACGCAGGAGATCCGTCAGCGAACCGGTTTGTTGCTGCGACAAGAGCTTGGATAGTTGGTTGGTTCCGGCAGGGGTTTGGACCAGATCGGACAGGCCCGCCAGCAATGCCGGAACAGTTCCTGCCGTAGCCTTTTGCGTTGCGGCCCGATCGAGTCCCAGCAATGAAGCGATTTGTCCGATAACTTCGGGTGTCAGGAATTGCATCACAATGGAGGTGAGGTTGGCAGCCATGGCGATCTCTCCACGATGGTTGTTGCAAAATTGATTTGTTCGATTGGCTCCTGGTCTGCGGGTCTGCCAAGACGGCCGGACCGCGTCGGTCCTCGCCAACCTGTCTTGTGTCAGAGATCCAGCCGATTTCTCGTCCGCGAAGGATTTGTCCGGCCGAAAATTCTGGAACCATTCACTGCAACACGGGAGCGTTTGGAAGTCGAGTTGTACCAACGGGCAATCGTAACCCACGCATCAAAGCGTCAAGTTCGCTGCCATTCCCGATGCTATAGATCTTTGCAAAGGACGATGTTGACGTGTCCGAGCGGCCAGTCATTGAGTGCCGCCATGCGAACGAAACCTGCTTGCTCGTACAGGCCGGGCGCTTGGAAGTCGTAGCTGCTCAGCCAAATCCTTTTGGCGCCTCGAGCCGCCGCTTCGTCCACAAACGCTGTCAACAGCGCTCTCCCGTATCCCTGACGTCGGTGTCTTTCATGGACCCACAACTGCTTGAGCTCGCAGATGCCAGCCCACGAATATCCAAGCGCGGCGCCGACGATGCTCCCGGCCGGATCGCGGAGCACGAATCCAAGTGAACGGCCGTCATGGGCTCCTGCGGCACGTCGATTGTACTCGTAAAGGCGATCCTCGATAGCAGCGATCTCGGTCGGTGAGCAATCGTGTTTGGCTTCAAGCCTTACGTCTTCCGCCATGCCAATGTTCCTCTCATCCCAACTGCGTTTCTCGCGGCATGAGCAGCTCATCGCGAGCCACTGACATTAACCATAGGGGAGCTTCTCTCGGCGAGAAGGCGCGGCTTAATGCCCGTTTAACGCCTTTGCACGTCTGATAGGCGATCAGCGCGACCATCTTTCACGCAGCAAGAACTGCGGGCGGAACTCGGCCTCTTTTGGGAGGACTAGTTGAGGACGCTCCTCGTCGGCGCGCTGGCTTCGACCCTGGTCGGCTGCAGCCATCAATCACCATCGTCGCGGGCGGCCGCGGACTCCTGCGCCAGCAGAAACCCGTTGGCCTGTTGGATGTCGGTTCGCGTGCCGATCGCGCCGGCATTGCTCACGATCAATTCCACGCCACGAGAAAGCGAGTTGCCGGTCGTGCGGAAGGCCCGGGCAACCGCTGTCGGCTCACGAACAGCGCAACAGCGCCCGCGGACGGATGTCGAGAATGTCGACGGGAGGCTGCATCATGGTTCCCTCGTGACTTTGCCGTAAAAAAATGGAGCATGTCCGCTCGCGGAAAACGCCGGTCGTCGCCATGCGGCGCCGTGAGTTCCCTGCACCTTCGCCGAAATCTTCGAGCAGCGCAGTTCACGGTGATCTGAGACTCGTGGCAGAGCTTTATGCTATCGTCGTGCGGGGGCGTGTGCGGTTTGAGTAACGTGTCCGACAAGCCAAAAAATGGCATCTTTCCCGGAGGCGGCCGGTTGATCGCGCTGGCGATCGCGGCGGCAATGTTGCTGAGCGTTGGCGGACCCAGCTCGGCGCAGTTTTTCAACTTCGGCGGATATCAGCAGCAGCCGCAGCGTGGCGGCGGCTGGTTCGGTGGCGGCTGGTTCGGCAACGACACGTATGACCCGTTCCGGCGCGTGCCCCGGTCGCGGCAAATCCGACCGCCCGTGCGCGAGGATTTTTCAAGGGCGCCATCGCCCGAGAAACGCGAAGCCGTCCCGGAGCGCCGCGTTCTGGTGCTCGGGGACGGAATGGCCGACTGGCTCGCCTATGGCCTCGAAGACGCCTACGCCGAACAGCCTGAAATGGGCGTGATCCGCAAGGCCAGGAACACGTCGGGTCTGATCAAATACCAGCCCAAGGGCGATCCAGCCGATTGGGTCGCCGCAGCCAGGGGCATTCTCACGACCGAAAAGCCCGACATCATCGTCGTGATGCTCGGCCTCAATGACCGCGTTGCGATCCGCGAGCCGGTTGCAGAAAAGAGTGACAAGCCCGCCGACAAGAAAGGCGACAAGAAGGACGCGCACGCCAAAGGCGATGCCAAGCCGGACGGCAAGGGCGGCGCCAAGCCGGAGCCGAAGCCCGAGGCGGCACAGAAGCCCAAGCCTGATACCGAACTGCCGCAGGACGATGCCGACAATGCCGAGCCGGCGCCGGCGAAGAGCGCACGCTCGCCCAACGGCCTCTATGAGTTTCATGAGGATCGCTGGGTCGAGCTCTACACAAAGAAGATCGCGGAGATGATCGCGGCGGCGAAGGCCAACGGCGTGCCTGTGGTCTGGGTCGGCTTGCCTGCGATCCGCGGGACCAAGGGCACCGCCGACATGCTGTTCCTGGACTCGCTCTACCGCGAAGCCGCGGCGAAAGCCGGCATCACCTATGTCGATGTCTGGGACGGCTTTGTCGACGAAGGCGGCCTCTTCCTGCAAAAGGGCCCGGACTTCGAAGGCCAGATCCGCCAGTTGCGTTCCTATGACGGCGTCTATTTCACGAAGCCGGGCGCGCGCAAGCTTGCGCACTATGTCGAGCGCGAGATCAGCCGTTTGCTCGCCGCGCGCTCCACACCGGTTGCGCTGCCGACGGAGCCGGCGACGCCGGACGCCAACGCGGTCCCCGGTCAGCCGGCGCCGCGGCCGCTGGCGGGGCCGATCCTGCCGCTGACGGCGCCCTCGCTCGACACCGATCAATTGCTCGGCGGTCCGGGAACGCGGCCTGCCGCGGTCGACGCGCTCGCCGCGCGCACGCTGGTCAAGGGCGAAGCGCTCAATCCTCCACCGGGCCGCGCCGACGATTTTACCTGGCCGCGTCGCGAGGTCGGGCGCGAAGAGATCAAAGCCGAGACGCCCGTGGCATCGGCATCGCCCAATGGCCTGCGCGACGTTCACGCGCAGGCGACGGTATCGTTGAAATCGAAAAAGTATCGCCGCTCGGCGCCGCCTCTACCAATGCTCGGAGAGATCCCCGTAGTCAGGTGGTGAGGCCGCGGCAGTAACAGCCGTTCCGATAACTGCGATCGGGGCACCCTCGATACCGAGGTACTTGACCGTGCTTCAATCTTGGTGTGGCTGAGTGCCCCCATTTCAGCCGGTCGGACTGAATGTCGCTACGCATGTCCTCGACCGACCCGGTACTTTGCCGTTGTGGGGATGAGGCACTCAGTTTGAGGCTCGAGACGCACGCTTGGGCCTTTGACGATCCAGCCCCTTGTAAACTTGCTCCCGATGAACTTCTTTACCCGACTCGTCAACTATACTGACGTACAGACCAAGGTCCTCGATCCAAGGATCGCCGCGAAGCCGCCGCGCCAACTGCTTACCGTGCTCGATCGCGGCTGCGGTATTGGAAAACCGCAAACCAACCCTGTCCCTCGACGAGGCTCCGTCTTTCATATCGAAAAAGTAGGTGCGCATGAGTGATTCCGCTGGTCGGACGCAACAATAAATCCCAGCGGATCAAGAGGCGCGTTGATGTGGCGCAAGAGCGACTTGCTCTGTCCTCTGTCGCAATTTCTTCTTTGTTGTCCAGCCGATATATAGCGGCGCGCTCGACAAAAACGGAGCGGCCCAACGTACACTCGGTCCTATTCCAGTGCGCCCGAGCGAAGATCGAACCCCTTCGGAGCGCTCATGTACTGCAGCAGCGCTATAGTGAAGCGCTCCTCGGAGAGGCGCTTTTGCACAAATTGCCGTTCAAGGTCGGTTAGCTCGGTTTTGAGCATGTTCTCATAACGAGAGATGTTCTTCTGATGTGTACGCAACTGAACGATTCGCTTTTCCATAACACTACCCCTCTAAATATTTTTCTTTAAAATGTTCTTCCTTTTAAAGTCGCTGTTTGAATTGTTTTTGACAAGTCCAAGAAAGATGCAAGCAGCTTTGCAAACATCAGCCCGGATGCGGTTACCGGCTTGAGCCTTGGAGTAGCCGACGCGGCGCTAGGGAATCAAAGATTGAGGCCGCCGGAAGGACAGGGACAGGCCCCGGCGACCTCGAGTCGGGCCGCCTTTTAGAGGCGGCTGCTGGCGGCCTAATGTTGGTTACGACTGAAAGGATGCCTCATAACGGGCGTCGCAGGCACAGTCTGCTGCTCGGAAAGCGGACCCTTGATCTGAAATCGAAGGCGACGCAGCACAAGCGGTACCCCGCTCCTTTGGCCGCTTCGGGAGAGTCAAAAAGTTGAGGCCGCCGGAAAATGGGAAAACGGCGGCCTCAACTCCGAGATTGGAGACACCCCTAAGGCACGGCCTCGCACGTACCGTGCGCTCCTCGGGAAGCCAGACTGTTGATCCTTGCGTCAGTCCTCGTCCTCAGCAGCAGCCTGTAATAGCCTGCGCCGTTCTGCAGGGTCGCTCATGTCGCGAAGTACAAAGAGCGCGAGAGCCCCCATGCGCTGCCTCTGTTCGGGACTAAGCGTCTTGTAGAGTGGTTGCCAGGCCTCGGCGAGTTTATCCAAATCGGCTGATCGTTGCGCCAATGCTTCCGAGCGTCGTTGCAAAAAGGCGATGGGGTCACGATTGCGCATGACTTCGGCACGGCTTTCGTCGGCCCGTCTACCCACTGTTTCCTGAATTTTTGCAATACGTGCTTTCCGATCCTCAGCCCTTGCACGAATAGCGCTCTCTACAGGCGGCCAAAGTTTTTCCTGCGCAGGTGTCAGTTGCAACGCGGCCTTTACCAGATCAATCCGCAAGTCCGTCAGTGTCTTCTGGTCCTCTGCGCTTACCGGAGTCGCAGCAGGAGAGGTTTGCGCGGATTGCGCGTTGGCAATCGAGGATGCAGTAAGGAAAAGTGCAGTCGTTCCGAGCAATATTATTTTCATCATCGGCGAACTCCCAGGTTAAGTTGACCCCCCAGGCGCTCCGCAAAAATGGTTACGCACGGCGAGGTCGCCTTGATTCAAATCAAAACACTTCGATCAACTCCGGACCGAATGGGCAACGTCCCTGACGCATAAGTGCACGTTAGGACAATGTGCCGCCCGAAGATTGTTGATGTATTTGTCGAGTGCCTCGAGGAGTCTTTCCCTGCAAGGACGAGCAATGTGATTTCTACACAGTCGGATTTTGATTTTTTATCTGCTTTTCAACCAGGAGAACGCTCATGAATTCGCATTTACCACCTGAACAGACGCCTCATCGCTCCGCGCCCCCAGGGTCCGCGTTCGGATCAACTTCCGCTCCCTGCGACGCCGACCAGCTTCAGCGTGATGGGTTTGGCGAGACCTTAAGCCAGCTCAGGCGGGATGTAGCAAGCTTGAAGGACACATTTGCGCTTTTTGCGTCGCAGGCCGGCGGCGAGGCCGCAAAGGCGATGCGCAACATGAGCGAGGCGGTTGCCTCGCAGGTGGGTGATGCCGCCAGCGGAGTGGCGGACACGAGTTCCGATCTTGCGACGTCGGCCAAGCAGCAAGCCAAGACCTTCGCGTCTGAGCTGGAAGCCGTGGCGCGGCGCAATCCCCTGGGCACGATCGCGGGCACGCTGGTGGTCGGTGTCATCATTGGGATGATGTCGCGGGGACGAGGCTGATGTTCGCGCCTCTAATGGACGCAGTTCGCGCCGATATTGATCGGCAGGTGGGTTGGGCACGCGGTGAAATCCGGCGGCAAATCCGATATGCTGCGTTCATTGGCGTAATCGCGGGCATGGGGGCGCTCGCTGCACTTGGCGCGCTGGTTGACGGACTCATCGCCCTTCACTCCTGGCTTACGCCGCAGGTCGGTTCACTCGCTGCGCTCGGCATGATCGGCGCCGGTTTGTTGTTGCTGATGCTGATTCTGCTTCTAGTGGCTTTCTCTCTGCGGCGCCCGGGGGTCAACAAGCGACCAGCCCTGCAGGTAGTCCGGGCCGCCACTTTGTTCCGCACCGGTACTAATCTCAACGCTAAACAAGCGGTCGCCACCGGCGAGGATTCTTTGCGCTTGGCAACCGACACATTGCGAGAGGGTACCCGCTCGGAATTGCTGGGTGCTCTGGCGCTCATTGCCATCGTAGGAGTAATCGCTGGCCGCAGCCTGCGGCGGCGGGAATAAGGCGTTGGGCCCGCACGCGCGGCTGAACGTCGACGGCGAGATAGCAGCACTTCAGGACCCAAATCCAGCATGTGCAGCGTACAAGGTGCGAGGTAGAGGAATATTGGTGCCGTGAACTGAGATAATTCTTTAAAGCCGCAGCGATTATCAGTTCGGTTAACAGTGAGGGCCACGTAGTTGCCCGAGAAGCCCGCTCAAATAAAGCTAACTCAGCGGCGAGGCACCGTGCTGACAAATATGGCTGTCGCGGCGCTGATCATTGCTGCACTGTATTTTGGTCGGGAAATTTTCGTTCCGCTCGCGCTGGCCGTTCTCCTAAGCTTCGTTCTCGCGCCCTTCGTGATACGTCTGCATTCTTGGCGGATTCCACGCACAGCTTCCGTCCTCCTGGTGGTCTTCTTCGGATTTTCGATCATATTCAGTCTGGGCGGGCTTATGGTGTCGCAGGCGACCCGTCTGGCCGCCAAACTGCCTGGATATCAGGAAACGCTGAGTGACAAGGTTGAGAGTCTCCGTGGTTTAATGGGAGGTTCTGGAACGTTGGGGCAGGCGTCCACCGTTCTCAAGAAGCTGGAGACAGAGCTGGAAGAAGGGAATGCAGCCGGCCAGACTGCGAGGCAAAAAGCGGTTCCGATACCCGTCGAAATTCAACAGCCCGACCCCGGCGCACTGACGACCCTGGGCAAAATCATCGAACCATTGCTTTCACCGCTCACGACGACGGGAGTCGTCGTTATCTTTGTTGCCTTTATCCTGCTGCAACGGGAGGATCTTAGAAATCGGCTGGTCCGTCTTGCCGGCTCGGGAGACATTCAGCGCACGACCGCGGCCCTGGATGATGCCGGCAAGCGCCTGAGCAAGCTCTTTCTTACCCAAATCATTTTCAACGCGGTGTTTGGTTTGGCAATTGGCATAGGGCTCGAATTCATCGGCGTGCCTTCGGCTCCGTTGTGGGGTCTGATGGCGATGATTCTACGGTTCGTACCGTATATCGGCGCGCTGATCTCGGCCATATTTCCGCTCATCCTGGCTGCGGCCGTTGGTTCTGGCTGGGAAATGTTGCTGCTGACGGCTCTCTTGTTTGTGTTTTTGGAACTGCTTGCCGGACAAGTAATTGAGCCTCTGGTTTATGGCCATAGTTCCGGCCTGTCTCCCGTCGCAGTCATCCTGTCCGCGTCATTCTGGACCTGGCTCTGGGGTCCAGTCGGACTGGTGATAGCAACGCCTCTGACCGTATGCCTCGTTGTGGTGGGACGGCATGTCGAACGGCTCAAGTTCCTCGACATTTTGCTCGGCAACCGGCCGCCGTTGACGCCGCCTCAACTGGTTTACCAACGAATGCTCGCAGGTGATCCTTTTGAAGCGGCAGAACAAGCGCATGATTTTCTCAGGGGATCGTCACTTGAAGACTACTGTGACACGATCTTGCTGGAGGGGTTGAGGCTCGCGGAAGCCGACCGCCGATTGGGTCATCTCGACGAAGAACGACTGGATCGAATTGCGTCCACGGTCGAAGAGCTGGTGGCTGATCTAGAAGCACACCACGAGATAGGAGCGACAGACCCTCCGCCCCCAGACATGAGCTCCAACCCCGGCGCGGCCATCGCAATTGAGCAAGCAAGGGTGCAACGCCAATTGATCGAGGAAAAAAGTGGCTCGCCGCGTTCAGTTCTCTGCATTCCCGGATCCGGCAAGCTCGACGAAGCGGCGGCAATGGTATTGGCCTATCTGTTACGGCATCGGGAAATCGGGGCACTGGCGGAAGAAGCAGACGCTTTATCAATCTCGAAATTCTTTTCATTCGACATGACGGATACGTCTCTCGCGTGCGTTTGCTACCTCGGCCAGCCGTCCACCACCAAGATTCAAGATGCCGTTCGCAGGCTTAACAAAAAGAATGCCGACGCCCGCATTGTGTTGGCCCTTTTTGGATCCGAGCCCGCTACGCCATCGAAAGGTGTGGTCGGTGCAACGGCTAGCGGAGGGTCATTTGGCGCTGCGTTAGAAGCAATAATTCAAGCGACCTCCGAGCAGCGCCGCAATGCGACCACCAGCAGCAAAGATATTGCCAGCTAAAAAATGGAACGTTAGGGGCCGCTGAAAGCCCTTGCGCGGAATGTCAACGCGCCCTGGATGACTGACAGAAGCCCGCCGGCGCTACACCTATCATCAGCGCAACACGACAAGGTTCGAATCAAAGGGCCCCAGTGCCGATTCCGAAGAGAAGCACGAGCCCGTGGGGCGACGTCGACATTGCAGCGGCGGATAGTCTGAAAGTGCTTAACCTCAAAACGGCCGATTAGAGAAGCAGACATGATCAGTTTAGGAGTACACAGACTAGCCGCTAGGCGGCCTGACCTGCATTGACCTTTGCTTCGCCGGACTTTGCCAGAAATTCACTCTCAAAGGCTTGCGCAGACATAGGTAGGCCGAAGAAGTAGCCCTGCCCTTCCTCACAGCCCATGCTGATCAGCAGGTCGGCGCTGGCCCGGTTCTCGATGCCTTC
>Ga0310916_10002678_pt1 | contig 10932 bp, 12 predicted proteins | sample GREbulkMGLF176_FD_203444 | JGI IMG/M metagenome (GOLD analysis project Ga0310916, IMG submission 203444) | Lab enrichment of tropical soil microbial communities from Luquillo Experimental Forest, Puerto Rico - GRE.bulkMG.LF176 | ecosystem: Environmental > Terrestrial > Soil > Tropical forest >...
GTCACCCTCTCCGCCGCCGGATATAACTACAGGGGCAACTGGGCAAGTTCCCCTGGCAGGACTTTCACCTGCTAGAACGCCAACTAGCTTCGCTGCACCGCTCCGTGTCCGGTTTCGGGTTCCTCGTTCGTCATAATAGTAGAGGCCACCAATGGCTAAAGAAAGGAAAGAAAAAACAGGCGACGTCGGCGTGGGGTCAAGAATCGAACGCAACAGGGAAAGGAAGGCACAAAAATGGCAAGCATAACGATGGAAACCCCAAAATCGGACACATTTCTTCCCCCCATCGAAAAGCCCAGGGGATGGATGATGAAGCTGGCGTATTTCTTCACGCGCAAGCAGTTCGGCAAAGTGCTGACGCCGTTGAAAGTGCATTCCGCGCGGTTGCCGATTGGATTCGGTCAATTCTACGCAAAAATCGGCCAGCTGGACAAAAAACTACAGTTGGCGCCGGAGACCATCATGCTCATTCGGGAACAGGTAGCCCGGACCAACGTTTGTCTCTTTTGCATCGATATCGGTCGTGCGTTCACCATCAAAGCTTCGATGAACCAGGCCAAATTCGATGCGCTCGAGCAATACCGCAATAGCCCGCTGTTCACCGACGCCGAGCGCGCTGCTCTCGACTATGTCACGGAGCTCACCAAGGAGAAAAAGGTCAACTCCGAAACGTTTTCCCGCATGTCCCGGCATTACTCCGAACGCCAAATCTGTGAAATCGTCTGGCTCGTCGCGAGCGAGCACGTCTACAACATGACCAACATCGCTCTGAACATCCATTCGGACATGCTCTGCGACATTGCCCGGAAAAGGAATTAGCCCAGGGCCGGCCGTTTTGCAACTCGCTAGTCCGCACTGCGGCACAGCAAGCAGCCACAAGAGAGCGGAATCGACCGCAGCTTGAAGACACTCCTAACAATTACCAATCGACGCCTCTAGCATGGACTATGCACGGCTCTGAAAACGGTTGGCATCGTGAGACCGGAGATTATGCTGCTGCCGGAAGCGTTGTTCAGCGCGGGCGCCAGCCACCGAGATCAGCCGCAGGCAGTGAAAGGGTATGAGAAGGCCTTCGCGGGGACGGAGTCGCCTAAATCATAGAAATACGGAAAGCGGAGAGCCGGTGGTTCATTCAGTGGCTCGTCGGGTCACGGACTACCCTTGCCTAATGGGATTAGGGAAGGGTTGCCGACTGCTCGGGAACTCAACTCCTGCCGATTGCTCTGGTCGAGATTCGCGCCGAGCGCAAAAGCAGTGGCTCGTCCGGTACGCAGAAATCAACGCCCGGTTAGTATGTCGAAGCGACCAAAGGAATATCGTTTCAACGGCCTGTTCCATGGATCGGTGATCTCCAAATACGCAGCTTGGCCTGAGAGCACTTTCTCGGCCCCGGCCAGAGTTTCAGGCAAAAGGTTCTTGTCGAGCCAAGGTCCGTTATGGCCGGGCATCAGATGATCGAATTCGTCAAAGAAAATCATCAGTTTCCGGTAGCTGGCGACCAAGTCTGTCAAGCTACCGCCTTCCAAGTGCGTCCACACCGGACCGTGAAGCAAAATGTCGCCGCAGAAGAGTACCCGGTCGGCCCTATCCAGAAGGCAGATGTGGTCAGGGGCCTCGCCCGGCGTATAAATGACTTCCAGGTCGGCGCCTCCCAAGTTGAGCGTGTCACCTTCGGCCAGCCAACGACTGACCTTCAGCGGTGGCACCGCGAAGGCGCTGCGATCAAAGCCCCGTGGCCAAGGGTTGACCACCAGATTCTCAGCCAAAATTTCGGTCCCTATGGTCTCCGGGGACACTCCTTCTTTTGCCACGTGGCGGGACAATGGATGGTCAAACATCGCAATTTCGTCAAATTGATGGTCACTGCCGAGATGATCGGGATGTGTATGTGTGTTGACAACTATCACCGGTTTATCGGTGACTTCTCCCACGGCTTCGCGTAGGTTGCCAATTCCACAACCGGTGTCGATCAGCGCTGCCCTTTCGTCTCCTATCAGCAAATTGACGATGGTCTCCTCGTAGTGACGAGGTTCATAGAAGACGAATAGATTTGCAGCAACCTGGTAACCCTCGAACCAATCACCAGAAACGGAGATGCTCTCGAAGTTAGAGTATGCCGCGCGGGATGGGGTACGATGCGACTTGCTTTTCATTTGTATTGCCCTCAGGCGACAGCGTTCCGTCAGGAATCAATCGGGCCTCCATGCGATCAGTTTAGTGACAGCAGCCTTGTATTGTAGGCCGATTCTGGTCGCATGACGGACCGCAAATAATCGAGGTGGGCTGTCACGGCAGAGGCTGCTAACTGACGCCAAAGAAACGAGCCATAGGTTCTTTGTTAGCAGCCCTGGGAGCGAGAGTCCTTAGCAATGTCTTTCGAACAATATGCCCGCGAGCTACGGGCTCGAATGCGCAAGAGGCCAGTACCGATTTTCCGTTATCGGACCCTCGTCGGATTCGAGCAAGGATATACTTTTGATTCGCAGAAACAACGAGAGAAATCATGAAAGGAAGCTGGGCAATTGTGGGCCTCTTTCTAAACACCGTAATGTGTGGACGCGAGATTCCGTGGTTCATTTATCTTTGCGTGTTTAAGCGATTTCCAAAGCCTATCGCGTTTTTGCTCGTTTTCTGCGCATTGCCTTACCTTGACTCGGCAAAACTCTTGTGGGCAATCTTACGGGCTGAAATACCTTTTTCAGCCCGCTCGATATCCTGGCGCCTGGTGCCGTTCCTGATGTTCACTGCGCTCCTGGGCCTCGGGTTCCCGGAGGCCGATGCTCAATCTACGACTCCGCTGCACGCACCTATTGCGGAAACCATCGACATTGACACCCACGCCGCCGCCCACGATTTCCCGCATTTCTGGGAAAAAATGTTTGGTTCCGGGCGGGCGATCCTGACCCTTCGCGAAATCTATCGGAATGACCTTCGCGCAGTGAAGGCGATTACAGGATGCGAATACGTCCGTTTCCACGCAATCTTTCACGATGAGACGGGGATTTATGACGAAGACGAACGCGGCAACCCCATCTACAACTTCTCCTATATCGATCAAATTTATGACGGTTTGCTTGGCAATCGAGTAAGGCCTGTCGTCGAAATCAGTTTCATGCCCAAAAAGCTTTCTTCCGATCCCGCCGCTGTACACCCTTTCTGGTACAAACAAAACGTTGCACCGCCAAAGGATTGGGACAAGTGGGAGCAATTAATCCTCTCGAACAATATTGGCAGCTCAAACTTCGGCACGATTACGAGCGCTCTTGCTGCCCGTGTTTTTACACTGGGGGTTCGCTTCAGCTTCTAGCTGCTGACCTCCGGCCCCGACGCGTAGAAGGCCGCGGCGATCGCTCGAGGCGCAGTCCCGACCCTCGTCTGCTATGAAGTCACCTATCGACATCCCTCTGAATCGTATGTGACCCGTCGTTTTACCGTTGGTTTTCTGTTCAGTTTTCGAGCGCAGAGGATCACGAGCAGCATCCGCAGACTTCTGATGCCTACCCGCTCTCCCTGAGTCTGCGCAATTTCGAGAAATCTGTGGTGGCAAAGGACCCCGCGCTCAGCATTAAATATCTTGATCCCGGGTGCTAAACAATATCAATACCTGCAAGGCGCATGGCCTTTCCCGGTTCCGGATTTGCCATAAACCAATTCCATACACTACCGGCCCGCAGATTCTCGGCCCCCAGGAGCGTCATGCCAGCGTCTAGCCCAAGCGTATCTGGCGATACCCATCCGGTCTCGGGATTGAAGGCGTCGGCAAAGCCGTACTTCCCCCAGATCGTTTCACCGTATTTCTCCTTCATCGCGTGGAGCGCAGGAATGCAAATATCCGGGGTGAGCATGAGTGAACCGCCGGCAGCGCACGGCACGACACTTCCGTCGATTTTCGACTGCCGAGGAGGTCCGCCCCAGGCCGTGTAGCCCTGCGGGCTCGTCGAGCTGGTAATCCCCCAGATGGTCGAGGTGTAGCCGGGAAATTCCTTCGCCAGTTCTGTGTAGCACCACTCTCGGTGTGCCCGCGTCGCAGTGCAGCAGTTTTCAAACCAATTGACGCTTGTACCTTGACGCTCGCGGCGATTACGAAAATCGAACCATGCAAACGGATATTGATACGTCCACAAGAGGGAGGTTCCAATGTAGCTGTAATTTGCATAGGAGTTCGGATTTCGGTCCCACGCATACCAAGACTCTGCCGGAAGTGGGTGAGTGGGTGAGCCTATACCCAAGAGATACATTGCGGCCAGCTGGCAATACTTGTCATACCGAAACGGTATGAATCCCTCCGGCCTCCATCCATGCGAAAGGAGCTTTCCGGCGCCATTGGTCATCCATGGAAAGTCGTAGCGGCTGTAGAGCAGCGTTGCGAGCTCGCGAATTTCGTGATCCTCGCTAAAATACTGGCGGCACGTCAGCGCTCCTGCCAATAGCCAGATGGAATCACTCGTGGAGACCTCCGAGTTCTCCCAGCGCTGTCCCGTATGGATGTCGATGAAGTGATAGAACCAGCCGTTTATCGCAAGGACTCTGCCGTTCGTGTAGCTGCGAAGCGCATCACGTACACGGGTCTTGGCCTGCTCTCGGGTAATCCACTTTCGCTCCGCCGCGATACACAGTCCTGTTAGGCAGAATCCAGTGACTCCCGTGCTGCCGCGTGCTTCGTCTCTTTTCTTTACATTGTCTGCCGGTTCGCTGTGAATCAAGTCTCTGCAGATTCCGGTCTCGGGATCGCTTGCATCCCAAAAGTATTGGAACGAGCGGTGAGCAAGGTCCTCAAGGAGTGCGTCGTCGCTATAGCGTTTCGCAAAAGAAAATCCGTGTCGCCCAACGAGTGTAACTGTCCCTGCCGCCGAAGCCTTAATAAAGTCGCGCCGGTCAAGCCACATCTGTTTGAGGATAACACGGAGTTCGCCACGAGAATTTGGTTCCACTGCCCGCCATTCACTTACCCATTGAGGAACACAATTGAGTGGAGTCGCTTCAACCGCTAGCTTGTCTATATGGGACTGATGCAGTTTCACTGATGGCGGCTGCTGTAATCAGCCGCCATGCCACCAGAGCGCTCCCAATCGATAGCCCCGCACAACAAAGTAGAACTCTCCGGAATCCGGAAACAAAGCTTTCCGAGATGGCACCCCGGATCGCCACAACCGTATTCGCGTCCAGGCCCTCAGGCGGTTCAAGACCGGCTAGCTCAACTTCTCTCGAGCGAAGATCTTGAACAATATTAGGCGGCAGCATAAGGCTCCTGAGATTTTGCTCCAAGTGCAAATCGAAGTTTTTCACCATTACACTTCCAAATACGGCGATGGCCAGAACTCCCGCTACTCGGGCAACCGCATTATTGATCCCCGACGCGGTTCCCGCATGTTGCTGGTCGACAGAGTTCATAACCACGGTCGTGAGCGGCGCCACCGTGACCGCCATTCCCAGGCCGAGCGCCAACGAGGCAGGAAAGTAGGTTTTCCAGTAACTGCCTCCCGGTTGCACTACGGCAAACAGAACGAAACCAGCCGCGACGATCAAAGGCCCGACTATAAGCGGGATCCTTGCGCCATATCGCTGGACCAGCCCTCCAGACCATCGCGACAAAAGGAACATCAATAAGATCATGGGCAACATCGCGGAGCCGGCGGCCGTTGCCGAGTACCCTTGCAGTTCTATCAGGTCCATCGGAAACAGAAAGAAGAAGATGCCGATGGTAGCGTACAGAAACAGTGTGAAGACGTTTGCGCCGGTAAACGAGCGAGACCTGAAAAGCGCGAGAGGCACCATCGGCGATGGCGAGCGAGATTCAACGGCGAGGAAAGCAGTGAAAAAGAGCAGGCCGCCGAGCGAGCTGGCCAACACCAGCGGATTTGTCCAGCCGAGCCTCGTGGATTCCAGAAATCCGGTTACGACACTCGCCAGCCCCGCCGTAGCCAGTAACGCCCCCAACCAGTCAACCTGCTTGACCTCCGAAGCACGGCTTTCCGGCACATGGCGAAGGGAAATTCCGACGACGGCAACTGCGAGCGGAACGTTCAGCAGGAAAGCCCAGCGCCAGGAGGCATGCTGGATGAGCCATCCGCCGAGGAGCGGACCAAAGGCGGTGGTGATCGCCGTGAAGCCGGACCACGTACCGATCGCCTTGCCGCGGGCGTGTTCGTCGAAACAACCGCTAATTATCGCGAGACTTCCCGGAACCAGCAGCGCGGCGCCAATCCCTTGCAAGCAACGAGCGATGACGAGTTCGTGAGTGCTGGAAGCGAAACCGCAAGCGGTTGATGCGGCTGCAAAGACTCCCACACCGATGAGGAACATCCGTCGGCGCCCAAACAAGTCTCCAAGAGCACCGCCGGCGAGAATCAGCGACGACAAGAAAATTCCATAGGACGCAACGACCCACTGCACATCGACAACGCTCGCGTGGAATGTTGCCTGCAGTGTGGGCACAGCGACGTTCACGACCGTGCCATCAATGAAAGCCATGCTTGAGCCCAGGATGGTCGCCGCCAGGATCCAGGGTCCGGCTGCGGCTGCTGGTTGAACGTACACTCTCCCTAAGGCTATCAGGCATTCGTCGCATGGCGTTTTCATAAACCTAAGGATGCCCTGGTCTAGGGATTTGGTGCGAATTTGTGATGGTCATCAAACGATGGTCGCGAAGGTCTTTCTTTAGTGTCGTTTGAACCCCGACCGTTCGTCCTGATCGGGTGTATCGTCGGCCATTCGTCGAAATACTGTTTGAAGGAACGAGCTTTCACCGTTCTGGTTTCGTCGTTCGAGAGTTACCGGCAAAATTACTACGAGAAGACAGCAAGTGGGAAGTCGGGGTGCACATCGGAGGTCGTAACTGCGACAAAATACGCGAGTAATGATGAGGTGGTCCGATTAGCAAAGCGCCGCATGGGGGTCCGTCTCCTGAAATCTTTCGCAAAGGCTCCGGTGAAATCAGAAACCGGGGCATCCGGTTTTCGCGAAAGTGAGACATACACTGAGTGACTTCCAGGAGACTGCAAGCCGGCTTGTTTTGGCCGGCAGTTGGCGGTGCGGGACTGAATTGGAGGGTCACCGTCGCAGCCGGAGCGAAACGAGTGCCCGGTCTCGTCATCTTTTTTCCTTTCGCTAAACGCCTCTTGCAGGAACTGAATAAGGACGGATTCGTATAGATGCGGAGCCGTCTGAAATGTGGTGTCATGATCGGCGTTCGGTATCACAAGGAGGCGCGTCCCAGGACTGCGCGCCGTGTCGAACATGATTTTAGCGTTTTGTGGCGGGCAAATTTCATCTTTCTCTCCTGAGATGAATAGAATTGGACGTGTCCCAACGCGCGAGATTGCCACCAGCGTATTCGTCTCCTCTTGACTCAGCCATATACCTGTTCGAAGGTAATATATTGGCTTCACGGCCCACTCTACGCTGCGAAAACCCGCCAAACGAAGCCCGAAGCATTCCCAAAACGACCGTTCCGGATCTCGTGAAAGCAGGATTGTCGCTCGGCTGACCATGTCTTCAAAGGAGATGAAAGCACCGTCGGCAACCACGGCGGCGAGATCGCGTGAGTCTGCGGCGGCATAGAGTGCGGCGACAGCGCCGTATGAATGGCCCATCGCAGCAACGGGTCCGACATGCCCTGGCTCCTTAGGAATTTGAGAGCGCCAAGGATATCGCGCGATTCCACATAACCAGGCCCGGTAAAGTGCCCGCCGCTTTCTCCGTGATCACGCAGGTCGATTAGAAGTGCGGCGTAGTTGTGGCGCACCAGGATCGCTGCCCGCGATAACATGTCGGAGCGATTCCCGTTGATTCCGTGCGCAACGATCACAGCGCCATGAGAGGCCCCATGTGGTCGAATGTACCAGCCTTTCAGCGGAATCCCCTCTTGCGACAAAAAAGACACGTTCTCGGCTTGTAATCCGAAATCTTCGGGCCGAAATCTAAAAGTTCTCCAATAAGGATGGTTTCCTGTCACCGGAATCGTTGCAAGATACCCAAGGAACGCCCAGGTCCCAATGATCGATACCAAAACAAGGGCTAAGCGGCGGATTCTAACTTTTCGTGCTGAGCTTGTAGATTTCACCCGGCGAATCGTCCCGTAACCAACACTACCACTGAAAAAACCCCTTTTGCGCGTAGCGTGATACGGCTGAGCGACAGCGCTTTGGCCGTGAGAATACTGCCTGCCGACAGAACGTGAAAAAAACTGCAGCCGACATCAACAACGCCTCTCCCGCCACGCTGCTGACTCATTCCGGTGACTCGCGGATTTTTCGGCATGCCATAAAAAGGGGCCGAACCATTGGTCCGACCCCGTCTCTCCTTATCGCTGCTGTTCCCCACTTCGTTCGCACCTCACGGCTCTCGCGGCCGCTGGGGCTTTTCCTTTGGCGGAGGCGCGGGATGTGGTGCCGGAGCCGGGTGCTGATTTGCAGACGGGTTGCTCGGGTGAGCCGGAGCTGTTTTCGGCGGCACCTCGTGTTGTGGAGGAGCATTGGTTGGATGAGAAGCCTTCGGTGCAGACGCTGGCGGGTGAGCGGGGGTTGCGTCTCGATGACTCGGCGCTAGCTTTGGTTGAGGCGCCGGGTGGGCCGGTGAGGCATTGCTTGGGTGAGAAGGCTTCGCCGCAGGAGCGGGCTCCTCGTTTGGACGAGTGGGTGCCGACCGGGGCTGAGGCGCCGGATGCACGGGTGGCGCATTGCTTGGATGTGAGGGTCTCGGCGCTGGAGCCGGCTCAGGTCGTGACGGTGCTCGTTCAGGCTGAGTCGGAGCAGGTTTCGCATGGCTCGGAGCCGGTTGGTTCGGCGCCGCCGGAGTTCTTTCCGGTGTGCCCGTATGGCCTCTGTTCATTTCGCCAGGACGCGAGGTGGCCTCTACATCGGGGCGTCCATGGTTGACCGAAGCTTCCATCGTGCGGTTCGTGCTCGCTGCCCGCTGATGCTGAGCCTGTTCGGCCGTCATCGGAACGTGCTGGTGACGTCCGGCCGCCGTTTCTGCCTGGGTCGGACGAGCCGTAGCTCCTCCCGGCCCTCCATTGAAGCTCGCGCGGTTGTTCGAGGCGTTATAGTTCGTGACCGTTGTGTTGTAAACGTTGTGTATCACGGTCGTGTTCACGTTCGTGACAGTTTTGTTGTAATAGTATTGGTTGCCTCTCCAGGAGCCGCCGTAAAAGCCTGTGCCGGGATAGCCGAATCCGTAGTTAATGCCGCCATAAAACCCAACGGTTGGTCCCCAGTAACCCGCATTCCAGACGTAGAAGCCGTCTACGAAGCCCCAATATCCCGGCGTCCACAACAGTCCGACTTCAGGAGGCAAAACCCAAGTGCCGGGAACCCAGTAATAGCCGATGTCGTCGCCGTAGGCCCAATACCCCGGCACCCAGATGTAGCCGGGTCCAGGACAGATTGGCTGGGCATAGATAGGCAGGAGGGGTGGACCTACTCGCACACGTATCGCGACACCAACATCTACAGCTGACGTCAAACGCGGTGTTGCAGGTGTAGGAAAGGCTAGGACGGGAACAACCAGCACCAGCGTACCAATCAGATTGGTGATCCGCATAGCACTCACCTTTCTGGCGTTTGGCCGGGCGTTTTCTGTTCCGTGCGGCCCGTCGCCTTGGGCCGTACACTTATTTAGAACACTCTCCGTGTTCATGGGTTGCGGGGAAATCCCTAATCGAAGCGTCCACAATGAGATAGGATTCGCAGCGTGCCTGCCTCCTCCCTGTCTTTACCCTACAGCATTCTTTGTACGCCAACCCCGCTTGTGAGTGTGCGCCAGCGAGGGCACCCTTGGTGCGCCTCGCGTCTTTGTGCCGGGCATCAGCCGAGTGCTCCGGATCAATCCGCCTGCCGGAGAATCGGCGACGAGACTAGTCCTCGGGCTGGGATTGAGTGTTATGTTGGCTGTCGAGCATCCGCGTGGTTGAGTAACCCGAGTAAATGAAGTCGCGTCCTTCGTCGGTACCGGCAAAGAACCAACTGACGACGGCCGGCGGGTATCCCTCGTCGGTTGCGCTCATATCAAGAACAAAGTAAGCCTTCCCACGCGGATTTGGGTAAGAATCCCCAATAGTCATCAGTGTCGCGAGAAGTTGGGACTCGCTCCCGTCCCATACTTGTACGATGAAACGGTCCGAACTGCTGCGGAATAACTTGAACACATAAGCTCCCGCCGGTAACACCTGGCCTGGGATCTCTACGTCTTGATCGAACGTAACTGTGGTTTTCTTGTCCCAGTCGTCTGCCTTTGCGCGGGAACTAAGCGATAACGCCAGCAAGATTGCGGCAATTGTGAGCAGAACCACGCCTTTTTTCTGCATTTCAGACCTCCGCATTAAATTTTGGCCGGGAAACAGGCTAGGTAAGAGGCTGGATGGAGGGCAGGCTAAAGCGTAGGGTGCAGGTAGTTCCCCCGGTTGCTAAAACGTCGCTCGAGCCCGAAGCCCGCCGAATCTGTGAAACAAGAGTCTCGAGCTATGCCGACACGCTATGTGGGTGTCAGGTCGATTCATCCCGCCCGATGGGCCTTCATGTGGGATTCTCAATATCTTCGCCCCGGTGAGAAGTGACAGCGTTCCATTTTGCCCGCTCTTTTGCTCGCGCGGGTCCCATCTCCCGTGGCCGTTCTTCTCCTTCTATTTCTAACTCTGCTGCCCGCCAGTCGCCTTCTGCCGAGCCGATATTCGGGTCCCGTCTTTGATAAATCTCATAGGCGCGTTTTTGTACTTGCCGAAAACGCTCTTCAGTAGTTTGCATTTTTGCACCACCGAGATATCTTCAAAGCTGGTCATGCCCTTGGCAATACCAGCAATGCTGTACTCTTTTTCCGAGGCTGCGTTGTTTTTTTGCCTGGACGTCGAACGCCGGTAGACGCCGTCAGCTCTGCAGCTTAAAGATCCGGTCCATCGATAGCCACTTGTCCCCTGGCGGCGTTCCCGGCAAGGCCTGT
>Ga0310916_10002681_pt1 | contig 10927 bp, 10 predicted proteins | sample GREbulkMGLF176_FD_203444 | JGI IMG/M metagenome (GOLD analysis project Ga0310916, IMG submission 203444) | Lab enrichment of tropical soil microbial communities from Luquillo Experimental Forest, Puerto Rico - GRE.bulkMG.LF176 | ecosystem: Environmental > Terrestrial > Soil > Tropical forest >...
TCCGTTGTACCTGGGTGACCTCGCCCACTTGTGTGAGAAGTGTGGCTTCTGGCACCTGAGCAGAGCGGAGTGGCTTGGACTGAAGCCCAGGTACTTCTGCATCAAGTGCAAGAACGAAATCAAGCCATCAGAAAATGGCGAGATGGAATTCTATATCCTGCGGAGTGGGTTTGCGGTTTGCAAGCCATGTTCGTTGATGGCTGGTGAGCGCTCCCTGGTCGTGAACTGATGTTTATCCCTGTCCAAATTTCGGACTGGTCATGCCCCAAGTGGCGGCAGGCGGGAGATGCCAGGCAAGCCACGATGACGAGCAGGGCAAACCAGTACCACTAGCGAAAGGAAAAGGTGCCAGGTGAGAGGAGACTACGTTCAACACTTTCTATACTCCCTGCTGGAACCCACTACAGCCGGATGGGGCGGAGCCGCGGAATGGAAGCAGAATCCTAAATGCAGACAGTGCGGAGCCGAGCTTCGCGCCAGGTAGCTAATTGCGGTAGCATCATCGTTGGCAAGCTGGCTATCGCCGGATTGCGGGCTTTTTCACGAAGCGATAGACAAGGCGGAACAAGCACACGGGAACCACAATCGTACCCACAGTAAGAGTTATTGCAATCAGGTGTGACAGCATGTCCTCACGTCCTTGGGCATGGGTTTAAAAACTCATACAACGTCACAAATCAATCTATTCATCAACTTTTGCAGCAAGAATTTGTCTCCTAACGCCATTCGAGTGAACTCTGCACCAAAACCTTCGGCGGGGGCGATGCTCCGCACAATTGCATCTGCCCGCACGCTTCCACCGGGCACTTCAAATGCCAGCCAGAGCGTTGTACCCACGGGCGGCGGATTGGGCGTGGAGATGAACAATCCTCCCATGCCTAACGTTTTGACACGGGAAAAGAGTTGAAGGTCTGTACCATACCAACTTACAGGCATTCCGTTCGGCAAGGCAATGCGCGGGTATCGGCGGGTGTTGCGAGTGGACTCCTCAAGGACGCAGTGCAAGGAGACCTCATCACCCTGCGCTGAACTTTATCAGCATGCTCATCGTGGCGTAAAAGCAGTACGCAGACGTTTCTACTCGCGTCTGCTTCCATTTGTCTACTGGTCTAACGGTCAGTGGTCTAACGGCCAGGAACGCGAGCCGAGACTCGCCATCGGATACTGTCATTTCTTCAGCTTTTCTTTTGGGAAGACTTGGAGTAGTTTTCCTCGCCGGGAGGGTTCGAATGAACTTACTAGCAGCTTTGCAAAAAGAAGCCCGAAAACTCACGAAGGTAAAGGCTGATGCGGAACGGCAATTAAACGCACTTGCTGCGGCTGTCAAGGCTTTCGGCAGTACTTTGGCTGCTGAGTCTGCAAATGGTCGGAAAAGGCGTGGTAGAACAAGAGGCCGTAAAATGTCTGCCGCTAGTCGTAAGGCGATTGCAGAGGCGCAGCGAAAAAGATGGGCGAAAATTCGCGCGGCAAAGAAAGCCGCGTAGTTTTTTGCCGCCTCACAGGTTGGCCGGCGTCTGAGCATATAATCCACGCAGCGCAATGAAATCTTCATTCGAGGAGACGCTCATCGAGGTCTGGCGACAGGCCCTCGTCGAGAATGCCAAGGTCGTCGCGCTCGGCACAGAGCGTTACCCTGTCAGGCATACTCCCAAGCGCGGCCTGCGGCAGGTGGACTTTCTGTTCGACGGCAACGAGCTGCGAGGGCTTGAGCAGAACCCGGAAACAAAGTCTCGGTGGGCGCAGATGGCACGCTCCGGCAAGAAAGTGATGCAGTTCCTTCGCGAGGGCCGATACGTGGCGAATGTGGTCGATGGCAAGGTGACTTCTTACGGCGGACGCTCAGACGGGTGAACATCCCGTCTCTTCAAGACCTTTAATCATTTGTCGAAATCGTCTAAGAACTCGGACGCCGGAGCCACGCTCGTCACCAGCAGATGATCTCGGGCCGCGTGCAGGCGACGTGGAGAGTCAGGCAGCGTTCCGGGCCCGTAGGTATGCGCCAGATCACAGCGCGACGTACAGCATCGGGGGGCGCTTGATAGATTTGGCAGGTATCTTTCAGCGTGAATAGCTGAGCGTTTCACGACCTCTTGCAGGGCTGATATGGCCCCTTTCCAGGGATGATGTTGCGCACTCCTCCCGCCGGATTCTCAACATCGCCTTTCCTACGTGGAATGAGATGGATGTGGCAATGCGTGACGGTCTGTCCGGCGGCCTCGCCTTCATTTATGCCGACATTAAATCCGCTAACGTCGAGATCTTCCCGCAGGATGTCTTGCTTGGCCAGTCTGAGGATCTCCGTGTAGGCATTTGCTTCTGGTCGACTTAGTGAGAAGAACTCGGGGATATGGCGTTTCACGGTCACCAAAGTGTGAAGGGGTGTCACCGGGAAGGCATCCCGGATGGCAAACGCGAGCTCGTTTTCGTGAATCAGGAGCTGCTTTGGGACCTGACAGAATGGGCAATCGGATTCGGTTCGCTTGAAAGATGCTCGAATCTGTCTAAAGTCGGTGTCATCTCTGTCTCTCTTCATCGAATTACAACTGTAACAGAGCGCCTGCAAGTTGCTCGGATCGTCGGTTCCCCCTAAGGTGCGCGGGATAATATGATCTACCTCTAACGCGCGGACATCCGCTGAAACACCACATAGCTCGCAATGAAACTGGGCTGCTTTCAGCACCTCGAATTTCAGCGAACCCGATATGTATCCCGCCGATGTTTTCCTATGCTGCCAAATCTGCTCCCCTCTCTTGGCCTTATACTCCTCCAGTTTCACACGGCAAAGCTCCAGCAACCGCGTGCGCTGACTCTCGTTCAGCTTCTCATCCGCGCAAAGAAAGTAGTCGCTACCTTCCTTTTTGACCAACCCGTGATTCCTGAGAACTCGGCCCACCATATTCCCCACAATTTTTTCGTAGTATTCAATCTGACTGTCGTCGTGCTGAAGAATAGTTTTGGCTATCTCTTCTGTCGAGCTTCTGCCTCCCCGCCCAAGCAAGGCCATTAGCATCACGGGCTGATACACATGCGACATCCGCATCCGATTCTCGATGAAATCCTCGAGTTCTGCGTATTTCATGTTCACCACCTCACGTGATCAGGAGGGTTTGTCAGTAGTTCTCCTGCTGCGGACGCAAGTTCGCGGAGCTAGCCGTGTTCCATGCGACTTCGAAAGAAGTTCTCCGTGTCCTTATTCATGAAATGGACGTAGCAGCCTTTCATCCCGCGAGTCAGAAGGACTCGATACGTGTTCTTGACCATTTGAGTGAAACGGTTGCCAGACCTCTTCACCACAGTATCGAAGGACTTTGCTTTATCTCCCTGCCAGTCAGCTTTCTCTGGCAGGTAGACGAGGTCGGGTCCAAAGATCACGCCAATGTAGTCGAATTCAAATCCCTGCGCCGTATATACGCATCCGATTTGGTTTACTCCGTCGGGCTCGTAAGCCCAAAGGCTTTCCTTCGGGATGCCAGGGGCGAGGCTGCCCGAGTCGGACTTCGCATTCCAAGGCCGAGCGTACTCTCCGATGACCACGTCACTCACAAGTGTCCCATCGGACTTGGGGTTGGACCACGGCCAGCAAAAACCTGCGGCCAACCGAGCCGTCGGTTTCTCCTTCAGTTTTTGCCTAATGGCATCTTCCAGAGATTGAGGAGTTGGCATAATTCTGAAATCAAACTCGTCGTTCTGATTCCACATCACATGAGCCGTGCGTTGTATCCCCAGCGTATTGTTTACCCAACTCACGAATGCGTCCGAGCCTGCACAACGGAACTGGGCTTCTAGCTCAAATTCGCGAACGTCGCAGTGGAGTTTTTCGGCCTCTGTCTTGATGTAGTCGGTTGAGCCGATTTCTCCTGGTCTTACGATCTGGTTGTCATCAATGAAAAATACCGATGTTCGGCTGGCCTTCAACAATTCTTGTATCTGAGGCACCCTGCTCTGTTTCGTTTTTGGCGTGAAGCGGTTGTTGCTCGTCTCCCGGATTCGATGGCCTTCATCGGCGATCATCACGTCAATTACATTCGTTTCCGCATTCATGTAGCCGTTGAAATACCGAACCTGAGCGGCGCCACGAGAGCCCACGATCTCTCGGATGGTCGAAGTGAAGGCGCGGGAGCCTGTTACGTAGTGTGCATTGAGGCCCATGCTTGAGAAATCGCCGAGCAGATTCATGGCGATGACCGACTTCCCAGTGCCAGGTCCACCTTTCACGATGATGACGACCTTATGCTTGGACTTCCCGCCTTGCTCAGCGGCCTCCATAACCTTGTCATAGACAACCAACTGTTCATCGAGCAGGACATATTCTGGTTTGCCTTTGATTAGCCTGGCGACATGGTCGAGCAGCTTCTTGCTAGGGCGGTACTTGCTCTGCTCTACTTTGGCCGATATTTCACCGCTGTCGCCATTACGGATTCTTTGGTCAAGAAACGCCGTAAGTTCGGGCACATGATCGGCCGTGAAAACGGGGCAACGGGCGATCTGTTCTGAGAACTGTGGAGAGAAAAGGGGATCGTTCTTGGTCGGCTCGTAGTTATGCAAATACGAACATGCATGTGCGCCTATTCCATCCTCACCCTGAAAAGCGGTGTGGCAATCGACCAGATACGTCATGTATTGCCCCACCTGGACCGCAGGATGAAGCACGTCGCGAACGTTGCCACCGACGAAGGTTGCGACCTCGTTCCTGCCGGATGCGCCCCTACAGCCTTCCCACTGCTTTAGCTCGATGATGACTGCGTTGGAGGCCTTTTTATTGTCATAGCCTGTCACGAGGCAGTCGAGGCGCTTGGAGGTAAGAGGGAGTTGAAGTTCTAGCAAAACCCCGTGATCCAAAAGAGACGCTGACTGAAAGACTTGGGAAACAGCTCGGAGAGAATTATTCCAAGAGTTCACCTCCGCGACTGGCGGCTGAAAACGAAATTCGTTAAAGAAGGCATCTTTTAGTTTCGTGGCGATCCGGTTGAAGGTGGAGTCTTCGATTAGGGATTTGGTCGTGCCTGAGTAGAGGCGCATACGTTCTTCACCCACCACCGGTGTCGCCCATCAATAGGAGCATATCTTCCCCCGCATTAACAGGAGGGTGTATCCTCCTGATAATTTCCCGACCAATGCTTCTTGGGGCTTCGCACTGACCGGTGGATCTGCGATGCGATACTGGTGGGTCAACCAAAATCAAACCATCCGCCAAGAGATAGCGGGTGGCTACCTTTGGTCTCCTAAGCGCAACGCCGACGGTGGACGCAATCCCTTCTATGAGTCGATGCGAGAGGTCTCGCCAGGAGACGTGATCTTTTCGTTCGTAGACACCAGAATCGGCGCAATCGGCATCGCTAAGTCCTACTGTTGGGAGTGCCCTAAACCAACTGAGTTTGGCTGTGCCGGCCAGAATTGGGAACACATTGGATGGCGAGTCAACGTATCGTTTGTTCGGCTTGTCAACAGAATCCGGCCCAAGGATCATATGGGAGTTTTGAGATCGGTTTTGCCAGAGCGCTACTCACCTCTCCAGGCTAACGGAAACGGTATCCAGTCAATCTATCTGACAGAACTCCCTCTGAACTTTGTGGAGGTACTCAGCGGCTTGATTGGAGAAGAGGCTCGCCCATTGATTGCAGGTTCCCCAGTTGGCCCTGTCCTCGAAAATGGCAAGATCGCAACGGGGGACGACCTCGATGTTTGGGAGCGGAAGCTGGAAGAGCAAGTGGAGAACGACCGTTCGGTAAACGAGACCGACCGGGAGGCAATCATTCGTGCTCGGCGTGGCCAAGGGCTTTTCAAGCAGCGTGTTATTCAGATTGAGAACCACTGCCGAATCACGGGGGTCGACAAACTCGATCACCTCTTGGCCAGCCACTGCAAACCCTGGCGTGATTCTACCAATGAAGAGCGTTTGAACGGGGAAAACGGTCTGCTCTTGACTCCTAGCATCGATCACTTATTTGACCGCGGATTCATCGGGTTTGAGAACTCGGGAGACCTTATCATTTCACCAGTGGCGCACAGACCTTCGTTGCAGAAGATGGGAGTTGAGACAAACCGAGTAATCAACGCGGGGACCTTCACGGAGGGGCAGCGCGAATTCCTCGACTATCACCGTAATGCGGTTTTGCTGAAGATCGCTCGATGAACTTCTTCGTCGCCGTCACCGATTACGATTGGTTCCAATTACATGCGTCCAAATCATGCGTCGAGGAAGTTAATTTCTGGAGGCCGTCATCTGAAGCCCCATTCAAGGCACTGAAGACTGGCGAGTTGCTTCTATTCAAGCTTCACTCGCCTCGAAATTTTATAGTCGGCGGTGGGTTCTTCACCCGTTTTATCCAGTTGCCGATCTCGCTTTCCTGGGAGGCTTTCGGCGAGGGTAATGGTGTTCGATCTCTTTCGGAAATGCGCGAGAGGATTGGAAAATACAGACGGACATCCATTGGACCGCTGGACAATCCAACGATTGGTTGCATCCTTTTGGCTGAACCATTCTTTTTTGCGGAAGCAGATTGGATTCCAATTCCTCCTGATTTCAGCCTGAACATCGTCCAGGGGAAGGGTTACGAGAGTAACGATGGGGCCACGGGTCAGGCCCTGTGGGAATCGGTTACGGAGAGGTTGCGAACAAGCATCAGTGCAAATCTCGACATTGGGCCAGCGACTGTCGCAGCAGTGGAGAGCCCCCGCTACGGGCAGCCAGTCCCCGTCCGACCGCGACTTGGCCAAGGCACATGCAGAGTGATTGTGACCGACGCTTATGAACGACGATGTGCGATTACTGGTGAGCGCACTCTTCCCGTGCTAGAAGCGGCTCACATAAAGCCTTACAGTTCAGGCGGTCCGCATGAACCAGAGAACGGTCTTCTTTTACGGAGCGATCTGCATACCTTGTTCGATCAGGCATATATGACTGTTGACGCTGATCAATTAAAGGTGGTTGTCAGCCGTCGCATTCGTGAAGAGTTCGAGAACGGGCGAGACTACTATCAGCTGCACGGAAGAGCCATCCGCCTGCCACACGAGACTAGCAGTTTGCCATCGCGAGAATATCTCGCTTTCCACAACGGTCTGTTCCGTTAGGAAGTGTTTCGCATTGATCTGCTAGCTCAATCCTTGCACGAGCCCTAGGGCCAACCGTTCGCTTTCGTCTCGACATGTCAGCAACACAGCGGCTAAAGAGAAACAGTCTTGACAGAATGGTCAACGAAGATCAACGACCCGATGGAGTGGAATATGTAAGATCCAAAAGGGCCACAGCAGACGAAAGGAAAGGACCTGCTGCCAGAAGGATCTTGCAGCCCTGCAAGTTGAGGTTTTTCACGCCGAGGAAGCCGCCGAGCTTTTTCCCCTTGACACGTAAGTACGGCTATAGTAGTTTCACATACGCGTGTAGTAGGAGTGCGGCGTGACCTTGCCAAAACTCACGAGGCTGGAACTTCGAATCATGGAAGCCCTCTGGAGCCACGGTGCTTCCTCTATTCGAGAAATTCAGCAAGCCTTCCCCGAGCGGAACCGACCAGCCTATACAACGGTGCAAACCACCGTATACCGCATGGAAAAGAAAAAACTGCTGCACCGTGCCAAAAAGATCAGCAACGCTCACATCTTCCAGGCCATCGTCTCGCGCCGGGCGGCGCAAGGCAGATTGATCGACGAACTGCTGAGTCTGTTTGGGGGCCGCACGCAGCCGGTCATGGCGCATCTGATTGAGTCGGGCAAACTCACCTTGGATGACATACGGGAAGCGGAGAAAACCTTGCGGAAGCTCGCCAGAAAGGACAAATCCGTATGAACCTTCCTGCGATTGCGAACTTGTCGTCCTCGTTTTGGGCGCAGTTTGGTGCGCCGCTAGGCAACCACTTGTGGCAATCCACAGTGTTTGCCGGAGTCGTGTGGTCGCTGACGTTCTTTCTGAGAAAAAATCGCGCTGAGACGCGCTATTCGCTTTGGCTCGTCGCATCGGCGAAATTCCTGCTTCCTTTTTCCTTGCTGATTGGCCTGGGGAGCCATATCGCGAAGCCGAAGGCGCCCGTAACTCCTCCTCCATCTCTCCTCGTCGTGACGCAAGTGCTCAGCGAACCCTTTGATACGGGGTATCCAGCTCCAGTTGCCCATGCGTCCGATTCGCCCCTGGCGGCGTTGCTTCGGGCCCTGCCAACTCTTCTCCTGATGGTGTGGTTTTGCGGTTGCTCGGCTGTGCTGTTCTTCTGGTGGAAGCGTCGCCGACGCATGACGGCGGCGAAACACGATTCTTCAGTGGTGCAGGCTGGACGCGAACTTGAAACGCTACGCCGCCTTGAGCGAAGCGCACGAATGGCCGGACCGATCGAGCTCAGGATCTCGGAATCGACCGTGGAACCTGGGATTCTGGGCATTTTCCGCCCGGTGCTGCTATTGCCGACAGGAATTTCTGACCGGCTGACCGACGCGCAGTTGCAGGCGATCATTACGCATGAACTGTGCCACGTTCGCCGCCGAGACAACCTGGCCGCGACACTTCATATGCTGGTCGAAGCCGTCTTCTGGTTTCATCCTTTGGTTTGGTGGATCGGCGCACGCCTTGTCGACGAACGAGAACGTGCCTGCGACGAAGAAGTGCTGAAACTGGGAAGTGATCCGCAGGCTTATGCCGAAGGCATTCTCAAAGTTTGCGAGTTCTACGTGGAGTCGCCGCTGTTCTGTGCAGCGGGCGTAACGGGCTCGAATCTCAAGAAAAGAATCGAGGCCATCATGATTCACCGTATTGCAAGTAAACTAGAGTTGCCCAAGAAAGTGTTACTGGGCGCGGTGGGGATGGCCTTCGTCCTCGGCCCTGTTGTCTTCGGAACCTCAAATCCGCTGTCAATTAGAGCTCAGTCACAGGCACAAAGCACACTCGGCATCGTGCCTAGCTTCGAGGCCGTGAAGATCAAACCAAATAAGACCGGCGCAAGCGTCGGGCGGCCTCGCGTTTTGCGCGAGATGAGGTTCGAGCCCGACCGATTCATGGCCACAAACGTCACGCTGAATGGGCTCATTGCGGCGGCTTATGGAGCTGCGGGTTCGGAGATCTTGGGAGGGCCAGACTGGGTCCGCTCTAAAAACTACGATGTCGAAGCGAAACTGGACACGTCTGTAATTGATGAGCTGAGTAAGCAGCTTGGCGAATATCAGCGCCTCCTTGAGCAGAAGCGCATCCTCCAGGCACTTTTGGCAGACCGCTTTAGATTGAAGCTGCACCGCGAAACGAGAGAACCTCGAGCATATGTGCTTGCCATCGCGAAAGACGGCTTCAAACTTCAGGAGGCGAAACCTGGTAATACTTATCCTGACGGATTCAAAGACCCTCAGGGCCGCCCCCTGGGAGCGGGAGTCTTATTCCAACCGGGACCTTGCAAGTTAGTAGGTCAAGGGGTCCATCTGGTGGACTTGGCGAAGACGCTGTCAGTGAATTACCTAGGCGGGCAGACCGTTATAGATCAGACCGGTCTCAGTGGAGTTTACGATTTTACGTTGGATTGCCATACCGCTTTTAGGGAGCGCGGAGAGTCTGTTTTAACGGTTTTACCAGAACAGTTAGGGCTTGAATTGAAACCGCTTGACGTACTGGTCATCGACCATGCGGAGGAAATCACCAGTAATGAATCAAGTCGAACGCAGCCGCAAGACCAAAGCGTAGCCGAGTCCGTAGCCCCGAGCATTTCCCCTGCCCGTGTTTACGAAGCCGTTTCCATTAAACCCAACCAATCAACTACTGCCCTCACGCCCTTTATGGAGTTCCGCCCAGATGGTTTCACCGCAACCAATGTCACGGTGCAGATGCTCATTCAACAAGCCTACCGCGTCAGAGCCGACCAAATCGTAGGAGCACCAGCTTGGCTCGATCGTGACCGCTATGATGTGGAAGCGAAGGTGGACGACTCCCTGGCTGATGAATTGAGCAAGGGCGAAGCAGATCGGCTCAGTGCTGAGCAGCAACCGATGCTTTTCGAGCTTCTGGCCGACGACTTTCTACTCTCCGTGCATCGCGAAACCAGAGAACGTCCCGCCTACGCGCTGGTCATCGCGAACAACGGTTCAAAACTTCATGAGGCGACCCCTGGCGACACCTACCCGAATGGAATCAGAGACAACTTTGGAAAGGGTCACGGCGACGTCATGCGCATGTTGCAGGGTCAAATCATCGGACAAGGGGTCTCCCTAGGCGCTTTGGTGCAACCCCTGTCACACGAGCTAGGCCGAACCGTTCTGAACAGAACCGGACTCATCGGTAAGTACGATTTCACATTGCAATGGTCGGACCGCCGGATTCTCGCTCGCCAATATATTGTCCCGGGCGTGGACTCCAGGCACGTGAGACTCGACCCACCGCCATCCACGAACACAGAGTCTGGCCAATTCTCCGGACCTTCGATCTTCGCGGCGCTTCACGACCAACTCGGGCTCGAATTGGTTGAATCACATGAGCAGAGCTCACCAGCGCAGATCCTCGTTATCGATCGCGCCGAGAAGCCTTCGGGAAATTAGCACATCCAAGGCTGCTCGATCACACTTCCCTACGTACACCAAATCGTTGGCTCGATAGTAGCCGACGATGAGGGAGTCCAGCTGCCAGATCTGGTTCGACACAGCTCGAGATCACACTGGATCATGAAAGCAGTGGCCCGAACCTGACCATCGAAGACAATGAGGGTTATTCCAGTGTTCTCGGCAGGTCCGACCTCGTTCAAACGAAGACGGGGAAGAAGGAGCAGACGCCAGCGGCATCGCTCGTGCTATTCGACAAAGACAAGAAAGTGCTGTGGTCGGCCCCTTAGTCCTCTGGGCGCGGCGCAGTTCGGTGGTGACCGTCACTTTATTTCTGGATTTCAATTTGGCCGGGCTGTTGGGCGACGACTTCCGGAACGCCCCTGTAATCTTTGATCAAGCCCGTCACGCACACCTTCTTGTTTCCATA
>Ga0310916_10002685_pt1 | contig 10916 bp, 8 predicted proteins | sample GREbulkMGLF176_FD_203444 | JGI IMG/M metagenome (GOLD analysis project Ga0310916, IMG submission 203444) | Lab enrichment of tropical soil microbial communities from Luquillo Experimental Forest, Puerto Rico - GRE.bulkMG.LF176 | ecosystem: Environmental > Terrestrial > Soil > Tropical forest >...
AGAACAAGGCGGAGCGGTAAATCGATGCCTGTGCGCCTCGGCATCAGCCCCATCGGCTGGAGCAATGATGATCTGCCGGAATTGGGGGGCGACATTCCGCTTGAGCGCTGTCTCGCCGAGGCGCGGTTGGCGGGATACGAGGGGATCGAGCTCGGCCGCAAGTTTCCCCGAGATCCCGCAGTATTGCGGCAGATCCTGGAACGGTTCGGGCTGGCGCTGATCTCGGGGTGGTATAGCGGCCGGCTGCTTGAGGGGTCGGTCAGCGCGGAGATCGCGGCAATCGAGGCGCATTCTTCCCTTCTCGTCGCAATGGGTTGCACCGTACTGGTTTATGCCGAAACCAGCGGCAGCATAGCCGGTGATCGGCGCCGACCGCTGTCGGGCCGGCCCCGGCTTGGCGCCGGCGACTGGCACGATTTTGGCGCCCGGCTGACCGAGCTTGCCTACCACTTGTCCGCGCGCGGCATCGGGCTCGTCTACCATCACCACATCGGGACCGTCATCGAGCGCGAGACCGAAATCGATCGCCTGATGGCGGTGACCGGCGACAAGGTCGGCCTGCTTCTGGATACCGGTCATGCGGTCTATGCCGGCGTTGATCCAGCCGCACTCATTCGCCGGCACGGGGATCGTATCAAGCACGTCCACTGTAAGGATGTCCGGCGCGAGGTGTTGGCCCGAGCCCGCGCCCGTGACGCCAGCTTTCTCGACGCCGTTCTCGCCGGTGTGTTTACCGTGCCGGGCGACGGCTGCATCGATTTTGCCAGTGTGCTCGCCGAACTTGCAGCCGCGGATTACCACGGCTGGCTGGTGGTCGAGGCCGAACAGGATCCCGAAAAGGCGCCGCCGCTCGCTTATGCTCGGCTTGGTTTTGCCCAGCTGAGTGCCGCCGCGACGCGCGCGGGCCTGGTGAGCAAAGAGCGATGAAGATCGGGATGATCACGGGCGCGGATAAAGGGAGATTGGCGCTACCAATGTCCCCTTCGGGCACATTGCGGCTGTCCGCCCTGGTCGAATACGTCGGCAGCAGTTGGCGGCTAAGCCGACCTGTCACGAAGACAGACGAGTTGGCGACACGACCTCACATGGACGAACGGTCGATGCAGACTCGGCGCCCACCCTATCCACTACATGGGTCAATGGCCTACCACTACCCGCCTGACGTGAGAAAAGACGAGGTCGTCGGTGCGTTGTTCGGCGAGCCCTACCGAGTGGCCCGCTCTGGCACCGCAGAGCTCGAAGTGCCGGAGGGCGCGGAGATCGTTGTCGAAGGCAAGATCCTCAACGATGTGCGTGAGCCGGAAGGGCCATTCAGCGAATCCACTGGGTACACTTCTTACCGCAGCACGGAGAACGTGTTTGTTGCCGAGCGCGTCCAAATGCGGCACGACGCGATGCTCCAATCGATCGCCTCGGGGACCGCGGCGGATCACATCCTGATCAGCTGTGAGTTGCACGTGAGGGCGAGATCCTGAACTCGTTGCGCCGCAACCCACCCAATGCAATTGCCGTGCACGTGCCGACGATCACGTGCGGCGCCTTCATGGCAATCGTCCAAATGAAAAAAACCGCTAAAGGATAGCCGCAACAGGCAATCATGGCGGCACTGGGCACAGAGACCTACTGCACAAGATCGTGGTCGTCGTAGACGAGGACGTCGACATCTTCAATCTTTCAGACGTGATGTGGGCGGTCGCGACGCGCGCTCGCGCCGACCGCGACCTCGTCTTTGTTCACCGCGCTATGGGGTCATTCTCGACCCGACCTCGGATCCGGTCGACAACACCCTGACCAAGGTCGGCGTCGATGCAACCAAGCCGGGCGTGCCGATTTTGCCGAGCGCCTGACCATTGCCGACGAGCAGCGCGCCCGGGTGCACAGGCTGCTATCGGCGTCCGGTATCCGGATTTAGTCTTGGCTAAGCTGGGCTCGTTGGCCCGAGGCCAGGACCGAGGTAGTATTCGTTGCCTGAGAAATCTCACTATCGGGATACCAGAGATGAAGGTCTTGATTAAGAGCGCATGGGGTTCGGACGAGTCTACGAAAGCTGCGTTTGCCTTTCTGCATGCGAACGCATTCGCAGAGGCGGGGCATGATGTTCACATATTTCTTCTTGGCGAAGCAGTAAACCTTATGAAAAATGAAGTGATGAATTCAGTCACACCCGTTGGGTGGCCGCCTCTATCTGAAATCATGCCCAAAACCTTTGGTTACAAAATCCCGCTCAATATCTGAACCGCGTGCTCACGGGCCCGTGCGGTCCGCGATGCTGACCTAGAAGGAAAGACCGCTCGGTTTGTTACTCCTCCAGATTTGGTCGAGTTGGTGGAGTGGGCCGATAAGATCCTTAGCGAGTGAAAACAAACGGCGGTCCCGGCCGTAGATAAAGCGATCGCGATCTCCAGCCATTGGGATAGACCTCCATCGGCCGAACGCAGTTATTATTCGGGCTCCCTTCGGGCACCACATGTTGGTTACGCCTTCAATCGCGCTTCAGCTCATTCAGGAAGCGCCAATCGGCATTGGCGGCAGGATCTTCTGCGTACTCGATTTGATCATTCCCGGCTCACGCAGCCGCAGCACTAACCTAGACTCTAGATCTCCTCAACGCTTCCATCGCGCTGCATCATCGTCAGTCCAGATCGGTTCCGGCAGCGACCGCGAGCGCCTTCGCGAGAACGCCATCCGGCTGTGCAAGCTGTTCGAGAACGGAATAATGATGGCAATCGGTCACCTCGACTATTTCTCCCGGAAGGCCGTGTGCGCTCCACGCCGCTCCAAATTCGCGTGATTGACGCTTCAGCTCGGGCAGCTCGTCCGAGCCGTAGGCGATGATGAGCTTGGCCGCGCGTGCCGGCAGATTCAGCGACGGGCTGTTGCGCCGCGCCTGTTCCGCGTCGAGGACGAGCTTCTCATTGAGGTAGCAAAGACGGATTGGCTCCAGATCGAAAAGACCGCTGATGGAAAGGCCGCCCGCTACTAACCCTTCGTCCATCAGCATCGCGGCAAGATGGCCGCCAGCTGACCAGCCGCCAATGTAGAGACGCACTGGATCGCCTCCCAAAGCCGCGAGATGCTCATGCAGCCAATGGAGCGCTGCGCGCGCCTCGCGGACAATGCCGTCCATCGTAGGCTCAGGCGCCAACGTGTAGCCCGCGACCGCGACATTCAAACCATGGGTGAGCGGCCCTTCGGCAACGAAGCTGAAGCCATCCTTGGCGTTGCGCTGCCAATAGCCGCCATGGAAGAACAGCAGCGTCGGGGCGGCGGTGCGGTTCGTGGCGAAGAAGTCGAGCCGCGTACGCGGCGCATCACCATAGACCAGATCGAGATGATCCGGCGTGCGCGCGCGAAGCGCCTCGCTGCGGCGCAGCCAATCAGCGAGATATCGGTCGCTGTCGGCCACCGCGACGGAATTATTGTATGCGGCGTCGAGCGCCTGCCGATCCATCGAGCCGTAAACAATCATGACGTGCCCCGCCGATGCTCGAACTGGTACATCACTCAGCCTTTTGGTTCCCTGCAGACGCCTCAGACAGAAGCGGGCTGGCGCGCCGTCTGGATGGCCTGCCAGATCCGTTGCGGCGTCGCCGGCATGTCGAGATGTGTAACGCCGTAGGTCGACAGCGCGTCGACCACCGCGCTCACCACCGTGGCAGGAGAGGCGATCGTACCGACCTCGCCGCAACCCTTGACGCCGATCGGATTGTGCGTGCAACGGGTGCTCTGCGTAGACACCGCTATCATCGGTAGGTCATCCGCGCGGGGCATGCGGTAATCCATAAACGAACCGGTGAGGAGCTGGCCGCTGGTCGGGTCGTAGACGCAGTTCTCTCCTAGCGCCTGGCCGGCGCCCTGTACGATGCCGCCATGGATCTGGCCCTCGACGATCATCGGATTCAGCACCACGCCGACGTCGTCGACGGCGGTGTAGGCGACGAAAGCCAGTTCGCCGGTATCCGGATCGATCTCGACCTCGGCGACATGACAGCCGCCGGGGAAGGTGAAATTCACCGGATCGAAGAAAGCGATCTCTTCGAGGCCGGGCTCCAGAATGTCGAGTGGAAAGCCGTCCGGGGGGAAATATGCGGCACCGGCGATCTCGCCGAATGTCATGCTACGGTCGGTACCGCTGACTGTGAACTTGCCGGCAGTGAATTCGATGTCCTGCTCGCTGGCCTCGAGCAGGTAGCCGGCGATCTTTTTTCCCTTATCGATGATTTTGCCGACCGCCTTGGCGATGGCCGAGCCGCCGACCGCGGCAGAGCGCGACCCATAAGTGCCGAGACCAAAGGGACTGCGCGCGGTGTCGCCATGCACGATCTCGACGAGACTGCTCGACACCCCGAGCATATCGCCGACGATCTGAGCAAACACCGTCTCATGGCCTTGGCCGTGATTATGCGAGCCGGTAAAGACGGTGATGTCGCCGGAGGGATTGACGCGGACAGAGGCGCTTTCGAACAGGCCACCGCGGGCGCCAAGCTGACGCGCAATGCGAGAAGGTGCCAGACCGCAGGCCTCGATATACGTGACGATGCCGATGCCTCGCAATTTCCCGCGGCCCGCCGATTCCTCCCGCCGGGTAGCGAAGCTCGACCACCGCGAGACTTCCAGCGCCTTTGCCAGCGTGGCGTCGTGATCGCCTGAATCGTATTGCAGCATGACAGGGGTTTGATAGGGAAAGGCGGCGCGCGGGATGAAGTTGCGCCGGCGGATCTCGACACGATCAATGCCGAGATCGTGCGCCGCGATATCGATCAACCGCTCCAGCACGAAGGTGGCTTCCGGGCGGCCGGCGCCGCGATAGGCGTCGGTCGGCACGGTGTTTGTAAAGACCACCTTTACCCCGCAATAGATCGCCGGAGTGGTGTAGACGCCAGCGAGCAGCGGGCCGTAGAGGTTGGTCGGAATGTTGGGCCCGAACGTCGAGACATAGCCGCCGATATTGGCCAATGTCGATACCCGCAGCCCAAGGAACTTGCCGTCTCTGTCGAGCGCAAGTTCGGCACGAGTGACATGGTCGCGGCCCTGCGCATCGGACTGGAAGGCCTCGCTGCGATCGGCGACCCATTTCACCGGCCGCTCCAGGTTGCGCGCCGCCCAGGTCACCAACGCTTCTTCGGCATAGACGACCTGCTTGCTGCCGAAACCGCCACCGACATCGGGCGCCACCACGCGCAATTTCCGCTCAGGAATGCCAAGGATCAGCACCCCAATCAGCACCCGCGCCACATGGGGTAGCTGGGTCGATGTAAAGAGCGTGTAGTCGCCGGTCGCGGGCTCGTACTCGGCCAGGGCCGCCCGCGATTCCATTGCGTTCGGAACCAGCCGGTTGTTGACGAGATTGATCTTGGCGACGTGATGGGCCTTGGCGAAGGCAGCGTCGGTTGCCGGTGCATCGCCGATGGCCCAATCGCAACAGAGATTGCCCGCCACGTCCTCATAGAGCTGCGGCGCGCCAGACGCCATCGCCTCGACTACACCAGTGACCGCCGGCAGGATGCGATATTCGACGCCGATGCGCTCGGCAGCGTTTCGGGCGGCCTCGACGCTGTCTGCGATGACCATCGCCACTGGATCGCCGACGTGGCGCACTTTGCCCCGCGCCAGCAGCGGGTGGGGCGGTTCCTTCATCGGCTTGCCGTCGTTTCCCGCAATGCCCCAGGCGCACGGCACGCCGTTGAGCTTGTCGGCGGTGACATCCTCGGCGGTGAAGATTGCCGAGACGCCGGGGCTCGCCAGCGCCTCGAACTTGTCGATCACCACGATTTCCGCATGGGCGTGGGGCGAGCGCAGGAAGACGACATGGAGTTGCTGCGGTCGCACGATGTCATGGACATAGCGCCCGCGGCCGGTGAGGAAGCGCCGATCTTCGCGCCGGCGAAGCGGTACCCCGATCCCGTCTTCGGTCATTGCAGTCTCTCCTCAGCCTTCCTGCCTCGCAGCGGCCCCAGCAAGTACCGATGCGAGGATTTTGCATTAGAACCTACCTTCGAGCGGTCGTGCAACTTAATGCCGCAATGAGAACCACACCATAGTTGACTAAGCACGAGGGTTTGTCTCGACCCGGCAGACCGGCTGCTTCCCGCCGCGGCCTGTGGCTTATGGCGTCCGCTATACTCCGCTGAGTCGAGAACCGAGTTCGCAGAAGACTCTTCGCTGGAGGGAGCCGGATTCAAACCATCGGTCCCGCTAAGAAGGCGGCGACCCGAACGCAAAGGTCGCATCGATACCTTCGGCCGCGCCCTGCAGCAGTTCGGTCGTCGCGCTTTGGTCAATTTTATCGCATTGATGGGCAACTATGCCGAGACCGCAGCGCTGCTAACCGTGTTCGACATATAGCTCGGTCCCGATCAGCCGCTACCCTTGCCGCAACTCTGACGGCATTTGGCAAAAGGACGGAGGACCCAATGTTCGAGCGGCTCGACCGGACCCGTTCACTGACTGCAAACCAGCTGCGGATCGTCGTCGCCGCGATTCTCGGCGATATGCTTGAATTCTTCGACTACTTCCTGATCGGCTTCGTCCTCGCCTTCATCGTTGTGCCGTGGAAGCTGAGCTTTGGCCAGTCGGCGATCATTCTGCTGTCCTCCGGGATCGGCGCGATCCTCGGCGCGGCGATATGGGGACGCTTGGCTGACCGCATCGGCCGGCGAGCCGTCTTTATTGGCACCGTTCTTAACTTCTCGATTGCCACCGGAATCCTGGCGTTGACCCCGGACGAAGGGTGGATCTTTCTGACGGTCTTTCGCTTTTTCGTCGGGTTCGGCGTCGGTGGGCTCTACTGCGTCGATCTTCCGTTAGTTCAGGAATTTGTCCCGGCGTCACGGCGGGGCTTTATCGGCGGCTTGGTCACCGCGTTTATACCGATCGGGGTCATGATTGGCTCGGTTCTCGGCGCCTTTCTGACGCCGGTGATCGGTTGGCGGGGGCTGTTCGCTTGCGGGCTGGTGCCGGCGTTGTTGGCCCTGTTAATCCGTGCCTGGGTCCCGGAATCGCCGCGCTGGCTAGTGCGGATGGGCCGGCCCGAGGAAGCGCGGCGCTCGCTTGCCTGGGCGCTGAAGGTGCCCCCGGAATCGTTGCCACTGCCGCAAATTGACGAGGCGGCGACAAGGAAGACGCCGTGGAGCGATCTGTTCCGATATCCGCGCAGCCTCCTGGTGTCCTGGCTCACCAATCTCGGGATGCAGACGACGGGCTACGGCGTCATTCTCTGGGCGCCGACCTTGTTTGTCATGCTGCTCGGCGTGTCTCCGGCCGAGGCTTCCTATCTGTTCATCTTTGTCAGCCTAGCTGGATTCGTCGGCCGCTTTGTCTTCTCCGGGCTTTCGGAATTGATCGGGCGCCGTGCATCAGGCGCGCTCCAGGGGTTCGGCGCCGCGGTGATGGTGGTCGCCGCCGGCCTGTTGCACGACAGCTTTATCGGCACCGTCTCGGTGTTCTGGCTATTGATCATTGCCGCCGATTTCTTCTTCGATGGCGGCTCGGCAATCATGGGGCCGTATGCGGCGGAGGTCTGGCCCTCCACATTGCGGACCAGCGGGATGGGGTCGGCCTATGGTTTTGGCGGCATCGGCAAGATTATCGGCCCGATCGGGCTCGCCCTGATCGTCGGCTCGTCGAATATCGTCAAGCCCGATGTCACGATCGCAGCGATCGTTCCCTGTTTCCTTTATCTCGGGGCCTGGTCGGCGCTCGCGGGCTTTGCCTATGCCTTTATCGGGTTCGAGACCAAGGGCCGGTCGCTCGAAGAGATCGATCAGGGACTGGTTGCCGGACGCGGCCCGGTCACGTCCGCTGTCGAGGCGTCGCGCCAGAGCGCCTGACCGCAGCCGCTCGGCCGTACCTGTCCGACCGCGCGCGCGCTTATTATTCGAGTTGCTGGGTAATCTGCGCGATCTGCTCCAATACGCTACCGCAATTGCAGCGCAGCGGCTGTAGAAGAGCCGTTATGCTGGGCGCATTCTGCGCGAGCTGGCCTGAGTGGCGCCGCCTTCCCCCGGGCGGCTCACGAACCGCGAGCAATCAAATCAACCTCGACGATCATCGCGACACGCGCCCGACACCTCCTGGAGGTCCTCGGACAAGGCACGGGCGCCGGCCAACAATTTGTTAGGTGACGGTTCGTTCCTGACCCACTTGGGCTCAGCGGGCACAGCCTATCTTAGCTATCCCGGGTTCGAGGACGACCATCACCCCGCGCTCGCCCGGTCCTTGTCGGTCCGTCTTCAGACGTTCCGGCATCGCGGAACCGATGGTTCGCAGACTCGCTGCCGGAGGGAAATGGATTCGAACTTCCGGTTCCGCGAACGAAGGCGGCCGTTTCGAGACCGCTTTTTGTGGACTTTGTGATGGCGCCTATCTCCAGAAAGGGAGCGCCATTCCGTATACCGAAACCGATGGTTCGAATCCGGTTCTCTCCACCGGAGAGCCTTATGCGAACCTGACTTCTTCGAATTTTGACGATCTTATTTTGCGAACCTGACTGGTGCTCGACGCTGTGCGCATAACCGCGACATTGCGGGCCGTGTCAGCATATGGCGCGTCTTGGCTGGCTGCCTCTGCGCCAAACGGTCGCGAGCCACGGCTGCTCATGCCGCGGCCGTCCTGGCGGGCGGTAGTAATGGCCCACCTCCACGAAGCCGGCCGAGGTGAGGTAATCGCGCCAGGTGGCAAGATCGAAGAAGCAAGCATAGCGGTCCTCGCTCAGGCCCTCCTCGTTGTTCCCTCTCGGATTTGAGGAGAACAGCACACCGCGCGGCTTCAACGTCTTGAACAGTTCCAGCAGAACCCCCGGCAATTCCTGGCTCGGAACATGGAACAGTGAGGCGTTTGCAAAAATGCCGTCAAAGCGGCTCTCGGGCAATTGCATCGCCAGGAAATCCTGATGGAGAACCTCGCATTGCGAATGCGAGCGCGCCATGGCCACGAATTGCCGAGATCCGTCGAGCCCCATGGCTTCGTGCCCCAAGGATCGGAAGTGACTGAGATCCCGGCCGGGTCCACAACCAAGATCAAGGATGGAATAAGGAGGGTCGCCCTCTATCGCGTCGAGGAATGCTGCGTAGTTTTGGCTGACATCGTGGCCTCGTGTGCCATTCCAGAAAGCCTGGGCAAATCGATCGTAATACGCGATCGTCGTGTCCGAGAAGCGCCTAACCTGCTCCGCGTCATACCGTCTGGGGGTGCGGTTCATCCACCACCGATGTTCTCTTATTGCATCGGGTCGGATCAAGCCCTTCCGGCCATGAGTCTGCGAACCATCGGTTCCGCGACCGTCTTCCTTTTATGGGTAAGTGATTCGCTGGCGCTCTACGCGCGCGTCGCCGTCAAGGCGATCGGCGAGGTAACGAGCCCGCTCGACCTGCTGCTGAGCGAGGTGAAGCCACCCCCACCTGATCACAGGCCGTTGTCACGGCCGATGGTCGAGGTGCATCTTCCACCACCGCGGGCCGGCTTGGCGTGAGTCCCATCGGGCGATACACTTCCCACGTCACCCCAGAAGTGGAGGCGTGATTGCATGGGCGCGCGTGACCCGGCCGAAGGAAATAGCGGCGATGGGTATCGAGCCACCACGTAAGCTCCCCCTTTTTAGCATCGTTCACTATCTTACTTATTGACATAATTGGTTACAATCTGTCACAAATGCCTACGACCTGCCGACAGAGGCAATGAGAAGCGGGCGGCAATTTTCGGTAAACACGGCTCACCCGATTTTCCGTAGTAGAGCGGGGTGGATCATGCTTATTTATCCGCGCCAAACGAGTTAGGCGCTGCCCGACTGCCTGCGCCCTGCCGACCCAAGGCTTCGTCGATGCTAGCCGACCGGTTCCATCGGAAGACCATGCGGTTGCGCGAGACCGCTTCGCCGAGAAGCCGCTGCTCGCAACTTCAAAGGGGCCCACAGTAACATCGCTCGTCTAGTAAATGGTTTTGCTGTTGACGCTCGGGCTTTGGGCAGTGATTTAACTGCACTGATCTCTGCCTAGGACCTCTGACCCAAAATGCGAGGAAATTTGGAGATGCACGCCAGCCATTTTGCACAGATTTCGGATTGCTGGTCATCGGTACAGGAACCTCCCACGTATTATCGCACAGCAGCGGCACGACCCCAAGGCTCCAGGCAGATGTTACCACGCCTAGAGTGAAACAATATCTCGACAAGGTGATTGCTCATTGTGAGCAATTGGCGGACGAAGGCGAGCCCCGTCCCAAAAGGCGATACGCGGGCAGAACGAGAATGACGAGGGAATCGTGATCGACTTCAACCGGGATCTTGCCGAACTCGTGGAGAAGAAGAGCGGGCGGCGTCGTTAAGGGGTCAAGGCTGGATAACAGTGGGCAAGGCGGCGAGACGGCTTACTTGATCCAAAGCCGCTTGTCGCCCTTGGAAATCGTTGGTAGCGGAGTCGATCGCGGCTTAGCGATCAGATCAGCCTGATTGAAACGGGCGCTTAGCCGCTTCCCCCACCAATTGGCATCTCCAAAACTGTCAAAAGATTTCCACCAAGCCCGTGGGTATTTCTGTGGAAACTTGGGTCAAAGGAAGCCGGGGCGTTGATTTGGTTTTGTTTTCCTATCTATTAACCATTTTTGCGCCTTTTCTTCGTTCGTCACACGATCGTCACATTTCCGGAATGCCAAGCATGGCCAGGGTCGCCTGCCATTATTAGTTCCGCTTGCCAAGGGAGTGCCGACATCACTACGGCTTTGGTCGGGAGGGAGGTCAGTAGTCCTCTGCGAATTCCGTCATTTCCTCAAGACCGGCGATGATGCTGCCGAGCAGCCGACTGCCGCTACTAGGTGTCAAAGCCAGCGTTTCTTCGAGCAGCCTGGCTTGGATCAGCAAGCCCGCAGGTGTGGTCGCGGTTGTCTCTTCGATCTGAGTCTCGATCTCAAGCAAAGGGTTGAAA
>Ga0310916_10002691_pt1 | contig 10903 bp, 9 predicted proteins | sample GREbulkMGLF176_FD_203444 | JGI IMG/M metagenome (GOLD analysis project Ga0310916, IMG submission 203444) | Lab enrichment of tropical soil microbial communities from Luquillo Experimental Forest, Puerto Rico - GRE.bulkMG.LF176 | ecosystem: Environmental > Terrestrial > Soil > Tropical forest >...
TACATCGGCAACCGCGGGATCATCCACGACCCCGCAACCAAAACGCTTCTTGGCAGGCGCTGGACGACCAAGGCGTGGCTCGTTTGTGTCCTCGACTACAAGGGACGTCGCCGGGAGTTGATGGGCGGGCGCAGCTGGACCGAGCTTTTCTTTCTCGATGAAGCTGTGGCGCTTGCCGCCGGTCACCGGCCGTGCTTCTTCTGCCGCCGCGCCGATGCTCAAGCATTTCGTGCCGCCTGGGGCAAGGCGAAGAGAGGGGAGGCGCCTCTGGCGCCGGAGATCGATGCGGTACTACACGAAGAGCGGCTGGACGGAGGCCGCAAACGGGTCCATGCCATCTCTGATCCTGTTGCAGAGCTGCCGGACGGCGCCGTGATAATCGCGACCGGCGAGGCCTACACCATTGCGCACGGCCGCGCGTTCCTCTGGAGCGAGCAAGGCTACCAGGCAGCGCGACAAATTTGTCGTGCCGACGGGCTGCTGACGCCACCGTCGACGTTGCTCGCGATCCGGGCTGGCTACCGGCCTGTGTTGCACCCCGATATTGAAGAAAATCCCCATTTCTGCTGATCTTGGCTGCTGTCGGTTCTCTAAGGCGACCCTCGCCGGTGCGGATCTCAATGGGCGAGACGCGCCGAAAGCGGACTTCGCTCCGAGGCCCAGGCAAACGAGCTGGCGGTTGGCAGATGTCGCTGTGTGTCCTCTATTGGCAGGGTGACACACGGCGATCGCGTTCTGCGGTTATCGACCGAACACAACCAAGCTTATGCCGGAGACCAGCAACAGGCCCATCACGATGCGGCGAAAGCCAGTCTCGTCCAGCTTGCCAAAGAGTTTGAGGCCAGCCCAGGTGCCGAGAGCCAGCGCCGGCAGCCCCATCAGGAACAATTCGACTGTATTCCGGTCAATCGTCCCGGTACCACCGAGCCACAGCGCGGTCATTGCGAACACTGAAACGCCGACCGGCTGGAATACTGCGCGCTGCTCAGGCGGTGGCCAGTCGCGCACGGTGCACCAAATCGTCAGAACGATACCGGCAAGCCCGGTTGCGCCGCCAAGGGCACCGTTGAGGATGCCGATACTGCCGTCGGTCAGCCGGTTCGCATTGCCTGCCGAGGGCAGTTTCGGTCTGATCAAACTGTAGGTAGTGAAGGCGACGAGAATGATGCCGATACCTAGCCGCAGGCTCGCGGGAGACGCCCAGCGAAGAACTTCGGCGCCGATCGGGACGCCGATAGCCCCGCCGATTAGAAACGGCACCAGGCGCGCGTGCTTGATTGCCTTGCGCAGCTTCCAAACCGCGACACCTTGAACGATCAGCCCGAAGGCAACGATGAGCGCGGCTGTCTGCGCTGGCGGCAGGAAATGCAGCCACACCGCTGCGGCAACGATGCCGAAAGCAAAGCCGGCGAGACCGGCGACAAACGCGGCCGCGAATGTCGCGGCGACGAATAGAACCAAGTCGACAGCAAGGAGGTCACCCATGGACGCACCCCATCGGTTTCGCCGCGATCAGAGTCGCGGCGGCGATAGGGCAACGCTTGGCCAATTATCGGCTTAGGGGTGGTAGTCAAGCTGCTTCGGTCGGGGTGGCGGCTTTAGGGCCTTCAGCGTCCGATCGGTGAAACGGATGCGCCGGCTCACTCGCGGTCTTGACATTATAGGTTCCAAATAGGTTCCATGTTCACGGAACAATATGAAACCGGGCGGTCGCCAACGCAACGCCCACCAGAGGGAAAAGGACTGTGTTTTTTTTGCCTTTAACGCGCCCATGAGGATACGGCACGTTGCAGGATGTTTCGCACGCTGAGGGGTTCGATCCCCCTCGGCTCCACCAATAGCGGAACGAATTTCAAACTGTAGGCTTTCGGCTAATCACCGTTACCGGGGTTTCTGCTAGGCGACGCGTCTGGCGATCGATCAGCGTGTGGCTGTTGGCGTAACGGACTCGGCGCTGTGGCGGGTGCGCTCGATAGCCGCCCGAATCGCAGCGGCCAAGGTATCACTGCGGTAGGGTTTCTCCACGAGCGTAAAACCCTCGTTCACGGCCAGCGAGGCGTACCGACTATAACCGGTTGCCAGGAGGACGGGGAGGTCGGGACGGCGCTTCCGCAATGTCCGCGCCAGATCGAGGCCGCTGATGTCACCTGGCATGACGATGTCCGAGATCACGAATTCTATAGTCGGATCACGCTCGATGGCCGCTAAGGCCGCCTTAGCGTCGCCCACCCATTCGGCCTCGGAGCAGCCGATCGCCCTTAGCAGCTCTGTCGTGACCTGCGAGACCTCGGCATGATCCTCGACGAGCAAGACACGGGCGGGAGGTGCAACCGGCGCGCTCGCCCTGGCACCGGTGCGCGGTGCCAGGGCTGGGCCGGTCGCCCGAGGCAGAAAGAAAGTGATCGTCGTGCCGTTTCCGATTTCGCTGCGGATGACGGCGGCTCCGCCGCTCTGCTTCGCAAAACCGTAGACCTGAGAGAGACCGAGCCCTGATCCCAGGCCCACCTCCTTGGTCGTGAAGAAGGGTTCGAACGCTCGCGCCAACACCTCGGGCGCCATGCCCGCGCCAGTATCCGACAGTGTCACCGCGACGAAATCGCCGATGAGCCCTTCGCTCACCAAGTCACCGGCCGAAAATGAGACGTTGTGCGCTTCAACCGCAAAGCGGCCCCCATGCGGCATTGCATCCCGGGCATTGACCGCAATGTTGAGGAGCGAGAGTTCGAACTCTGCCGGATCGATCGTCACCGGCCAGAGGCCTTCGGGCATATCAATGGAGATTGCGATATCCTCGCGCAGAGAGCGCGATAGCATCTCTATCATTTCATGCGTCCGTTGGCACAAGTCGACGGATTCCGGGCGCAGCATCTGACGTCGTGAGAAGGTGAGCAGCTGCCGTGTCAACCGCTCGCCTCGCTCGGCCGCCCGCATGATGGCCGAGGCGCGCCGCGCCGCGACATCGTCCAGAGTTTTGTCGCGCAACAGCGCGGCATTGCCACCGATTACCGTCAGGAGATTATTGAAATCGTGCGCGATGCCGCCGGTGAGCTGACCGATCGCTTCCATTTTCTGGGCCTGTCGCAGCGCAGCTTCGGCTTGCTGGCGTTCTCTGATTTCGAGCTGTAAACGGCGGTTGATCGCCTCAAGGTCACGGGTCCGTTGATCTACCATCGTCTCGACCCGGTGCGTATGCCCGGTACTGAGCAGTAACAACGCACCGAGAAGGCCGGTGCTGATGACCCCAGCGACGAGGACGGCCCAACTCTGCCATCTGCTGTGCTGTTCTAGGTATCTCGCCGTCGGCACCGTCTCAACGCGGTAATAACGGGTCCCGAAGGCAAATGTACCTTCGTAACGAGCGCGGCTCGGGGCGTCGGAAAAACCGCCGTAAAGAGCCGTTTCCCGCCCTGCGTCAACGAGTCGGACGCTCATGATCGATGCTACCGGAGCCAAAAGCTCGGTCATGAACGTCCCCATCCGCAGGGCGACGGAGACCACCCCCGCCCCGTTGGGACCGTCATTCACCGGGAAATGATCAGTATACCGGCCTGTTCCCCGTGCTCCTGGAGAAGACGAATGGGTGGTGTCGTCGAGACCGAGCCGATCGCCTCTTCGACTGCGGTCTTGCGGTCGGGCTCCGAGGCAAGGTCGAACCCAACGATGTGCTCGTTGCCCCTCAAGGGCTCGACATAGCTGACTGGATAATAAAACGGGCGCTCTCCGGCGCGGCGGCGTTGCCCCGAGGAATCGACCTCGCGGATCTCGAAACCCGGGAGCGCGGCCTGCTGAGCCTCCTCAAAGGCAATTCGCTGCGAGGAGTTTATTCGCGGTGCCCACTTGACTGCCTGTATGGTCGAAAACCGTTGCAACGAGCTCTCGGCGAGATGTCGAAAATCTGCTCGTGACACAGGTACCGGGCGGCTAAAGGATCGTTCAAGTTGTTCAAGAAAAATTTCCTGCTCTGCGAGCCCGGAATGTATTTTGTCGACGACCTCCTGAGAGAGAAGGCGGAATTCAACTAGAGCCTCGTCCTGCTCCCACTTGCTGACCCGAGCAAAAATCGCAACAAACAGGGCAAAAAAGAGCAGCATCGGCAACGCTATGGGTAGCGCGCGCCGGCGCCACAGACGGCGCGGTTCCCCCGTTATGACGAGCATCAGGGGGAGCACGAGGAGGACGCCGAGAGTGTCTCCCGTCCACCATGAGATCCAATTTGTTGGCAGATCGGACCATCTGACCTGACCCAGCCCCATCAGTCCGCCTAGCGAAAGAGTTGCGCTGGTCAGGCAAAAGACGGGCGAAAGCGATAAGAACCGCAATAGGTCGCGGCCATTGTCGAGGGGTACAGGATAACCTAGGGTTCTGCGCAAGATCGTGCCGCCAGCCGCGGCTTGGAGTGTCGATGCGGCGGCAATGGCGAGCGCTGCAGCCAGGCGGGTCGCGTTGGAACCCTGACCGATCGAATACGCAGCCCACACATTCAGCAGGAATGACCCGAGAAAAGTCCAGGGCAAGGTGTTCCGGCCGACGATCAGCATCGCGGTAGCGGCGATACCGGCAGGTGGAAAGATCGGCGAGGCAAAGCCCGGCGGCACGGCCAGGAGCAGCGCGAGGTAGCCGCTGACCGCATAGGTAGCGGTCAATGACACACAAATGAAGGACGGCTGCCTCCCTAGGATCGACCGGAACACCCGTCTCGACCGGAGAATGCGGCGGACCGACGACACGGGCGGGTGACCAGCACAGGATGAGGGGTTCGCGCGGTTGGTGGCTGTTTGTCGCGGCGTCAGCTCAGCGGGACAGCAAAACCGCGCTGCACGCCCGGGCGGGCCATCATCGTCTCGTACCATCGCTTGACGTTGGGGAAGTCGGCCAGGTCAACCTGATGGCGCTCGTGCCGCCAGGCCCAGCCGAGGATCGCGAAGTCGGCAATCGAGATCTCGCCACCGGCGAACTCAACGTCACCGAGGCGCTTGTCCAGCACCCCATAGAGCCGGCGCGTCTCCTTCGTGTATCGCTCGAGACCGTAGCGCCGGTCCTGCTCCTCGGTGACTTGCAGGAAGTGGTGCACTTGGCCCGGCATCGGACCAAAGCCGCCCATCTGCCACATCAGCCACTCGAGCACCGGCACTTGGCGGCGCAGATCGGCAGGCCAGAATTTCCCGGTTTTCTCGCCGAGATAAATGAGGATTGCACCGGATTCGAAGATGCTGATCGGCCCGCCTCCGGGGCCCTCGGGATCGACGATCGCGGGAATTCTGTTGTTCGGGCTGATCTTCAGGAAGGCGGGCGAGAACTGCTCGCCTTTGGAGATGTTCACGGTCTTTACGGTGTAGGGCAGGCCCATCTCTTCGAGTGCAACGCTGATCTTGCGTCCGTTCGGGGTGTTCCACGTGTGAAGTTCGATGCTCATCGCGGCCCGCCTTTCCTATCGTTGATTTCATTCCGCGTACGTTCGCCGCGAAACGAGAAATTCAGGATTATTGTGATCTCATCGCGCTCGAAACGGCAATCGTTTCCAACTCGTCCTCGGCCGCAGAACAATGCTAAGGTCGAACACAATCAAAATAGGCAACGTTCTCGCCGGCTTCCAAAAACCTCGGGACACGCTCGTATTGTGCGCAGTGATGCTTCGCGACGAGAGTGGCGTCCTCGATGCTGCTGCCATAACCGACCTGGGCGGAGTTCGCATCACCCTGGAGCAAAAAGGGCTTTGGTCCGGTGCAGGCCGCAGCCAAGATGACGGCCGTGAGGACAAACAATATCCGCCGAGCTCCCACGCTGCGGAAGCTACGCTACCCGAGACAAATGGCAAGCGCTGAGAAGTGAGCCGCCGGTTACTCCGCGGCGGCGTCCACCAACGATTGGATGAGTTGAACGGGGTTGAACAAGGACGGTGGGGTTTGTTCTTCGGGCGTCGGTGAGAGACTTACCGTCTGATCAACGGCAAAACTGACCACGGCGACGGTTGCAAAAACGATGGCCATCGCCCACGCGGAAAGGATCCGACGCCTACCGCGGTAAGCGAAAGGGTCCCAAAGCTGCGATTTTGCATTCACTACGGGCTACTCCGAGCCAGACTTTCTGCCGTCGCCATCCTTCGCCTGCATATATTTAGGTAAATTAACCGTCTGACGTTCCCGATCTGCTGGCGATTCCTGCCATTCGAAATGGGAATGGCTCTGGCTTCAGACCTGCGCGAGCAGGCCGGCTTTCGCAGCGAAATCCTGCCCGCGCTCGATGTAGTCGCGATAAAGCCCATAGCTCGGGGCAGCTGGAGACAGCAGGACAACCCCGCCTGGGGGTGTCACTTCGCGCGCTAACGAAACCGCGTCCTCCATTGATTGCGCGCGGTGGAGAGCGCAGGCGCAACCATGCCGCTGGCCGGCAATCTCTCGCGCAAGGGAATAAATCCGCTGACCGCTGTCGCCGAGGCAGATGATGACCCTCGCGGCGCCACCTATGATTGTCTCGACGAGCTTGCCATATTCGATACCGCGGTCGTAGCCGCCGAGGATCACGGTGATGTCGCGACCCGCATAGACGGCCAGGGCCACGGCGGTCGATTCCGGGATTGTGGAGATGCTGTCGTCGACAAACAGCACGCCCCCGATCTCGCCCAGTTCTTGCTGGCGGTGCGGCAAGCCCCGAAACCCACCGGTTGCGTCGAGAGCTTCTGCCGTGTCGATATCGAGCGACTTAGCGACGGCGAGCGCAGCGCACAGATTGGATTTGTTGTGCTGCCTGGCGAGGTATGGGTTGAGAACCTCGCCAATTGCCTTGCCGCCGTCGAATATTCGGGCACCTCGAAAGTGCAGTCCGCTTTCGTCATTGAATAAACATCGCTGCGCAGCCGAGCTGACGGCCAAGGGTTCCAACATCGCGACCGTATCGCGGTTGATGATCTGGCATCTGCCATGGGCCAGCAAATTGGCCTTATCGCGGAAGTAATTTTCGACCGTGAGGTGCCAGTCGATGTGCTCCGGGTAGAGTGAGGTCAGCACCGCGGCGTCGCATAAGCCGTCGAAATCCGCAGCTTGGTAGCTGGAAACCTCGATCACTGCAAAGTGGGCGGTAGCGCGGTCGATCCCGGTGATCGGGACGCCGATATTCCCGACCAGCGCCACCCTTCGGCCGAGTTTCTCCAAGATGTGCGCGATCAATGACGCGGTCGTGCTCTTTCCCTTGGTCCCGGTCACACAGATCGTCGTGAGGTCGAATTGTTCGGCGAACCACAGGTTCAGCAGCGAAGTGACCTGCACACCCGCTTCGCGGGCGGATTGGAGTTCGCGCCGGTAGAGGCTGACACCAGGCGATTTGACGATGACATCGACGCGCTCGATCGCCCGCGCGATCTCGTCCGCGCCAAAGACGTATTCGATATTGCCGCCAAGCCTCTCCGGCGGTCGACTATCCGCGGCATCATTCAATACCAGTAACGGCAGGCCCGGATGGTGTTTGCGCAGGAAACCGACCGCCGCCCGGCCCTCACGGCCCAATCCCCATACCGCGACCCGCCGCGAACCGAGGTCAGCCGAACGCATCGAGGAAAGCCAGATACGCTTCTGGGACCCGGTGAGGATGCCTGACCTCGAACAGCGCACGGTACTCGGCCAGGTCCTGTAGCCGCAGCGAGGGAAACTCGTCACTCAACCGCCGCACCACGGCGTCTCCGCGCCAGTCCGAGTGGTCCCCGAGGTGCGACATCACTGCCGCGCTCTCGGAAGTCTCTCCGACGCATTCAAAGGGTTTGTGCTGCTGTAAGCCGCACAGCGAAGCAAAGCCGTCACATTGGGTTGGATCGTCCAGCAGGTTGCGGTCGAAGATCCCGATCAAATCCGGCTTTGGAACGAACGGGGCAAGCGCAAGGAACACAAAGCGGCATTTCGGACAATTACCGCACCAATCTCTCCCGCGCGCCGCCCGCGACTGTCTGAAGGCGGTGTTGCAGCTCCTGAATGTCCCAAAATACTTCGAATATTTCGAGAACCTGCGGGCTATCTCGATCTCCGACAATGGCCGCAACAATGAGAAATAACTAATGCTCGGTGAAATGAAATGCTCGACATATTTGGCGAAATCTCGCTCGAATTCGAGCGATTTGCTGTATTGATGATTGATATCGATGCCGTCGTATTGCAAGTTTGCGGCGTTGGCAGAGTGCTCGTTGGACATGACGACCGCGTTGCAGTCGGATAGCACAGCGACGGCCAGCGCGATTGCGCTCAAAATACCCGTTATCGGGACGTGGCCGTTCAGCGCACCGGCCCGATTGAGCTGCAGAAGACCCTCGTCCAATCGTCGCCGAACTCTGACGAAGGGCAGGTTTGCCGCAGAGATGCAGGCATTGATCGGGTCGGCGTCGCCCAACGAGAACAGGACCAGCGGTTGGCCGCTCTGCTTGAGGCATTCGACCGTGACGATCGAATCTTTGCCGCCGCCAACGGGGACCAAAGTCTTGTGCGAGAGATCGAGGGCGATGGGCGAGGCCGCGGCGACCGAGCTGGTTTGGAAGCGGCAATGACCTTGCAAGGAAAGGCCATTTCTGTAGGCAAACTCGCCCAAACCTTTTTCGTAGAACTTGCGCAGAAATTCGCCGGTTTTTTCGTTGAGATCGAAAGCTTCGCAAATTAGCAGCTTTGGTATGAACGCTTTGTAATAACTCACACCAGACAGCAAGAAAATCAGACGAAAAATCCGATCGATCACCTCACACGCAGCCGGGGAGATGGGTTGCGGCGCAAAATCAAAAATCAGCTTTTCTTCGAACCCGGGCCCCCCACTAAACCGATAATTTAGTGACAAGGTTAAAGCGATAGGGTCGTAACGGTAATCTTCGAAGACGAACTCTCTATACTCCATATTCGTTCTCGACCAAGGTGCGGATCTCTCGCAACTTTTCGTGATGTACGGTGATGTCGAGATTGTCTACGGTCATGGCGCGCAGGCGCGAGACACCGTCGACAGCCGGCCCGCGTTCCACTGTTGTCTTGAGGACCGCTCTGTCGAGCTCCGGATCCAGACAGGCGAGCAGCCTTGCGCGCCAGTCTTCCCGCAGCACGGCGAGCGCTCCGAGTAGGGCATAGGCTCCCCAATTGGAAACCCCGGCAACGATCAAATGCCGCGCCGCGGTCACGCAAGCGATTGTCGCGCCGTGCTCGACATGCCGGGCGATCACTTCGCGCGGCAAAGTGCCCATGCCGATCTCATTGCCGCCATCCCCGATCGCGATGGTCTCCCAGGGCCCAGCTGTGAAGAGTTCATCGAGCGGCACCGTGTAGGCGCTGATATCGAGCCCTCTCATATTACGAGGCGCACCGTCGGCGCTGCGCCCGCAACGCTCGATCGAAATCGCGTGAGTGATGCCGGCCCGGCGCCAGGTCTCGATCAGCCCGTCGACATCGGCGCCGTCGACCGGGGCGCCGGATAATCCCGCGCCCGTCAACGCGGCCGCACAGGCGCCGCGGCACGGCTCATCGGTGGCGAGCCGGCATGGAACGCCGACTTCTGCGAGCCCTCTCGCGAGCAGCGCTGCACCGACCGGCCCGTCCGTCTCTGCCGCAGGCGGCGAGCCCTGAGGAACGTAAAAGCCGGTGATCAATCCCACCCTCGCAGCCGGCGTCGCCGCCAGGGCACAAGCGGCGCCCCATAACCCGCCTCGCGCCGCCTCGAACAGGGCGATGACATTGCGCCCGACATCGATTTGGATGAGGCGCTCGATGCGATCGACCAGCGACTGTCGGTCCGCCATGACGGACACCGGGAACCCTACAGGCAAGCCAGTTTCGAATTGACCAGATCGGTGATCAGCATCGAGCCGGGCGCGTGGGTGATGCAGAACTCCGGCCTCACCTGGGCAACCACTGCTTGCGGAGTAACGCCGCAGGCCCAAAACACCGGCAGCTCGTCGCTTTCGACCGGCACCGCATCCCCGTAATCGGGCTTGCCCAGATCCGCAATGCCGATCATTGCCGGCAACCCGATATGCACAGGTGCGCCGTGCACCGAAGGAAAACGCGAGGTGATCTGGACGGCGCGAATCGCATCGCTCGGCTTCAAGGGCCGCATCGAGACGACGAGCGGGCCGGCGAAGGGCCCTGCGGGCTCGCATCGAATATTGGTCCGATACATCGGGACATTCGTTCCGCAGGTTATGTGGCGCAGCTCGATCCCATCTTCGATCAGCGCCTGCTCGAATGAAAATGAGCACCCCAAGGCAAAGCTTACCAAGTCGTCGCGCCAGACATGGGACACATCCAGCGGCTCTTCGACAAGCTCGCCACGGCGCCAGATGCGGTATCGCGGCAAATCGGTGCGAATGTCGAGATCTTCGCCCAGGCTCGGCAAACGCGGGTCGCCGGGCTCCGAGACCGCCAGCACCGGGCAGGGTTTCGGGTTAGCCTGAGCAAACCGCAAAAAATCATCGGCTAGCGTTTTGGGCAGAATCACCAGGTTCGCCTGGACATTGCCGGGTGCCAGTCCCGCGGTCGGCCCCGTGATATCCCTAGCGCGAATCCGTAATCGCTCGCAGGACCCAGCTTCGGCGCCTCGATCAAGCCATGCGTTCATCACTAGATACCATCCCCAAAGCGAACGGCAATTTTACAGCCGATTGGAGCTGCCCGCCAAGCTGAGGTCGGTTTCTCAGAAATCCGTGCAGCGACCGTTATATTCCCAATCGCCGTATCGGGTCGGCTCCGGCCCCTTTGGGCCGCCGATCTCACGTGGCTTTGGTGCGACCGGTTGCGGCGCTTCAGGTGGGGTGGCTGGAAGAGGCTCGGCGGGATTGCGCGGTTTTTCGCTCATTGCTCGAATATGGGAGACGATCTCGATGGCTCAACCGGCGATCCGGCTTTGAACGGGCGGGTGCCTAATGTGTAACTTCCCCTCGGCAAAATATCAG
>Ga0310916_10002693_pt1 | contig 10902 bp, 10 predicted proteins | sample GREbulkMGLF176_FD_203444 | JGI IMG/M metagenome (GOLD analysis project Ga0310916, IMG submission 203444) | Lab enrichment of tropical soil microbial communities from Luquillo Experimental Forest, Puerto Rico - GRE.bulkMG.LF176 | ecosystem: Environmental > Terrestrial > Soil > Tropical forest >...
AGCCGAAACGCAAGTCCCGTCGCCGGCCGATGCTGCTGGCGGCGCGCTCACTCACGGCACTGTTCGCCGTGCTCGCGCTGGCCCTGACGGGTGGTGCATGGCAGTGGAGCACGTCAAAGAACGCCCGGCTCAACATCATCAGCGCGCTCGACCCGAACTCGAGCGACATTCGCGATCCCGGCGGGCAGTACGGCGACGAAGACTTCCTCATCGCCGGGATCGATTCGCGCGCCGGGGAAAACGCCGACATGGGCGCCGGCAGCACAGATGACGCCGACGGCGCACGGTCGGACACCGTGATGCTGGTCAACATCCCGGCGAACCGCAAACGCGTGGTCGCGGTGTCGTTCCCCCGCGACCTGGCGATCACCCCGATGCAATGCGAGGCGTGGAATCCGGACACCGGTAAGTACGGACCCATCTACGACCAGAAGACCAAAACCTGGGGTCCGAAGATGGTATACACCGAGACCAAACTCAACTCTGCCTACGCGTTCGGCGGCCCGAAATGTCTGGTCAAGGAAATCCAGAAGTTGTCCGGTCTGAGCATCAACCGGTTCATCGCGGTTGATTTCGCCGGATTCGCGCGAATGGTCGACGCCCTTGGCGGCGTTGAGGTGTGCAGCAGCACCCCGCTGCATGACTACGAACTGGGCACGGTTCTGGAACACGCGGGACGCCAGGTCCTCGATGGCCCAACCGCGTTGAACTACGTGCGAGCCCGACAGATGACGACCGAGATCAACGGTGACTACGGCCGCATCAAGCGCCAGCAGTTGTTCTTGTCGTCGCTGCTGCGGTCGCTGATCTCTGAGGACACGTTGTTCGACCTCAACAAGCTCAACAAGGTCGTCGACATGTTCATCAGCGACACCACCGTCGACAACGTCAAGACCAAGGACCTGGTCCAGCTGGGCCAGTCGTTGCAGGGCATGGCGGCCGGGCACATGACGTTCGTCACCGTGCCGACCGGCGTCACAGACCAGAACGGCGATGAGCCGCCGCGCATGGCCGATATGCGAGCGCTCTTCGATGCCATCATCAACGACGACCCGTTGCCGCAGGAAAACGACCACAACGCAGAGAGTTTGGACAGCACCTCGACCTCGGGGGCGACCAAGACGCCCACCACCAAGAAGGCGCCGACGCCCAGCGCGGCCCCCGATGCTCAGCACCAGCAGGTGACGACGACCTCGCCGCAGGATGTGACGGTGCGGGTATCCAACGCGACCGCGCAGAGCGGTCTGGCGGCATCCGCGACGAGCCAGCTCAAGCGGAGCGGCTTCAATGTGATGACGCCGGATGACTACCCCAGTTCGGTGAACGCCACGACCGTGTTGTTCTCGCCCGGCAACGAACAGGCCGCAGCCACGGTGGCGTCGTCGTTCGCCAATGCGAAGGTCCAGCGGGTTTCCGGCTACGGACAGGTCATTCAGGTGGTGCTCGGTCCGGACTTCAACTCCGTCACCGCTCCCGCGCCCAGCGGCTCGTCAATCAGCATGCTGATAGCGCGCGGCTCCAGCAACGCGCCGACCCAACTCCCCGAGGACCTGACGGTCACCAACGCGGCCGATACCACCTGCGGGTAAAGATTTTTGGTCGCACTGCCCCTCCGTTTTCGGCGTCGAGAACGTAGGCTTGGCCGCATGCGGACCGCCTACCACGAGCAGCTTTCGGAATTGTCCGAGCGGCTCGGCGAGATGTGCGGGCTGGCAGGGATTGCGATGGAGCGGGCCACCCAGGCCCTGCTGCAGGCCGATCTGGTGCTGGCCGAACAGGTAATCTCCGACCACGAGAAGATCGCGGCGCTGAGCGCCCAGGCGGAGGAAAGCGCCTTCGTGCTGCTGGCGTTACAGGCGCCGGTCGCCGGCGATCTCAGGTCTATCGTCAGCGCCATCCAGATGGTGGCGGACATTGACCGGATGGGTGCGTTGGCCCTGCACGTCGCCAAGATCTCCCGCCGACGGCATCCGCAACATGCGCTGCCCGAGGAGGTCAACGGGTATTTCGCCGAAATGGGCAGAGTCGCAGTCGAATTGGGTAACAGCGCGCAAGAGGTGGTGTTGTCGCGCGACCCGGAGAAAGCCGCCCAGATCGCCGAAGAAGACGACGCCATGGACGACTTGCACCGCCACTTGTTCTCGGTGCTGATGGACCGGGAATGGAAGCACGGCGTCGCGACGGCCGTCGACGTGACGTTGCTGGGCCGGTTCTACGAACGCTTCGCCGACCATGCCGTCGAGGTGGCACGACGCGTCATCTTCCAGGCGACCGGCGCACATCCCGACGACGAAAAGCGGTAGGCCACATCGCCCGACTCGCCCCCTCGCCGCTTCGCGGCTGGGGGTGCCCCACCGCACCCCGCTACGCGGGCTGCATCGTCGTCGGGCTAGCCGAAGCGGCCGGAGATGTAGTCCTCGGTCGCCTTCTGCGTCGGGTTGGAAAAGATCTTCTCGGTGTCGTCGACCTCGACCAGTCGGCCGGGTTTTCCCACGGCTTCCAGGTTGAAGAACGCCGTCAGATCACTCACCCGGGCGGCCTGTTGCATGTTGTGGGTGACGATGACGATCGTGAAGTCCTGTTTCAGCTCACTGATCAGTTCTTCGATGGCCATCGTCGAGATCGGATCCAGCGCGGAACACGGCTCGTCCATCAGCAACACATCGGGTTGTACCGCGATGGCCCGCGCGATGCATAAGCGCTGCTGCTGGCCACCGGACAATCCGCCGCCGGGCTTGTCCAACCGGTCCTTGACCTCGTCCCACAGATTCGCACCGCGCAGCGAGTACTCCGCCGTCTCGTCGAGCAGCTTGCGATTGCGCACGCCTTGCAGTTTCAAGCCGGCCACCACGTTGTCACGAATCGACATGGCGGGGAACGGATTCGGCCGCTGGAACACCATCCCGATCGCCCGGCGTACCCCGACCGGGTCGATGCCCGGGGCGTAGATGTCTTGGTCGTCGAGCAGCACATTGCCCTCGACTCGGCCGCCCGGGATAACCTCGTGCATCCGGTTCAGGGTGCGTAGCACGGTCGTCTTGCCGCAGCCTGACGGACCGATGAACGCTGTCACGCTGCGCGGCAGAACCGTCAGCGTCACATCCGCGACCGCCTTGAACGACCCGTAGTAGATGTTGACTGCCTTGAGGTCCAACCTCTTCGCCACTTAGTGCTCCTGCCTACGTCTTCCTGGGGGCATACATTTTCGCGATCACCCTGGCCCCGATATTGATCACCGCGATCACCAGAATGAGGGTTAACGCCGCGCCCCACAACCGATCGGTGGGGACGGGTCCGATGCCCGCGCCGGCCAATGTCTGGTCGTACATCATTCCGGGCAGCGATCCCATGAACCCGCTGAAGATGTTGTAGTTCATCGATTGCGAGTAACCGACGAGAATCAGCAGCGGCGCCGTCTCACCCAGCACTCTGGCCACCGCCAGCATTATCCCGGTGATGATGCCGGACAGCCCGGCGGGAATCACGATCCTGGCGATGGTCTTCCACTTCGGGATCCCGAGCGCGTAACCGGCCTCACGAAGGTCTACCGGGACGATCCGCAGCATCTCCTCGGTGGCCCGCACGATCACCGGGAGCATCAACAAGACCAACGCCAACGACACCGCGAGCTGGGACCGGGGAAGCCCGAGCGTCGCCACGCACAGCGCGTAGATGAACAATGCCGCGACGATCGAGGGCACACCGGAAAGGATATCCACCATGAACGTGGCAAGCCTGCCCAGCGCGCTTCCGCCGCCATATTCGACCAGATAGATCGCGACCATGATGCCGATCGGGATTGAGATGACGGCGCACACCAGTCCCTGCAGCAACGTGCCGACGACCGCGTGGTAGGCCCCGCCGCCGGCCACGAAAGACGTCATGCCCGCTTGCGAATGCGTCCACCACACGGTGGACGTAATCACCTTGAACCCCTTGGCGATTACCGACCACAGCACCAACGCCAGCGGCGTCAGGGCGAGCACCATCGCCAGCGTCACCAACACGGTCGCGGCGATGTTCTCGATCCGACGACGCCGACCGAGTCCGGAGAAGGTCCGCGGCTTGAGAGGGCGGTCCAAAAGCGAGGTCATCAATCACCCCTGCCGCTGACGGCTCCGGCGACGGCGCCACGTGCCAGCGCGTCGACGAGGAAGGTGAGCAGGAAAAGGACCAGCCCCGCAGCGAGATAAGCGCCCGCCCTGTATCGATCATCGAATTCCGACAGGTTGGAGGCGACCTTGGTCGCAAAGGTGGAGCCGCCGTCGAATAACGACCAGCCGAAGGCAGCGTGGGTGCCCCGCAAGATGACCAGCAGCGCGACGGTCTCGCCAAGGGCGCGGCCCAGGCCCAGCATCGCGCCGCTGATGTATCCGGAGCGCCCGAACGGCAGCACGGTCAACTTGACCACTTCCCACCGCGTCGCGCCGAGTGCCAGCGCGGCCTCGATCTCGTCGTGCGGCGTCTGGACGAATACTTCGCGGGTAACCGCGGTGATGATCGGCAGGATCATCACCGCCAAAACGATCCCGCCGGTAAAGATGGTGCCCCCGCCGGCCACCGACACGTTCCCAGTGGCGAACAGAAAGGACCAGCCCATGGCGTGATTCAGCCAGGTGGCGATGGGTCGCAGCTGCGGCGCCAGTACGTACAGGCCCCACACGCCGTAGACGATCGAGGGGACCGCTGCCAGCAGATCGACCGCGTAGGCCAGCGGGGTGGCGACCCGCCGCGGGGCGTAGTGCGTAATGAAGATGGCGACGCCCAGGGCCGTCGGCATGGCCAGGATCAGCGCGAATAGCGACACGAAAAGGGTCACCTGCAGCAGTTCGAAGATTCCGAAATGCATCGCCGACGTGTCGCCGGTGATCCAGGGGCCGCCGTAGGTGAAGAAGTTCTCCCGATCGCGCTTCAGGGCCGGCATCGCGCGCAACAGCAAGAAGCCGCCCATCGCAGCGATCAGGATGACGATCAGTAAGCCCGAACCCTGCGCCATTCGGCGAAATATCCGGTCCCCCGCGCGCGGTTTGGCGCGCCCCCACGGGCTGATGGGCACCACCGGCGACTCGGGAAACGGCACAGCGACGACCGCACCCGAACCCGCCGCGGATGGGTTTGGCGTCGTCACTGTGCGCCGGTCACAGTTGTGCTTTCGCTCCTTAAACCGATTGGTTACTGCATCGCGTTGATCGCGCTAACCAATCGCTCCTTGACTTTATCGGGCAGCGGAACATAACCGGCGGACGTGAGGGCAATCTGCCCATTGTTGGCGGCCACGGTAAGAAACGACTTGACCGCCGCGGAGGTGTCCGCGTCGTAGCCCTTCGAGCACACGACCTCGTAAGTGGCCAGCACCAACGGGTAAGCACCCGGCTGCTGGGAGGTGTACATCGAGTTCAGGTCCAGCACCAAGTCATTGCCATCGGCCAGGAAGTCTGCCGCCTGGATGGCGTTGCTGGCCGTGTCGTCGGTGAGCGGAACCACGCCACGCCCGGTGTCGATCTGCGCGTACGGCATACCGGCTTGGTCGGCAAAGCCTTTCTCGACGTATCCGATGGCGCCCGGTGTGGCCCGCACCGCCTGGATCACGCCGGCTGACTTCGTGGCCCCTTCGCCGACCCCACCCTGAAATTCCGTGCCAACTCCCCTGGTCCAGCTCTGCGGTGCGGCGGCCGTCAGGTATTTCTGCACGTTGTCGGTGGTTCCCGACGAGTCTGCCCGGTAGATCGGCACGACCTTGGTGTCGGGCAGCGCTACACCCGGGTTAAGCGCCGCCAGTATCGGGTCATTCCAGGCCGTGATCCTGCCGCTGAAGACCTTGGCCACGGCGTCACTACTGACTACCAACCTCTGCACTGCGGGCAGGTTGTACACCAACGCCACCGACCCGAACACCAATGGCAGGTCCCACGCCGGGTTTCCGTCGCAGCGTTTGGCTGCCGGACCGATCTGATCCGCGACCAGCGGGGAGTCCGTTCCCGCGAAATCGACATGGCCGGCGATGAACTGCTCGCGGCCGGCGCCAGAGCCGGTCGGGTTGTACGACACGGCCTTTCCCGGGCAGGACTGGGCCCACGCCTGGTTGAACACCGCCATCGCGTTCTGCTGAGCGGTCGAGCCTTCGGCCGTGAGTCCCTTCTTGCCCCCGCATCCCGCCGTGCCGCCGGATGCCGAGCTGGCCGTCCCCGCAGCGCTGCCGCGGTTGTCGTCGCTGCCGCAGGCGGTCAATGTCCCGGCGCCGATAGAAGTCGCCAACGCCAGCACCGCCAGCGTCCTCCCCAGTTTGTCTCGGCTCACCGATCTCGCTTTCTGACGCATTCCGAACGCGTGCGGGCGCCGTCGGCCATCCCCTAAGACGAGGTTGCCAAGTCACCGCGAAAGTATGCGTCGATGCAGCCCACAGAAGTCCGTGGATATGAATGCAAAGTGAACAGTCAAAGTCCACCCGGCTTTCGGTCAGCTGGTGGCGGGCGCGTAGGCGGTGTCGACGCTGTACGTGGTGAAGCCCAAGCGCTGGTAGGTCCGCACCGCGGCCACGTTGTCCGACTCCACGTAGAGCATCACGGTGGGTTCGGCCGAACCGGCCAGCCGGCGGGCGAGCGATTCGACACCGACGGCCGTCAACACGTGTCCCAGGCGGCGGCCCTGGGCCGACGGGTCGACGCCGACGATGTAGACCTCTCCCAAGCCCGGTTGATCGAGGTGCACTTTGGTCCAGTGGAAGCCCAGTAGCCTGCCCGCTTGATCGCGATCGGAGGCGGCGAATGCCAGGAACAAGCCCGCTGGGTCGAACCATGGTTCGCTGCGTCGCTCCGCCAGCTCGACGTCGGTCCACCCGCTCTGTTCGGGGTGGTGGGCGAACGCGGCGTTGTTGACCCGCAGCAGCTCGGCGTCATCGGCCCTGCCCTGATAAGTACGGATCTCCACCCCGGGCACAGCGGGCGCGGCGGGGACATCGCGCAGCGAGCGTCGCATCTGGACGAGCTCACGCACCGGGACCAGACCTAGCGCCGAGGCGGTCGCCCGCGCCGGCTCGAGCGTGCCGTGCGCCCAAAATCGGTTTTGCCCGCCGGTCTTTGCCACCGCCGCGCGTCCCATCGCCGCGCCGATGCCGCGCCGGCGGGCCTGCGGGTGCACCACCAGTTCGGCCATCCCGTCACCCCCATCGCGGGGAGGGCTGAGATTGAGGTAGCCGACGATCTCGTTCGCGGTGTCTCCTGGGGCGCCCGGCCGGAAACCCGCGACCAGTAGATGCTCGGTGCGGCCGTGCCCGAGTTCGCGCAGCACCTGATCGCCAACTGGCGCTACCCCGTCGAATTCGGTTGCCGCCGTAACGAGTTCGCGCACTGCCTGCTGCTCTTCGGCGGTCAATGTGGAGCGCCAGTCCGGCCCCGCTCCGATCACGTCACTGACTGCGCAGCGGGTCAACCAGCGGCTCTTGCAGGTCCTCGGACTCCGTCTCGTCGTCCTCGGCGGGCTCCGCGATCGGCGCGCGGCCGCGCGCCGGCCGCACCGCCTTGTAACCCACGTTGCGCACCGTGCCGATCAACGCCTCGTATTCGGGGCCGAGTTTTGCCCGTAGCCGACGCACGTGCACATCGACGGTGCGGGTGCCGCCGAAGAAGTCATATCCCCACACTTCGTGCAGCAGCTGGGCACGGGTGAACACCCGGCCGGCGTGCTGGGCCAGGTATTTCAACAGCTCGAATTCTTTGTAGGTGAGGTCCAGCGGGCGGCCGCGCAGCCTCGCGGTGTAGGTGCCCTCGTCGATCACCAGCTCGCCGAGGCTCACCTTTCCCGCGCTTTCCTGGTCGGCCAGCCCGCCACGGCGGCCGACCACCAGCCGCAGCCTGGCGTCGATCTCGGCGGGACCAGTCGTAGGCAGCAGGATCTCGTCGAGCCCCCAGTCGGCGCTGACCGCCACCAAACCGCCTTCGCTCACCACTGCCAAGACGGGGACCGACCGGCCGGCCGTGCTCAACAGCCGGCAAAGACCGCGCGCGGACGACAGGTCGGTGCGCGCGTCGACGAGCACGGCGTCCGCGGTTCCGGCCTCGAGCAGCGAGGACGGTTCTGGCGGCGCCGTCCGGACCGCGTGGGGAAGCAGCGACAACGACGGCAGGACCGGGTCGGGATGCAGCTCCGAGGTCAGCAGTAATAGGTCCAACAAGCCCCTCCAGCTCGTGGGAAAGGCATCTCCCAAATTCATAACGCCACGACGCGTTAGTTGCGAAGTCATCTAACGATAACGTGCCACCTGGTTTTTTGGAGTGGCGTATGGGGCACTGTGAGCCTCGCCACGAGGCGATGCGGGTGCAGCGGCTTGGCGGAACTCGGCTGGAGGTAAGCCACAATATGCGGATGCGCAAGGTGCTGATCGGCCTGCTGGCGGCGGCGGTCGCCGTGGTCGTGATCGTCATCGGTGCCGTCGGCGTCGACTACGGGACCAGCATCTACGCCGAATACCGGCTTTCGACCAACGTGCGTAAGGCGGCGAATCTGGGTTCCGACCCGTTCGTTGCGATCCTGGCATTCCCCTTCATTCCGGAGGCGATGCGCCGCCGCTACAACCAGCTGGAGATCAAGGCCAACGCCGTCGATCACTCGATGGTCGGCAAGGCCACCCTCGAGGCCACGATGCACTCGATCGACCTGACCTACGCGTCCTGGCTGATCAGGCCCGACGCGAAGCTGCCGGTGGGCAAGCTGGAGAGCCGAATCATCATCGACTCGATGCACCTGGGCCGGTATATGGGCATCACCGACCTGATGGTCGAGGCACCTCCAAAGGAAACCAACACGGCGACCGGCGGCACCACCGAATCCGGGATCTCCGGTAGCCACGGGTTGGTATTCAGCGGGACGCCGAAATCGGCGAACTTCGACCACCGCGTCAGCGTCTCGGTGGATCTCTCGATTGCGCCCGACGACCCCGCGACGCTGATTTTCACCCCCACCGGCATCGTCACCGGACCCGACACCGCCAACCAGACCGTGCCGGACGACAAGCAGGCCGCGGTGCTTCACGCCTTCAGCAGCAGGCTGCCCAATCAGAGGCTTCCGTTCGCGGTGGCGCCGCAGACCGTGGGAGCGCGGGGCTCCGACGTGATCATCGAAGGCATCACCTACGGAGTAACCATCGCGCTCGACGGATTTAAACAGTCATGACCACAGTCGTCGTCGCGACCGTAGCGGCCGTCGTGGTGGCAACCCTCGCCGGATGGTTGCTGACTCGCCGCTCGGGAAGTATCCGGAAGATCGAGCCGGAGTCGGCTGAGACCGCCGGCAGCAAGGAGATAGACACCGCGGATCTGGGCCTTTCTCGGAGCGGGCCGACCGTCGTGCACTTCAGCGCCCCGTGGTGCGGGCCTTGCGATCGGGTTCGTCGGGTAGTCGGCCAGGTCTGCGAGGACCTGGGCGAGGTAGCCCATGTCGAGGTCGATCTGGACGCCAATCCAGCTACTGCGCGGCGATTTTCGGTGCTGACGCTGCCCACCACGCTGATCTTCGATGTCGAGGGACGACAACGATACCGCGCCTCCGGCGTGCCCAAGGCCGCCGACTTGCGGTCGGCGCTGGAACCGCTTTTGGCTTGAGAACCGCGTCATTGGGGTAAGCTTGCCGACGTGTCAGCCCGCCTCGAGCCCATGCTCACCAAGCGCCGCACAGTCGATCTGTGCTGCATCGCGGGTTGTTGTTGTTGCTGTAGCTGCTGAATAGCCGCGTTCTCGCGCGCGCTCGGAGCGGCTTTCCGAGCCCCACCGCGGCGTGCCTCCGCCCTTTTTCCGCGCAACAAGAGTTTTTAGGAGCAGTACGGTGCAGAGCAGCATCACAACAGTGCAGCCGGACCGCGTCGATGTCCGGGGACCCAGGTTCGCCGCCTGGGTCACGACCGCGGTCTTGCTGGTCACGCTCGTCGTTTCGGCCGCCAGTCCGCTGGCCGCCGCGGTCATTCTTGGCGTACAGGCCGCGATCTTCGCCATCGGCGCCATCGGCGGCCCGCGCCGGCACCCCTACGGGCGCCTGTTCGCCGGCCTCGTGGCGACCCGGCTGGGACCTGTCGAGGAGCGCGAACCGGTCGCACCGCTGAAGTTCGCCCAGCTCGTCGGCCTGATCTTCGCGGTCGCAGGCGTCGCCGGATTCGCCGCCGGCGCTTTCCTGGTCGGCGTCATCGCCACCGCATTCGCGCTGGTGGCCGCTTTTCTGAACGCCGCCTTCGGCATCTGCCTGGGCTGCCAGCTCTACCCGCTGGTCGCGCGCTTCCGACCTGATCCCGCGTAACCCCATTCGTCAGAAGCAACCGAAAGGATCCCCACCATGGCACGCTCCGACGTCCTAGTCTCCGCGGACTGGGCCGAGAGCAATCTCGACGCCGCGAACGTCGTCTTCGTCGAAGTGGACGAGGACACCAGCGCCTACGACACCGGCCACATCGCCGGCGCGATCAAGCTGGACTGGCGCATTGACTTGCAGGACCCGGTCAAGCGCGACTTCGTCGACGCCCAGCAATTCTCGAAGCTGCTGTCGGACCGGGGCATCGCCAATGACGACACCGTGGTCCTCTACGGCGGAAACAACAACTGGTTCGCCGCCTACGCCTACTGGTATTTCAAGCTGTACGGCCACGACAAGGTGAAGCTGCTCGACGGGGGTCGCAAGAAGTGGCAGCTCGAACGGCGCCCGCTGTCCACCGACACCGTCGCCAGGCCGGCCACCTCATACACGGCGGCTCCGCCGGACAACAACATCCGGGCCTTCCGGGACGAGGTCATCGCAGCCATCAACGTCAAGAACCTGGTCGACGTGCGCTCCCCCGACGAGTTCTCGGGCAAGATCCTCGCGCCGGCGCACCTGCCGCAGGAGCAGAGCCAGCGGCCGGGCCACATCCCCGGCGCTATCAAC